>Ga0307474_10001205_pt1 | contig 18857 bp, 11 predicted proteins | sample atmos_gasesECM1C_2_FD_203312 | JGI IMG/M metagenome (GOLD analysis project Ga0307474, IMG submission 203312) | Hardwood forest soil microbial communities from Morgan-Monroe State Forest, Indiana, United States - atmos_gasesECM1C_05 | ecosystem: Environmental > Terrestrial > Soil > Temperate... | reverse complement strand
CGCGTCATCCTGCACAGCCCGCGGTCGGGACGAAGAGGTGGCCGCAGTCGAACAAAAAGGTGACTGCTCATCCTTGACACACACATTCCCCATGTGAGCAATCCAGAGCCACGCCCACCACTCTGGATTGCTATTCGTCGCTTCGCTCCTCGCAATGACAGGAAACCTCAATGAAAATCCCGCGAGGCCGGCAGGATGCGGACGTTGCGGGGATGGCGGATTTTTTGCGCAGGCGCATCCGCATGGTCGCGGCGGTCGTCATTGAGCGGCTCGATCAGCGCGGGGCCTGCGGGAACGGCCGGCTTGCGGTGGGGGGCATCAGCCAAGCCGAGAAGATCAGCCGAACGGTCGATCAGCCGCTCGGCGACGAGATGCACGACCTTTTCCGGGCTGCTCTGGATGCGGCCTTCGATCAGCACCAGGCGCGAGCCCATCACCTCTTTGCGGAATCGCTCCATCACCTTGGGCCAGACTACGATATTGGCGATGCCGGTCTCATCCTCCAAGGTCATGAACACGACGCCCTTGGCGCTGCCCGGGCGCTGGCGCACCAGCACCACGCCGGCGCAGCTGACATACTGCCTATCGCGGGCATGCGACACCGCATTGCAGGTGATGACGTTCTCGCGCGCGAACGTCGCGCGCAGGAACTGCATCGGATGCCCTTTAAGCGACAGCCGGATGGTCTGATAGTCGGCGACCACATGCTCAGGCAGCGGCATCGCGGGTAACGCCTCAGCCTCCTCGTCAGGCTGCTCGCGCGCGGATGCGCTTTCGAACAACGGCAGCGGCACGTCGTCGGGCAACCTTCTCACCGCCCACAGTGCTGCGCGGCGGTCGAGGCCGAGCGAGCGGAACGCATCGGCGTCGGCTAGCAGGATCAGCGCCCGTTTGGGCAGGCCCGTGTCGCGGGCGAAATCCTCCAGCGATGTAAAAGGACGGCGCGCGCGGGCCTTGACGATGCGGTCGGCCCAGTCGTCTTCCTCCTGTTGCGGCAACGGTGGTGCCACACCTCTCCCCAGCGGGGAGAGGTCGATTTGCTCCCGGCGATGCGAAGCATCGTCCGGCGCAAATCGGGTGAGGGGGTTCAGGTCCCTCGATAGACCGCGCCCCTCACCCGCGCCTTCGGCGCGACCTCTCCCTACGGGAGAGGTGGGAGACTGCGGCTCAACCGCTTCAATCAAAGAACATTCTGCAGGATCCTCCCGCAACGCGGCTCGAATTTTCTTCAACCTCCTCTCATCCGGATCTATCCAGTGAAAGCCGTCGATCTGGCGGAAGCCGAGCCGCACCGCACAATATTTGCTGTCCCGCTCCTCCAGCGTGTTCTGCGCGAAACTGAAGGACACATCGACCTCGCGCACCTCGACGCCGTTCTTGCGGGCGTCGCCCACGATCTGCGCCGGTGCATAGAAGCCCATGGGCTGCGAGTTCAGCAGCGCGCAACAGAAGGCGTCCGGGTGCCAATGTTTGAGCCATGAGGAAACATAGACCAGCTGAGCGAAGCTCGCGGCATGGCTTTCCGGGAAACCGTAGGAGCCAAAGCCCTTGATCTGGTCAAAACAGCTCTTGGCGAATTCCGGCGCATAGCCGCGCGCGATCATGTTGCCGATCAGTTTTGATTCATATTTGCCTATTGTGCCGAGGTTGCGGAAGGTCGCCATCGAGCGGCGCAGGCCGTTGGCTTCTTCAGGGGTGAATTTCGCGGCCTCGATCGCAATCCGCATCGCCTGCTCCTGGAACAGCGGCACGCCCAGCGTCTTGTGCAGCACCCTGAAAAGCTCATCCGCCGGACCATGATCGGGCGACGGCGATGGATAGCTCACCTGTTCCTGCTTGTTGCGGCGGCGCAAGTAAGGATGCACCATGTCGCCCTGGATCGGCCCCGGCCGTACGATTGCAACCTCGATGACGAGATCGTAGAACGTCTTCGGCTTCAAACGCGGCAGCATGTTCATCTGCGCGCGGCTCTCGACTTGGAACACGCCGAGCGACTCGCCCCGCTGCAGCATCTTAAAGACTTCGTCATCTTCGACCGACTTGATGTCGGCAAGCTCGTAGCGCTTCCCCTTGTGCTGCTCGAGCAGGGAAAAGCATTTGCGGATGCAGGTCAGCATACCCAGAGCGAGCACGTCGACCTTCATCATGTGCAGCGCATCGACATCGTCCTTGTCCCATTCGATGAAGGTGCGTCCTTCCATCGCGGCATTGCCGATCGGCACATAAGTGTCGAGCCGGTCCTGGGTCAGCACATAGCCGCCGACATGCTGCGACAGATGGCGCGGAAAATCGATCAGCTCGGCGGCAAGCCTTACCGCGCGCTCGACCATCGGATTGTCAGGAGAAAACCCGGCCTGTCGCACCTGCCCCTCGGAGAGCCCATCACCCCAGCTGCCCCAGACGGTATCGGCGAGCAGCGCAGTGACGTCTTCCGTCAAGCCTAACGCCTTGCCGACATCGCGGATCGCGCTGCGCGGGCGGTAATGAATGACGGTTGCGATGACAGCGGCTCGGTGGCGGCCATAGCGGCGGTAGACATATTGCATCACCTCCTCGCGACGCGAATGCTCGAAGTCGACGTCGATATCGGGAGGCTCCAGCCGCTCCTTGGAGATGAAGCGCTCGAACAACAGGTCGATCTCCGTCGGATCGACCGAGGTGACGCTGAGCACATAGCAGACGGCTGAATTGGCAGCCGAACCCCGGCCCTGGCATAAAATGCCCTGGCTTCGCGCATAGCGCACGATGTCATGCACGGTGAGGAAATAATGCGCGTAATTGAGCTCGGCGATGAGGTCGAGCTCCTTGCGCAAGGTCGCGCGCAAGACTTCATCGACGCCGGCAGGAAAGCGAGCCGCCGCGCCCTCCCAGGTCAGGTCTTCCAGATGCTGTTGCGCGGTCTTGCCGGGCGGCACCGGCTCGTCGGGATATTGGTATTTGAGCTGATCGAGCGAAAATGCGATGCGCTTGGCAAAGCGGATGGTTTCCGCAATCGCTTCGGGGTGGTCGCGAAACAGCCGCGCCATTTCCTCGGCAGGCTTCAGATGCCGTTCCGCATTGGCTTCCAACCGCCGGCCGATCGCGTCGATCGTGGTCTTTTCCCTGATACAGGTGAGGACGTCCTGCAGCGTACGACGCTCGGGATGATGATAGAGCACCTCATTGGTGGCGAGCAGCGGCACTTTTGTGGTTTGCGCCAGTCGCGCCAGCCGCGCCAGGCGACGGCGGTCGTCGCCGCGATAGAGCAGACTGGCAGCCAACCACACGCCCTCGGCGCCGCTTGCTTTCAACCGTGCGAGAAGCTTTGCGCCCTCCTCGCTGTCGAAACGATGCGGCAGCGCCAGCACCAGGAGCTGGCCTTCGGCAAAATCCAGGAGATCTTCGAGCTTTAAATGGCACTCGCCCTTCTCGACGTCCTCGCCGCGCTTGCCGCGGGTGAGCAACTGGCACAGCCGGCCATAGGCCGCGCGGTCGCGCGGATAAACGAGAATATCGGGCGTTGAGTCCATGAAGACGATGCGCGACCCCACAAGGAGCTTCGGCTTGTGCTTCAGCTCTGGGCTTTCCAGCTCGCTATGGGCACGAACCACGCCGGCAAGCGTGTTGTGGTCGGCAATTCCGATTGAGTGGAGGCCGTATTCGCTCGCCATTTGCACATATTCCTGCGGATGCGAAGCACCTCGCAGGAAGGAGAAATTGCTGGTCGCACCGATTTCCGCGTAAAGCATCGTCATGCGAACAATCCATGCATGAACCAGGTGGGCTTCACAGGTCGGCCGGTTTTGGCATCGCACTCGCGGTCGTAGAGTCCGTCGCGATAGAGCCAGAACCTTAAACCCGTCTCGTCCTCGACACGGAAATAGTCGCGGGTCAGCCCCTTGCCGTCCGCGCGCCACCATTCCATGGCGACGCGCTCGGGGCCTTCGGCGCGCACCACGGCGTGGCTGGCGCGGCGCCAGACAAAGCGCGCCGGCGGACCGTCCGGCACTTGCGCGATCACCTGGATCTCCTCCGGCCGCTCGAACAGCCGTAACGGACGCAGCGGCGGCTCCGCCTCAATGCGCGGCTGCCAGGTAGCTTGAGAAGCGGCGGCAAGGTTCTGCTGCGCCGTGACCTGCAGCTCCGCGCGTTCAGGGATATGGGTATCCTGCGGCAGATAGACGACGACGCGGGGCGAGCCGATCCGCGCCGCGATGCGATCGATCAGCGCAGCCAGTTCGTCATTGTCATGCACATGGGCGTCGAGATCGTGCTGCTGCTGTACGACGATTTCGGTGTGGCTGGCCGAGAGGCGGATCAGGTCGAACCCGAAACCGGGATCGAGCGGATCGCTCAGAGCCTCCAGCCGCTCGCGAAACAGCCGGTCGATCACCTCGGCGCGAGTAACGGCCTGCCCGGTATCGACCAGGATGCCGCGCACAACGCCATCGGTGCGGAAGAAGCAGGCGGTGAGCTGCCGCGCGCCCTTGCCCTCTCGTCCCATCGCAACCACCAGCATCTGCGCGAGTTTCGACAACGTGGCCGCAATTACCGCGTCGGTTAAGACCGGTTCTGCAAAGCGTTTCTCCACGATGTAGTCCGGCAGCGGCTTGCGCGGGCTGATCGGCCCGTCGCCCTGCCCCAGCGCCTGTTCGAGTCGTGTGGTGAAGGCCGCGCCAAACCGCGCCGTGATTTCATGGCGCGCGCGGGAGGCAACATCGCCGATGGTTTTGAGGCCTGCACGGCGCAGGCCTGTCGTGATCGCCTCGCTCGCTCCCAGCGCTGAGACCGGCAGCGGCGCAACCGCGCGTGCCTCCTCACCATCCGCAACGATGCTGCCATGAATATGCCGCGTCAGCGTCCGCGCACAGATCGAGGTCGCGGCAATCGCCGCGCTGGTCGTAAAGCCCTGCGCGGTCATGAGATCGCAGATGAGTTTCAGCAACGCGGCCTCGCCGCCGAACAGATGCGCACAGCCGGTGATATCAAGATAGAGCCCATGCTGCGGATCGAGCGCCACCAGCGGTGTGAAGCGGTCGCACCAGTCGGCGATGTCGTTCAATAACTGGGCGTCAGCCACCTCATCCGCATCGAACACGACAAGGTGCGGGCAAATGGCGCGGGCATTCGCGAGCGGCATGCCGATGTCCAGGCCGTAACGCGCAGCCGCATCGTCGAGCGAATAAAGCTTCAGCGCATTATTTTCCTTGGCGACGACAACGCTGGGCGCGTCGTCGTCATGTTTAGCCTGCAAGTCTTTTCTGCACGCGAGCTCGCGCTTGATGCGATCGATCGGCAGACGCGGCAGCCACAGGCTGAGAATCCGCCGCCTTTGGTTCGCTGAAAAGGCACTCATCGCATTTCCACTCCATGATCCATCGCCCGAGCGGGCCATGACGGTTGCGGACAAGCTCTGCGTCGACCAGCGGCGCGCCCCAGATTTGCCAAGGAGAATGCCAAGGAGAAGCGGGCGGCGAGCGGCCTGCACGCACGATCCATCTTGTCTCCGCCGTGGAGGGAGCGGGCGAAGCCGCAATGCGCAATAGAAGCCCGGTGACGCCGGCCCCTTGGGCGGCCAATGTCAGCTTGCGGCTTGCCACGAGATCGAGCCTGTGCGTCTCGCCCCAGACTTCCAGCACCACGGCGCCCACCGCATCGCAGGCGAGCGCGTCGGCGGTCGTGCGAAGTGCGTCCTCGACATCGGATGCCCGCACCGTCACCAGGCGGCGCGGATCAAGCCCAAGCTCGGCGAGCCCGCTCATCGATAGCCGCCCCACCTCGCGCTCGGCAAAATCCTGTCGCACCCAAACAAGCGGCCGGCGTGGCGTCAGGCGCCGCGCTAGCCCTGCAACAAAGCCGGTGGCGGCGGCACTTTGTCGGCCTCCCTCGCAGAACACCTCATGCAAAGCGCCGAGTGCGAGACCGCCCTGCAACACCGCATCGGCCTGTATATGGCCGAGCGCGACGCGCGCAGGCGTCAGCGCGCCGCTCTGCGCTTCGATGCGTTCGATATTGCCGCGCAAACTCGCAAGCGCGCTCATGCGTGCGCTTGTCATGGCGTCGCTTCCTTCACGAGAGGGGTGGCCATTGCTGGCGCTCTTTTGAAGAGAACCAGAAGCTGGCCTATTTGTTCATGATATGTTCTAATATAAAGCTAACAACGCCCGTGGAGTCAATCGGGATCGAGGGATTTGTTTTTTGCAAGGAATCCCAATGACTTGTGGGAACCCTCGCTGCAAGCCCACATTAGGCCCGGGCGGCGATCACCCCATCTAGAAGCGGAGACAGCCATGACCACCTCTCGGAGCTCAGCCGCCAGCCTTTCCGCCTTGCGCGAGGAGGCAGCGCACTGCCGCGCCTGCGACCTGTGGAAACACGCAACGCAAACCGTGTTCGGCGAAGGGCCAGCACATGCGCAAGTGATGCTGGTCGGCGAACAGCCCGGTGACAAGGAGGACCTCGCCGGTCATCCCTTTGTCGGGCCGGCCGGCCAGATGCTCGACCGCGCGCTGGATGATGCCGGCGTCGATCGCAACAAGAGTTACGTCACCAACGCGGTCAAGCATTTCAAATTCTTTCCGCGCGGGAAAATCCGCCTGCACCAGAAACCGACCACACCCGAGATCAGAGCCTGCCGCCAATGGTATGAGCGCGAACTTGCCTTGCTCAAGCCAGCGCTGGTGGTGGCGATGGGCACAACCGCCGCGCAATGCGTGTTCGGCAAGACCACCCCGATCAACAGGAACCGCGGCCGCCTGATCGAGCTTGCCGATGGTGTCAAGGCACTGGTGACGGTGCACCCGTCCTATCTGTTGAGGCTACCTGATGAAGAGGCAAAAGCGCAGGAATACCTCCGCTTTGTCGACGACCTGAAGATTGCCGCTGATTTCATCCGGAAATCCGCCCGCGCGGCCTAGCGCTGGCTCCAATTGTTGCACTATTATCGGACCTTATTGCACTAGGTTATTGCACCACATCCGTCATTCCCGGGCGCGCAACACGCGAACCCGGATATCGAGCCGCAACTTCCGATTTACTCCACAACCTCTGGATTCCGGGTTCGCTCCTTCAGAGCGCCCCGGAATGAGGAGGAACAGCAGCCCGCAAGATGCGGGGACAACCCACAGTTTTTACGGGCTTTTTCAACTGAATGTCACATGCATCGCGCAAAATCGCGACCCTGTTGGGACAGGAGAGTTTAAAATGACCGACGTTGCGTTACCCGGTTCGATAGAGCCCGCACTGAAAAAGGGCCCGGACCTCGATCGCGGTTTTCATCCGCTGACCGGTGTTATCTATGCGGGCATCGTTGCAGCCGCGCTGCTGTTCGTTGCCTACAGTATCTATGTCGATATCGACGCGACCGGCACCCGCGCCACGACCATCCTGCCTTACATCCTGCTCTTCGTCGCCCTCCTGATCGCGCTTGGATTCGAATTCGTCAACGGCTTCCATGACACCGCAAACGCCGTGGCGACCGTCATCTACACCCGCTCGCTGCCGGCCCACATCGCCGTGGTCTGGTCCGGCATGTTCAACCTGTTCGGCGTCCTGCTCTCGACCGGCGCGGTGGCGTTCGGCATCGTGTCGCTGCTGCCGGTCGAACTGATCCTGCAAGTCGGCTCCAGCGCCGGCTTTGCCATGGTGTTCGCGCTGTTGATCGCCGCCATCATCTGGAACGTCGGCACCTGGTATTTCGGCCTGCCTGCCTCTTCCTCGCACACGCTGATTGGCTCGATCATCGGCGTCGGCGTGGCAAATGCGCTGATGCGTGGCCGCGACGGCACCTCGGGCGTCGACTGGACGCAGGCGGCCGGCATCGGCAAGGCGCTGCTGCTGTCCCCGCTGTTCGGCTTCGTGCTCGCCGCCATCCTCCTGTTCGTTCTCAAGGCCGTGCTGCAGCGCGCAGCGTCCGCGCTGTTCGCAGAACCTGTCGGCAACCAGCCGCCACCCTGGTGGATCCGCGGCATCCTGATTCTGACCTGCACCCTGGTCAGCTTCTTCCACGGCTCCAACGACGGCCAGAAGGGCATGGGCCTGATCATGCTGATCCTGATCGGCACGGTGCCGACGGCCTATGCGCTGAACCGTTCGATGCCTGAGAGCCAGATCGAGAAGTTCATCACCAACTCGGAGGCCGCGAGCAAGGTGATCGAAGCCAAGGCCTTCGGCTACAACGTGCTGGGCAATCCGCGGCCCGCGGTGACCCGCTATGTCGCCGAGCGTCAACTCGACGAGGGCACTCTTCCCTCGCTCGCCGTGCTGGTGCGCGACATTGCCAAACAGGTCAAGGAATATGGCTCGCTGGCGAAGTTCCCGTCGGAGGCGGTCGGCAACACGCGCAACGACATGTATCTCGTCTCGGAAGCGCTGCGCTTCCTGATGAAGGACAAGGAAGCCGACCTGTCGGCCGCGGACGTGGCGACGCTCAATGCTTACAAGGGCTCGCTCGATGCCGCGACCAAGTTCATTCCGGGCTGGGTGAAGATCGCGGTGGCGATCGCGCTGGGTCTCGGCACCATGGTCGGCTGGAAGCGCATCGTCGTCACCGTCGGCGAGAAGATCGGCAAGACCCACCTGACCTACGCACAAGGCGCGTGCGCCGAGATCACGGCGGCCGCGACGATCGCCGCGGCCGACGGCTACGGTCTGCCGGTGTCCACCACCCACGTGCTCTCCTCCGGCATCGCCGGCACGATGGCGGCGAACGGCTCGGGCCTGCAGTGGTCGACCATCCGCAATATCGCGATGGCCTGGGTGCTGACGCTACCGATCGCGATGATGCTGTCGGGCTTCCTCTACTTCATCTTCGCCCACTTGTTCTGAGAGAAAGCGCAAGCCCCGCCCGCGCAATCTCCACAAAAGCAAAGCCCGCGCTCAAACAGCGCGGGCTTTTTTCATGCGCGAAGCGATCGCGCAAAAAGCTACTTGCGCTCCGCCGCCCGCGCCCGCAATTCATCGACCAGCACCCGCACGTTCTCCGAATAGTCGATCGGGATCGTGATCAGATGCACGCCGCCGCTGCGGAAGGCAGCATCGAGCGTCGGCACGAAGCTGTCGATGGTCTCGATGCGATGCCCGCTCGCGCCATAGGCCTTGGCGTAGAGAACGAAGTCGGGATTGCCGAAGCTCAAGCCGAAATCAGGAAACCGATCGACGGCCTGCTTCCAGCGGATCATGCCATAGGCGTTATCCTGGAGGATCAGCACCACGAGATTGAGCTTGAGCCGGACCGCGGTCTCCATCTCCTGGCTGTTCATCATGAAGCCGCCGTCGCCGCAGATCGCCAGAACCCGGCGATCCGGATAGAGCATCGCGGCCATCATGGCCGACGGCAGGCCGGCGCCCATGGTCGCCAGCGCATTGTCGAGGAGGAGCGTGTTGGCGAGGCGGGTCCTGTAATTGCGCGCGAACCAGATCTTGTACATGCCATTGTCGAGCGCGACGATGCCGTTCTCCGGCATCACCTGCCGCACGTCGTGGACGATCCGTTGCGGCGTCGGCGGCCAACGGACCTCAGTCGCGCGATCGGCGACGCGCGCGAGGATGTCATTTCGCATTGACAGAAGCGCGCTCGCGTTCGCCAGCTTGCCCTCGACGCGATCGGCCAATAGTTCCAGGCTCGGCCCGACATCGCCGACCACTTCAGCATTCGGGAAATAGACCTGTTCGACAGTCGCTGGCGTGTAGCTGATGTGGATTACCTTCGGGCCGCCGGGGCCCATGATGAAGGGCGGCTTCTCGACCGGGTCGTGTCCGATGGCGACGATCAGGTCCGCCGCGTCAATCGCCTCGTGAACATAGTCGCGCTCGGACAGCGCCGTCGTGCCCATGTAGAGATTGGTGCCGCCGGGAACGGTCCCCTTTCCCATCTGCGTGGTGAAGAAGGGAATGCCGGTGCGCCTGACAAAGCTCGCAAGTCCGTGGGTCGAGTGAGGCCTGCTCGTCGCGGCACCCATCATGATCAGCGGGCTCTTGGCGCTCAAGATCATCTCTGCGGCGCGGTCGAGCGCGGCGCGATGGGCGACGGGAATCTCGATCGGGTGGGTCGGGACCAGCGGAACGTCCCCAACCTCCTCACCCGCGATGTCCTCCGGCAGTTCCAGATGCACCGGGCCAGGACGCTCCTCCATCGCCGCGCGAAAGGCGTCCCGAACCACGGTCGGGATACTGGCGGCGCTCACGATCTGCCGCGCAAGTTTTGTCAGCGGCTTCATCGTGGCGACGACATCCACAATCTGAAACCGCGCCTGCCGGCTGCTCATGATAGCTTTCTGCCCCGTGATCATGATCATCGGCATCGCGCCGAGATGTGCATAGGCCGCACCGGTCGACAGGTTGAGCGCGCCGGGCCCGAGCGTCGACACGCAGACGCCCGGCCTGCCTGTCAGTCGCCCATAGGTCGCGGCCATGAAGGCGGCGGCCTGCTCGTGACGGGTCAGGACCAGCTCGATCTTCGAATTGCGGAGCGACTCCACAAGATCGAGATTCTCCTCGCCGGGCACGCCGAAGATACGTTCGACACCTTCGTTCTCGAGCGCTGCAACGAGAAGATCCGAGCCCTTGCGCTTGGCATTGTTCTTGACAGTGCTCTTGACAGTGCTCTTGACAGTGCTCTTGTCAGTGCTCTTGTCAGTGCTCTTGTCAGTGCTCTTGGCTGTCTCACGATTCATATCGGTATCCATCACTGTTTGCGGCCGCCCCAACGCGAAAAGCCCGCCCACCTGGCGAGACGGCTCCTTGTAGCACAAACCGGGCGAGCGTAGTGTTTCGACCGAAGAACGTGAAAGACAGCACGCGAGGGAACACTCATGACCGGCGCAAGGCTGAAGCACTATGGCTGGGGTCGCGAGGGCGAGGGCATGAGCGCGGAGGAGCGGAACTTCGTGCTCGGCCGCTACCGTCAGAAATTCGCCCGCGACACTTTCGATACCATCGCCGTTCCGCGCCTCGAGGACCTCTCCCTGCGCCAACCGCGCGTGACGCCGCCCGCCTCGCTCGCCGGCTTCTGCACCACCGAGCACTATGATCGCGCATTGCATGCTTACGGCAAATCCTATCCGGATTACGTGAAAGCGATGCTCGGCGATTACGACTGCGCGCCCGATGTCGTCGCCTATCCGCGCAACGAAGCAGAGATTTCCGCCGTGATGGATTGGGCGGGCTCGGTTCAAGCTTCGCTCACGCCATTCGGCTGCGGCTCCAGCGTCTGCGGCGGCGTCGAGCCGCGCGCCGATGGCGCAAGATACAAGGCCGCCGTCACGCTCGACCTGCGCGACCTCGACAAGGTCGTCGAAGTCGACATGACCTCGCGCGCCGCGCTGATCGAGGGCGGCACCTACGGCCCCGCGCTGGAAAGCCAGCTCAAGCCGCACGGCCTTACTTTAAGGCATTTTCCGCAGAGCTTCGAATATTCGACACTCGGTGGCTGGATCGCGACCCGATCGGGCGGTCATTTCGCAAGCCTCTACACTCACATCGACGATTTCGTCGAAAGCTTGCGCGTGGTGACCCCGCGCGGGGTTGTCGAGACGCGCCGCCTGCCGGGATCGGGCGCAGGTCCCAGCCCCGACCGGATGTTCATCGGCTCGGAAGGCATTTTAGGGGTGATCTCACGCGCCTGGATGCGCCTGCAGCCGCGCCCGAAATTCCGCGCCGGCGCATCAATCCGCTACCGCAGCTTCTTCGAGGCCGCGCGCGCAGTGCGTGCCATCGCACAAGCCGGGCTCTATCCGTCCAACTGCCGCATTCTCGATCCGAACGAGGCCTACAACACCGGTGCCGCCGACGGCTCAGCCGCGATCATGGTGCTGGCTTTCGAGTCCGGTGATCATCCGCTGGACGCCTGGATGGCGCGGGCGCTTCAATGCGGCGCCGACCATGGCGGCACGGTCGAGCCGGCCGCAGCAAGTGATGCGCATCTGGAAGGCGCCGCCGGCATCTGGCGCAACGCCTTCATCCGCATGCCCTATGCGCGCGAATTTTTGAATCCCGCAGGCATCATCAATGACACGTTCGAGACCGCCATCACCTGGGATCGCTTCGAAGCCTTTCACGACAAGGTCAAGGCAGCAACCGAGCGCGCGATCCTTGAAGCGACCGGCCTCCCAGGTGAAGTCACCTGCCGCTTCACCCACATCTATCCCGACGGCCCAGCGCCTTATTTCTCCTTCCATGCGCTCGGCCGCCATGGCGCATTGCTGGAGCAATGGCAGGCCATCAAGAATGCGGCAAGCGATGCGCTGATCGAGGCCGGCGGCACGATCACCCATCATCACGCCGTCGGCCGCGACCATCGCCCGTGGTACGACCGCCAGCGCCCCGACCTTTTCGCAACCGCATTGCGCGCCGCCAAGCGCGAGCTCGATCCGCAAGGTGTGCTCAATCCAGGCGTACTGATCGATCCCTAACCCGCAGCCCGTCGCGGCATTGTATTCGGCGCCGCATCGGCCGGCGCCGGGATCGCCAGCAAAATGGTCTGGCTTGCAGTTGCCATTTCGATGTCCGCCTCCTGGAATCGCCGCTTCATGCGGCGGTTGAATTCGCGCTGCACCGGCCAGCGGCCGAAATCGGTGCAGCGGATCTGACCGACGATCGACACCATGGCACCGTCGACCTTGTCGACGCCCCACAATTCGAGATCGCCGAGAATCGCGGCCCGGTATTCGCTCTCGCGGCGCATTTCGGCGACGATATCTTTCAGGATCTTTCCGGCGCGGTCGGTGTCTTCCTTGTAAGCGACGTTGACGCTGACCGCCGCGTTGCCAATGCCACGGCTTGCATTGGTGATGGTCGTCACCGCACTGAACGGCACGACGTGCAACGCGCCGTCGCCGGCGCGCAGGCGGATGGTGCGGATCGAGACGTTCTCCACCGTGCCCGACAGGCCGGATACGCTGACATTGTCGCCGACCTGCACGGTGTTCTCCAGCAGCAGGAACAGCCCGGTGATGAGGTCCTGCACCAGCTTCTGCGAGCCGAAGCCGATGGCGATGCCGACGATGCCGGCACCGGCAAGCAGCGGCGCAACGTTGACGCCGATCTCGCTCAATGCCGTCAGACCGACCACGGTGACGATCAGGCACAACAGCGCGGTTCGCAACATCGGCTGGAACGTCCGCAGCCGCGCCGCGCGGGCGTAATGCCCCTCACGCGACAGCGTGTTGACTTGCCGGTCCATCAGCGCATTGGCGGCCTCCCAGATCGCCGCCGCAGCAAGCGCGGCGATGGCGATGGTCACGACCGCCGACAGAAGCCTGCTGCCGATCTGACCGCCATAGAACCAGACGATGGCGTCCACGCCCCAGACCTCCAGCAACGCCACGAAGCCGATAAAGGCGATGATGGAGGAGACGATCCGGCGCAATGGCGGCAAATAGCGATTGGCGCGGGCCTCCAGGCCAGGAAGACGCTGCCGCAGATCCGGACTGATGCTGAAACCACGATCGATCAGGCTCAGCGCGACAATAGTCGCAAGACGCGCGATCAGCGCCACCGCGACGGAGCCGACGAAATACTGCAGCAACAGCGAATAGCCATTGTGGATGTTCAGCGCCCACACCGCCCAAAGCGCGAGGTCAAGCACGATGGCGAGATAATGCCACAGACCGGCAAGCCGGTTCCGCGCCCTTGCCGCCAGTCCCACGCGACCGGCCGGCGCGCGAATGGCGTCGGCGACCTGACGGCGGCACTGCAGGATGATGACGACGATGAAGATGTGCACGACCAGCATCACCATATGCAGCAGGGCCAGGTAGGCCCCGCGATACAGGCCGAGCAGCAACGCTACATTCGCAAAGGCGATGCCGGAGACCCCGACCGCGAGAATGCGCCGCGCCCAGATCTCGATATAGGCCGCGGTCTCCGCACGCACGCGAAACAGCCCGAACGGCCCTGCGAGCGCCCGCACCACGCAGATCAGTCCGCGGGACAGCGCGTAGGCATTGACCACGGCAAGGATCACAAGACGGGTGGTGACATCATCAATGATCTCGGTGCCGAGCAGCATTGTCGCGACGCCGACAAATACCAGCACCGGGAGCAGCTCGAGCAGGAGGCGTCCAAGCACAAAGGGCAGCCTGACCAGCGACTGCCAGGCGCGTGCGAGGCTGAGATGGCGCCGCTGGCGCGCGACCTCGGTCGCGATGTCGGCTGCAGTGGAGGGCGGATCCACAACAGTCGGCGCCGGCACGGGGACCTGCGCCGTCTGCGGCATTCGCGCCTCAAGGAACGCGACCGGCCGCTTCACGATGCGGAAGATCACCCACTCGGCAGCCAGCGCGCAACCGAGCACCAGCGCGAGCTTCCAGGCGATGTCGAGCAGCTGATTATAGGCATAGGGATCGTTGGCCGTGCGCACGATCCAGTAATAAAAGGCGGGGAAATGCGTCAGCGTCCGCGCGACATAGGCGATCTCATGCGAGATGTCACCGATCTCTTCGGACACCGTCAGCAGGAGCTGCGCGCCGAGGCCGTCCGCCTTGAGCTTGATCGGTGATTGCGGCGCCGGCGCAGGCACAGCCGCCGGCGCGGGCTGCTGGGGTGCGGGCGCGGATTGCGGTGCCGGCGCGTTCGCGATCGTACGCAGGGTGGCGATCATCTCAGCGCGTTTGTTGTCGTCAGTCAGTGTATCGAGCGCACGCCTCGCCTGATCCGGAGTCAGTGCGTCAGCCTTGTCGGCGGCGTGGGTGTCGGGCGCTGCAGCAGGCTGGGCCGATGCAGGAAACGCGAACGAAATCCAGGCGAGCAGGATCGCGGGGAAGAGCTTGTACGACACGAAGACCCCTCTGAAATATGCGCGTCGGCGACGCCGAAACCGGGCTTGCCGTTGCGCAATGCGTCATGCCGGATTTCCCCTTCTCGCCGCAGCCCTGTGTCGGAAGTTTGCCGTTCAGGAGTCTTTCTGTTGGCATTTGCGGCATCGCAAGACTAGCGTTCCAATGTGGCGGGGACTGCGAGGGACTCTCGCGCGAATGTGAAGGAGCTATCTCGATATAACCGTGTCAGCCTTCGCGCCGGTTCCGTCGCGTGACACTTTGGACGCCGCCGATGAGCGAGTGGTATCTGGTCTGGATCGAGGGCCCGCGTGGGCCCGAACCGCAGAAGTGGTCTTCGGACGCGCTGTGGGGCCAGCTTGGCCGTCAGGACGTGATCGTCCGCTTTCCGCTGACGGACCACGAGGCGAAACAGTCGCTCGACCAACTGGCCAAGCAATATCCCGCTCCGCTCGAATGATCAGGCGATGTCTGCGAGGCTGCTAAAGAGCCCTGCCCCCTAGACATCGCAGCGAACTGCCGCACTCCCCGCACCGAACAGAGCCCGCTCCGCTACGGATGTAATCCATCTTCGGCAGTTTGAAATCACGCGGTAACCCCGCGCGCCCAACCTGTTCGTGCCCTTTGTTTCAATCGACCCATACTCCCCTGCGATGCCCGACGAGGCGCACCGGCTAACGTGAGGTGATTGTCATGACCCTCAATCTGTTGTGGCCGGCGATCTTCATTGGCCTTGCTGCGGTGTTGACCTATCTCTGCGCACGAGCAGCGCGCTCAAAGCGGCGTTTTCTGAAATGGGGTGGCGCAGGCCTTGCCGGACTTGGCGCGGCAGCCTTTGCCCTGCTCGGCTTGGTCGCGCTTATGGGAGTTGATCGGCTACAGGCGCGCCGCGCCCCGGTGCCCAACCTGAAGGTTGTCGCAACACCGGAGCGGGTTCATCGCGGTCAGGCGATTGCTTCCGCCTTCTGCGGTGCCTGCCATTCGAGCACCGGCACCCTTACGGGGGGAAGGAATCTGGGTGAACACCTGCCCATGCCGCTTGGCCGGTTCATCACCGCCAATCTCACGCCCGCCGGGCAATTGAACCGGTGGTCGGATGGCGAGATTTTCCGTGCGATCCGCAACGGCATCGACGCGGACGGGCGTTGGCTGATGATCATGTCGTTGACCAATGCGGGTAGGCTGAGCGACGCCGACATTCAAGCTCTCATCGCCTACATTCGCAGCGCGCCTGCTGCCGGCGAGCCGACGCCGGACCCGCCGGACCGGCTAAATCCGCTCGGCCTCATCATGCTGGGCGCCGGCCTGTTCCCCGACGTGAAGCCGGTCTTTACCGGCGCCATCACCGCCCCGCCCAAGGCAGCGACTGTCGAATATGGCGAATATATCCTCTCCTATCACGACTGCCGCTCCTGTCACGGCGCCAATCTGATGGGCGGCGTGACAGGACAGTTCGGCCCGATCGGACCTGGCCTTACGCTGGTCAAGGAATGGAAGCGCGACGAATTCATCACCACGCTGCGCACCGGCATCGACCCAACAGGCCATCACATCGACAGCAATCGGATGCCCTGGCGTGCGATCGGCAAGATGGATGATGAAGAGCTTGGCGCAATCTACGAATATCTCACTCACTTGCCGGATGTCCCCGACGGCACCTGAGGCAAAGCTGGCGAAGCCTACTTGGCGAGCGTCGGCTGCACCCGCTGCTTCCACAAATTCCAGATGCGGTCGATCACGACGAAATTGACCTGGTCGGCTTTGGCTCCCTCCTCCGCGGAGAGATAGGTGACGTCGGTGCCGAGCCCGATCGCCTGCGCCTGCAGGCGGGCATCGACGTCGGTGTAGTAGGCGCGGAACACGGCCATCTTGACAGTGGGGCCGACGGTGACATCGCCGTGGCCGCGCATCAGGATGACCGGCTTGTCGCCGAGCGCTTCCGCCAGAGACTTGCCGATCTCGTTATTGCGCACCAGCATGTCGGTCGCGCCGAACTGCTTGCCGATATCCCAGACCGGCACCCCGCCCGCCAGGAAGGCGCCGTTGTGGAAGATCGCCCGCAACGGCATCTTGCTGACGGTGAACGGGATGACGCCCGGCGAATGGGTGTGCACCACCGCCATCACGTCGGGGCGCGCTTTGTAGATTTCGGCATGGATGAAGCGCTCGAGGAAGACGCTGCGCCCGCGCGCGTCGACCGGATTGCCGTCCTGGTCGAACTCCATGATGTCGTCCGCCGTCACCAGCGCTGGCGCGAGCGAACGCGACATCAGGAAATGCGATGGGTTGGCCGGATCGCGCGCGCTGACATGGCCGAACCCGTCGACTATGCCGAAATCGGCCAGCACGCGGCTACCGATCACGATGTCCTCGATCAGCTCCGCCGGCACGCCTGGAATCGCGCTTGGCGTCTGCGCATGGACGGGAATGGTGGCGAGGCAAATTGTGAGGCCGAGGAGAACGGAAGCTATGCGTCTGAGCATGTGTGGAGACCGTCGAGATGTGAGATGGGGCAAGGCGCACAGCCAGCTGGTCGCACAGAAAGCATATGTCCGATACCGCTCGCGTCCCCGGTCACCAACGCTGTCTTGCCGGCCAGTCGATGCATGGTGTCACGCGGCTCTGTGGCTCTTGCGCCCAAGTATGACAGGCGCATAGCGATGGGCAAACGCCCTCTCGGCTCAGCACTTCGGCTAGAGGGATGCCCCGGCCGATTGACTTTCCGCCGTATCCACCAAATACTTCAAAGAAAAATAACAAAAGCCCGCCGAAAACGCGGGTCACAATGGGGAGGAACGCCATGCCGACTTCGCGCAGGACGCTACTCAAGGGCAGCGCGGCGGCAGCCGTGCTCAGCCTCGATTGGTCGCGGGCCCGCGCCGAAGCTGAAACGGTGCGCATCGGCACCATCTACGATCTCTCCGGACCGTTCGCGGCCGGCGGTTCGGTGGCCTCCTCGGTGGGCACGGAGATCGCGATTGATCTCGTCAACGAGAAGGGCGGCGTCCTCGGCAAATACAAAGTTGCACCAGTCAAGGCCGATTCCCAGAGCAAGGGCGACGTTGCGATCAACGAGGTCGAGCGGCTGATCAGCCAGGAGAAAGTCGACATCATCGATGGCGTCTTCTCCAGCGCGCATGCGGTTCCGCTCGCCGCCAAATGCGAGCAGCAGAAGAAGATCCTCTGGATCACCACGGCGGTTTCGACCGCCGTGTTCAAGGACAAGAACCTGCATTACGTCTTCCGCGCGCAGATTCATTCCGATCAATATGGCCAGGCCTTCGCCGGTTTTCTGACCGAGCACACCAAGGCCATGCTCGGCATGGAGCCGAAGGACGTCAAGGTCGCGCTCATCCACGAGGATGGCCCCTATGGCGCCGGCGTAGCGGCTGCGGATGAGGCTTATTCCAAAGAGGCCGGCATACAGATCGTGCTCAAGGAAGGCTATTCCGCCGCCGCCCCCGATCTTTCCGCGCTGGTGACCAAGATCAAGCGCTCCGGCGCCGACATCATCTCTCATGCCGGCTACAATCCCGACATCACGCTCTTCCTGCGCCAGGGTCGCGAGAACGGGCTGCGCTTCAAGATGCTGTTCGGCGCCGGCGCCGGCTACAGCCAGCTCGACAAGCTGCGCGCGACCTTCGGCAAGGACATCGACAATTTCTGCAACATCGATCCCGTGCCGGCGCAGCTGCTCGACCCCGCCAAGCTCGCGCCGGGCCTGGGCGATCTGATCAAGACCATGGTCGAGCGCTTCAAGTCCAAGACGGGTGCGACCGAAGTGCCGCCGCATTGCTCCATGGGCTTCAACCAGACCTGGGTGCTGCTCAACAATGTGCTTCCCGTGGCCAAGGAGAAATATGGCGGCTTCGACCCCGAGGCCGTGCGCAAGGCCGCGCTCGACGTCGACATCCCGCCGGGCGGCACCATCCAGGGCTATGGCGTGAAATTCTTCCCGCCCGACACGCCGCTGTCCGGCCAGAACGAGCGCTCTACGCCGGTCGTGATGCAGAATGCCGGGGAGCATATCTCGGTGGTCTGGCCGACCAATATCAGGACCCAGGAGCCGGTCTTCCCGCTGCCGAAATCCTCGATCTACGCGGC
>Ga0307474_10001204_pt1 | contig 18859 bp, 10 predicted proteins | sample atmos_gasesECM1C_2_FD_203312 | JGI IMG/M metagenome (GOLD analysis project Ga0307474, IMG submission 203312) | Hardwood forest soil microbial communities from Morgan-Monroe State Forest, Indiana, United States - atmos_gasesECM1C_05 | ecosystem: Environmental > Terrestrial > Soil > Temperate... | reverse complement strand
CGGCGAATTCAATCGCTCGCGTGTCCAATTGTGCGTACGTCAGGCGCACTTTTGATTCACAGCACACCACCGCCTCCTGGTCGGGCCAGGCGATTGCCGCACGGGCCAGCGCGCCGCCCACGGTATCTTCAAGCAACGGCGGCGAGTCGGCGCCGGTCACGAGGCTGATGGCGTTGTCCACAGAACTACTTTGGTGAAGGAGAAAGGCGGAGTCAATATTTTTCGATCGAATTGGATCAGAAACAATCACGGAGCGACGATCAGCTTGACCCCGGCGTCCTGCACCATTTGCGCATACCGCGGCGAGACGCCCCGGTCGGTGATCAACACGTCGATTTCGTCCAAACCGCAGACGATATGGCCGGAGGGTCCGTCGAATTTCGAACTGTCCAAAAGCACGATGATCTCGTCGGCGCGGTCAATCAACCGCCGCTCGACGCCGACCAGCATGATGTCGGCCTGCATCAGGCCGGCGCTGCCCGCTGCGGCGGCGCTCATGAAGAGTTTTGGGGCGTGAAAGCGCTGCATGCCGTCATCACTGGATGCGGCCAGGATGATATTTTGTTCCGAGAATACCTGGCCGGCGGGAACCAAGACGCGTGTCCCCGGCTGGAGCAGGAGGGCGCTGACGATGCGCAAAGAATTGGTCAGCACTTGTAGATTTAGGCCGCGAACGTGCTGGCACATCTGCAATGTGGTCGAGCCACCGTCAATCATCACCGCTTCGCCGGCGTTACACAGCTTCGCCGCCGCGCGACCGATGGCTTCTTTTTCCGCCTTATGAAGGTTGACGTTTTCCTCGAATGGCACTCCCGTCAAGTGCTGCCCCGTCTCCGGCGCCGGCCGCTTGGCATTCCTCGACTCGTTCTTCTTGGCGCCGCCTCGGACTCGCGTCAACAGCCCCGCGATCATCATGCGTTCGAGGTCACGTCTGATGGTCGCGGGCGACGCTGCAACGCGCTGTTCCAAATCCTGGAAAGAGATGAAACCTCTTTGATTCACGGTCTCGAGGATGAGTTTTTCGCGCTCTGCTGAATGCATGGCAGTCCTGGTTTGGTAGTATCCCCTACCCGTGGGTGCATACTTTGGACTTAAGTGGCGGCCAATTCAATCAAAGTCGATCATGCGCCTCAGCGCTGCGCTGTAATCAAGCCACGCGAGCGCAGCCATTGCTCGAACAGACCTTGCCATTGATCGACCGGCAATCCCGTTTTTCGCGTGCCGAATCCATGGGGACCCTGTTCGAATATATGCAGCTCCGCGGGTAGATGCGCGGCGCTCCAGCGTTGATAAATCATGACGCTGCGACCCGACGGCACCAAATTGTCGGCCTGGGTCGCGACGATAAAAATTGGCGGAGCGTCCTTGGGCGGCGCGACGTCGTCCATGTAGCCATAGATAGGCGCCGCGAAATCCGGACGGCTGTCGGCGTCGTGGTCGAGCAGTACCCCCATCGTCAATCCGGCGCCGGCCGAAAATCCCATCAAGCCGATGCGGTCTTTTGCCACGCCCCATTCAGCCGCGTGCCGGCGAACATAGCGAACGGCTTGCTTGCCATCGGCGACGGCCAGAGTTCTGCCGGCATCCAGTTTGTGATAGGAATGGTCGAAGTCCGCCTGGATGCTGGCGGTTAGCTCCTTCATTTCGGCTGACTGATCCGCCAAGTTCACCGGGGTCGGCAGCAGTCGATATTTCAGGACAAACGCGGTCACGCCGCGGGCGCTGAGCCACTCGGCAAAGTCCGTGCCCTCGTAATTGAACATCAGTCCGAAATAGCCCCCGCCGGGACAGACGATGAGCGCGGTGCCGTTGGGTTTGGCGGGCGCGAAAACGGTGAGCGTTGGGCTCACGACGTTGCGAATGAGCCGGGTGGTTTGATTTCCTGGCGCCGGCAATTCTGCGTCGATCTCTTTCTGAGTCGATTGTTCCGAACCGGGCGCGGCGCCGGGCCAGATATTCAGCACAGGATGTGAGGGAGGCGGTGCGGATTGCGCCCCAGAGGCAGCAAGCATTCCGGCCAATACTGCCGCCAGATATATTTTCATCGAGGTCTCCGCGTCACACAATGCCAGTGCCCGGCGCCAATCTTTGTCGGCGCCGAGCTTGAGTCTTGCGCCATCCGCTGGCTCGAAACGCGCCGAGCACGTCGATCGCGCCTCCGGCATCGACGCGAGCCTGCGCGATCAGGGGCGTGACGTCCGTCCGGTACGCCTGGCGAAGGCTCTGGAAGGCCATCATCACATCGTTCGATTCCTGCGCGTACAGCAATGCTTCCCGATCGACGATCAAGGCTTTTGCAAAAGCGCAAACAATGGCCTCCGCCGAAGCCAGCATGCTTTCGATGGGATCGGTCACATTGTGCGACTGATCGATCAGATAGGCCGGAGCGAATGATCCCTTGGCGTTTGACTCGGCCTCGATCAATTCGTTGAACACCAGAAAAAGCTGATGCGGATTGATGGCGCCCGAGTCGAGATCATCGTCGCCGTATTTGCTGTCGTTGAAATGAAATCCGCCAAGCTTGCCAAAGCGGTGCAGGCGGGCGACGATTTGCTCTATGTTCGTGGTGGGCGCGTGATGTCCCAAATCCACGAGACAGTAAGCCTGCTCACCCAGCTGCTGGGCCGCGAGAATCGATGACCCCCAGTCTTGCAACACGCTGCTGTAAAACGCCGGCTCGAAAAGCTTGTGCTCCAGCAGCATTTTCCAATCCCCGGGGAGCGCGGCGTAGATTCTCGCGGCCGATTCCAGGTAGCGGTCAAAGGCGCGGGTAAAATCCTGTTGTCCCGGAAAGTTACTGCCGTCGCCGACCCAAACGGTAATCGCCTTAGAGCCGAGAATCTTGCCGATGCGGATGCACTCAATGTTGTGATCGACCGCTTGATCGCGGACGGCCGCCTGCGCGGAACTTAAGGATCCGGCGGAGTAGCTGTGTTTCTGCTCAGGTTGATCCTGAAACGTATTCGAATTGACCGCATCGAATCCGAGTCCCAAGCTCGCGCCCAGCTCGCGCAGCGCGACATAGTCCGCGACGCAATCCCACGGAAAATGCGGCGATACGCGCGGCGTGATGCGGCACAGCTGCTGCACGACCGCGCAATCCGCCAATTTCTCATAAATCGATGTGGGTGCGCCGTCGAACGGGAATTTTGCAAAACGAGTTCCGCCGCGGCCGGCGCCCCAGGTCGGAAGGGCGACCGAAAAGGCGGCAACCTTGCGGCGGATGGGCTCGATATCGATGCCGCGGCGGCGCAGCTGCCGGCCCAATGATTGGTAATCGTCCTGCAGGCCCTCGATATCGCGGCTCGCGTTGAAATCCCGGACAAAGCCTTCCGGCAACGGTAAGTCTTCTTGCATGAGAGCGTCCCCCCCGATCAGGTCGCACTAGCGTGTGAACGCCTGCGCGTTGCCGGCGTCCACGTTGATCATATTACCGGTCGACTTGATTGACATGTCGGACGCGAAAAAATAGACGGCGTCCGCGATATCGCTCGGCAGCACGTCGACCTTCAGCATGGAACGATTGCGATAATGAGCTTCCAGCGCCTCGCCCGAATCTATCCCATGCACGCCGGCACGCTCGCGCCGCCATTCACCATCCCAAATACGCGAACCCTTGATGACCGCGTCGGGATTCACCGTGTTGACCCGTATGCCGAACGGCGCGCCCTCAAGCGCGAGACAGCGCGCCAGATGTAGCGCGGCAGCCTTTGCGGATGCGTAGGCGGAGGCATTCAACGCCGCGGCAATGCCGTTTTTCGAGCCTATAAAAATGATCGAGCCGCCGTGCTGCAGCCTCATCAGCGGAAACGCCGAACGTGCCGCGAGAAAATAGCCTTCCGCCAGTACGCTGTAGTTCTTTTGCCAGAGCTCCACGGTGGTTTCTTCGAGCGACGCAGAGGAGGCTATGCCGGCATTCGCCACCAAGATGTCCAGTCCCGCAAATTCGCGTGCGCAGTACGCGAATGCCTCGCGAATTTGATGCTCGTCGGTCACGTCGCATAGCGCCGATCGCACGAAGTCCGAACCAGCTTTGCGTTCCAAGGCCTTGAGCGCTTGTTCGAGGGCATCGGCGTCGCGATCGAGCAGCATGACGCAGGCGCCTTGTGCCAGCAGCCGGTCCGCGGTCGCCGCGCCGATGCCGCCCGCGCCGCCCGTGATCAGCGCAATCCTGCCCGCCAGGGGTTTCGGCTTAGGCATGCGGCGCAATTTCGCTTCTTCCAGCGCCCAGTACTCGATTCGAAATGCCTCCCGTTCGTCAAGACCGATGTACTGTCCTATTGATTCCGCGCCGCGCATGACGTTGATGGCATTTCCGTAAAATTCGGCGGCAAGCCGCGCGGTGGTCTTGTCGAGCGCGAAGGCGATGCGGCCCAGCCCTGGCACCAGGATGATGACCGGATTGGGGTCGCGCATCTTCGGATCGCCCGTAGTTGCGCAACGCTGGTAATAGGCCGCGTATCTTGTCCGATAATCGCTCAAGGATTGTTCGAGGTAGACGTCGTCGGCGAGCCGCGTTTCGTCCAAGGTCAAGGGCCAAATTTTCGTGCGCAGAAAATGATCGGGACAGGACGTGCCGAGAGCCGCAAGCCGTGAGAGATCCTTCGAACAGACGAATTCGAGGGTTTCAGGATCGGCCGACAAGTGGCCGATCTTCGCGTGCTCGTCGGACATCAAGCCGCGCAGCTTCGGCATGATCTCGGCCGCGAGGCGCAGCCGTTCTGCTTGCGGCAGGGAGCGGATCCGCGGACCGCCAAACGCCGGGCGGCGAGCGAGGCGCTCATTGAGGTAGCGTGCAGCATCGCCGACGAGCTGAATCGTGTTCTCATAACAGGCGTGCGAGGTCTCGCCCCAGCAAATGAGACCGTGGCCCGCCAGCACAACCCCCCGCAATCCGGGATTTTGCGAGACATGATCCCGCAGGCGTAATCCGAGGTCGAATCCGGGCCTCTGCCACGGCAGCCAGCCCACCGCGGCGCGCCATACTTCGCGCGCCGCGCTTTCACCCGAACTGGACGCGGCCAGCGCAATGACCGCGTCGGGATGTACGTGATCTACGTGGGCAAAGGGCAACAAGCCATGCAGCGGAGTATCGATCGATGCGGCGCGGCTGTTGAGGTTAAACGTACAATGCGGCAGGTATTCAACCATGTCGTCTTCATGGTCCACGCCCCGGTAAAGCGCCTCGAGACGCAGGATGCGATCGAGGTACAGAGTGGCAAAGCCATCGAGCTTCATCGACCCTAGATCGCCACCCGATCCCTTCACCCAGAGCACGCGAACCGGCAGGCCGGTGAGCGGATCCAGCCCGTCGAGTTTGGCGGACGTGTTGCCCCCGCCAAAATTCGTGACCGTAAGATCCGCCCCCAACAAGTTGGAGCGATACAGTAACAATTCGGCCGGGGTTTTCGAGGCGGCGTCCGTGTCCGACCAGCGAGCCAACGGGATTTTGAATGGCAGTGCGCTGCGCGTCTCGGGGGCAATTTCCAATAGGTCACTCATCAACTCGGGTTCCCTGTTTTTCAATCGCGGCGCGCCTATCCACAGTCTTTGTAACCAAAGCAGCGGCCGTTTGCAATCAGAATCGATCATTTTACATCAGGCAGGGGGAATCCGCTGGCATACCGGGCAATCAGGCGGGGGCTTACCAGAGCCACGGCTGGGATCCCGGAACGCTGGCTATGCGGGCCGGATTTTGTAATCATAATTAATATTTTTCGATCACGACGCCCTGTGGTGTAACCCGTGCAGACTCGCTCGACCGTGGTGTTGGATGTCGGCAAGACGCTGACCAAAGCGAGTTTGTGGAGTCCAACGGGGCTTCTGCTCGAACGCCGTTCTCGAGTGAATGCAAGGCCCGACGCCGGGGGCTATTTGACGCTCGACGCGGCGGGTATCGAGAATTGGCTCGCGACGACGCTGCACGACTTCTCGCGCATGCAGCGCATCGGACACATCATCCCGGTAGGCCACGGTGCCGCCGCGGCGCTCATCCGTGAAGGCAAATTGCATGCGCCTCCGGTGGACTACGAGCATCCGATCCCCGCGGCGATTCACCTTGAATATGACGAGCGTCGCGAACCCTTCCTGCTCACCGGATCCCCGGCCTTGGCGGCCGGTTTGAACCTCGGCGCGCAGTTGCATTTTCTAGAGCGGACTCAACCGGAAATATGGCAGGGTGAACCCACCGTGTTGCCCTGGCCGCAGTACTGGAGCTGGCGCTTGTCCGGGCGCGCCGTGTCCGAAGTCACGAGCCTCGGTTGCCATACAGACCTGTGGTACCCCGTTGCCGTCGGCTACTCGCGCAACGCGTTGAACCGGGGCTGGGCGGCGCGTTTTGCCCCGCTTGCACGCGCAGACGCCATGGGTCCGATTTCGTCTGAATGGACCGAACGCAGCGGATTGCCCGTCGATGTGAACGTGCTGTGCGGATTGCACGATTCCAACGCGGCGCTGCTGGCCGCCCGGGCAGCCGTGAGCAGGGCGCGGGGCGCCGCGGGCGGGGAAGGAGTCGACATGACGGTGCTCTCGACCGGAACCTGGTTTGTCGCCATGCGCACGCCAAGCAATATGCGCTTTACCGACCTGGCGAATCTACCGTCCGACCGCGATTGCCTGGTGAACGTCGACTTGAATGGAGAAGCGGTACCCTCGGCGCGCTTTATGGGCGGGCGCGAGATTGAGATATTGATGGGCGGCGCAGAGGGGCAGCGCGTAGAAACCAATGATGATGAGGGCCAAGCCGCCGCCGCTGCCGTCATCACAAACGGCGCGATGGTCTTGCCGACATTCGCTGCGGGCGCGGGTCCCTACGGGCCTTGCAGCGGCAGATGGTTATCCATGCCGAGCGATCCGCTGCAGCGCTGGGCAGCGGTGTGCCTGTATGCGGCTTTGCTCGCCGATACGGCGCTCGATCTCATCGGTTCGAAGGATTGCCTGATCATTGAAGGCCGATTTTCCGCATGCACGCTTTTTGTCGCGGCACTGGCGGCGTTGCGGCCGCGCATGGCGGTGTACGCGGCGCCTTCGGGCATCGATGTGGCGCTCGGCGCATGGACGCTTCTGCAGACGGCTTTGCCACCGGATACTACTCTCGCGGCGGTGCGTCCCCTTAAGATAAGGCTGAACGATTATCGGGAACGCTGGCGGCAAGAATGCTTGCTGCAGGTTCAGTCCGCACGCAACGACAGGTAGTTGCCGACGCCGATCAGTATGGTCGAACTCACCAACGTGCCGATCCCGAACCAAATCAGCCGCCGTGTGCGAGTACTCGAACCTGCCCATTCGCGCAGGGCAAAACCCCACAGCGTCGAGAACAGAATGATGCTGGCCATGTGCAAGGACCAAGAGGAAAACGCATAGCGCCCCATTTGGCTTTCGCCCATCGTGTAGAAAAAGAATTGGAAGTACCACAGGGTGCCGCCAAATGCGGACAGCAGGTAGTTGCGCAACAAGGGCGGGGCAGCGGCACCGGCGCTCGCAGCGCCGAACCACTGCCGGGCCGAACGATTCCTCTTGATGAGAATGGCGCACCAAATCAGATTCGTGGTCAAGCCGCCGCTCAACACGACGCAGAGCACAGGCAAGCCCTGCCATAGCGGCGCGGTGCCTGCGGCAAGGCTTGCCAGTCGGATGGGTTGGCCGGCGTCCAATCCCCAGGCAAAACATCCCGACATGATTCCGGAGAACAAGGCAATCAAGAATCCTTTGCGCAAATTGAATTCGGCGATGGAGGAGGGCTCCGCACTCTGCGCTTCGCGTTCCTTTGCACGGCCTGCCATCGCGACTATCGCGATTCCCGCGAGTGCGATGGCAATGCCGAGAAGCGTTACCCGGCCATTCTGAGTCGCCGCCAGCGAGCCCAATGTGCCGTGAAATAGCGGCGGACCGAGCGTGCCGATGACCGTGGTCAAGCCCAACGCAATCGCCATGCCGAGCGACAATCCCAGATAACGCATGGTCAAGCCGAAGGTCAGACCGCCAAGACCCCACAGCACTCCCCAGAACCAACACCAGAACAGGGTCGACATATCCGTGCCGCTCAGCACGCCGAATAAGTGATGCGTTTGCAGCGACGCGATCAACCAGGGCGCGATGAGCCAGGAAAAAACACCCCCGGTCAGCCAGAAGATCTCCCACGACCATCCTCGGATGCGACGATAAGGGACGTAGAAGCTCGCCGAGGAGAGACCGCCCAGCCAATGAAACAGGACGCCCAGCAGTGGGTTGGAATTCATCGGCGGCGTTCTGCGAGGCTTGATCGAATAAGATTCATTTGTTTGACGATCCCCGGCCTAGTGATCATGATAGATCAAATAGAATCAAACCGCGTGACGAATGCACCCCGCGCAAAGCTATCGCCCAAAATCGCTAATCTCAGGATTCGTCGCCTCTCTCTGCGTGCTCACCGCACAGGCAGCCACGCCCGATCCGGACGCCTTGCTGGCCGGATTTCGCCAGCCGCCGCCGGCAGCGCGGCCGCAGGTGTGGTGGCATTGGATGAACGGCAACGTCAATCTTGAAGGCGCGAAGCTCGATCTTGCCTGGATGCAGCGTATCGGGATCGGCGGCGTCCACACATTTACCGGGGGTGGCCTCGGTGAACCGCACGTCGTCGAACCTCCAGTCGATTTTCTAGGGGACCAGTGGCGCGCGACCTTTCGGGCGACCACACGCCTGGCCCGCGCCTCGGGGATGGAGGTCACTATCGCGGGCTCGCCGGGCTGGAGCGAGACCGGTGGTATCTGGGTGGCGCCGCAGGACGCGATGAAAAAATATGTGTGGAGCGAGACGCGCGTTGCCGGCGGCAAAGTTCTGGATCTGATCCTGGCGCAACCTCCAGCCGCCACGGGACCCTTCCTAGGGGTAACGCGCACCTTCAATCCCGCAGCGGCCGAGCTGCACGGCGATCTGTATCGCGACAGCTTGGTGGTGGCGTTTCCGACGCCTGCTGCGGAACTGCAGGATGCCGCGCCGGCACTGTCCACGCGAACCGGCCCCATCGATATCTCGCCGCTGCGCGCCGGTGATCTTGCGGCGGTTGTCAGTCTGCCGATTGCCGACGGCGAATCCAGCGCATACCTCGACGCCGCTTTTGATCGACCGACAACCATCGCGGCGCTGGTGCTGGGCCTCGGTAGAGTCGCCGACCTCGAGATTCAAGCCGGCAACGATCCGGCAAACCTTAAATCATTGCTCAAGGCGCGGGCCGACCCGTCGGAATCACCGGCGCCGGAGCAGACCTACTCGTTTTCACCGACCCGCGCCAAGATTTTTCGCATCATCTTGACTCGACCCCTGCTTAAGCCGCGGTTCCCAGATTTGCCCGCCCGTTTGTCGAGTCCGCCGGTGCCGCCGAGCGCATTCATGCTCACACGCCTCGAACTCTGCGGCGGCGCGCGTATCAGCCGCTTCGAAAGCAAATCGGGATTTCAAGCGACCATCGATGCCGAGGCGCCGCCAACCGCGCCGGCGGATCGCGACGCGGTGATTGCAGCGGGCAGTGTGATCAATCTAACTGACAAGCTCGAGGCAGGGGGCAGGCTGCGATGGTCTGCGCCGCCGGGCCGCTGGACGATCGTACGATTAGGTTGGTCGTTGACCGGTCAGACCAATGGCCCTGCGCAGGCGCGAGACACGGGACTGGAGGTCGATAAACTCGATCCGGTCTTGGTGCGCAGTTACCTCGAGCACTACCTCGACATCTATCGCGATGCCATGCAGGAACCCCTGGGCGCGGGCAGCGTGCAAAATCTGCTGACCGATAGTTGGGAAGCCGGTGTGCAGAATTGGACGCCGACTCTGCTTGCGCAGTTCAAAACGCGGCGCGGATACGATCCGGTGCCGTATATTCCGGCGCTCATCGGTCGCGTCGTCGCGGACTCTGCCACCAGCGAGCGCTTTCTGTGGGATTTTCATCGCACGCTCGAGGAAGCGCTGGCCGACAATCATTACGGGGTGATCGCGCAAGTTCTGCACGAACGGGGCATGAAATACTACACCGAAGCGCAGGGCGACACGCCGCGAGCCATCGGCGATGGGCTGGCGATCAAATCGCGCGCCGACATTCCCACCGCGGAATTCTGGTACCGCGCCTTCGCCACCGCGCCCGGCCAGCCCTCGCTGAAGGCCGATCTGAGGGAGGCCGCGTCGGCGGCGCATATCTACGGCAAACCTTTGGCCGCGGCTGAATCGCTCACCGTGGCCGCAGGCGGGGATCCCTGGGCTTTTTCACCTGCCATGCTGAAGCCGGTGGTCGATGAGATTTTTGCCAGCGGCATCAATCGGATCCTCCTGCACGAATCTCATCATCAACCCCTGCTGCGGGAAGCGCCCGGATTGACGCTGGGTTTTTTCGGTCAATTCTTCAATCGCAACGACACCTGGGCCGAGCATGCCGGAGGTTGGGTCGATTATTTATCTCGGACCTCATACTTGCTGCAGCAGGGCAGCTACGTCGCCGATATCGCCTACTACTATGGCGAGGAACGCAATCTGACCGAGATTTTTCTCGATCGCTTCGACCACCATGTTCCCAACGGTTATGCATACGATTTCTTCAACGCCGAAGCGTTGCTGAGCTTGACTTCGGCACGGGATGGCGTCGTGGCGGCGCCAAGCGGCATGCGCTACCGGGTGCTCTTTGTGCCATCAACGGTGCGCCATTACTCTCTGCCGGTCCTGAGAAAATTGCGCGACTTGGTGGCGCAAGGGGCGGTACTGGTTGCGGCGCGCCCGCTGGGCGGACTCGGTGTGCAGGCGCGCGATGCTGAGGTGAGTGCAGTTGTTGATGAACTGTGGGGTCCTCCCGGCGCAGCGCCGGAGCCGAGGATCTATGGGCGAGGCCGCGTCTATGCGCACCCGGATCTCGCTGCGGCGCTCAACGCCGAAGCCATGTCACCCGACGTTGCCACAGAGGAGCCCTGCGCCGAGGAATGCGGCCTGATGTCGCTGCATCGGCACGCGCCTGACGCCGACATTTATTTCCTTTCAAATCGGCAGAATGCGGCGCGCACGCTGCACGTGACGTTTCGCGTCAAAGATCTCGTTCCGGAGCTGTGGCGGGCTGAATCGGGCGTCATCCAGCAACTTGCCTATCGCCAAACTGCGCAAGGCGTGGAAGCGCAGCTCCACTTCGACGCCAATGACGCTTTTTTCGTCGTATTCCGTGAAACCACGCCGCATTCCCCGGAGTTCGCGGCGCAACCGGCGCCCGTTGAACTCATGAGAATTCAAGGGCCCTGGCAGGTTCGCTTTCAGTCCGGCCGCGGCGCACCCGAGCGCAGCACCTTTGCGCAACTGCGCGACTTGAGCACCTTTGAGGATGCCGGCATCCGGTTCTTCTCCGGAACGGCAAGTTACAGCACGACGATTTCCTTGTCGGCGCAGCCCGCGTCGCCGCAGCGAAAGTGGGTGCTCGATCTTGGGGAGGTGCATGAGCTGGCCGTGGTATTGCTCGACGGCCGGTTGCTCGGGACTCTGTGGCATGCGCCCTTCACGATCGGTCTGCCTGCCGATCTCAAGGCGGGCCGTCATGCGCTCGAGATCCGTGTCGACAACCTTTGGGTCAATAGACTGGTCGGCGATCAGCAGCCCGGCGCGACGCCCGTGGCATTCGCGCCGCAATCTCCCTACTCGGCGAATTCGCCGTTGATGCCGTCGGGCTTGATCGGACCCGTGAGGATGTTGCGCGAATGAAGAAATCAATCGCGCTGCTCCTGGGTTTGGGACGGTGTCAGCGCGCGGCGGGCACCAAATGGGATGACCACCAGCGCTTCGATTCCGCGTACGCAGCTTTTTGTTCGGGTGTTCCGGTCATGTAGGCCTGGAATACGTGAGCCATGCCTTCGTACACATCCAATTCAGCCACGCCGCCGGCCGTCTTTAGCGCCTGATAGAAGCGGACCGCATCGCTCAAAACCAGCTCCTTGGTGCCGGCTTGAATGAGCACGGGCGGATAGCCCTTTTTGAAATCGCCGTATATGGGTGAGGCGTAGGGATTGGTCATGTCTTCAGGTGCTGCATACGCGGCGAGAAAGGCTTTGTTGAGCGCGAAATCGAGCGCCGGGTCCGCATCGCGCAGCGTCGTCTCGGTGTCACCGTTCAAGTTGAGATCGACGCACGGCGACAACAGTACAAGGGCTCCGGGCATGGGCAGGCCCTGATCCCGCAATTTCAGAACACTTGCGGGAACGATATTGCCGCCGGCGGAATCGCCGAACATACCGATGCTCTTGGCGGAAAACCCCAGCCCGAGAACCGCTTTGTAAACCGCGACGACTTGATCCGTCACGATGCGCCAATTGCCGCGCGGTGCGACTGTGTAGTCGATCGACAGGATGCGCTTGCCGGTTGCGATGGCCATCAACGCGTCGCCGCCCAGGGATGATTTCGCCGAGCCCAAAACGAAGCCGCCGCCGTGTACGTGCAGCAAGATCGTGTGGTCGTCACGATATTGCGGCGGCGTGCTTTCGACCACATTGACGCCGCCAAGCTGGGTCTCGCGGACGGCAATGTCGAGGGATTTGAGAGCGGCGAGGACGCCTGCTTCGGTGCGCGCGATGTCGCTGTCGTGCCGCGCATCGAACTCGGCCAGCGTGTGAGGAATTTTGGCCTCCGCACGATGCGCCGCGACGATCGGCAGCAATTTTTCATAGATTGCGCGCGCCTCCGGCGAGATCGTGGGCGGAATGAAGGAGCGCAGGTCGGTGGCCGGCGGTTCGTCGGCGAACGATGTGTTCGCTGCCGTCAACGCCATCAGCATCGTCAAGATGGCGCTCAGCCGATAGCTCTGGTCACGCCGCTGGGCTCTGTGCCGCACGTTGATCACTTCTCATCGACGCAAGTCGAATTCGCGGCGTCGTCGGCGCCGGAAGTTCCGTTCAATTTGGCTCGTTTGGGATAGGCGCACAGCAGTCCGGTCCGCTCGACCCCTCCCTTCGGAGACCCGAACGCCCCGGCCAAAAGATCTTTGGGTTTGACCGCGCGTACTGTCTCGGGCGCCGCTCCGCCTTCGACCCAGCGTTCCAACGCCGCGGACAGATCGGAACCCGGATCAGGCGGCTGGCGAGCGGCGGTGTGCTCGCCGAACACGCTGGGCCCCGGACCCCCGAAGCAATGCTGCATACCGGGCGCCATGAACAGCCGCACGAACTGGGAGCGGCGTTGCACGCCCATTTTTGCCCCGACATTTTCGAAATAACGAATCGTGTTCAGAGGTGGTACGGCCGCATCTGCCCAGCCATGGAACAGTATGAGCTTGCCGCCCCGAGACGCGAACTTGCTCAAGTCTGGATCGGTGGCATTCATCAAGGGGCCGAACTTTTGGATGATGCCAGGGGCGTCGCGATCAAAATCAAATTGCTCGATTTTCCAGTTTGCATCCTGCTGCACCATCGCGCCGACGAATCCCCCTCCGAATCTCGCCTCCGCACTCTCGCCAGGTTTTACGCCCAGAATCCAGCCGCTCCAGCTGCCGACTTCTGAGCCCGGCGTAAATCCTGAAAAGGCGATCTCGCCGTGCGCCGCGCGCATTCCTTGGTAGATGGCTTGCAGGGACTCAATTTGCGGCTGAGTCAGACAAGAATTCGATTCCGCTCCCTGGCAGAGCAGCGCTTCGGGCTTGAAATGGCAGGACTGCGGCGCGCCGATGACGCCATCCTGCGCGCTGCACTGCCGATTGACCTCGGCCTGAAGCGCGGGAACATGATCGGGAGGGATAAAGGCCCCCGGCTTCATCACTGCTTGTTGGTTCCAGACGAAATTCAGCATCAATCCGGTCCAATCATTCGCGGGAGCGCCCGCGATGATGCCGTCATAATCCGCCGGATAACGCTGCGCAAGCATCAATGCCTGGCGGCCGCCGTTGGAACAGGACGCAAAGTAGGAATGCTTTGGGGCGTCTCCGTAATACGCTTTGACGACCGCCTTGGCGTTCACCGTCATGAGATGAATGGCGCGGTGTGCGAAATCGACTATCTTTTCCGGATGTCCAATCGCCCAACTCGCATCCTCGGTTTTGGCGGTGTGACCTGTATCGGTGGTCACGCCGGCATAGCCCCGTTGCAGTGACTGAATGAGGCCGCTTTCATAGTTGAGGGAGCCGGCGAAACCGCCGTTGCCGGATCCTTGCAGCTTGTGGTTCCACGACGCGGTGGGCATCCAGATTTCGAAATTGATTTCTGAATCGGCGGAGGGCCGGATGACCCCTTTTACTTGGCAACGTTCCGGCAAATCTTCGGCCGGCCAGGGACCGGCGGGATCTTTGAAACTTCCTGCCGGCACGCGAATGCTTTCGGTGATCGTGGTCTGATTGAGCTTCAGCGTGTGCAGGTTTTCGCATGTGATGGCCTGTGCCATCTGTGGAACGACGAAAACAAATAGGCCACCGAGCGGCGCGAGATGCATTAAGAGAGCGCGGATAGGCATGCTGGCGAGTCCCCCGTTGATTTGGCGCAAGCATGAGCCCAGAAAATGATCATCGTCAAGCAGAGTCGAGCAAAATCTCCCTTTGTCGTACACGATCGATCATAATTAGTCAGATCGTAGCGGCTCATGGGGAATGAATTATGGCTTACGCGCGATGCATCCTCGCCATCCTGATCGCTCTAGGCGCCGCGCCAAGCGCTGAAGCCAAGTCCGAGCCAGTCATTGGTGGACTCAAGACTGAATACCAAGGCGCTCCGCTGGGACTCGATGTGGTCAAGCCGCGTTTCAGCTGGCAACTCAACTCTCGGGTGGCCGGCGCAGGCCAAAGCGCATATGAGATACGGGTCGCCACGGACGCCGATGCGTTGAGCGGCGCCGGATCGCCGCTCTGGGACTCAGGAAAAGTGGACTCGCGCCAGTCAATTTTTCTCGAGTATGGCGGTCCCGCCTTGCAGAGCCGCATGCGCTATTTCTGGCAGGTGCGCGTGTGGGATGAACGGGGTTCGGACCTGGGCTGGAGCCGGATCGCGAACTGGGAAATGGGATTGCTCTCGCCTGCGGAGTGGAGCGCCGACTGGGTATCGCCGCCGATGGGTGCCGAGGCCCCGACCCGCGCATCGCCGATGCTTCGGCGCGATTTCGATGTTCACGGCCGCGTCGAGCGCGCGCGAGTTTATGTGACGAGCCATGGATTGTACGAATTGTTCATCAATGGACATCGCGTCGGCGATGAGCTGATGACGCCCGGCTGGACCAGCTACAACCATCGTTTGCAATATCAAACCTATGACGTGACGAACCTATTGAAGGGCGGCCGTAACGCGATGGGAGCCGTACTCGGCGACGGCTGGTATCGAGGGGTCATCGGTTTTGCCGGTGCGCACGATTACTACGGCGATCGTTTGGCGCTTTTGTGTCAGCTCGATGTGACCTATGAGGACGGACATCGCGAAATCATCGGCTCCGACGCGCAGTGGAGGACAGCGTCCGGTCCGATTTTGAATTCGGCGATTTACGACGGCGAGTCGTATGACGCGCGACTCGAACGGGCAGGCTGGAACGCCGGCGGCTACGACGACGCCGGCTGGTCGCCGGTCGAGGTCATCGCGGCGCCCAAAGACATCTTGGTCGCTTCCGCGGGTCCCGCCGTGCGCCGGATCAATGAATTGGTCCCAATAAAGATCTTCAAGACGCCGTCGGGGGATGAGGTCGTCGACCTGGGCCAGAACATGGTGGGCTGGGTGCGTCTGCAGGTGAAGGGCCGCCCCGGCACGGTCGTGACATTGCGCCATGCCGAAGTCCTGGACAAGGACGGCAACTTCTATACCGACAACCTCCGTTCAGCGAGATCGACCGTGCGCTATACCTTGAGCGGGAAGGGCAAGGAAGTCTTTGAACCGCACTTCACCTATCAGGGCTTCCGCTATGTCGCGGTGAGCGGATACCCTGGAAAGCTGGCGCGCGACAGCATCACGGGAATTACACTGCATTCGGACATGGCTGTGACCGGGACCTTTGCGACGTCCAAACCGTTGATCGATCAGCTGCAGCACAATATTCAATGGGGACAGAAGGGAAATTTCCTCGACGTCCCGACCGATTGTCCGCAGCGCGACGAGCGGCTGGGGTGGACCGGCGATGCGCAGGTGTTCGCGCCCACGGCCGCATTCAACATGGACGTCGACGGATTTTTCAGCAAGTGGCTCAAGGATCTGGCCGCCGATCAGCTCGACGGCGGAAGTGTTCCATTCGTTGTGCCGGATGTGCTGAGCAACGGTGATCGCCCGGTCGGCGGCGCGGCAGGATGGGGCGATGCCGCCACCGTCATTCCGTGGGAGATTTATCTGGCGTACGGCGATAAACGGGTTCTCGAAGATCAGTACCTCAGCATGCGCCGCTGGGTGGAATACGAGCAGTCGCGCGCCGGTGCGGACGAGGTCTGGGACGGCGACACTCATTTCGGAGATTGGCTGGATTTCTTCAGTGTCGGAACCGGCAACAACTTCGGATCGACGTCGACGGATTTGATCGCGACGGCCTATTTCGCTCATTCCACCGATATTTTGGGGCGCAGCGCGCTGATCCTGGGAAAGGATAAGGACGCCGCTCGCTACCGCGACTCCTTGGTTAAGATCAAGGCCGCGTTCCAGCGCGCGTTCATCGCATCCGACGGCACCGTCGGTACAGGCACTCAAACGGCTTATGTCCTCGCGCTCGATTTTGACTTGGTGCCGGATGAATTGCGTGCGGCAGCAGCGCAAAAGCTTGCCGCTGACGTGCGCGCCCGAGGGCACCTCACCACGGGCTTTCTCGGCACGCCGAGGCTGCTCACCGTGCTGACCCGCTTCGGCTATATCGACGATGCCTACAGGCTGCTCAATCGCGAGCAGTTTCCATCGTGGCTTTACCCGGTCAAGCGGGGCGCCACGACAATCTGGGAGCGCTGGGACGGAATCAAACCCGACGGCAGCTTCGAGGACAAGGGCATGAACTCATTCAACCACTACGCCTACGGAGCCGTCGGCAACTGGATGTACCAGACACTGGGCGGCATCAATATCGATCCGCGCGCGCCGGGCTACGCGCATTTTCTCATCCAAGTGCAGCCGGGGGGCGGCTTCACACATGCTCGCACCGAGCATGACTCGCCATACGGCCGCATTCGCACCGATTGGGTCATCAAAGGCAGCCGCATGAGTTTGAATTTAGTGATCCCCGCCAACAGCAGCGCGACGGTGCGCATTCCCCGAACGCATGCCGCGGACATATCAAAGGACGGCCAGCGCCTTCGCGACGGCGACGGGATGAGCGCTCATCAAGACCTCGACGATACGGTGATTGAGCTCCAGTCGGGCCAGTACCGCTTCACCTACCCCTATACGGCGGCCAGGCCGGCCCTGTGAGTTTTGGCAGATAATGATCAAAATTGATTGCATCTATTGACATTCTTATCGATTCTGAAATGATTGATGTCGAGCGCGTATGCAATGTGCCAGAAGCGGTCATCCAGGCCGCCGAACAATAATTGGGGAGTCGAACGATGAAATTCCATGCTCAAGCCGGGCCGAACCACGCACGAAAGGTCCTGTTTTTTCTGGTCCCTGGCTTGATTTCGACCATGGTGGGCCCGACGCGTGCCACCGCCGCGGACGCTCCCTCCAGCGCGCAGGATGATACGAAGCTGGAACAGATCGTGGTCACCGCCGAACGGCGTTCGACCGATCTACAGCTCTCGCCGATCGCCGCGACGGTCCTCACGGGTGAGGATCTCACCAAGCTAAACGTCAATACCGTCGATTCGCTGATGTTCAACACGCCGTCCTTGACCGTGCAAAGCTCCGGAGAGAACGCCTTGATCAACATCCGCGGCATCGGGAAAAGCGATGGCGGCGCGCAGGATTCCTCCGGCGTCTTGATCTACCGCGACGGAGTTTCAACCACGCCGAACGGGCTGATCTCGGACGAGCCGTATTACGACATCGCCAGCATCGAAGTACTGCGCGGACCGCAAGGTACGTTTGCCGGTCAAAATGCGACCGGCGGTGCCATATTCATCAACGAAGCGAATCCGACACTGGATAAGTTCGGTGGATGGATCGAGGGCCAACTCGGCAGCTATGATGATGTGCGAGTTCGCGGCGCGGTGAATATTCCGCTGTCCGACCAGTTGGCGATCAGGGTGGCCACGGATGATGAAAATCGTGAAACGTTTTTCAACATGTCCGGACCTTGGACCGGCAATCCCGGAAATCTGCATACCACCAACTGGCGCGTAAGCACGCTGTGGAAGCCGGATGACGACTTCACCGCGCTGCTGAAGCTGGACTACAACTATATCAATCACGGCGGTTCACCCGCGGCGCCGTTCAACGGGCTCACGCAGAACGTCTTTAACGTCGCTTCAGATAGTTATCTGGCGGGACTCGAGAAGCAATATCGAATTGTGCTGCAGTTGAGCGAGCGCTTCGAAGATGGCATTACGCTCAAGTCGATCTCGGGCTTTCAAGTCGGCCGGCTTTCCTATTCTCTCGACGCGGACGGCACCGCGACACCGCCGCCGCTCGGCTCGAGCCCCGAGATTTTCGTCGCTAACGCTATCGATAGGACGATTTCGGAAGAGGTCAATCTCGTGTCGGCCGATACGGGGCCCTTTACCTGGGTGGTCGGCGGCGTCTATCAAGACGATGATCTGAACAATCCGCAGTTCATCCTGTCCTTGGCGCCGGGCGGCACGCAGACCACGGGCGAGGCCCTCAATGCGCTGCAAAGCACTGCCATCAGAACGACCTGGGGAGTCTTTGCGCAGGGCAACTACTCCTTTACCGACGCTCTAAAACTGCAGGTCGGTGCGCGCTATTCCGAAACCAATTTTACCGCGCGCAGCATTTCGCAACTTCTTTTCAACGGCTTTCCGCTGGTCACGGAGACCCTG
>Ga0307474_10001203_pt1 | contig 18882 bp, 14 predicted proteins | sample atmos_gasesECM1C_2_FD_203312 | JGI IMG/M metagenome (GOLD analysis project Ga0307474, IMG submission 203312) | Hardwood forest soil microbial communities from Morgan-Monroe State Forest, Indiana, United States - atmos_gasesECM1C_05 | ecosystem: Environmental > Terrestrial > Soil > Temperate... | reverse complement strand
TTTCAAAAGAGAGCGAGCTGTCGCACGAGCAAAAGCTGGCTAGTATTCGCGAGTTCAATCTCAAGCTTGGCCTCGGCGTGGCGACCTTCTGCGGCATCATGAGTTCCTGCTTTGCATTCGGGCTCGACGCGGGAAATCCCATCAAGGCGCTCACCGTGGCGCATGGCACCAGCGTAATGTGGCAGGGGTTGCCAGTGCTGGTTTTGGTGCTGGCGGGCGGGTTCACCACTAATTTCGTGTGGTGCGCGATCCTGAACTGGCGCAACCGGAGTTACGGGGAATATCTGCGGATTCCAGCAGGTGCAAACGACCGTTCGGAGAGAGAGCATCCGCGCCTCGAGAATCCAGTCGACGCTCCCTCAGCCGAGATGGCATTGGAATCTCCGGCGCCTCTTCCTCATGCGAGCTCCTCGCTGGGCTGGAACTACCTTTTCTCGGCGTTGGCAGGCGCGACGTGGTACATGCAGTTCTTCTTCTACACCATGGGCGAAACGCAGATGGGGCGCTACAAATTCTCCAGCTGGACATTGCACATGGCAAGCATCATCATCTTCAGCACTCTTTGGGGCATTGCCCTGAAGGAGTGGCGCGGCGTGAGCCGTCGCACCAAGGTGCTTGTCTTTCTCACGTTACTGACGCTGGTGGGCTCCACCGTGATCGTCGGCTACGGCAACTACCTTGCGCCGCATCCCTAATCCAGAAAATCAACTGCTCGCCCAATTGCTGCTTAAACGGCCTGTCCAACGGGCGAGTTCTCAGATAGCACCCGTGCCCAGCGTCGAATGGCGTTGCTTTTCAGGTATTGTGACGGCGCCTCGGAGGCTGCCATCTGGACTGCGAAATTTCCTACTGTAGAGCTTTCGACATTGCCGCATTCGACTGGCCGTCCGGTGCGCTCGGCGGTCAGGCGTGTGAGCGGTTGATTCAGGCTGCCGCCTCCGAGGATGTGGATCCGATCGATACGGCCGTCCAGTATGTGTTCGAGACTCGTGATTGCCGATGCATAGCGATTGGCGAGGCTTTCAAAGATGACGCGGGCGAAGATGGGCTCGTTCCCGGCTCTGTCAGGTATCTGAGAACAGCCCGCCTGCTTCAGTTGCTCGTTCAGGCGGGCGGGCATATCACCACGCCAGCTTTCGAGGCACTGTTTGAGGATCCACATGCCGTTGACGTTGGTGTGGAAGCAGAAACCCCCGCCGGCCGCTCCCTGGTTGGTAAAGCCGGCGGCCATGGCCTCCGGAGTCGTGATGGGCGAGCCGATCAGCGTTCCCACCAGGGACCATGTTCCTGAGCAAATGTACGCAGCGGAATCGAGAGGCCCAGCGATGCCCGCGATAGCGGAGGCAGTATCGTGGCAGGCGGGCAAGATCAACTGCGTGTCGTGAAATGCTTCGAGCGCGGCAAGAGGTCCTCGCAATTTACCAATGACGGTACCCGTGGGCACGATCAGCGGAAGTGCATCCTTGCTGAGATTGAGTATGTCTATGAGCTGCCGCGACCAGTCGCCGGTTTCGATATCGACGAGGCCGGTATGCGTCGCGTTGGTGTACTCGGCAACTCGGCTTCCGCCAAGCCGGTACATCACATATTCCGGCAGGCAAACCCACGGCGCTAGCGGGTCCAACCCGGAAGCGTGGTCGGCGAGCAGTTGATAAACAGTGTTGATGCGTAAGCGCTGCGTACCGGTGTGACCAAACATCCACTTGGCATCCGCGATCTTGTCAGCTGCTTCTTTCGTCACAATTGTGCGTTGGTCTCGGTAACAGAACGGGGCACGAATCGGCTCGCCATTCGGTTTCAGCCGAACGTAATCGACGGCCCAGCCATCAACAGCGATTGATGCGATGCCTTCGGGAGCAGCTTGTGCTGCCTTGCGTAGGCCTTCGTCGAGGCCTGCGAGAATCGCATCCAGCGGCCAGGTCAGAGCGCCTTCGACATGCACAGGGCCGTTGGGGATACGGTGGATCAGTTCGATCGAGGGCTGTTCGTCGTGCCATCGCAACAGAGAGACGCGGCAGCTCTCCGCTCCGAGGTCTATGGCAACTCGCGCTCGTGCGTCGAAGAGTTCTCTGGAGTGCGCGGATTTTCGGTCAGCGGAGGTCACCGCAGAAGCGCCTCGGGAAGTCCGCCGTCGACTGGAATCAGGTGGCCCGACGTGCACCGCGCGCGGCGGCTTGCCAGAAAGAGGATCGCCTCTGCGCAGTCCGCAGGGTCGATGGGCTGATGCGTGAGCGTGCGCTTGGCGTAAAACGTGGCAAGGAGACCGCGCAACTCCTCGTCGCTCATCGATTCGTCGAAGGCAATGGCGTACTTGGTGAGCGATGCGCGCACCCGGTCGCGCGGAAACATGGTGGAGCCCTTGACAACCGTAGCCGGCGAGATGCCGTTGACGCGTACTTTCGGTGCAAGGCCGACCGCCAACTCGCGTACAAGATGGCTCAACGCGGCCTTGCTGACGTCATAGGCTTCGCTGCCCCGCTTGGGAACTACTGCATTGGCAGAACTGGTGAGGACGATGGAGGCCTCGAGCCCCTGGGCCGCAAAGACCTTAGCAACCTCGTCGCACAGCAGGTAGTTGGCTGTAACGTTCACCTCGAGAGTGGCCGCCCACTGCCCTTCGGTGATGACGCCGTCGGGCGAGGACGGGAACATCGCCGCCGTGTTCACCAGGATATCGGCTCCCCCGAATGCGGCAATGGTGGCCTTGATTGCCTCGCGGATTGCATCACGATTACGAATGTCAACAGCCGTGGAGGCGACGAATTCCTTCGAGGTGACCTTGGAGAGCTCGTCAGCAACGCTTGAGGCAGCGCTTGCGTCGCGGTCGGCAATCATCACATGGGCGCCGCGGGCGGCGGCAAGCAGGGCCACTTCCCGGCCGATACCGCTTCCTCCGCCGACCACGACCACTATGCTGCGGCTCAGCTCCATCTCGGCAGGCTGACGCCGGATCTTCGCCTCTTCGAGCGCCCAGTACTCGATTCGGAAAGCCTCGCTAAGCGGCAGAGCGACGTAGTTAGTGAAGACCTTGAAGCTGGCCGGGTCCATGCCGCCGGCACATTGGGGGACAGCTGTTGCTGGCGTGCCGGAGGAGCTGCCTTCTTCATGCAGCAGGCTGGCGCCCTCCATCACGTGGATAGCGTTGGTGTAGAACTCGCTGCCGATGCGCGCTTCCGTCTTGTTCTTACCAAAGCTGAACATGCCCAGTCCGGGGATCAGGACGATGGACGGATTGTGATCGCGAAGGGCAGGCGAATCGGGCAACGCATGTGACTGGTAGTAGCTGCGATACTGTTCGCGATACTCGGCCAGCGAGTTGTCGATCTGCTTTTTGAGGACTTCGACGTCAAGGTCGCCGGCCCACGGGACAAACATCGGTCGAATCTTGGTGCGAATAAAGTGGTCGGGACAGCTGGTGCCAAGAAAGGCGAGATCCTTCGCGTGCGCCGAGTTCACGAAGTGCAGCACATCTTCGGCATCGCTGTAATTCGCAATCCAACGCTGCTGGCCGCTCACGCGCCCGCGCAAATAGGGCAGAATATCGATCGCAAGGTCCCGGCGATTCTGCCGAGTCTTGACGGCCAATCCGCCAAAGCGGACCGGCCCCTTCTTCTCGCCGTGGCTGGCGATGAACTGGCCTATCTGATCGATCACAGTCAACGTGATCAGATAGCATTCCCGCTGTGTTTCGCCCCAGGTGAAGAGCCCGTGGCCACCCAGGACGATCCCGTCGCATTCTGGATTTTCCTCAACAGCGCGCTTCATCATCATGGCCAGCTCGAATCCTGGGCGCTGCCATGGTACCCAGACCAGGCGGTGATGGAACTCGCGATTGAACTGCTCCATCTTGGCCTTGCCATTAGCCGATGCGGCCAGTGCAATGCCCCAATCGGGGTGCAGATGGTCTACGTGAGGGAAAGGAAGAAAGCCGTGCAGCGGGGTGTCGATGGAAGCGGCAACAGGATTGTTGCGGAATGCGCAGAGCGCGTACATCTCCACCATCGAGTCTTCCATCTCGGGGTCACGGTAGAGCTTTTCCAGGGCGAGAAGTTTTTCTTGGTAGAGCGTCGCAAAGCCGCCACGCTTGATACTCCCCAGATCGCCGCCGCTGCCCTTCACCCAGAGCACCTTCACAGATTCGCCCGTCAGTGGATCGATCTCGTCGATCTTGGAACTCGTGTTGCCGCCTGCAAAGTTGGTAATGCGGAGATCGGAACCAAGCAAATTGGAACGGTAACGCAACAGTTCAGGTTCATCCAGCACGGAGGCTATGGATGGATCCCAGCGGTCTTCGAGGAACTTCAGCGAGGGGGAAGCGACAGTTGCGGAAGCCATGAAAAACACCTTCCTCTGGTTACAAGGATCACAATATCACACAAAAATGCAATAGAGAATCTGTTTCGCGCTCGGATTGTCCGTTCGTCCAAAAGGAGCCTCAACGCTCTGATGATCTTAGGATTCCGAGCCCGGATTACTTTCCCCCGCCAGCGATTCCGGGGTCACCACGTGGTGACGGACATAATTATAGGGGGGCACAATTCGTCCGCGAAGCAATGTAATTCCCAACTGTATAAGTCGCGGCCCGTAGCTTTCGGCGCCGTGGGAGATGGAGCCGATGATAGCGCTGGTCTCCCTTCGCATTTCATCCAGAACCTCGGGGATGCAATCCTGGCCGGCGATGGCGAACTCCTGTTCGCGACCGTTCTGGCGCGCTGCGTCCAGCACGCCCAAGGCGCTGGAATCAGTCGACGCGGCCACCAGGATCTTCTGGCCCCTGCGCTGTGTCCGCAGGAAGTCGTTGACTGCGACGAAGCTGGGCTGGCGCATTCCGCGGCCTTCGAGACGAAGAAAGCGGTCAGGAGGCACTTGGCCGAGGCGTTCGCGAATTCCCTCGAAGGCGCCGGTGATGCGGCTTTGCACAAAGCTGCCAGCTTCAGAGAAGCCGATGCCAAGAACCCAGTCCACCCGGCCCTTCCACTTATTGAATGCATGCTGGGCCAGCAGCGATCCGGCCTCGTAGCCGACCTCGAAGTTGTCTACGCCGAAATAGGTTGCGTTGGGATGCGGAACGTCAATCGCAATCAACGGGATTTCAGCCTTTTTGAGGATATGCGCAATGTGTGGGGCTACATGCTCTTCGACCTGGAACTCGAGCACGAGATCGACTCTTTGGCGAGCGAACTCTTCGGCATTCTTGATCGCGATATCCGGGTCGTAGCGATTGTCGAGGTGCAGCAGTTCAACCCCGGCCGCGGCTGCCGCAGCAGTGACGCTGGAGGTGACAGCCCTGGAAAAGGGCATTTCCCCGCTTTGTGCAGCGACTCCGAACCGCAGGCGCCGTGGCCGCGAAACAAGACGGTATTGCCCGCTCTCTCCCTGGGCGACATAGCCGCGATGAACCAGTGTCTTGAGAATCCGGTAGACGCTCGTCTTAGAAATCTGAGTCTGCTGGTAGACATCTTCCAGCGCGATCGGGCCGTTGGTCTTCTCCAGCAGTTCCAGTACGTCCAGGGCCTTGGAAAGGATAGGGATCAGGTACAGGCGCTTGATCTTGGTTTTGGCCAACCCGTCGTTCCTCCCTGCGCAGCGGCTCTGGGAATACCTTCGAGGATACTACGCGTAGGAACTGACAGGTGCGAGCTTTGCGCCTCGCTCCGCGCTGATGCGCTCTACATAGCCGCTGTCCGCCAGAGCAGCCAGAGGGTCCGCGGGTAGGCCTTTCAGGGCGCGCCACTCCTTCAGCAGCGGGCGAACATCATGCCAGAAGGCGCCGCGGAACAACTCTTCGGCCTTGACGAGTTCGCACTTCCCTTGCAGTCGTTCCAACTCGGGGCGATTGACGAGCGCAGCCTTCAGCCAAAGCTCCTGGGCTGCGGCCACAGTCTGCACCATGGCTTCCATCTTTCCTTTGAGATTGTGGCTTTGGTCGATCATGAAGGCGATATCCTGTACCGCCGCCGGTCCCGACAACTGGATCTCGTGAAAGATGCGGAAGATCTGGTAAGGATCGATGGAGCCGAGCGTGAGGTCGTCGTCGGCATAGCGCCGATCGTTGAAATGGAATCCGCCGAGCATCCCGGTATGCAGAAGCCATGCAACGACCTGCTCGATATTCTGCGCTGCATAATGATGTCCGGTATCGACGAGCACGCGCGCCTGCTGGCCGGCCTTCGCGGCCAAGTGTGACGCCATGCCCCAGTCCGCGATGTCGGTGTGATAAAAGGCCGGCTCGAACGGCTTGTATTCAAACAGCAGGCGCTGGCCCGGCGCGAGGCTTTGATGGGTGCGAATGAGGCCCTCTTCGAGCCACTCGATTCGATGCCTGATGCTTTGCGTGCCCGGATAATTCGAGCCGTCAGGCAGCCACAGCGAAATGTCGCGCGATCCGAGTTCCTTGGCGATGGCGACGGAGTCGAGCATGTGCCCAACGGCACGGTCGCGAATCTCCGCCGAGGGATTGCACAGCGAACCGAACTTGTACTCCTGGTCCTGAAAGAGGTTCGGGTTGATCGACCCTGCCGCAACGCCATGCCGGGTTTCGAGCCGACGTACTGCAGCGGCGTCGGCGAGGCCGTGCGGCAGATCCCACAGCACGTGCAACGCCAGGGTTGGAGTAGATCCGGTGAGTTTATGCACCTGGCCTGCGTCGCTGAATTTCTCCTCGATTGTGGAAGCTGCCCCGGGCTGCAGGAATTTCCCGAAGCGAGTGCCCGTATTTGCGAATCCCCAGGAGGGAATCTCAATGCGAAAAGAATCGAGAGCGAGAAACGCCGCTTCCTGAAGGGTGGAGTTTACCTGCATGGTCCTACCTGCCTTGGGTGATTTCCCGAAACGCGCTTCTTTGCCAGTCATTGACCGTGCGGCGGCCGATTCGCCCGAGAAACGTGGAAAACTGCATCGTAGCTCATTGTAATGTGTTTGTCTATTGGAATGCGCAGACTCCACTCGAAGCACCTTATTGATGATTTAGTATATAGGCAAAGTACTAAGGTAATGCCGCGGGCTCGATCCAGACCGGGACCTTTGAGCGTGGCGCAGTTTTCCACAAGAGAACTACACTTTCGTCATGATTACCACCAAACTCCCCCTGGTGTGCATCTTGGCGTGCGTCTGCGCGAGTTTCTCGGCAGCAGGACAGACGGCTGGACAAAAAGAATCGGAACGTTATGCCTTGGCCGGGCAACAGGCCCTCGCCGAAGGCCAGTACTTCAACGCCCGTGATGACTTTGAACAGCTGGCAAAGCTCCAACCAAATATAGCGGAGGCCCACGCAACCCTCGCCGTAATTTATTTCAAATTGCGGGAATATGAACACGCCGCCGACGAGGCGCGGAAGGCACAACGATTAAATCCAGGCCTGCCCAGGTTGACCAGTTTGCTGGGCCTGTCGCTGGCAGAACTGGGCCAGTTCTCCGATGCTCTTCCCCGCTTGGAAAAGGGATTCAAGTATACGCCGGAACCCGAAGTGAGGCGGATGTGCGGCCTCCAGTTGTTGCGTGCCTACATGGGTCTGGGCCGGAACTCTGATGCCGTAGCGACCTCGCTGGAACTCAACAAGCTTTATCCCGACGATCCTGAGGTCCTCTACCACACGAGCCGCGTCTTCGGAAATTTCGCCTACGCAGAAATGGAACAGCTACACGTCAAGGCGCCGAACTCCGTGTGGACGTTGCAGGCTCAAGGCGAGGCCGATGAGTCTCAAAAAGACTATGATTCCGCAATCGGTGCTTTTAACCACGCGCTCAAGCTCGATCCCGAGCGGACCGGTGTTCATTACAAGCTTGGCCGAGTCTATCTTGCCCGTTACCAGCAATCTCGCAAGCCTGACGATCACGACGCGGCAAGACGCGAGTTTCTCGCCGAACTCAACGTCGATCCAGACAACGGGAACGCGTCTTATGAATTGGCGCAAATAAACGCGGACGACAATGACCTGGAACAGGCGCAGCGCCAGTTTGAAGCCGTGGTGGCACGCTTTCCTGAGTTCGAACAGGCGCTGGTGGGTCTGGCAGGTGTCTATTTAAAGAACCAGTTGGCGGGGCGCGCGTTGGCGCCATTGGAGCATGCCACTAAACTTGATGCGAACGACGAGGTCGCCTGGTACCGTCTGGCGCAGGCGGAGCGGGCCGCGGGCAATCACGACGCGGCGCAAAGGGCGCTGGAGACATTTCGAACCCTGCATGCCTCCAGCAGCCCTCCCAGCAGGCCGGCCGCGAGCGAAGACGTGACGCCTCAGCACCTTGGCCCGGAGGCGAAGCCCTGAAGTCAACTCGACTCGAGCAAACAGGCAATTCTGCTCAATTGCAGTCTCACAACTGCGGATAGACTCTTGCTACGGTCGGCAACTGACGGCTTGCGCCTCAGGTAAGAGATCGAGACGCGTGGGGCAGGACTCGAAGACTTCTCGCTTGCCTAAATTGAACCCGGGGATGGAATATAGTTCTGCTTTGCTTCCCCACTGAGCACGACTTACCGGAGGTCCGTGACACCCTGGCGTCCCAATGCTCCTACCATCGCGGAGATGGATGTTCTGTGGATCACGGCCGGTCTCGGTTGTGACGGCGATACGATCGCGATGACCGCCGCCACTCAGCCAAGCATCGAAGACATCGTTTCGGGCGGCATGCCCTGGATCCCCAAGGTCAATCTACATAATCCGTTCCTTTCCTTTGAAAATGGCGACGAATTCCTCGCCCGGTTCCACCGTGCGGCTGAGGGACAGTCGGAACTGCCGTTTTTGCTGGTGGTTGAGGGATCCATCCCCAACGAAAAAAACAAGGAGTCTGGATACTGGGCGTCCCTGGGCACCGAGGCCAAGAGCGGACAACCAATCACGACGTGCGATTGGATTGACCGCCTCGCGCCGTACGCCTGGGCAGTCATTGCCGTGGGAACGTGCGCAACCTACGGCGGGATCCATGCCATGGAGGGAAATCCTACCGGATGCATGGGACTGCCCGAATACCTGGGCTGGGGCTGGAAGTCCAAAACCGAAATCCCCATTGTGTGCCTGCCCGGTTGCCCAGTGCAGCCCGACAACTTCACCGAGACGCTGCTGTATCTGCTTTACATGGCCGGTGGCCGCGCGCCTATGATTCCTCTCGATGAAGTTTTGCGGCCTACGTGGCTCTTTGGAAACACGGTCCACGAGGGATGCGACCGCGGTGGATACTACGAACAGGGTGAATTTGGCGAGGCGTATGGATCGCCCCTCTGCATCGTCAAGCTGGGGTGCTGGGGTCCTGTGGTGCAATGCAACGTGGGCAAACGCGGCTGGATGGGTGGAGTGGGCGGCTGTCCCAATGTCGGCGGAATCTGCATCGGGTGCACGATGCCGGGTTTTCCTGATAAATTCATGCCCTTCATGAATCAGCCGCCGGGATCGTTGTTGTCCACGGCCGCGGTAGAGACCTACGGCCGCGCAATTCGCGCCCTGCGAAGGTTCACCCAGGCCTCGCTCAACAAGGTACCCGCCTGGCGCCGATCCCCTGTTGCACCCAGCAAGGCAAATGATCATCCAAGCTAAGACAGCGCAAGGTGCTGCCTCCCTGGAGTAAATGATGGCACCTCTCGCACACGGCCTTCGGCGAAATCTCGATGCAATTGCAGAGACCGGCGAAGCAGCACTCCCACCTGAACTCGAGGAAGCGGAAGCGTTCTTGATGCAATTGGCGGGCGTCTTCAGCCGACCCAATGGAGGCTCGGTCGGGGCCACTCTCCGCCAGCCATTGGCAGGTGACGTCCAGGCCGCACATCTTGAAGCAAAGTACCGCGCCCTTCTCGAACAGATCCCAGCCGTCGTTTTCATGGCTTACGTCGACGGCGGGGCAAGCGAGGCGTACGTCAGCCCAGAGATCGAAGCAGCCCTCGGCTATTCCAGAGAGGAATGGCTTGAAGACCCAATTGGCTGGTATGAGAATATTCACCCTGCTGACAGACAACGTTGGAGCGTGGAAGCCGCGGAGATGTTCATCTCCGGCAAACCGCTGCGATCGTCTTACCGCGTAATTGCGCGAGACGGGCGCGTGGTGTGGTTTCACTGCGACGCAAGGATGGTGCGCAAACCCGATGGGCAGCCGTGGTTCATTCACGGCGTGGCGTTCGACATCTCGGACCTGAAGGACACTGAGAGAGATCTTCAACAAGAACGGAATGTGGTCTCCGCGATCCTCGACACCGTCGGCGCATTGGTGACCGTTCTTGACTCGGAGGGACGCATTGCGCGCTTCAACCGCGCTTGCGAGCTGACGACGGGATATTCCGTTGATGAAGTTCGCGGCAAGCACATCTGGGATTTCTTCTTTCAGCCGGAGGAAGTTGAGCGCTCCCGTGCGATCATCGAACAGCTGAATTCTGATCTTCTTCCCCAGGACTTTCAAAGCCATTGGGTAACGCGCTATGGCGCCCATCGACTCATTGCCTGGTCGTGCTCAATGCTGCCGGGCAGCGGTCAAACTCCCAACTACATCATTGCGTCAGGCATCGACATCACAGAACGAGAACAACTGCAAAGGGCGCTTTTGGAGATCAGTGCACGAGAACAGCGGCGAATCGGACAGGATCTGCACGACGGGCTCGGCCAGCACCTCACCGGAATTGCCTTCATGGCTAAAGTTCACGAATCAAAGCTCGCCCAAAAGCAGGTCGCCGATGCTGCGGATGCAGCAAAGATCGTGCGCCTGGTGAACGAAGCAATCCACAAAGCGCGCGAACTCGCGCGGGGACTGCTCCCGGTCGTGCCGGATGCGCAAGGGTTAATGTCTGCGTTGCAGCTGCGAGCGGCGGAGATTGAAGATCTATTTGGTATTTCGTGCCGCTTCGCGTGCGAACCCGCTGTGCTGGTACACGATGAAACGGCGGCGACGCATCTTTACCACATCGCTCAGGAAGCGGTGAACAACGCCATCAAGCACGGACAGGCGCGCGAAATCCTGATCCGGCTCGCACAGCAAAACGGATCTGGCACGCTGATTATTTCCGACGACGGCATCGGTATTCCCGAAGACCGCGGAACCGGCCAAGGGATGGGGCTACATATCATGAGCTATCGAGCGGGTGTGATCGGTGGCAGGCTGGATGTTCGACCGAACGCTACCGGTCCAGGGACCTCGGTGACGTGTGTTTTTCCGATGATTCCGCACCAGGGAGGGACGGGCAAATGACGGCGATGGCGGCAAAAAAGGGCGTGTTAATTGTCGATGACCATCCGTTGCTGCGGCAGGGGCTCGCGCTTCTGATCAACCAGCAGGACGATATGCACGTTTGCGGTGAGGCCGAAGAAGCACAGGCGGCCCTGCAGGCCATCGCGCAACGAAGGCCGGACATCATGATCCTCGATCTCGCCCTGAACGGTCCCGATGGTATCGAACTGCTAAAGACCATTCGAGCGGCGGACACGACCCTGCCAGTGTTGATCCTTTCCATGCACGATGAAGCGATCTACGCCGAGCGCGCCCTCCGTGCTCGTGCGAATGGCTACATCATGAAGCAAGAGGCGACTGAGAAGGTTCTCGTCGCTGTGCGCCGCATTCTGAATGGCGAGGTGTATTTAAGCGACCGGATGTCTAGCAAATTGCTGCAACAATACATTGGTGGCTCTCCGTCGATGATGCAGTCTCGCATTTCGCTACTCTCCGACCGTGAATTGGAGGTTTATCGGCTCATCGGCGAGGGCCGTGCTACTCGCGAGATCGCGGAGGAACTTCATCTCAGCGTCAAGACGGTTGAAACGTATCAGGCGCACATCAAGGAAAAGCTAGCCTTGCGCAGCGGCAGGGAGCTGATCCAGCACGCCATTCAGTGGAAGATGAACGAAATGGCAGTGTGACACAGGTCCAATGTTCCCAGGGGATTGATCGATCCACCGAAGTTCCTTGTGAGGCTGACGCCTCCGGGATGCGCATACGATTCGTCCTACACATGTCGATTCCTAAATACAGCCCTCTTGAATTAGGGGAATCCCCTACATACACCCAGCGAAAAGTATGAGGCGAGAATAGTGTTGGTCCCGCTTGCGACTCTTGAGCTTCGCCTGCTGGAATGTCGACGTTTGAGGAAGGCGCCTTCCCCCGATCTTCCCTAGTCCCCGCCTGACTCACGGCTCGTCGGGAGCCACGGCCAACCGGAGGGGAAGGTGCCCGAATTAAACAGGATTCGACAGAGGTCGCGCAATATCAAGTTGAGAACACACCCGCGACGATCCGGTTTACGCTCCGGGACGCCGATCAGGGGCTAATCACGGCGACAGTCCGGCGAGAAGGTTGCTTGCAACCTTGCTCGAGTGTGAGGTTCGCGCCCGAACGGCAATATCAGCCACATTGGAAGGAGATCTCGGAATATGACTGCACAAGCAGCGCCTTACGGTCGAGTCACACAGAAGAAACCCGCAGTTGCCGAGTTGCATATTCTCTGGATCACAGCCGGCTTGGGGTGCGATGGAGACTCGGTCTCCATCACTGCAGCCACTCAGCCCAGCATTGAAGATGTGCTCCTGGGTGCAATTCCCGGTCTGCCCAAGGTCCACCTTCACAATCCCGTGCTTGCCTACGAGGTAGGAGATGACTTCCTCAAATATTGGTATGAGGCTGAGGCAGGCCGGCTTGAGCCGTTCGTGCTGGTCGTGGAAGGCTCCATTCCCAACGAAAAGATCAAGAAGGAAGGTTACTGGGCGGGGCTTGGAACCGATCCGCATACAGAGCAGCCCATTACCACCAACGAGTGGATTGATCGCCTGGCACCCAAAGCGACCGCGGTAATTGCTTGCGGCACCTGCGCTACCTACGGCGGGATCCATGCAATGGAAGGGAACCCGACGGGCTGCATGGGTCTTGCGGACTACCTCGGGTGGGATTGGAAGTCGAAAGCCGGCCTGCCGATTGTCAATGTTCCCGGCTGTCCGGTTCAACCGGACAACTTCATGGAGACTGTGCTTTATCTTCTCTACCAGGTCGCTGGGCTCGCGCCGATGATCCCTCTCGACGCGCAACTGCGGCCCACATGGCTCTTCGGCAAGACAGTGCACGAAGGCTGCGATCGTGCAGGTTATTACGAGCAGGGCGACTTCGCCACCAGTTACAGCTCTCCGAAATGCATCGTCAAGCTGGGTTGCTGGGGACCGGTCGTGAACTGCAATGTTCCCAAGCGCGGCTGGATGGCCGGCATCGGTGGCTGCCCCAATGTGGGCGGCATCTGCATCGGCTGCACCATGCCCGGATTCCCAGACAAGTTCATGCCGTTCATGGACGAGCCCCCGGGCGCCAAGCTCTCCAGCGGCACTATCGGAGTCTATGGACAGGCGATACGCGCCTTGCGCAACTTCACGAACCAGACGGTGAATAAAGAGCCGAAGTGGCGGCATCCACGTCCCGAGCTGACCACCGGCTACCACAGCAGCACCTACTAACCCGCAAAAAGGAGAGATTTCGATGGCGACAATCACCGTCTCCCGAGAAGAAGAAGCTGCCAAGAAGAGCCAGTTAGTAGAGATGAATTGGGATCCGATTACCCGAATCGTGGGCAGCCTGGGCATCTTCACCAAGATTGACTTTGGCAAGCGCAAAGTCGCGGAGTGTCACAGCACCTCCTCCATCTTCCGTGGCTACAGCATTTTCATGAAGGGCAAGGATCCGCGGGACGCCCACTTCATCACCAGTCGCATTTGCGGCATCTGCGGCGACAATCACGCCACTTGCGCTACTTATGCACAGAACATGGCCTTCAGCGTGCGTCCCCCGGCCATGGCCGAGTGGATTGTGAACCTGGGTGAGGCCGCAGAGTACATGTTTGACCACAACATCTTCCAGGACAACCTGGTCGGCGTAGACTTCTGCGAAAACATGGTGAAGGAAACCAACCCCGGTGTTTGGGAAAAGGCCCAGAAGACCGCAGCACCACATGCGGAATTGCATGGGTATCGCACCATCGGCGACATCATGAAGGCGTTGAACCCCTTCACGGGATCCTTCTACATTGAGGCACTCCAGGTCAGCCGCATGACCCGCGAGATGTTTTGCCTCATGGAAGGCCGACATGTGCATCCTTCCACGCTGTATCCGGGCGGTGTCGGGACTGTGCCAACTGTACAGCTGTTCACCGACTATATCGTTCGCCTCATGAAGTACGTCGAATTCATGAAGAAAGTCGTGCCGCTACATGACGACCTCTTCGACTTCTTCTACGAGGCTCTTCCCGGATACGAAGAAGTCGGCCGCCGACGCATTCTTCTCGGTTGCTGGGGATCCTTCAACAATCCGGATGTGTGCGACTACACCTACGCGAAGATGTCGGAGTGGGGCCGCGCCATGTACGTTACGCCAGGAGTCGTCGTCGACGGCCAACTCGTGACCAACGATCTGGTCGACATCAACCTGAACATCCGCATCCTGCTTGGCAGCTCCTATTACGAGGACTGGCAGCATTCGCAGACCTTCGTCCACAAAGACCCGCTGGGCAATCCCGTGGATCAGCGGCATCCGTGGAACCAGACAACCCTCCCAAAGCCCCAGAAACGCGACTTCAAGGAGAGATACACCTGGGTCATGTCCCCGCGTTGGTACGATAAGCGGACGGGCGATCACCTGGCGCTCGACACGGGCGGCGGCCCGATTGCCCGCTTCTGGGCAACCGCTCTGGCCGGCTTGGTCGACATCGGTTACATCAAGGCCACGGGACACAGCGTTAAGATCTACCTACCCAAGACGGTCTCCCTCCCGGAGGTCGAGTTCGAATGGAAGATCCCCAAGTGGAGCAACGCCATTGAACGCGACCGGGCCCGGACCTATTTCCAGGCCTATGCCGCTGCGGCCGCCCTTTACTTTGCCGAGCAGGCGCTGACAGAGCTGCATGCCGGGCGCACCAAGACCTGGAACGACTTCAAGGTTCCTGAAGAAGCTATCGGCTGCGGGTTCCACGAAGCGGTGCGCGGAGTCCTGTCGCATCATGTGGTCATCCGCGACCACAAGATCGCCAACTACCACCCCTATCCCCCAACGCCTTGGAACGCCAACCCGCGTGATTCCTATGGCACTCCCGGACCGTATGAGGATGCTGTTCAGAACACCCCTATCTTCGAGGAGAACGGCCCCGATAAGTTCAAGGGAATCGATATCATGCGAGCGGTGCGCAGCTTCGATCCTTGTCTCCCCTGTGGCGTTCACATGTACCTCGGCAACGGTAAGGTGCTGGAGTCGCATCATTCCCCAATGTTCGGCACGCAACAGTTGTAAGACGCACCGCACATTGTTGTTCACAGGTGAGCCGGACGAGTTGGAGCTCTTAGCCAATTGGTCCGGCTCTCATTTGATCAGGCAAAGCAGAGAGGGCATGTGGCCAACGGCGACGCGTTTCAAGACCAATTTCGGCATCTTGGCAAGCTGATTGCCCAGTTTGATCAGTTCCCAGATGGTCCGCAGAAGACCGCTTGCAAGGAGTTGGTGCAGCAGCTGCTGGACGTGCACGGCGCAGGGCTGGAACGGGTGATGGAAATTGTCTTCGAGAGTGGCGAGGCAGGTTCTGCCACAATCGACAAGCTCGCCAGGGACTCCGCCGTCAGCAGTCTGCTCGTACTCTATTCACTACATCCAGACGACCTCGAAACGCGCGTGGGAAAGGCGATGGAAAGGATTCGCCCCCGTCTGCGGAAACTCGCCTGCAGCGCCGAACTTGCGCAGATCGACGAGGCTGGCGCGCACGTCCGCGTTACGAGGCCTGATCATCTCTGTGCTTCCTCGGCCCAGGAGGTGCGAGCAGTCATTGAGGAGGGTGTCTACGAATTTGCTCCCGATGTTTCCGCGATCGAGATTCTCGGTCTGGAAGAGCCATCGAGCGCGGGTTTCGTGGCCTTGGAAAGCCTGATGGGAAGGAGCCTCGTTACGGCTGCTCCCAGCGGGCAATCTCTGCACGGCAACGGTATGGATTGAGGCTGTCATTACGAGTAGAGAGAGGATTGAGCGTGCCTGAAGAGTCCTTGCCGGGTATCGAGCAGGCGTTTGGCGTACTACGCCAGTTCACTCGCTCGCGCGGCAGTTCGTCGCGCGCGATGGAGTTCTGTGAGCTATGCAGCGCGGGGTTGAATCCCGACCATCCACACATGGTGGAACTCTCTACACGAAGGATTCTTTGCGCCTGTGATGCGTGTGCGATGCTCTTCGATGGCATGGAGAAATCGCGCTACAAGCGCGTCTCCCGCAACGCGCAATATCTCGCCAATTTCGAGATGAACGATGGGCAATGGGAGAACCTGTTGATTCCGATTAATATGGCTTTCTTCTTTCGCTCGAGCACGGAAGATCGAATGATTGCTCTCTACCCCAGCCCGGCCGGCGCGGTCGAGTCCCTGCTTCCTCTTGAGGCATGGATCGACATTGCTGAGAACAACCCCATCCTCCGCGGGTTGCAGCCTGATATTGAGGCTCTTCTCGTGAACCGCGTCGGCCATGCGCACGGACTGAGCAAAGCAGACTACTTTATCGTTCCGATCGATGAGTGCTACAAGCTTGTGGGGATAATTCGCACCAACTGGAAAGGCCTATCCGGCGGCTCTGAAGTGTGGTCTGAGATCGGACGCTTTTTTGCGGAGTTGAAAGGCAAGTCCGAGATCGTCAGCGGAGGGCCCCATGCCTGATCTGAGCTTTCGCATCGAGGGCGCCTCGGTCGTTCCTTTTGCGGTCGTACCCATCATCGCGTTTCAACTCCACGTTGAAAATGGAGAATCGAATGAGACGATCCACACGGTTGCATTGCGCTGTCAGATTCAGATCGAGGTCACGCGCCGTCGTTATGCGCCCGCGGAGCAGGAGCGCCTGGTTGATCTCTTCGGCCACCCCGATCGTTGGAGCCAGACTCTCCGCAACTTGCTCTGGACACACGCCACGGTCATGGTGCCGGCGTTCGAGGGCGCCAGTACGACCGTCGCCCTTCAAGTGCCGTGCACATTCGACTTCAACGTGGCAGCGACCAAGTACTTTGAAGGCATCACGGACGGCGAGATTCCGCTGAATATGCTCTTCAGCGGGACCGTCTTCTATGCTCCCGGCGACGGGCCGCTGCAGGTAGCCCCCATCTCCTGGGAGCGCGAGGCTCGCTATAAGCTGCCTCTCAAGCTGTGGCGCGAAATGATGGACGCTTACTATCCCAACAGCGCGTGGATCAACCTTCACCGCGATGCATTTGAGCGGCTCTATCGCTACAAAATGCAGCACGGTCTGCTGACCTGGGAACAGGCGCTCGAGCAGGTACTGGCTGGCGAACCGGCGGTGAACTCGTGAACCTGAAACGGGTGGAGAAAATTGCGGAGGCTGTTCTCTATGAGGGATACATGCTCTATCCCTACCGCCCTTTGTCGGTCAAAAACCGCCACAGATTCAACTTCGGGGTCCTGTATCCTCCTAAATGGTGCGAACACCAGGCAGGTGCAGATCGAAGCAACATGCAGACGGAGTGCCTGCTAAAGACATCTCCCTCGGCGCGCCTCACGATCATGGTGCGCTTTCTGCAGATCTGTCAACGCTCGGTCGGCAAAGTCTTTTCTCAGTCCGTTGACGAGTCCGGAGACGTTGAACCGGCGTTCGAGATCGTGGACCGGTTCGAACTCGGCGACCGCGTCTATCATCCCTGGCAGGAGGTGGTCGAGAAATCGGTCACACTCGCGGACCTTGATCCTCATTCGCCCGCCCCCGTGAGGCTCTCAATTTCGCTACCTGAAGGCCGGGCAATCGAGTATCTCCAGGATGAGCGCGGGCACCCTGCCGGAGCCATCATTCGCGAATGGAATGCTCAGTACGGCTCTGTTGAAGTCGAAACGATGGCTTACTCCAGGGAACTCATCAAGATCTCTGTGCGCGTGGAGAACCTCAACTTCCTGGATTCCCGCTTGCCCATCGAATCCATCTCGCGAGATGCCGTTCTGCGTGACTCCCTGGTCTCCGCGCATACGATTCTCGGCGTCGAAAACGGCGAGTTCATTTCTTTGCTCGAGCCTGCACCGGGCCTTGAGGGACTCGCAGGGCAATGCGCGAACATCGGCACATGGCCTGTGTTGGCGGGTGACGATTCGACCGTCATGCTATCGTCTCCGATCATCCTCTACGACTTTCCGCAGATTGCTCCGGAAAGCGCAGGAAATCTCTTTGACTCCACCGAGATCGACGAAATCCTCTCCCTGCGCATTCTCACTCTCACCGAAGACGAGAAGCGCGAGATGCGCCAATCCGACGACCGCGTCCGCAGCATCCTCGATCGCACGGAGAACATGCCCGAAGAGCAGTTCATGAAGCTGCACGGAGTTCTGCGCGGCATGACCGCGCTAAAGGAGGAGATGCCATGAACGAATGGGAGTGGAGCCTCCTCGAGGACAAGGCGCACCTCGATCAGATCGATGTGAATGGCATCATTCTCAAGCCGGGTAATCGGGTACGCCTGCATCCCAAAGAGGGTGGCGATATTCTGGATCTAGCGCTTCGCGGGCAGTTGGCCATCATCGAAAGCATTGAGGAGGACTACGAAGGCGGCCGGCATGTTTGCGTCGTTGTTGAGGATGACCCGGGCCGGGACCTCGGCATCATGCGTCAGCCGGGGCACCGCTTCTTCTTCAATGCATCAGAAATCGAGCCGGTCGTGGCGGTCGGCGATGGAAAAGCCGTAGAAGTCGCGAAGGTGGCTAGGGGTCAAATCCTGATTGCAGGCATCGGCAACATTTTCCTGGGTGACGACGGATTTGGCGTGGAGGTCGTACGCCGTCTCGCGAGCCGCCCGATTCCGCGTGAGGTCCGCGTAACCGACTTTGGGATCCGCGGTCTCGACCTGGTTTATGCGCTGCAGGACGGCTACGAAACGACGATCCTGATCGACGCCTTTCCCCATGGTCGAGAACCGGGGACCGTTTCG
>Ga0307474_10001202_pt1 | contig 18884 bp, 15 predicted proteins | sample atmos_gasesECM1C_2_FD_203312 | JGI IMG/M metagenome (GOLD analysis project Ga0307474, IMG submission 203312) | Hardwood forest soil microbial communities from Morgan-Monroe State Forest, Indiana, United States - atmos_gasesECM1C_05 | ecosystem: Environmental > Terrestrial > Soil > Temperate... | reverse complement strand
TCTCGATGCGCATCCAGGGCGTCACTCCCGAATATGTTCGCGATGTGCGCGGTCTGGGTTTGAATCCCGATGAAGATCAGATTGTCTCCATGCGAATTCAGGGCGTCAGTTCGGAGTACGTCCGCGGCCTTAAGGAAAAAGGCATTCAGGCCGATGTCGATCAGCTCATCTCCATGAGAATCCAGGGCGTCACGCCTGCTTACGTGCAAGGCCTGCACGACCAGGGACTACAACCTGACGTCGACAATCTGGTGTCGATGCGCATTCAAGGCGTGACGCCGGAGTATGTTCGCGACGTCCACGCTCTCGGCCTGAAGCCGACGGTGGACGACTTTATTTCCATGCGCATACAGGGTGTCACGCCTGAATACATCAAAGGGTTGCAATCGGCAGGATACAAATTCGATGTCGACGAACTCGTCAGTGCAAAGATTCAAGGCGTTACGCCGGAGTTCATCGAAAGGGCCCGTAAGCATGGGTTCCAAAACGTTCCTCTGGACAAATTAATCCAACTCAAGGAAATGGGGATTTTGGAACCGCCGGCGGAACTTTAGAAAACGCAAATAGGAGAAAGTCATGAGACTGAGTCGAACCTTTGCTTTTCTGGTATTCGGCGTGTGCCTGCTTTTTGCCGTGGTTAAGAATCACGCGGCCGATGTCCGCAGCGGGGATTGGACCATACACAAATCCGACGAAGCCGGCAATGTTGAATTCTCGCTCATTGAACATCAACGTGGCAGGCATTCCAGTCATGAATCATCCGATTCGCTAGCAAGTTCGTTTTCCGGTGTCGACTTCTCGAAGCCCGGCCGCCAGGACGTGCACTTCACGATTGCGCGCGATGCCGGCAAGATCGAATGCGAGGGCTTCCTTAATAACGGGGAAGGTGCAGGAATCTTTCACTTCTACCCGGACCCCAACTATTCAAGCGCCATGCGTACTCTAGGCTTCTCCGTCGATGACGAGAAGCAGTACAGCATGGCCGTGCAGGATGTGAGCCTCGACTTCGCGCGCCAGATGAAAGGCGAGCTTCTCTCTGACCTCGATGCTGACAAGCTGATCGCATTCCGCATCTTCCGCGTCGACTCAGTTTTCATCGAGGAACTGCGCGCCGCTGGGCTCAAAGTCTCAGATAGCGATAAGCTCGTGGCATTTCGGATTCATGGCGTCACGCCGCGAATGATTCGCTCTCTGCATGAGGCTGGTTACTCGCCCGATGAAGACACACTGATCGCCATGAGAATTCACGGTGCCACGCCGGAGTGGATGGAGGATCTGAAAAAGCGCGGCTACGATCACGTTGACCTCGAGCAGCTAATTGCCTTCCGAATCCACGGCGTTTCGCCAGAGTTCATCGATAAGCTGCAATCCTTGGGATATAAGCATCCAGACCCCGATGAACTGGTGGCCATGCGGATTCACGGTGTCACGCCGGAGTACATCAGCGATCTGCGCTCTCGCGGCGTGCAAAATCTGAGCATCGACCAGTTGGTCAGCATGCGGATTCACGGAGTCGACTGAAGGCAGTGGGCAGTGGGCAGTGGCCAGTGGCAGTGGCAGTGATCAGCGGTCAGTGACCAGTTAGGACGGCCGAACCCCGTTTTTGAAAGGGTGCGGCTTTAAGCCGCGTCGTAAAGCCAACAAAATTCTACCGGCTTTAGCCACTGCGGTAAGGCGCCCGTCAAGGCTTCTTACTAGCCACTGAACACTGATTCACTTCTCGGGCACCGCGGCGCCGTCGGCGCGCGCGTCCGACGCTCCGTAATTTACTTTCGTCTTCGAGTTATGCAGAACTGCCTGCCCGCGTCCCATGGCCGTTGAGTAGGCGTTGCGCACGTCGAAGTGATGCCCCATCGCCGAGAGTTTCTGCCGCACGTCTGCCGGCACCCGCGATTCGATCACGATATTGCACCCTCGCTGGGGGCTCACCGTAAAACGCGCATTCTCCATCGCCTCTTGTATGTTCATCCCATAGTCGACGACGTTGGAGACAAATTGCGCGTGCGCCAGCGGCTGGTTCGCGCCGCCCATAATTCCGAAACCAATGTGTTCGTCGCCACGCTCCATAAAAGCCGGGATGATGGTGTGGAACGGCCGTTTGCGCGGCGCCAGCGCATTCGGAGAGGAAGGATCGAGCGAAAACAAAGCCCCCCGATCCTGCAGGACGAATCCCATCCCGCGCACCGTGATACCTGCGCCGAACGCCTCATAGTTGCTCTGAATCAACGAGACGATATTGCCCTCGCGATCGACAACCGACAAATAAGTAGTGTCACTGAAGGGCGGCGCGCCGGCGGCAACGTCGCAATTCGCTTTGCGCGGATCGATCAACTTTGCCCGCTCCCGCGCATACTCCTTCGACAGCATCCCCTTCACCGGAATCTTGGCGAATCGCGGATCGGCGTTGTAGCGGCCCAGGTCGGCATACGCCAGCTTCATGGCCTCAATCTTCTTATGTAACTCCGCGATGCTGAGCGGCCCATCGGGCGACGCAGCCGAAGTTTCCATGATGTTCAGCATCTCCAGAGCAGCCATCCCCTGTCCGTTCGGCGGCAGTTCGTAGACCGTCCAGTCGCGATACGTCGTAGAAATCGGTTCAACCCACTCCGGCGCGAAGTCGGCGAGATCATCCGCAGCCATCGTTCCGTGCAGGCTCTGCGACGTGCTCACGATCGCGCGCGCAATTTCGCCCTTATAGAATGAATCGGCGCCACTCGCTACCAGTTGCAAGGCCTTCGCCAGATCCGGATTCTGAAACACCTGTCCCACTGCCGGGGTCTTTCCACCCGGCAAATAAATCCTGCGGCTCTCCGCGTCGTTTGCGAACTGATCGGCGGAATCTTTCCAATACGACGCGATGATCTCAGGAACTGGATAGCCTTCTCCGGCATAAGAAATTGCAGGCTGGAAAAGATCTTTCCACGCCAAGTGTCCAAAGCGTTTGTGCAAAGCGTCCCAACCCGCCACGGCCCCGGGCACTGTGACCGAATCAATTCCCGCCGTCGGCATCGCCGTCGCGTCTTGTGCTTTCACATGTGCGATCGTCAATCCGCGCGGCGCCCATCCGCTGGCGTTCAGTCCGTAAAGCTTGCCGGTCTTCGCCTCCCAGTAAATCGCAAACAAATCCCCGCCCATGCCGTTCATCATGGGTTCCGTCACTCCGAGGACGGCATTCGCGGCAATCGCGCCATCCACGGCCGACCCCCCACGCTCCAGAATTTTCGCTCCTGCAACGGAAGCCTGCACATGGCTGGTCGCCACGATGCCATAGCGTGTGACTACCATGGAGCGCGCATTGGACCGGTCTCGTGCCGACATAAGAGATGTGAACAGCAGAAAGACGGCTGCAATCCGAAGCGAATTGTTCATGATAAACCTGCGCGGATCGACAAGTTGGGCTTACTTCTGCAGCCCCGCTGTAAAATTCGTCACCACCGTCACCGATTGGCTTACCTGCTGCGAGACCCGGTCCATCAGGATTTTCTTGCCGTCGGGGGAGACATCGTAGAAGACATTCGGCGCAGTCCAGTTGGTAACGAGGATCTCAGCGGCGCCGAACTGCAGGGCGCTACCGGCATCCTTCACCGGCACCGCAAAAAGAGTGAAAGTCGGGTCCAGGTAATAGAGTTCCTTGCCGTTCTTGCTCCACTGCGGAGACTGTCCTCCCTTGGCCGAAACCTGCCATTTGCCCTGCCCGCCGCGGAAGGGCACGACATATACTTCGGGCCCGCCCGATTCATCCGACGTGTAGGCCAGCCAGCGCCCGTCTGGGGAAACGTGGGCAAAGCTGCCACGCGGCAGGATCTGCCACGGTTTGTGCTCTCCCTCCAGGGGCAACGCCCAGATCCCAGCCTGGCCAACCGCCATGCCGCGCGAATAAATCAGGTACTTGCCATCCCTCGACCAATCGCTGTTCACATCGATCTGGTCATCCGTCAACAACAGTTCTTCGGCACCACTGCCATCGGAGGGTTTGCGCATGAGGTTTGAATGACCGTTTCGATCGGAGGTATAGGCAATCCACTTGCCGTCGGGCGACCACACCGGGAATGTATTCGAAACCGGACCAAAGGTTAATCGCGTTTTGATGCCTCGCGCCAGATCGAGCACCCACACGTCGTTCACACCGTTATCGATCTGGAGAGCGATGCGGTCGCCTTGCGGGGAGAGATGTGCGCTTTGTAAGTTGGTGAGTTTGTCGGCTACCGGGCTAAGCTGTTTTCCGACGCGATCCATCCAAAGCAATTGCCAATCGCCGCTACCACCACTGGCAAAAACCAGCAGGCCGTCGTCGGAAGCCGAAGCATCCATATGCCAGGTACTGATGTCGTTGGCGATGCCCTTCGCCACGCTCTGTGGCCCTTCGCTTAGTCTTCCCGTGGCGGGGTCGAAGGGTTGTCCCATTAACTGATCGCCGCGCGCAAACAAAAGATAACCACTCCCATAAACGGGGTTGGATTGCGAGCGCAACAGTTCACGATTTTCCCGCCCGTCCAGCGAGCCATAGTACACGGCATCATTGGCCGCTTTGGAAGGGTCATGGTTGATGGCGAGATAGAGGAAATGCTTGCCATCGGGGAGAAAAAATGGCCAGCGATGCGAGGTGTGGTGGGTGGCATCGATCTTGGTCACAGGAACTGGAGTTCCACCGCTTGCGCTCACTCGCATCAATGCCGCTTGCGTGCCCGGAGAAAACAAGATAACTCCGCCCAGTCCCCATGCGCCTCCGCGGCCAAATGGAGCGTCGGCCACCACCTGCGCCGAGCCGCCGTTGAGGTCGATCGTTTTCAGCTTGTTGTCGGCGAAGAATCCCAGCGAGCGGCTGTCGGGCGACCAGAAAGGAAAAATCGCACTCTCTGTGCCAGGCAGCATGTGTGCCTCCAGCAAGTTCATCGGGCGCACCCAGATTGCGGTCTTGCCGTCGGCGCCGGTCGCCGCAAACGCGATGGATGCACCGTCGGGTGATAGCACCGGTGGCCCAGCGGAATCTCCGATCAGATTGAGCGTGGCTTTCGCCGGAGGGTCAATGACCGTGCGTATGGCCTGCGCCGACTGCGCGGGGCGGTGGAGGAAGAAGCCTGTCGCCACGGCTAATGCAATCGCAACCAGCAAAGCCGCAGCCCAACCAACCTTTCCTCGCAGAGACGTTCGTTGCAGCACCTCCACCGCCGGCGCCGCGACCGCCGATCGATCCGACGCAATCCATTGCAGTTCTAACTTGATGTCATGTGCGGCCAAGTAGCGCTCTTCCGGATTTTTCTGCAGACACGTCTTCACCACGTGCTCAAAAGCGGGAGGCGTTTGCGGTTTGAGCGCGCGAATCGACTCCGGATCGCTCTCCAGAATCGATGACGCCAGCGAGATTTGGCTTTTGCCGGAAAACGGTCGCCGGCCAGCCGTCATCTCGTACAGCACCGCGCCAAATGCAAAAATATCGGAACGTGCGTCCGCCTCTTTTCCTTCAATCTGCTCCGGAGACATGTATTGAATCGTGCCGACGATGCTCCCTGCGGTCGTCAGCGGCGTTAACGGACTCGGCCCGCTCATCGTGGCCACCGCGGTAAAGGAAGGTGGCGCCGACCCCGATCCCGTGGCCGGCGCGTGCGCCCCAATCGGTTTCGCCAAGCCAAAGTCCATCAGCTTCGCGCCGCCTTGGGTTAGCATGATGTTCCCCGGCTTCAGGTCACGGTGGACGATCCCCTGGCGATGCGCCATCGCCAGCGCCTCGGCCACAGCAATTCCGATCTTGTAAATCTCAACCAGGGGTATCGCACCCTTGCGCAGGCGTTCGGCCAGAGTTTCGCCTTCCAGAAACTCCATTACCAGATAATCGGCGCCATCCTGCGCGCCAATGTCGTACAGTTGGCAAATGTGGGGATGATTCAGCGAAGAAATTGCCCGGCCTTCGCGTTCCATCCGCTGCTTGAGTTCGGCAGAAGAAGAAAGGTGGGAAGCCAGAACCTTAATGGCGACGGTGCGATCCAGCCTCGTGTCGCGGGCACGATAAACTTCTCCCATGCCACCCGCGCCAAGCAGCGATTGAATTTCGTACGGCCCGAGTTTCGTGCCACAGGTCAGAGCCATGGTCGCGCAATTATAGCCCCATCCTCGGGTTAGGCGGCCCGCCGCCTTTCAGCCTTCCCCGCAGGTTGAAATGGGATCGGCATCCCAATGCAAAGGCATCTATTATGATTTGGTTCGGGATAAACCCGACCGGAGACTTCCTTTGAAAGCTATCGCGTTCGGGCTACTCTGCACGTTTCTGACCGCATCGTTCGGACTTGCGGAGATGCAAACTACAACGCCTGAGACATCACCGTCAGCACAAACTGCGACAGCGCAGGCGCCCGCAGAACTCAAAGTCACTGCCTTCACGCTTCCTCCCGACAAGCTAGCCAAAGCCGAAGCCCTCTACACTATCCGTACCGGGCTCTATCTCTTCGGCATGGTCTTCGGAATCGTGATTTTGTGGCTCCTGATCAAGCTGCGCGTAGCGCCTGCGTTCCGCGATCTAGCCGAACGGGGCAGTAAGAACAGGTTTATGCAGTCGCTGATTTTCGTGCCGCTCCTGACCCTTCTTATCGCCGTGATCTCACTTCCCATCGACATCTACCAGCATCACATCTCGCTCGCTTATGGACTCTCAGTGCAAGGCTGGGTGTCCTGGGCCGGCGACTGGTGCAAGGCCCAAGGCGTTGCGCTCGTGATCAGCATTCCCGCCGTCTTCGTGCTCTTCTGGGTCATCCGTAAGAGCCCGCAGCGCTGGTGGTTCTACTTCTGGGTCGCGACTCTTCCCTTCCTCGTCCTGCTGGTCTTCGTCGCTCCCGTGATTCTCGATCCCATGTTTAACAAGTTCGAGCCGCTCGAAAAAACTCAGCCGCAACTCGTGGCTGAAATCGAACAAGTAACCCAGCGCGGCGGCCTCAGCATACCTCGCGATCGCATGTTCGAAATGAAGGCCAGCGAAAAGGTCACCACCTACAATGCCTATGTCACCGGTATCGGCGCCACCAAGCGCGTCGTGGTGTGGGACAACACCTCGCGCGACATGACCGTCCCGGAAACCCTCTTCGTCTTCGGCCACGAGATGGGCCACTACGTTCTAAACCATGTATTCAAAGGCCTGGCATTTTTCGCGGCATTGATGCTCTTGGGCTTCTGGCTGGGCCGGCGTATGGTGCTCGCCATGCTGGCGCGATGGGGTCAGGCGTGGCACATCCGCGACCTGAACGACCTCGCGGCACTGCCCGTGCTAATGCTGGCTCTTTCGTTGCTGACTCTGATTGCCGAACCAATCGGCAACGCGTTCAGTCGCCACATTGAGCATCAGGCCGATATCTATGGCCTGGAAGTCACCCACGGCCTCTTCCCCAACAATGGCGAAGTCGCCGCGTCCGCATTCCAAAAACTGGGGGAGAAAAGCTTCGACTATCCGACGCCAAATCCGCTGCTTGTCTTCTGGTCATATAGCCACCCGTCAATCCCTGCGAGAATCCGATTCTCCCTCCAGTACGATCCGTGGCACGCGCCAGAAGGGCCGAAGTATGTGAAGTAAGATCATGGGGTCGCTGCTGAGACAAGTGCTGTAACCGTTTGCGCGATTGGATCGGTAGTAACTTCGCGTCAGGGCCACATGAGGAAGATGACCACCGATGTGCACAGCGAACGTTTCCAAAGTGGCGCGGAGCGGTACGCCGCTTACCTTGCGACACCCGAAGGCCGATTGCGCCTCGACCTGGCATTTTCCAACTTGCAGGAGTTTCTGCCCCCGGCCCGGCCGTCTTTGCGTGCTCTGGATCTTGGGTGTGGTACCGGCGCCATCGCAGTGCGCCTGGCGCGACTAGGCCTTCACGTTACGTTGCTGGACTCGTCGATGCCGATGCTGGATATTGCCAAACAAGCCGCGCGGGAAGCTGGAGTGGCGGCGAAGATCACCCTGAAGCACGGCGACGCCGCTGAAGTCGCAAACTTGTTCGAAGCCGGATCATTCGATGTAATTCTCTGTCACAACGTTCTGGAATATGTCGACGACCCGGACGCGGTGTTGCACGGGGCGGCTCGTGTGTTGCGAGATTCGTCGGCGATATTGTCTGTCATGGTGCGGAACCAGGCAGGCGAGGTAGTAAGGGCCGCAATCCAAGGCGGCGACCTGGCAGGGGCCGAACATAGCCTCTCCGCTGAGTGGGGACAGGAATCTCTCTACGGAGGGAGGGTTCGGCTATTTACGCCAGGCGGCCTGCGGACCATGCTCACGAGAGTCTCGCTCAGGGTAACTGCTGAGCGTGGTGTACGGGTCATCTCGGATTATTTGCCGCCAAAGACTTCCCGCAAAGCTGAGTACGACGCGATTCTTGCGCTGGAGCGCAACCTGGGCAGACGGCCGGAGTTCGCCGCAATCGCCCGCTATACGCACTGTCTGGCACATCGCGCCGCTCCGGCGACGGAGGACGGTGCATGAACAACGTCACTGCCCACTCCTCCTCGTCCGCGTCTCGCTCGGCGGCGCCCGACGCAGGTATTTCGCTCGGACTTGGCCTTACCAACGAGTGTAATCTCGCGTGCGCCTTCTGCTACCGCGATCCAACTCGCACGGATCGTCTTACTCTGGATCAGGTGAAGTCCGTGATGGAACGCTTGCCCGTACGCTCGGTGAATCTTGGCACGGGTGAGAACGGCATGCATCCTGAATTCAGGGCGATATTAGCCTACCTGCGTTCACAGCCGGTGAAGCTCACCATCACTTCAAACGGTCATAGTGTTGCTGTTCTCGAAAATGACGAACTGCGCGCCTTCCACGACATCGAGTTCTCTCTCGATTACCCAACAGAAGCCGAACAGGACGGACAGCGCGGGCCCGGCAATTGGCAACTCATCCACCAGCAGGCCGATCGTTGTGTAGGGCTGGGTATTCCGGTAACCATCATCGCGGTCATGATGAAGTCGAACTATTTACGTCTCGCGGAGGTTGCGCGAGTAGCCAGGCAGTTTGACGCTCCTTTGCGAGTGAACGTGTACCAGGCTGTACGATCCGACATCTATGCGCTGAGCTATGAAGAATACTGGGAGGGCTTTCGGCGCCTCTTTGCGGAAACCGACGTGATCGCCATAGGGGAGCCACTGGTTCGCGCAATGGCAGGGCTGCCGCCGCTTCGGACAGGCTGTGGCGTCAGCACCGTGCGAGTGACGCCGCGAGGAACGACTCAACCCTGCGTCTATTGGCCAGGATCGGGTGAGCCGCTTTCAGATTTAATCTCGAGCGGACCCAAGATTCTGAACTCGAGCCCGTTCGAGCAAACACGGACACTTCCTCAAGCCTGCGGGCCGTGCGAATTCCGCGAGTCATGCCACGGCGGATGTGCCGGACGACGACGCTTACAAGGTGCGCTGCTGCAGCCTGACTTCTATTGTCCGATCGTTCGCGGCGAACGCCCACGACTCGAAATCCGCATGGCCGCGAATCGCGACTTGCCCAAGCTCAGCAGTTCCTGCACTACGGTCGTGATTGCCAGGTAAGTCTGATTCGAAACCACTCCGCGAACTAAGCACCTTTAGTTCCGACAACGACTTGCAGTCGGGGACCGTTATAATCACGCCGATGGCCAGCGACGCCTTTCTCGCGTGGGCGAACCGGACCGTGCTTCGCCCGGGTCGCGAAGAGCCCTACCTCTCAATCCAGGACATCGTCGTTTTCGTCCGAGATCTGGAAGTGAGTAAGCCGTTCTACCTGCAACAATTGGGCTTCGAACTGATCACAGAACAACGCCTCCCCACCGGCGAACGCTGGATCGAGGTGGCGCCTCCCGACGGTAGCGCGGATCTCGCGCTGGTTGAACCAAAGCCCGATTCGCCGGAATACCAACTGATTGGCGGGTACCGTTGGGTCCTGTTCATGACCGAGGATGTCCAGGCCAAGTACAAAGAATGGAGCGAACGCGGGGTTCGTTTCTTAATTGCTCCGGAGACGCCGGGCTGGGGCGGCACCTATGCGCGTTTTGAGGATCCGGACGGAAATGCATTTGGCCTGGAAGGGTTCGATGAGGTGAGGCAAAGCCTGGAGTTGCGTCGGCGGGCGCACGCCGAGAAACTCGAATCCGAACGCCGCGTCGCCCAGGAAATGGAGATAGCGCGGCAAGTGCAGGCGCGGTTGTTTCCGCAGCTTCAGCCGAAGTTTGAAACAATGGAGTACGCAGGTATCTGCCTGCAGGCGCGCCAGGTGGGAGGGGATTATTTCGATTTCCTGAATCTCGGGCCGCAGCGGCTGGGGTTGATCATCGGCGATGTTTCCGGCAAGGGGATCGCCGCCGCTCTGCTGATGGCGAATTTGCAGGCCAGCCTGCGGAGCCAGACCGCGCTGGCCTTCGATCAGCCCGAGGCCTTGCTCCGCTCTGTGAACCGCCTCTTCTATGACAACACCGGCGACAGTGCCTATGCCTCGCTTTTGTTTGCCGAGTACGACGAGCCGACGCGGCGACTGCGCTACGTCAATTGCGGCCATTTGTCAGGTCTCCTGGTAAGAAGCGACGGCAAGGTGGATCGGCTCGAATCCACCAGCACGCTGCTCGGGCTGTTCAGAGACTGGAATTGCTCGATCCGCGAGCAGCGGCTCTCCCCCGGGGACGTGCTTGCGCTTTACACGGATGGCATCACCGAAGCCTGTAACGACCAAGGAGAGGAATTTGGCGAGCAGTGCCTGATTGAATCGCTTCAGCAACATCGGGACCTGCCATGCCAGGCTTTGCTGACCGCAATCGTGGATGGGGTTCGGCGATTCAGTTTTCAGGAACAACACGACGACATCACGGCGATCGTCGCGAAGTTCACTGGCTGACTTGTCATCGAGTGGGTGGCCCAGTCAAGCCCACCTTTGGCTTGAGTCACGGCAACGGAGGCGATGTTCGCGCCGTGCCCAAGTGCTCTTTTCAGGGCCCCGATGAGCAGGAGGTCCCCAAGATGTCCCACACGTAACCACCGCCAGCCTCGCGAGAGGCGAGTAGGCACCCACAAGACTTGGGTCGACCACATCAGGCATGCTAGCTGCGTTCATTGACACCAACACGCTACTGCGCATCCACCCACTTATCCGAACCCGTCAGCTTAACTGCCACATCCGAAATAAAGATGTGCAGAGGCTTCCCATCGGCGGTGCCGCGGTGCTCCGTTGAGATGAGGAGGGGGCCGGCCTTTTTGTATCCTGTCCAGGTTGCCTTTACGAGGCTTGGCTTTTTGTCCCCGCCGTGTTGGAACACAAGGTACTCGACGCGTTTGTCTTTGCCGACATAAAGGTTCCAGGTGTCGCCGGGCGTGTAGCCGCCGAGTTCCGATCCATACTTCACCGAGACCAGGGTCGCTGAACCGGCCCCCGCCGGCAGTTTCTTCATACCTTCATCGGTCACCGTGGCGCTCGTGTCCCAGTAAGCATGTAACGGGAACAGCAGCCAATAATTATCGTTGGTGAAACCGGCATCAGCTTGCTTCTTCGCATCGTCGTTGATCTCGGAGCGCATGTACGTAACCTTGACCGGCTTACCGTCTTTATCTTTCCCTTCAAAGGCGACCTTGCCGGTCTTGGGCTCCCACTCCCACACGCGGGCAGCTTTGAAGAGTCCCGTGATTTCCCCGTTCCAGGTGTAGCGGATCGCCTCGACTTGCCCAAACGAATCAAGGCCATAGGCCTTGGCGACCTGTTCGAGAATTGGTGGGCGCGTTTGAGCCCAGGAGGCTGCAGAAAGGATTACTACTCCAAAAGCCAGAAGACGGATCGTCATGGTTGTTGAACGGGTCGGACTTGTCATGGAGTTCGCTCCTCAGTGAATTGAACAGATTTTTGTTTGGATGTCGGGCACAAGATTTCGGATACAAATGCCTTTAGTCAGGCGAGCGTGGGGTCGCCACCGGCCGTTTGCGGGCAAAAGCGACAAAGGCAGCGGCCATCGCCACGAGCACGTATTCCAGCACCATGATCCAGCCCGGAACTATCCACGGACGGCCAAGCGTGCGCAAATGCCAAACATAATAAGTCGGGATAATGCTGACCGTCCAGACGATAACCGGGAGCGTCGAAGCCGACCGCAGGAACGGCAGCAGCCAAAGCAGGTACCAGGGATACACGACCGGTGCGCACAAGAGCGATGCTGCCATGGGCCATGCAAATGCCTGTGCAGATGCTGCGCGCGCTTCGCTCGCGGGAAGGGCGAATGCGCCCGTCCCCACACGAGTTGTGGACCTTCTTTCCTCACTCCTCATCCACGCCGCAGTGAGAAAGCCGATTAGTGCTGCCAAGCCTACTACCAGCTCGGGATACGTTGCTCGCTCCAAGATTGCAAACACCGGATCATTGAAGCGAAAGCTATGAAAGTAGTTGCCGAGCGACCCGAGCAGAATGTGCCCATGCTTAAGAAATGGCACGTACAGAAGTCCAACCACGACTGCGGCCAACGCGCCGTCGCGCACACGAACCCGCTTCCAAAAGAGTGGCAGCAATACAATCGGCAGCAATTTCACTGCGACAGCCAGCCCGAATGCCAGAGCTGCAAGCGCACGCCGGCGGCGCCCCAGCGCGGCGACGGACACCAGCAGCAGAAGCGCGCCGACAATATCGATGTGACCGCTGCCCGCCACCTCGATCGCAAGCAGGGGATGCCAGGCATAAGCCAGAACCCAATGCTCTCCCTGTCCACTGCGGCGCAACACATCGAGCAACACCAGAACAATCGCAAAGTCGCAAAGTACAAATGCTACCTTGAGCGCAAACACAGATTCGTGAACTGCGGTTACAGCGCGAAAGAAAAGTTCAGCACCGGCGGGATATGGACTGGGTAAGTCCGCGTGGTTCAGAGTTCGGGTCTCCGGCGTGTGCAATCCGGCGAGCGCAGGGTCGCTGGGAACGACGATGTAAGGGTTATAGCCGAGCCGCTGCACCCGGCCATCCCAAACATATCGGTGAACATCATCATCGGCACCCGGCGGCTGCAGCAGAAACAAAACGTGCCACACAGCAGCCAACCCGAGCCCGATGAAGATGACCTGGCGTGGAAACCTTTCCGTGGAGAAAAACTCGCGGATGGCGAGGAGGTAGGTGACGCCAGCAACTGCCAGCGGAAACATAAAAGACAGCGCACCCAGGCTGGTGAACTGGCGTGAAGCGAATGTCAGCGACACCAGCAAGATGGACCCGAGAAAGTAGAGCCGGCTTGACGGGGTGAGAGTCACAGCTCGCCTTTACCTGTTCGCAGCTGCTCCACCACGTGTCGCCATTGCTCCAACCAAGCCGCAGTTCGTGGCGCCCTTGGCGGAGACTGCTGCTTCAGTTCCGTATCGAGCCGGATCAAATCGGACATTACGTCGATGTCGTAAAAAGGATCTGCGAGACTCACCGAAAGCCCCAGGGAACGGACGCGCTCCAAAAGCGTATCCAGCGCATTGGAGGTTCCCATCCCATCTCCGTTGAAGAGGCCGGGATGGGCCGCCTTGGCTCCGACCAGATAATAGCCTCCGTCGTACGTCGGCCCCACGACCACATCGCATGTAGCAAGAGCTTCAAACGCGCGCTCCAACACGGACGCCGGCAGATGTGGACTGTCACTGTTGAACGCAATCGTGCGCCGTTGACCGTTTTCGGAGAAGTGCGCAAACACCGACGTGAGGCCTGCGGCAAGACCTTCACCTTTTTGCGCGACAACGCTCACGTCACTGCCTGCCAATTGCGCCAGCTCGTCTACGTCCGACTCCGGGCACATGATGGCAACTTCCACATCGCCCAAGTTCAACGAGCGCGCCAGCGCCAGAGTATCGTCCAAAAGACAGCAATAGAAAACCGTGACGGCCCCAGTTGGAAGGGTTTGGGCTAAGCGGGTCTTGACCATTCCCGGCCTAGGTGCCTTTGCCATAACAACGAGCGTTCGACCCTGCTTAGGCGACTGTGCTTTATTCACGCTTGCGGATTCCATAGCAGGTGGCTTTTGGGAGGCGGTCGATCAATCCAAAGCGCGTTTCTCGTCACTCGTGCAAATATTGAGTTGCCGAAGGATACAGGCAGCTTCACGGCTGAGTAATAATCTCATGGATTTTTAGAAGCTGCGTAAGAGAAAGTCACGTGCGTTCGCGAGCACTCTGGCTCGTGCCGTCTGGTCTGGTAGGATTCGGGCGATTCCCACTGCCCCGATCATTGTCGAAAAGATCGCGAAGAATGCGCGCTCCTTATCAGCGGCCCGTCGGCCCGGCATCAAGGGAAGCATTCGACTTTTGTATTTGATTATCTCTCTATGGATCGGGGCATTCATTGCATGGTCGGCCCGCGCCAACTCGGACGCAAGCGCCGCCACCGGGCACCCGGACTCGGCATGATCGCAGTGTTCCGGACTCAGATAGGCCTTCACAATCGCCTTCCACGCCGTCCCAGGTTTGGACTTTTCGGCAATTTGAGTGAGGCGGTCGGCGATTTCCCGAAAGGCCTCGCTTAGCGACTCCGTAAGCAGGTCATCCTTGCTGCCGAAGTGCTTGTAGAAGCCTCCGTTGGTCAGGCCAGAGTCTCGCATAACGGATGAAACCGCAGCGCCAGCAATGCCTTCAGCGCGAACGCGCCGGGAGGCGTCTTTAAGAATCTTCCGATGGACTTCGACTTTGTGCTCGGGCCGGTAACGCATGACTCATTATAGGATGCTGGCGATCATCTCACGGTTATCGCCTGCCCCAGAACCGGTCAGGAAGAAATACTGAATCTATAGGATTATTTATATAATCCTATGCGAGCAGGAGGCCAACATGTCAGTGCAAACCATCTTCAATCTTCATCTCGTCTTAGGCTACGTCGCGTGGGCGCTTTGTTTCGGTGTGTACATTCTGCCCAGACTCAGGGCGATGGACCGGTTCGATGCGCAACGCGCTATCGCCACTCTGCACAGCTTCCGTTTCTTTGGGCTGGTCTTCATCGTCCCCGGTGTGATCGGCCCCAATATATCGGCTAGCTTTACCACGTTCGCCGCCTACTGGGACCTAGCAACGGGGGTGCTGGCCATGCTGGCGCTTCTTACAGCTACGACAAGGATACGCCCCCTCTTTTGGCTCTTCGTGGCGGCCTTCAACCTCGTGGGGATGGTCGACATCATCCTCGACTATTACCATGCCGTCCGGGTCGGGCTTCCTGCCATGGCAGGCCAGTTAGGCGCGACGTACGCAATCCCGATCATTTACGTGCCCATCCTGATGATCACGCACGTCGCCGCACTCTATTGGCTGGTACGTCCTCAGACCAGGTCGGCTCGGGCATTCGCTGGCGAGGCGGTCGCGGCTTAGATCGGATTAGCCGTCCAATCGAGTGTCTCTCGTGGGAAGTTTTATGACTGATATCACTACGAACGGCGCAGTTTGCTGTGGCCTGGACTCAGGCTGGCCGTGGTGTGCCCGCTTTTCGCCGCCGGAAATAATAGCGCACAATCAAGCTGAGAATGAACCAACCGGCCCCGACTGTGCCCTTCAAGGTACCGCTGATCTTTGATTTGCCAATACGGGGATAGTAGCTCACCGGAACTTCAACCACGCGAAATCCGGCCAAAGCGCCTTTGAGGATCATCTCAACCGCCCAGCCATAGGTGGTCTCCTCGAGCGAGAGCGCTCGCAGTACATCCGCGCGGGCGGCACGAAACGGGCCGAGATCGCTGCTGTCCACTTTGTAGAGAAGCCTGATCAGGCCGGCGGCGAGACGATTCCCGAACGCCTGATGCCAGGGCAACGCCCCAGCAGAACGCCGCCCCTGCAGGCGGGAACCGAGCGTGATGTCCGCACGCCCCTCGATGATTGGCGCTAAGAGTATCGGCAGTTCGGAGGGACGATCGCTGTAGTCGCCGTCGAGGAAAACTACGACGTCAGGGGAATGCGCCGTGGCCAGACCGGTGAGACACGCTCGACCATAGCCGCGCCGGGGTTCCTGAACCACGCGGGCTCCCATCTTCGCCGCGATCTCGGGCGTGCCGTCCGTCGAGCTGCTGTCGACAATGATGACCTCGGTGACAAGATCGGCTGGGAGATCGGCGAGAACGCGACCGATGGCGGACGCTTCGTTGCGCGTGGGAATGATGACCGACACGCGTACGCGACCTGGGCTTGCTGCAACTGGGCTCGCTGGAGCTTGGCTCAAATCACCACCACGGAGAGGACGGCCAACGCTCCGCCAGCCACGCGTCGACGCCCCAGGCTCGGCCCGCGCTTCCCACGGAGACCGCAAGGGATGCCATCACCGAAACCAGCAGTTCCCAGATCCAGGATGTTCCCCACTCCGATACCCAAAGGCTTCCGAGGTACAGGAATGCCACGAAAGCGGCCGGGCGCGTGAGCAGGCCAATAACCAGAAGGACGCCGAGCGAGATTTCGGTGACCGCTTGCAGGGGAGCCGCCATCGCGGCATGGCTCGCCGCCAGTCCCATCACAGCCTTCCACGCGGCCGGCGAATGACTGTGCTGGATGTAGTAGTTGATAAGGCCCGCGTAGCCCGCCGGAGTGTAGAGGCCTTTCCCCAAATTCTCGAAGAAAACCCACACCAACATCGCGCCAATCGTCACCCGCACGATTGCCAAACCGTTCGCTGCCTGGCGTGCTGTGCCGGTTACCTGATTTCGCAATGGGATTGCGTTTGTCGTCATCGTGAACCTCGCAACTTCGTAACGAATGGATGCTACACCAGAAAAGAAGTTTCGATAGGCGTCAATTTTCTCGTCGGCGAAGTCATGGGTTTTCCTTTCCGAAAGTGCCTGCCTCTCCCCCGCCTGACATCTGGCTCGGCTGCCGGTGATAAAATTTTGATCCATGTCGCGGGTCCAGTTCCCCTTACCGTGTTCGCGGCTTCACAAGTGCAGCGTCCCGCTGTGCGAGCGCGGATTCTACCCATCAAAATCCAAAGTCCGAATACGCAGGAGTGCTCCCATGAAGCTCCAGGTTCTCTCGTCGTCGCTGCTTGCCGTTTTTTCAGCGTGCCTGTTGGCCGCCGCCCAGACCACCTCCAATGCGCAAACATTCAGCCCGCCAGCCCGCACTTTTCGCTTCACCTACAACTTCACTGTGAAGGATATCCCTTCTGAAACCAAGCGCGTGCGTGTGTGGGTTCCTGTGCCGCAGACTGACCAGCATCAGACGGTGCGCGTTCTGGCCGTCAAGGCTCCGGCCAAAACGCAGATGACTAGCGAGTCCGAGTACGGCAACCGGATGATGTACGCGGAGATGCAGAATTCTGCCGAGGGCAAAGCCGAGTTCACTCTCGAATACGAAGTCACGCGCCGGGAATATTCGCGCGGTGATTACGCGCAACTGGAGCGCAAGGACAAAGAAAAAGACCAGAAGCCGACTGTCGTTCTCGCGTCGATGAAGCGGCTGGTTGCGCCCGACAGTCTGATTCCCGTCGATGGCAAGATCAAGGCGCTGGCGGTCGACGTGACCGGATCGCAGACCGGTACTGTCGCGAAAGCCAAGGCTGCCTATGACTACCTCTTCACCAATATGCGCTACGACAAGACGGGCTCCGGCTGGGGACGCGGTGATGCGGTGTGGGCTTGCGACGCTAAGCACGGCAACTGCACGGACTTCCACTCTCCATTCATCGGTATGCTGCGGGCTGACGGAATTCCCGCGCGCTTCGACATCGGCTTCCCTTTGCCTGAGAACAAGGACAAAGGAGATATCGCCGGTTATCACTGCTGGGCCGAATTCTATGCGACCAAAACCGGCTGGATCCCGGTTGACATCTCGGAGGCATGGAAGGCGAAAGAGAAAGAAAATTATTTCTTCGGCAGCGTTGACGCCAACCGCGTGCAGTTCTCCACCGGCCGCGATATCACACTCTCTCCGAAGCAGGATGGCCCGCCGCTAAATTACTTCATCTATCCTTATGTCGAAGTCGACGGCAAGCCTTACGACAAGCTCGACAAGCAGTTCAGCTTTGAGGAGGTAAAGCGTGCGGAGTAACGGCGCGCGACACGCTTACCCTGCAGGGTCGTAGTTCAAGTTCGGACCTAACCATCGTTCGACCTCCGCAACGCTCATCCCCTTGCGCGCGCTGTAATGGGTGATCTGATCACGCTCAATCTTGCCCAGGTCAAAATAGCGCGATTCCGGATGAGCGAAATAGAGCCCACTTACGCTTGCTCCCGGCCACATGGCGAATGACTCTGTAATTTGCATGCCCGTCTTTGCCTGAACGTCGAGCAGCCGCCAGAGCGTCCCCTTCTCCGTGTGATCCGGGCATGCCGGATAACCTGCGGCCGGACGGATACCGCGATACTTCTCTTGAATAAGATCCGCGGCACTCAGGCCCTCACTACAGCCGTAACCCCATTCTTCCCGTACTCGCTTATGAAGGCATTCAGCGAAGGCTTCCGCCAGGCGATCGGCGATAGCCTCGGCCATGATCGCGTTGTAGTCATCGTTCTTGGCTTTGAACTGATCGCAAAGCTCCTTCAGGCCGATTCCACTGGTCACAGCGAAAGCGCCGATGTGATCGCGCAAGCCTGTTTCCTTCGGCGCAATAAAGTCAGCGAGCGAACGGCAGGGCTCACTGCCTTCCCGGTTTGCCTGCTGGCGGAGAAAGTGGAATCGCTCCAGCACTTTTGCGCGCTTGCAATCCGTGTACAGCTCCACATCGTCGCCCACCGCGTTTGCGGGAAAAAGGCCGTAGACGCCGCGCGCGGTTATCAGTTTCTTCTCGATCATCGCGTCGAGCAGAGCATTGGCTTCAGCGAAAATCTGGCGAGCCTGCGGCCCTTGCCGCTGGTCGTCGAGAATTCGCGGGTAGACTCCCTTTAGCTCCCAGGTGTGGAAGAACGGCGTCCAGTCAATGAATTCGCGCAACGTGGCCAGCGGAAAATCGTCCAGCACTCTCACACCCGTGAACGAAGGGGACG
>Ga0307474_10001201_pt1 | contig 18888 bp, 17 predicted proteins | sample atmos_gasesECM1C_2_FD_203312 | JGI IMG/M metagenome (GOLD analysis project Ga0307474, IMG submission 203312) | Hardwood forest soil microbial communities from Morgan-Monroe State Forest, Indiana, United States - atmos_gasesECM1C_05 | ecosystem: Environmental > Terrestrial > Soil > Temperate... | reverse complement strand
GAACCTATCTCGGTCGCGTCATCCGCGACGTCACCCGCAAGATCGAGGGCGATGGCTGGCTTGAGGAGATGGTGTTCGGACGCATCCTGGCGCTGGCCGGCCGTGTGCGCGATCAGACCCAGCGTCAGCGCGGACCCAAGGTTTACTCGCTGCACGCGCCCGAGGTGGAGTGCATCGGCAAGGGCAAGGCCCATCGGCCTTACGAGTTCGGCGTCAAGGTCTCGATCGCCACACCGCTGGCGCCCGCCAAAGGCGGGCAGTTCGTCACCCATGTGAAATCGTTGCCCGGCAACCCATACGACGGCCATACGCTTGAAACCGTCATCCCGGACATGGAGGCGCTCGTCGGCAACATCATCGAGCGCCTCCTCGCCGACAAAGGCTATCGCGGCCACAATGCCCCGCCCGATTACAAGTTCAGGGTGTTCACCTCAGGACAGAAGCGGCGGGTGACTCCGCAGATCAAGCGCGAGCTGCGCCGCCGTTCCGCCATTGAGCCGGTCATCGGCCATCTCAAATCCGAACACCGGATGGGCCGCAATTATCTCTGGTACCGCCAGGGCGACGCCATCAATGCCGTCCTGGCTGCCGCCGGCTACAACTTCCGCCGTCTCCTCCGCTGGCTGGAGCTTTTGCTGAGCCATGTTCTCGCCCAACTCACCCTTCGGCTTCAGCTCGTCCTTGGCTGAAATCGATGTTCTTCACGGTCGACTGGCTCATCCGGGCTACGCTGGCTAAGACGCGCGGTTGAGAAAGATCGGCAGCCCTCGCTTGTTGGAATAGAGAGGACGGTAGCGCTCAGTGTTGTACGTGCTGGCGACGTCCAACGTGAGCGGCCCGAGCCTGGCGTCGGGGATGGGCACGAGGTCGTAGCAGCCCTCGACCAGCGCTGACATGAGGCCGGTCTTGCCCTCCAGGATGGCATCGTAGGCCATGTTACCAAAAGTCAGGGCGACCAGCTTGTCGATGAAGTCAGGATCGCCCGATCGCAGGTCGTAGGTGAGATCGGACACGATGGTCTCCTCGCCGGCGCGACGCTTGATCTCGTCGGCAAGCGCTTCGGCTACGCTGGCCTTCTTGCGGTGACCGTAGGCGTCAGGCTCGCCGTATTCCGGCACCTTGTAGCCCTCCCACTCGGCGCCCTCGCTGAGCACGATCAGCGCGTAGTTGCTAGGGTTGGCGCGCTTCTCCTCGAGCAGCAACTGGATCAGCTTGTCCAGATTGACCCTGTACTCCGGTATGAGGCATCGTATCGAGGTCGCGTACGCGGTGTAGAGCGCCGTAAACCCGGCATCGCGGCCAAAGATGCGGAAAATGCCAATTCGCTCGTGCGAGCCGATCGTGGTGCGCTGCCGCTGGATGGCATCGCTGGCGCGGGTGATCGCGGTCGAGAAGCCGATGCAGTACTCGGTGTTGCGGACGTCGTTGTCCATCGTCTTCGGGATGGCGATGATCTTGACGCCGAGTCCGTTGAGCTTGTCCGCATAGCTGAGCGTGTCGTCGCCGCCGATAGCGATCAGGTGTTCGATGCCCAGCCCCGACAGGTTCGCCAGCACCTGGCCGGTGAGGTCCCAGGTCTTGGTTGCGATGCCGCCCCTAATGCTCTCCGAGACTGGAAGGTCCTGGCCTGCGAGATGATCAGGCAGCTTTTTCATTTTGGAGGGATTGGTGCGGCTCGAGTGCAGTACGGTGCCGCCGCGTCGGTCGATGACGCGCGTGTTTTCACGGTTGAGCGGGATGAGGTACCGCGATTTGCTGTCGGGGTCATCGAGGTTCAGGTGCGTGAGGGCCTCCCAACCGCGGCGGAGACCGACGACCTCGATGTCGTCCTCGCTGCCGCGATAAGTCACAGTCTTGATAATTGCGTTGAGACCGGGGACGTCGCCGCCACCGGTGAGAATGCCAATGCGTTTTTTCGCCATGCCCACCTCCCGGGATTAGCATATCCGCGACAACGCCCGCGTCGCGCCGTTTGGCACTTCGCAGGGCAGACTTTCGCATGACGCCACAGTGTAATGATACTACCGATTAAATGCGCTGTCGCCGCAACTCATGGATTTGCGTCAGCACCCGGGACGGGCAAATCAGTTTCGATTTCGCCACGACATCTCACTTTGCCGGCACACAAAAATCTCTGCGCGAAAATTCGAAATTCGCAAATCGCCTCAAGCTGGTTGCTGCGTTCAAGACCTCCGCACAAAACAACTATTGTACGGCTCCAGGCAGGTCGATCGACCGCCGGCAGGTCCGACCCCGCTAGTCGGCCCGGGCTTGTTCGTCCTTTGCGATCAGGCTGAGAAAATAGTGCAAAGCCTTCGTCGTGCGCTCGTGATCACCAGTGGTCAAGAAGTCTTGCAGCAGCCCCGCGACCGTCGCCCAGATCAGCGTCGTCCGCCCTGGCGGGGCGACCGCTGACTGGCCAGACAGGGCCTCAGCTTTCCTGATCAGATTCAACCAGACCGACGTGCTCTCATTCCTCGCCTGAGTGGAGAAGCGCAGCTGGTCGTGCATGGCGAGGCCGTCGATCTCAAACAAAAGCCGGAAGTATTTTTGATTGGGCTCGCCGGTCGCCCAAAGCCAGAAACGCGTGAGCGCGGCGCCAAGCGAAGGAGAAGGGTCGGTTTGCGCTAACGCTTTCAGCGCCATGGCGATGCGGGCGCGAACCCGTGCCAAGGCTGCGGCCAGGAGATCTTCCTTGCTGCCGAAGTGGTAGATCAGGAGGCGGGCGCTGGTGCCGACACGTTCTGCCAGCGGCCTCAGCGATAGGTCGGCGACCCCGTCCTCCAGAAGCACATCGACAATGGCTTCCAAGAGTTCCGTGCGCCGATCAGCAGTTGGTTCTATGCTCATGTTTCAACGCAGATCTAGCGGGACCGACCGCGCGCGGCGACCGGCCACAGGGCACACAAGGTGTCGGCTTCGACCACGTGATAAGTGTCGTAAAGGTTGACGGTGGGGTCGCAGTGCGGAACGCCGAAGGTGACCGGGCTCGCGAGCGGCAAGTTGACGCCGGGCGGCAGCAATAGCGCTCCGTGCTCGTCCCCCAAGAAACGGTATGTGGATCCCTCGGGTGCGCCGGTCAGCACAAGCGGCTCGCCCGCATCGGTCGAGAAGGCCTTGAAGCCCGCATCCACAGTGACCAATCCGGGGCTGTTGGCGCTGACCACGCGCGCGTCCACCATCAGCGACGTCTCGAAAGGCGGCGGCCTGCCGTCGCCTGCGAGATCACAGGCCAAATATTCGCGGTCCATGAACACGTAGGAACCGACCTGCAGCTCGGTGAACAGGCCGAGTTCCGCATCGATGCGATGGGTCCCGGTGCCGCCGCCGGTAATCACGGGCGGACGGGCATCGGCTGCGGCGAGAGCCTCGATAATCTCGCCGATGAATGAATTGCGTTCGACCATGGCCTGGCGGCGCGCTTCGAAGTTTTCGATGTGCTGATGGGCGCCGCAGTAGCACTGCACACCGGCGAAGCGCAGGAATGGTGCGCGCCGTATCGCTTCCAGCAGCAGAAGAGCCGCCGCCGGGCTGCTGACGCCGGTGCGACGAATGCCAGGATCTATATCAATCATCACTCCAAGCGGCCGCCCGGTCGCCCGCGCCGCATCGCCGAGCGCTTCGACATTGGCCGGATGATCTACAACGCAGCTCAGATCTTCCGTGCGCAGGTTCAGGGCGGCCAGGCGTTGCAACGCAGGCGGCGAGGTCACGGGCGATGTGAGATGCAGACCATTGGTCAGGCCATGCTCCGCCATGACCTCGGCTTCGCCGATCTTGGCACAGCAGAGTCCGACGGCTCCCGCCTCGATCTGCAGCCGAGCGATGTGCGGGCTTTTGTGGGTTTTGACGTGAGGACGCAGAGCCAGTCCGCAGGCGGCGGCGAATTCCGCCATCCGTGTGATGTTAGCCTTCAGGGCGGCGAGGTCGAGGATCAGAGCCGGCGTATTCAGCGCTTGGCGAGAGCCGGGCCGACCTACGAGCGGGCGATGCAACTCTTCGTCGGTCATGGCGCGACCCCGATGTGGCGGGTGAGTGCGACATCTTCGGCAGGCTGCGGGAGCAATCGCGACCTCCCATAGAGCATGCTCCAGGATACGAGCACGCTGTCACTGATGATGTCCCAGAGCGGCGAGAGGAGCAGATAATCCTTGGTGGCGAAATTCGCAGCCAGCAGATAGGCCCCCGCCGCCTTGATCAGGAGCGCGAAGGTCCAGCCCAGCGTGAGCGTCTGGTAGGTCTTCAGCGCAGCCGGACGAGTCGCGGCGGCATCGAAAGCTTCGCGCTTGGCGGGATCGTTGCCAGTGTGCAACTGGCGGGCCATTTGCAGGACCAATGGTTTGGTTGTGGCCAGCGAGGCCAAAAACAGGGCCGCCAGGAACACGTTCTCCATCGAACGCCCGATCAGAGCCTCCTGCTCGGAGTGAGCCAGAGCCAAGGCGGCCATGCGGACGACCACGTTCTCCGCTGCGAATAGCCCCAGAAAGTCGATCGCTCTGAGTTTGATGATGCCGTAGACAAGCCAAATGATCGGCGGCGTCCCCGACAGGGCCAACGGCGCGAGACTCATGGCCGCAAAATGCGGCGCTGCCAGGCTGTAGATGACCGCGGGCGCGATCATGTTTATGACCACGCTCTTGAACAGCGCCTTGATGGCGACGTGGCTGGATAGGGTGTGCCAGCCTTTGGCCGGCGAGACGGATTCCATGGCGAGCGCCTCCTGCTGGCTCGCGCCAACGGCGCGAGCTGGTTCACGCTGAAATAATTTCCTGTGTAGCTCGGGGGCTATAGCACCTGTAACACTCGTTACATGAAACGATCGTTACATGCAAGCAAAATGTGAAACGGGTCCCGGAGGCACCCTTCCCGTCTCGTGTGAAACGCCGCGACATTCGAGCCGGGGTCGAAGCGTTCTGCTCCCTTCGCCCCTACTTCAGGTCACCGGCGAGGTCGAGGTCGCCGAAATCGTTCCAGACGAGAACGACTTTTCCCATACCAAGGCTCTCATCGACACCGACCACACCGGTGTTAATCTTACCAGTGTGGAAAAAATAGTTTGGACGGGGATTAGCGAGATGTCACGCTCGGTGGCCGTCTGCGCTTGGGTTTAGCCGCCGCCATCCGGTACTGCCGGCACGTTGCCGAACTCGTTGAAGTCGTTCTTCGGATTGTACCCGGAGTCGCGCAGATTTTTGAGGTACAAGGCGCGGTCGTTGGACGGGCCCGCAGCATATGCGTTCAGCCCCCTCGACCCCTCGCTCGGCAACAGCGCAGGCGACGAGTGGCGATGATGGGTCCTCTGTGCGGCCAAAGCGCCGGAGGTAGAAAGTGCGAGAATAGTAACAATGGCAAGAATGTTTTTAGCCATAGGTCAGCTCCTCCGATAGTTACCTATTGAGGACGCTTGTCGGATAACTGAACGACGGTGGGTTGAGGACGCTTGTCGGATAACTAAACCCCGGTCGGTTGAAGACGCTTGTCGGATACATTTTCGATGCCGTAATTGAATTATGGTGCGTCCTTTGCGTCGTCGAATAGTGCGTCCTTGCTTCGGCAGCCAAGGGTGCACAAGCCAACTCGACAGTCACGAGCGCTGCAATCGCCAGTCTGGTCTTCATCGCGGTTGGTCCTTTCTCATCACTTTATAGGATGGGGACGACCGCACCGTCCGGCAACACGAGGTCCTTCAAACTAGCGCGAGGACTGGTCGTTTGGGCGGGGATGTGTGGGGTGCCGTTTCCAGCCCCCTCTTCACCCGGCCACGTAGTGGTCGCGCACCGGCTGGGCTGCTGCGTTTGCAAGCGCTCGCTTCAGGCCTTCGAGATCAAGCGGCTTATAGGTGGGATCATCCGGGATCGGGACGTGCTGATCCGGAGGCGTCAAGGCATGCTCGACGATGGGCGCGACGGCCCTGTAGCCGGCGCGCAAGATCAAGCCGATGGCCATCACCAAGTTCTCGCGTTCCCATTGATCGGGCTCGCGCTGTTCGCTCTCGATAGCGGATCGGGCTTGCTGGATCGTCTCGACGGCGTCCCGGTGCTGTCGGACACGTTCGGCGTGATGGTCTGTTGGCATGGTCATTCAAGGTTACTTTGAGGGCGCGCGTGCTTAAAGCGACGCGCGCCACTTACCCCCAGAAAGAATGGATGGCCATCCAAAAGGCCAGTACCACGAAGGTCGCGGCTCCAGCGATATAGCCGATAGACGGAAGCGGATGCGACTCGCCTTTCACAAAGAACCATTGCGAGAATCGGCCCGCCGCCCGCACGGAGTTCAACACCTTAGCGACGACTACACCGAATGCAAAAAGCGACAGCCAAAGATGAAATAGAATTGCAGGCACCAAAAATGCCCACCGAAACGTCTTGTTGTTGAGGGAAAGTCGTTGAAATCCTCCAGGAAATACGAAAAACCGAACGTATGCGTCTGCAGCGAGAAGCGAGCTACATCAAAAATATCATAGCAGACTACGACAAATGAGCAGTCCGATAATCGGAGCAGTGGCAAGTGCCGTCAACGGTCTCTTGCCTCCGATGATCAGCCAGCGCCTGATGAAGAACAACGAGATATAGTCGGCAAGGATGTCGGCAAGCAATTGAGTGAGCGTAAGGTCGCGAGCTTTTTGAACGTGGATGAGGAATGCCAGAGCAGGTGGGAAAACCTGCAGAGCGACAAGGACAGTGGCCGCCATTGAGAAGGAAACGGACCTCAATGCAGCCCTCCAGCCCCAGAGTGGGGAGGTATAGATCCGGTCGAACACAGACACGATAGCGGCGGCCACACCTTCCTTGTCGTAATTCGGACCCGCGAACCACTGCGAAATCGCCTTCCGTGCCGGAGGGGCGGCATTACGATCTAACAGCCAGAACGCCAAAAGACTGCGAAGCCGTAGACAACAGGGGGCCAGAATCCCAATAGCTTGAGCAGTTGTAGCATTCCCCCTCCGACGCGGCGCCCGGTGACCGGGTGACGCTTGGAGCTATACACGCACCCATTGTATCACGCCAGCTAAGCGCGCCGCAGGCGCCGACGCGCATCCATGAGTCGGCTGGTCCGTGATCGCTCGGGTGATACCACTGGGCAATTCCCAAGCTACTCGCTGTGCCCTTTGGGCCTGTCCTACGGCCGTCCCAGCACAACCCCGCTGCATGTTGTTGAGGTCCACAGCCAATCGCATCGGTGATAGTAGGAGGCCACTTCCTCACGCTGGACCTCAGCCGGCTCAACAACTATAGGTATAGGCAACGCCGCAGCGGTATGATTGAAAAAATTGTTACGCGCCGATCGTAGGTAGGCGCAGCCTCGTTGGGGATTTTCGAGACCGTGACTAGCTATTGTCAAAACCGAGTTATCATCGAAGGATCGGCAGCAGAAATTCGGGGGTTCGCGCATGACTGTCTGAGCTTGCGCGACGAGCTTTACGTGCTCGACTTCCAGAAGATCCTTCCAATGCCATCCATTGTGGAGGGTCTTTACCGAAGCATTCCTTCCAAGCTTGGCGGGAAGTACCCGGACGAATTCTCGTCCGGATGGGTCGGAATGGAGGCCCTTTTACGTAAGCCTCCTCCATCCTACGAAGGCGAAGTCGCACGGCCAGACAGTGTCTTGACTCGCGATGTCGTCAAGAAGGTCGGCATTCGAAACTATGACGATCTGAATCGCTGGCTAAATCAGAATGATCCCGCTTCGCTTGATTTGGGCCGGAAATGCCTCGCCGCGTTCGAGGCCTGTGGCAATTTTTTCGAAGACGACTGGGTTGGCGACAAGTGGGGGTGTGATCCCGAGCGCGTCGATTACAGCAAGGCGACCATGAGCGAAACGCGCTACGAAGCCGAATTCGAATCACCATACGGGGCGCCCGAGGGAATCTGCCGGGAAATTGTGCGGCGTCATCCCGGGTTGAAGAGCCGCTTCGTAGCTCTGGAAACAGGCAACGATTACGCCTTCGTGCTCACGGCGAAGGACGGCCACACCAGAGAAGAACGACCCGAAATCACGGATACGCTCATCGACGAGGTGGAAGGACCGGGAACAGTTGAACAGTACATCGAGAGCGAACGGGCATTTTACGAAAGGCCGTCAGTGCTCCGCGAGCAACCCACGCGGCATATCCGATATTGGTTGCGCGAAAGACAGTTAAAGCGCGCGCTGGTTGGCTACCCGCTCTATGCCCCGCCGCATTCGGGCGTCGAATGGACGATGCCTGCCACGCAGGCGCGCGGGAACTTCGATTTCTTCGTTGCACAACGGAGGCATCGGATCGATGTCTTGAAGCGTTTTCTGGCGCCGTTTAACGTGTCCCTGGATTTCACCGATGGCGCAAAGCAGGCGCTGGACCGGTGGCTCGCAGCCTATGGAGCGTTGCTATTTGTTTCGGAAACGGGGATTTCCTTTCTGACCCACGAACCAGAATGGACGGGCCCGCGAGCAAGCCTCAATGTGATCTTCGACATTGGAATCTACTTGGGTGAATTCGCCATCGCGGAAAGTCCATGGCTCAGATGGGACATGGATGTGCGGCGCGAGCCAGGCCGAACACGCCGCGACCATCGCTTTCAGCGGCCGATCATCGGTGCTGCCGAGGATCTCTTTTCCTTCCCGCGCGACGTCATTTACGACGTCCATCAGATCTGCCATTCACTTTGCGAAGCATCCTATATGTGGAAGGAGTCGCGCTACAAGTTCGGCTCGCGCCCACGTTCACGCCATTTCATCACAAAAACGCTCAGGCATATCTATCTCTGCGCACGAGGCGAATTCGAAACCGCGAATAACGAAGTCCTACAAGATTCGTACGTTCGGTGAAGGACCGTAGGGCGGATTAGATTAGGTTAGCGATAGCGTAATCTGCCATTCTGCGGCCGACCGGCGGGTTACGATCGCTAACCCGCCCTACGCGCTGGCCGACGGTCATACCTGCGCCAATGATCTGTAGATATCGAATCGTCGCCGCACAGGGCTGCTTGACTCCTACCAGTCGGCGGCCAAATTGCGCTTTCTTGTGAAAGTCGGTCCTCGCATACCTATGGGGACGAAAGTGGTAATGGAAATCCAACCGATCTAGGAGAGCGTCTTGCATAACTGGCAGCGATTGGTCTGCGCGCTTACATTTTTTTGCACTTTCTGCGGCTTGACGGGGCAGTCGGCCTACGCCGACGGCTCCGTATCATCCTTAGGCATGGGCTACGGCGCGCCCGATCAAGCAGCGTTTGCGCGATTCCTAGCCGTGATACAGCAGTATAACGCGTCGGGAGAGCGCTTTCGCATCGACGCCCACTGTCAATCCGCCTGCACGATGTTCCTTTCGATACGCAACGTTTGCGTCGCGCCGGGCGCGACCCTGTTGTTTCACGCTGGCGGCTCGATGAGAAAGGGCATTATCAACCCCTCCACCACTCAGCAAATGCTCAGCACTTACAACGCTCCCTTGCGCCAGTATGTCACCGACAACCATTTCATGGACACGTTCGCCTTTCATCCGATTTCCGGTAGAGAAATCATCAAGCGCTTCGGCTACCCGGCATGCCGGTAGGTAGATTGACCTAGAACTTCGTAGACCATCGTTCGCCTACGCACATCCTTTTTTCGGACAGACTGCGCCATCACCAACGACGGCTACCAATGGCCGTTGTTGGCCCGCACGCGCGCGTGATCGACCGTTTCAGTGAATGCGCGACAGACGAGCGATAAGGCCGCAGCACCGGGGTGTTGCGCCTCGCACCAAGACACCGAGACCGACAGTCCGGATCGTCGCCGCGAGGCCAAGCTCCGCGCCCGACGGGCAAATCGGCTTTGATCTCGCCATACCTCTCGCTTTGCGAGCACACAAAAATCTCCGCGCGAAGATTCGAAATTCGCAAAGCGCATCAAGCTGGTTGATGCCTTCAAGACCTCCGCGCAAAAATAATCCTCTTTCGCTTTTTCGGAACTTATGATTTCCTCCTCCCCGTTCCGCGCCGGTGTGAGGGGCGTATCGCGATCGTCACGAACGTGGTGCGGAATGCGATGGACGGGGATGGGCCGATTGACGGCCGGCATCATCTTCGTACGGCGAAATTGCGTGGTCCTGTCGCCCCGACGCTGGCGACAAAGTTGGCGACGATGCTAACGCATCGTGGCTTGCGACGGTGGCAAACGAGCATTGGTTCACCGAGGAGAGCGCCTATAAGCCGTAAACCATCGCGCAGGGAAGGCCGGTGTGATTACCGCCTGTACCTGTGGTTTTCGCGCTCGCGCAAATTTCTTTTGCGCGGGAGCCCGGGTGCATGCGGCCACCCGGCCTTCCCTGCGCCCTCACCTTCCTTTCGAGGGCAAACGATCAGCAAAACTCGGGCGCGACGCGCGGGCCGAGAAGGCGGACCTGTATCTTCGAGGAACTCGTGACAATGATGCTGCATTGCAGCTTGCAAATAAGGCTCGCCATCGGCCGCCGAGGCTGACAGAACGCAACCTCACCAACACCACCCGAGACTACCACCCCATGCCCGACACTCCTCCGTCCGCTGATGGCGCCCGCGTCCTTGCCGATCTCAATGCGCTGCGCGCGATCGGGGCCTACAAGAGCGGCGTCCACAAGCCGACCTTTTCCGAGCCGCATCTTAGGTCGTTGCAATGGCTCCTGGCCAGGCTCCCCGATGCTGGCCTGACGGGGGCGATCGACGGCATCGGCAATGTGCTGACAAGAGCTGCGAAGGCGGGACCGAAGCTGCTCGCCGGCTCGCATCTCGAAAGCCAGAATTACGCCGGCTGGCTCGATGGGCCGCTCGGCGTCGTCTATGCGCTGGAAGCCGCGCGGGTGCTCAACAACGATCCCGGCATCCCTGGTGCGGTCGAGGTCGCGGCCTGGTGCGACGAGGAAGGCCATTTCGGCCATTTCCTCGGCAGCCGCTCCTATGTCGGCGGCGTCACCGAAGCCGATATCGACGCGGCGGTCGACCGCACCAGTGGCCGCACCATGCGCGAGGCGCTCAGCGCCGCAGGCCTTGCCGGGGTTGAGCGGCAAACGGCCGAGCGCGGCCGGCACGTCGGTTATCTCGAGGCCCATATTGAACAGGGAAAGACGCTCGAGAGCGAAGGCCTCAAGATCGGCGTGGTCACCTCCATCGTCGGGATCTTTCAGTATCGCATCACCTTCACCGGCGAACAGAACCACGCCGGCACCACGCGGATGACAGACCGCAAGGATGCGGGGCTGGCGCTCGCAAAATTCTGTGTCGCCATCGACGAGCGCTTCCCGAAAATCTGCGGCCCTCGCACGGTTTGGACCACTGGCCGCATCACGCTCGATCCGGGCGCGCCCAGCATCATCCCAGGCCGCGCTGAAATGCTGTTTCAGATTCGCGACGCCGACGTCGCCGTGGTGGCGCGGCTGGAGGCCGCTCTCAATGCGATGGCGGAAGAGGTCAATGCGCAGGGGCGCTGCGCTGTCACTGTGGAATGCCTTCGCAGGGGTAGGCCCGCGATGATGGAGAGCAAATTCCAGGAGGCGATCGAAGCGGCCAGCTCAAATTTTGCCGGCGGCAAATCGCTGCGGATGCCGAGCGGCGCCGGCCACGATGCCCAGGTGCTGGCGACGATCATGCCGGCGGGCATGCTGTTCGTACCCTCAATCGGCGGCGTCAGCCACCACTGGACCGAGAACACCGCGGACGAGGACATCGTCACCGGCGCGCAGGTCTTTGTCGACGCCTGCGGGCGCCTGCTGACGCAATAGCCTCTCTGAAGGCAGTGAAACATTAGCAGCCCCGGCAGATCGAATGCAGCATCTTGGCAACCCTGGCGTCCTCGCGGTCGACAGCGGGATTGCCGGTGCCGAGCGGCGGACCTCTCATCCGTCGCTTGCCGACACCGGAGGTGGGTAGCGCGGTGCCGAGCGAATTGGTGCCCGGTGCAGCCGCGCTGCTGCCGAAAACCCCGCCCGAGCTGCTCGAATGGTGCATTCCCATGCCCTGTCCGGAAGCGGCGGCAACCGAAAAGTTTACGTAGAGGGCTGCGAGGAGAATTGAGAGGAGAACTGAGAGCTTTGTCATGGCAAGCACCCCTCCCCATGGATAGATTGACAACGACCGGCTCGGCCGCGCTGTTCCCACGGGGCCACCGAGGCCGGTATGCGGCAAGTCTACCGTCGGTGTCCCCGGGCGCCCTGCTTCGCCTTAATTTCCGTGCTTGGCGTAGCGGCCGCTTCTGTTTTAGACACAAACCGGCTTTACGCCGACTAACCTGGATCGAGGGAGCCGCCCATGCGCGTTATTTTTGCCGCCGCGATGATCACACTGTTGGCCACGACGGCCTTCGCGCAGGAGCATGTTCAGCAGTATGGCGAGAAGGACGCGGACAAGTCGCAGAGCGAGATCCAGGCCGAAAAGGACGCCCAGCGTGCCTATCAGAGATCACTCGGCAATATCCCGGACAAGGGCCCCAGCGATCCCTGGGGCGCCGTGCGCCCGGGCGATGCTCCGAAGTCGACCTCTGCTCCAGCCGCGAAGCCAGCGAAGACAAAGACCAAGACCGGTGCCGCCAACTAGAGCGTTTTCGAGCGAAGTGGACACCGGTTCGCGTAAAGAAAACGCGTCAAAACAAGAATCTAGAGCGTTTTCGAGCGAAGCTTCGCCTATGACGGCTTGGCGTCCGCCTTGTGTGCCGTAAAAAACGTGTACAGCAGGCAAAGATCGATCACCATCGTGGCCGCCATCACGCCATAGGCCCACGGGCTGTCCATCAGGTCGAGTTCGATCAACACCCGCGACAGGCCGAAGCCCACGACCCAGGCATCGAAACTCATGCAGATGCGGCGGAAGGTCTCCGCATCCAGCCGCCGGATGACGTACGACCCGAGCGGGATTCCGAGCAGAACGCTGGGAACAAGGACATAAAGCAGGCTGCCGCTTTCCGAGATGAACAGACCGAGCTTGTAATAGACGATCGCGGTCACGCTCGATTCGGCGACGCGAACCAGGGCAAGGCCGGCGCGAAACTCGTTCTTGACCAGGCCCTGGTTGTTGAACAGCATCGCCAATGGCGGGCCCGAGATGGTGGTCACCGAATACAGAACGCCCAGCATCGACCCGAACGGCAGGCCGATCAGCCAGCTCGACTTGATCGGGCGCCGCCAGCCGGCGGCCTGCAGCAGGATCAGGGGCAGAATGACCGTATAGGTCGCGAACTTCACCCAGCCCGGTTGCAGCGAAGCCAGCGCATAACCGCCGATCGCAATGCCCGGCAGCAGCCCGATGAGGATGGGAAGCACCCGCTTCCAGACCGCTGAGATGCCCTTCAGGTTGATGAAGAGGACGTAGAAATTGACGAAGACCTCGACGAAGACAATCGCCGGATTGAGAATGCGATTGGTGAACACAACCAGCGCAAGCGGCACGGTGAGCGAGGAGAAGCCGTAGCCGATGGCTCCGTTCACAAAGGCTGCAAAAAACGCCGTTGCGGCCAGAAAAATCACGGCGGCATCAAGGCCAGGCATGTCCTCAACTTTCCAAATCCGTCGGGCGTCGGGTTACGGCGTCACGGGCAACAGGCTGCGCCAGGCGTGCGGCCGACGCGCTCGCGGCCATTGGGCCGGCATCCCCTGGAGCAAGGTGGCAACACCAACGCGCTCACAAGCCCCATGTTTCGCGGGACTGGCGCCCGGGACCGGTCCCGTTCGGCCGTGTGCGGCGCTGAATAAAATCATCCCCAATGCCTCACCGTTCCATCACCGCAAACACGCTTGCGCTGCACCGGGGCCACTCCCGATATGACACATGGTTACAACTACTTAAGACCACATCATTCAACGGCTTCGCGATCCGCCTCAAAAAGTGCTTCCGCCGAAGTGCACGAGCCGATGCTAAAGCCTCAGATGCCGCATCGCAAATTCGCTTATGGACAGCTTCTGCGAAGTCGTGCATTTTGGCTGCAAACAAATCCGGAAAACCCATTGATTTGACTAACAAATAAAGATTGTTGGTCGATCGCGGGCTTTTCCCCGCTTAAAGCCGCCAGGAAGGAGCCGATGACGAGATTTCTTGCCGCTCCGATCGCGCTTTCCGCGCCGGCATCCGCAGCTTTCGCGGAAACTCAGGATTGCAAAACCATCGCTGATTCCGCCCTGCGGCTCACCTGCTACGACAAGATAAACCCGCCTGTCGCAACCTGAAGGGCCATCCTCAATAAAAGGGCGGAAAAAGAGCGGAGATCGAACGTTGCGAACGGTTATGGTGATGACAGACGGTCGCAAGCACAATCCGTAGCCCCGAAACAAGGCCTATGTGCCGTCCCGCATGAACCTGCTCACCTCACTCCCCACCGTCCTTGGAGCCGCCGCGGTCGGGCCTGCGCTTTTGATCCTGTGGCTTGTGATCGCAGCGGGCGAACGGCCCGGGTCGCCCGCCAGGGTCTGGGGCGCCTTCCTGTTCGGCGCCGCCAGCATCTCGTTCCTTGGCGTGGTGCGGGCGCCCTTCGTCGGTCTATTCGCCGCTCCCGGCAATATCTGGGTGGCGCAAGCCATGCATTCGATCTTCGGCGTCGCCTTGCCGGAAGAGGCCGTCAAGATTCTGGTGATCGCCGCCGTGTCGTCGTGGCGACGGCCGCTCGACGATCCCATGGATACTGTCGTGTATGGCGCCGCAGCGGGACTTGGATTCGCGGCCTATGAAAACCTCGCTTATCTCGTGCAGCACGCCGACATGTGGCGCTCGCTTGCGGCCCTGCGCAGCGTGCTCACCGTGCCGTTCCATGGCGCACTCGGGATCATCGCCGGCGCCTATCTCGCAATCGCCCGCTCCGGCACGGCGCTCGGCGCCCACCGGCACAATCGCGATTGGGCACGTATTTCGAGCCTGTCGCTTGTGCTTGTGGGCCCGGTCGCCCTGCACGCGGCATTCGATTTTCCGCTTCTGATGCTGCAGAGATATACCGATCTCGATCCGACGGCCCGGCTTTGGCTGGGTGCGGCCAGCGTGCTGATCGGGTTTTCCTCAATAGGCTTTGCGGCGCGTTTGGTGCGCCGGGTCGCCCGTCACCACGCCCCCCGCACCGAGCTTGCCCGCGAGCGCCTGAGCCAGCTGCGGCGCATGTGGGCGCTGCTCGTGCTCGGCGGCGGCGCCGGTTTCATCGGGCTCGTCTTCGTACTGACCTCGTTCCATCATTGGCTGCACAATCCGGATCGGAACGTGGCAATCCTGCTCATTCCTGTCGGGTTCACGGCGCTCCTGCTTGGCACCGCGCTATTGATTGTCACAACTGCGATCTATCTGTTCAGCCGCAACCGGTTGCGGACAACGGCATAGTCTCGACCGCGGGGCGCAGCTAAACTAGGGTGGCCAAGAGCCTTGTTGGCGATGCCGCTTCGGCCGGTTTCGGGAGACCTCAGATGACCCTTCCGCAAGATGCCAGCGATGAGATCAAGAGACTGCAATCACGCATGCGAGCCGCGGTGAGCGAGCACTGGAAGGCATTCCTGATCGAGGGCATCCTGCTCGTGATCCTCGGGCTTGCCGCCATGATCGTGCCGCCCTTGGCGAGCCTCGCGGTCACGATCTTCGTCGGCTGGATGTTCCTGATCAGCGGCATCGCGGGACTGGCGCTGACCTTCTGGGCCCGCGCGATGCCGGGCTTCTGGTGGTCGTTGATCTCGGCCGCTCTCGCGGTCGTCGCCGGCATCATCCTGCTCGCGCAGCCCGTGCAGGGCGTCTATACGCTCACTCTGGTAATCGGCATCTATTTCGTGGCCGAAGGTGTCGCCACCATCATGTATGCGCTGGAGCACCGGCGCGAATTATCGGAACGCTGGCTGTGGCTGCTGATCGCCGGCATCTTCGACCTTCTGATCTCCTTCATGATCATCTCGGGCCTGCCAGGTTCGGCGGAATGGGCGATCGGCCTCCTGGTCGGCATCAACCTGGTCTTCGGAGGCTCCGCGCTGATCGGCATGGCGCTGGCCGCCCGCCCAGGATGACGCCCTAATAAGGCGGCCCGTCGATTTTAGCAGGTGACAAGGCAGACGGGCTGCAGTAAGAGGGCGGCCATGATCAACTTCGCCACCAGCTATTTTTGGTACTTTAGCTACGACAGCTCGCTGGCGGTGGGAGGATCGCGCTCAATCTGACGAATTGCAGCCTAAGTCCAAACAGCCGCCAGACCTGGCGGCTTTTTTATTGGCCGGCAGGTCCAAAAGGCAAAAGCCTCAAGGAGCCCTCCGTGCTGAGTACGACCGACGATCTTCGGATCAGGGAAATCAAGGAACTAACTACACCGGAAGAGGTGATGCGGGAAATTCCGCGCACACTCACCGCGACCCGCGTCGTGATGGCCGCGCGCAACGCCATCCACGCCATTCTGAACGGCACCGATGACCGGCTCCTGGTCATTGTCGGCCCCTGCTCGATTCACGATCCGGTCGCCGCGGTCGATTACGCCGAGCGGCTCGCAGCCTTGCGCGAACAGCTTTCCGATCGCCTTGAGATCGTGATGCGCGTCTATTTCGAGAAGCCGCGCACCACCGTCGGCTGGAAGGGGCTGATCAACGATCCCGACCTCGACGGCAGCTTCAACATCAACAAGGGCCTGCGCCTTGCGCGCTCCGTACTGTCGGCGGTGAACAATCTCGGCCTGCCCGCGGGCGCCGAGTTCCTCGACATGACCACGCCGCAATATATCGCCGACCTCGTGTCATGGGCGGCGATCGGCGCGCGCACCACCGAGAGCCAGATCCACCGCGAGCTCGCCTCGGGCCTCTCCTGCCCCGTCGGCTTCAAGAATGGCACCGACGGCAGCATGCGCATCGCGGCCGACGCCGTGAAGGCGGCCTCGCATCCCCACCATTTCATGGCAGTGACCAAGGGCGGCCGCTCGGCGATTGCGGCAACGACCGGCAATGCCGACTGCCACATCATCCTGCGCGGCGGCCGCGCGCCCAACTATGACGCAGCCAGCGTCGAGGCGGCCGCACAGGACATGCATCAGGCGGGCATCGCGCCGCGCCTGATGATCGATGCCAGCCACGCCAACTCCAACAAGAAGCCGGAGAACCAGCCGCAGGTCCTGGCCGACGTCGCCCGGCAGATTGCGAGCGGTGAGCACCGCATCATGGGCGTCATGATCGAGAGCAACCTGGTCGCCGGCCGTCAGGACGTGCGGCCCGGCACGCCGCTCACCTACGGCCAGAGCATCACCGACGGCTGCATCGATTGGGAAACCACCGTACCAGCGCTGGCCCAATTGGCGGACGCGGTCGCGGCGCGCCGCACCACGCCGCGCAACAAGGTCGAAGAACTCTCGGCCTAGCCGTGCATTGCGGGGGCGCGCGCCAGCCGCGCGCGTCATCCGACACTCAGCAGCCTCGACAAATGCTCTTGATCTTCTTGTCGAGCGCTGCGTCTTCCTTGTTCATCGGATCGTTCGGATTGCTCAGATTCTTCTCACTCGGCACGTCGCCCGCCCGCGGCTGACGGTGGCCGATTGGCGCATCCGGTATGCCGCCATTGATGGTCTGACCCGTCGATAGCGATCCTCCCTTGTTCATGCCGCTCTGCGCGATCGCCTCGGCGCCGCCGAACAAAACCAGGAGCGCGAGTACACCGGCGGTCCTTTTCATGTTGCTCGTCTTCATATCGCTCCTCCCGTCAGAGCACGTCCCACGCGAACCAATCCATTTCCATCAGGGCTGAGGTGGATAGAGATGCACCTCGCCGCAATAGTCGGTGACACGATAGCGCGTTTCTGAAGCGGCATCACGTTCACCCACAAAAGAATTTTCGGCCTGCAGGTAGTTCGGCCCAACCGGCGATTTGCCTGCGCCGCCCGGGATATCCAGGACATATTGCGGCTGGCACAAGCCCGACACCCGCCCGCGCAAAGCGCCCATCAAGGCCTGGCCCTGGGCCAGCGTGGTGCGCAGATGCGCCGTCCCGGGCGCAAGGTCGCCGTGATGCAGGTAATACGGCTTGATGCGGCATTCAACGAAGGCGCGCATCAACTCTTCCAGCGCAGCTACGCTGTCATTGACCCCGCGAAGCAGCACCGACTGGCTCACCATGGGAATGCCGGCGTCCACCAGCCCTGCAACCGCCTCCCGCGCGGGTCCCGTCAGTTCCCGGGCGTGATTGGCGTGCAGCGCCACCCAAACGGTGGCGCGATCGACTTTCAGCGCCCGCACCATGTCTTCGCTGATCCGTGAGGGATCGGCGACCGGCACGCGGGTGTGAATGCGGATAATTTTGACATGGTCGATCGCGGCCAGATCGTTCATCACCTGCGAGAGCCTTCGCGGCGACAGCATCAACGGATCGCCGCCGGTCAGGATCACTTCCCATATTTCCGTGTGCGTTCGGATATAATCCAGTGCTCCCGCATAAGCTGCCTCCGACAAGGCGCTGTCCTTGCCGGGGCCGACCATCTCGCGGCGGAAACAGAAACGGCAATACACAGCACAGACGTGTACGAGTTTTAACAGCACCCGGTCGGGATAGCGGTGCACAATACCGGCAACCGGTGAATAAGCGTGATCGCCGATCGGGTCGACGCGCTCGCTTTTGCTGACGGATAATTCTTCCTTCGTTGGCACAAACTGCCGCGCGATCGGGTCCGCCGGATCGTTCGGGTCGATCAGCGCCGCAAGCTCCGGCGTGATCGCAACAGCGTAGCGCGAGGCAATCGCTTCCAGATCGGCGAGATCGGCCGCTGGAGCCAGCCCCAGCGCCACCAGGTCGCGCGCATCGCGAAGTGTCGTTGCAAACTTCATTCTGTTCATTTGTCGAGCGTAGCCGGCGTCCATGTTACCTGATCGATCCGCAGGGCGCCGCTTGCGAGCATCACCAGCCGGTCGAAGCCGAGCGCGACGCCGCAGGCCTCCGGCATGTTCGAAAGCGCCACCAGAAAATCCTCATCCAGTGGATAGCG
>Ga0307474_10001200_pt1 | contig 18894 bp, 18 predicted proteins | sample atmos_gasesECM1C_2_FD_203312 | JGI IMG/M metagenome (GOLD analysis project Ga0307474, IMG submission 203312) | Hardwood forest soil microbial communities from Morgan-Monroe State Forest, Indiana, United States - atmos_gasesECM1C_05 | ecosystem: Environmental > Terrestrial > Soil > Temperate... | reverse complement strand
GACTCAGGATTCCACTGGTTATCTAGTCGTGCGGAAGCGCGTTCGCGCGACGAACACAGCCGCCGTCCAAAGGCCTTGCAAGAGTTAACGGCTGGCGCCAGACCGCGGAGACTGTCTCTGCTGGTCAGCCCCCGGAACAGGCTGAAGAAGCTAACCGGTCAGGGCGCGCTCCGCTGTTGCCTAGCTATCCCTTGGGGAATTGGCTGGGCGACACCCTCGAGCCATTCCGGCTCGATGCTTCCGAGAATGCGCTAGGGGAGGAAAAAATTCCGAATGGAGCGGCCATTTCGCTTCAACCATGCATGTGTCGCAGATCTGAACCGGGCCTGGTTGAGGGTGGTAGCAGACCTGGGGAATCGACCCGGCGGTACGGTCGATCAGATCGACGAGAAGTTCGTCGAGTTGAGCTTCTCGAACGATGCCGTCAATCGAAACCTTGACCACAGTTTTTCCTCTACTCGTCTCGTAGTAAGTCCGTTTCGGGGGCTTGGGTGTAGGGATCAACTCGGGGTACCAGGACCGGCTAAAGACCTTCGACGCCTGCGACTTCTTCCATTCGTCTCAGCACAGCCGAGAAGTCTTCTTCCGCATTGCGTGCCAACTCCTCTGAATTGACATAAAACGCCGCTTCGGTCGCAGGCATGGCGATATTCTCTTGTGCCGCAGCCTCCAGAATCAACTGAAAATCCTTGTTCATGAGACGGAGTGGAAACTGCTGAGTGTAATCATTGATCGCTGCCTTCGCCAGTTTTCCCACATGGGCCGGAGCGATCACGGCTGTCTTGGATAAGACTGTAAGCAACCGTTCGCGATCGATACCAGCTTTCTCGCCAAGCACTACAGCCTCAGCAATCGCCTGCATGCCGACACCTAACAGCGTGTTGACGACCAGCTTCATCGCTGTTCCGGAACCCGAACCCCCCAGAAGAAAGTATTGTTTTGCAATGGCCTGGAATATTGGTTTGGCGGCGCGGAAGACCTCTTCGTTGCCGCCTACCAGTAGCGTAAGGATGCCTTGCTCGGCGGCGGGAGTGCTGCCCGAGATGGCGACATCCAGCACCTCGATGCCACCTCTGGCGCCGAGCCGGTGCAGCTCGCGCGAGCTTTCGGGAGAGATTGTGCTCATCTCAAGTACGGCGGTTTTCGGCCGCGCTCCAGCAAGAACTCCCGCAGGTTCGCTATAAATGCTCCGAACCGCATCATCGTTGGTCAGGCACGAGAGAACCACGTCGACAGTTCGCGCCAGTTGAAGAATATTTTCCGCCACGACAGCGCCCCGTTGAGCGATGGCTTCCACCTTGGTGAGATCCCTGTCGTATACACAGAGTTGGTATCCGTGATCAAGCAGCCGTTGCGCGATCCGACTTCCCATATTGCCTAGGCCAATGAATCCGAGTTTCGCCTGATCTGCAGTAAGACGTTTCATAGGCTCTCCGTTGTTTTGTGAATGTCGACGTGCCTGTGACAGCGCTTCGACGCGGCCGTCAAGATGCGGTCAGCGTCCCTGCCGAAAGTTTTGCTCCCAAATCAGACGCCAGTCCGTCAGACATTCACCCTGGCACTTGAACTCTTTGCCAGGTCCACCCATTCTTCCGCCGCACCCAGGGCACACCCAATTCAGAATGCCCGATATCACATCCCCACTCCCCACGACTGTAATCCGATTCATTTTCATGGACTGCATAAGCACCTCGCGAAAGAAAAGTTTCCGGGCTTCCACGTTTCCGAGGCAAGTACCAGGAACTCCCCTGGCGCCGTCCGGTTGTCAAAGAAGCCACACACTTAGGACTGAGTGCATTTCCTGTTCCAAACAGGAGGACTGGTAGTTGTGTTCAAGGAACCTCAGGTCGATTACATTTACGCAACGGAGTGACGCCCCTCGGCATCAGACCGGGGTATGGCAATGTGCCAAGAGCAGCAGTCGCCTTCGCAGTCCCGCCTACTCCCGTTTCATCATTCCGCTGCAAAGGCGGCTCATGCTCTTCGCATCTCCGAGACAGCCAACCTTATTCATTATTCTTGATGATTCTTGCCTTGCACGTCCCTTGAAGCTTCCCACTGAAAACCCAAGGCCACCCGTTTCTCTGCGATTCGGCCTTCGCGAGCTCGTTCAAGTCCTACCAAGTCGATATGCGGACAGTCGCGTCCGCCGCAGGATAAGCCCCCTTATTCACAGCGCCATCACTTAGGTGGCCTATCTCGCTGAAAACGCGCGACTAAGCTAACTGGCATTTGATTGGACAGCGGCGTGCATTTTGTTGCTGTAAACGGGCATGCGCGAATCGGCGGTGACCTGCAGTCCTCAGCCAGTTGGAGCAGGGAAGGAAGAAAGTAAGTAACGCAAAGTACGTCGCTAGAAAGATCGGGGCAAAAATCATGTGGATTGTTCGACTAGCATTACGGCGGCCCTACACATTTGTGGTCATGTCCATACTCATCCTGATCATGGGTGGGCTCGCGATCGTTCGCACTCCAACCGACATTTTTCCGAATATCAACATTCCTGTCGTCAGCATCATCTGGACCTATAACGGTCTCATCCCGCAGGACATGGCCGACCGGATTGTTACGATTACGGAGCGGAATCTTACTACGACCGTCGACAACATCGAGCACATCGAGTCTCAGTCGCTCTACGGAATCGCGGTGGTTAAAGTCTTCTTGCAGCCGACCGCGAACATACAACAGGGCATTGCGCAGGTCACGGCAAATTCTCAGACCCAACTTAGGCAATTGCCAGCCGGCACCACGCCGCCCCTCATCATTGCCTACAGCGCATCGAGCGTGCCTGTTCTCCAGTTGGCTCTGTCGGGGCAGAATCTGTCAGAACAACAGCTCAACGACTATGGCCTGAATTTTATTCGGACGCAGCTCATCACCGTGCCTGGAGCATCGGTGCCTTATCCCTATGGCGGCAAACAACGTCAGGTGCAGGTCGATCTGAACACGACCGCATTGCAGTCGAAGGGCCTGTCCGCGCTGGATGTAGTCAATGCGATCAGCGTGCAAAATCTGGTTCTGCCCACGGGAACATCCAAGATCGGCCCTACAGAATACGATGTTTCCGTCCCGAACGCAGCACCCCAGACAATTGCGGACCTGAACCGGATTCCGATCAAGACGATCGGCGGAACCACGATCTACATGAAAGACGTTGCCTGGGTGCGCGACGGCTTTCCCCCGCAGACCAACATCGTGAAGGTGAATGGGCAGCGCTCCGTATTATTGACCATCCAAAAGGCGGGGAATGCGTCAACCCTGAACGTGATCTCAGGCATCAAGGCCCTTCTGCCCCAAATTGCTGCGACCGTCCCGGCTCAACTCAAGATGACCCCGCTGGCGGACCAGTCGATTTTTGTCCGTGGTGCGATCAGCGGAGTGGTCAGGGAAACTCTGATTGCCGCGTGCCTGACCGCGTTCATGATTCTCACTTTTCTGGGCAGTTGGCGGAGCACCGTGATCATTGCAACCTCAATTCCGCTGGCGATCCTGACCTCCATCATTGTTCTTAGTGCGATCGGACAAACGATCAACATCATGACCCTCGGTGGGCTGGCTCTGGCGGTCGGCATACTCGTGGACGACGCCACCGTCGAAGTCGAAAACATCAATCGCAACCGGGAAGCAGAACCAGAGAAAGATCTCGACGGAGTTGTTCTGGATAGCGCATCGCAAATCGCGACTCCGGCTTTCGTTTCCACCCTCTCCATCTGCATCGTGTTTGCCCCGATGTTCTTGCTGTCGGGCGTGGCGCGATACCTGTTCGTGCCGCTGGCCGAAGCGGTCGTATTTGCCATGCTAGCCTCGTATTTCCTCTCGCGGACCATCGTTCCGACAATGGCGAAATATTTGTTGCGAGGAGAAAAAAGGGAGGCCGGGCACGCTTCCAGCCGTAATCCGCTGGTACGACTTCAAAAAAGCTTTGAGGAGGCCTTCGAGAAATTTCGCACCTCCTATCGGAGGGCACTGGATTTTTGTCTTCATCACAGGCGCGCTTTCCTGATTCTCTTCTTCGCGAGTTGTTTGGGTTCTTTGGCAATTCTCATTCCCTGGCTGGGCCAGGATTTCTTCCCCAATGTTGACAGCGGCACTTTCAAGCTCCACCTGAGCGCTCCCACTGGGCGGCGTATTGAAGAAACCGCGAACCTTTGTGACCTGGTCGAACGGGCAATTCGACAGCAGATTCCAGCTGCCGAGGTCCAGAGCATCATAGACAACATCGGCTTGCCCTATAGCGGCATCAATCTTTCTTACAGCAATTCAGCCCCGGTTGGCACCCAGGATGCCGACGTGCTTGTGACCCTCTCGGCCAACCACCATCCCACTGATAACTACATTCACCAACTCCGTCTCACACTTCCGAAACAGTTTCCTGGGGTTTCGTTTGCTTTCTTGCCCGCCGACATGGTCGGGCAGATTCTTAATTTTGGATTGCCCGCCCCAATCGACGTTCAGGTCGTCGGAAACGACGTGCAGGGAAACCGAAAGTACGGGGACGAACTGCTCGCGAAGATGAGGTATGTTTCTGGAGCGACCGATTTGCGGATTCAGCAGCCATTCGATGAACCCTACCTCCGACTGAGAGTCGAACGGACAAAGGCAGAACAACTTGGTTTTACCGCGCACGACATTGCGCAGAATCTTCTGGTGTCATTGAGCGGCAGCTTCCAGACTTCGCCTTCGTTCTGGCTTGACCCAAAAAACCATGTCAGCTATCAAATCGCGACTCAAACACCACAATATCGCGCTGATACCCTGCAGGACATTCAGAACGTTCCAATCACAGGTACCAATCCAAACGCTCCTCCGTCGCTCATGGCCAGTCTGGTATCCACGGAGCGAGGAGCAGGAATGGCTGTAGTTTCTGACTACAACGTTGCGCCAGTCATTGACGTCTTCGGTTCCGCCGCGGGTCGCGACCTCGGTGGCGTGGCGGGGGACATCAACAAGATTCTTGACGAAACTCGCTCGCAATTACCGCGCGGTTCTCGAGTTGTGGTCCGCGGGCAGGTGGAGACGATGCGAGCATCCTATATCGGCCTTTTGAGCGGGCTCGCGTTTTCGATCGGGCTCGTGTACCTGCTGATCGTTGTCAATTTTCAGTCATGGCTCGATCCGTTCATCATGATTTCCGCGCTGCCCGCAGCGCTCGCCGGCATTGCCTGGTTCCTGTTTATCACGCACACAAACCTGAGCGTACCCGCGCTCATGGGAGCCATCATGTGCATGGGTGTCGCAACGTCGAACAGCATTCTGGTTGTGAGTTTTGCCATCGAGAAAATGACGGAAGGAGTGGATTCTGTTGCGGCCGCGCTCGAAGCTGGCTTTACGCGTTTTCGCCCCGTGCTGATGACCGCCCTCGCCATGATCATCGGCATGGTGCCGATGGCTCTCGGACTAGGTGACGGCGGCGAACAAAACGCCCCGCTTGGCCGGGCGGTGATCGGCGGCTTGATTTTCGCGACGGTCTCGACGCTGTTTTTTGTCCCGGCATTTTTCAGCGTTCTTCAAGGTTCACGCCGGCATTCAACCCATGCGGAAAACACACACTAGACAGCGAGCGGTATGGAGCGAATTTATGTTGGTTCAAAGTGAAAATAAAACACGAAGCAGCGGTGAAACGATGTCGCCGAACGGGCACACGGGAAAGCGTTCGCACAGGCATTGGCTGGGTTTGGGGATTGCGTTGATTGTGGTTGCCGCTCTCCTCGTATCGGGCATCTGGTTGCGGGTTCGGGCCCGCACCACCCTAAGCACTGAGACGGATCAGGCGGCGCCGACGGCGGTGTCCGTGGTTTCGCCTAAACAGACTGCGCCGGCCGACGAAATCGTCCTGCCTGGAAACGTCCAACCATTCACCACTTCACCTATTTACTCCCGTACGAATGGTTATCTGAAAAAGTGGTATTTCGATATTGGAGCGCACGTCAAAAAGGGGCAGCTACTTGCCGTAATCGAAACGCCGGAGGTCGATCAGCAGCTCCAGCAGGCTCGCAGCAACCTATTAACAGCGCAGGCAAACCTCGAGCTCGCTTCAATTACGAAAACCCGGTATCAGGGATTGTTGAAAACGAACGCCGTCTCCCAGCAGGATGTCGACAACGCGGTCGGCACCTTCAATGCAAATAGCGCAATCGTCGAAGCGGACAGGGCAGCCGTACAGCAGTATTCGGCGTTGGTATCTTTTGAGAAAGTCTACGCGCCATTCGATGGTGTGATCACGGCGCGTAACACCGATATTGGCGACCTGATTAATTCTGGGAGCAGCAGCAATGTGAAAACCGATCTCTTTCACATCGCCAAACCCGAAATGCTGCGTGTCTACGTAAACGTTCCGGAAGAATACTCGCGAGGAATCAGGGTTGGGATGACGGCAGATCTTAGTCTCGCGGAATTTCCGGGCCGCAGGTTTCAGGGAAAGGTGGTGCGCACTGCCGACGACATTAATTTGACGACCCGCACTCTGCTGATCGAAATCGACGTGGCCAACCCGAAGGGCACGTTGCTCACCGGCTCCTATGCAGAGGTCCACCTGGCGGTCCCGACGCAGGCCTCCACCCTATTGATTCCGGTTAATACTCTGCTTTTCCGAACGGAAGGTTTGCGTGTCGGAGTTGTTAAGGACGGGAAAGTTGTCTTGACTCAAGTCACTCCGGGTCACGATCTCGGCAATGAGATAGAGATCGTGTCTGGCCTCAAGGCAAACGATCAGGTCATCATCAATCCGCCGGACTCAATCCTTTCCGGACAGGCAGTTCAAATTGCTCAGGCAACATTGCCGGGAGATACCAAGTGAAGCGACCTCGAAGACTGATTTTCAGTGGTTCCCGTAAAGCGGCCGTGCAGGTTCTGGTAGCGATAGCAGCACTCCAGTTGACTGGATGTGTGGTTGGTCCGAAGTACCACCAGCCGGCGGTACAGGCTCCTCCTGCCTACAAAGAGGTAGGGGACTGGCAGCCCGCCGAACCCAATGACCAAAATCTTGGCGGTAATTGGTGGACCGTTTTTAAGGATCCGCAACTGGACGCGCTGGAACTCCAGGTCAATGTATCGAATCAGAACCTGAAAGCCGCAGAGGCGCAATTTCAGCAAGCGCGGGCCGCCCTGCGCTACAACCGGGCTGACTACTACCCAACCGTAACGGCTGGGCCGTCGGCGACCCGAACGCGCGTTTCTGCGAATGCTCCTACCAGTTCACTGTTGCGCGGCGCCACCTACAACGACTTTGTGTTCCCGTTCGACGTTTCCTATCAGGCCGACGTTTGGGGACGAGTTCGGAAAACCGTGGAGTCTTACCGAGAGATGGCGCAAGCCAGTGCTGCGGACCTGGCTACCGTTAACCTGAGCATGCATGCGGATCTGGCTGTTGATTACTTTCAGGCTCGCAGCCTGGATGCCGAGGAACAACTCCTGAACACGACGGTTACACAGTACGAGCAAGCCCTGGAATTGAATGAAAGCCGCTTTCAGGGAGGTATTGCTTCGGAGGTAGAAGTTGAGCAGGCAAAGACCATACTTCAGACCACCCGGGCACAAGCGATCGATGTTGGCGTGGCGCGAGCGCAGTTTGAGCATGCAGTCGCAATTCTGATCGGAAAACCTCCCGCGGAGTTCAGCCTTCCTCCGCTGCCCCTTACCGCGCCTCCTCCTCATATCCCTGTCGGTGTGCCTTCGGTCCTGCTGGAAAGACGCCCGGATATTGCGGCTGCGGAGAGACTGGTTGCGTCCGCCAACGCCCAGATCGGAGTTGCGAGGTCGGCCTACTACCCGACGATCAGCTTGGGCGCCTCGGGAGGATTTGAAAGCTCCAGCATAACCACCTTGCTTAATGGTCCTAGCGGCCTCTGGTCTTTGGGACTGTCGGCGGTTGGGACCGTGTTTGACGTCGGAAGACGTCGCGCTCTCACCGACCAGGCGCGTGCGGCTTATGACTCTCAAGTCGCTAACTATCGGCAGACGGTCTTGAATGGATTTCAACAGGTGGAAGACAATCTGGCGGCGGTGAGGATTCTGGAAAATGAGGCCGAAGTTCAGGACCAGGCGGTTGTCGCAGCCCAGCGTTCGTTAGATCTGTCGATCACGCGCTACAAGGGCGGCGTTACAAGTTATCTCGAGGTGATTACCGCGCAAAATGCCGCACTTACGGATGAAGTGACGGCCGTCAATATTTTGGGACGCCGGATGGCCAACACCGTGTTGTTGATTCAGGCCCTCGGCGGCGGGTGGGACCGATCAAGTTTGCCGGAGCGTCCCGAATGCTGCGGTAAGCTGGTGAGCAGCACAGGCTCAAAGTGACTCTTCTGCCAGAACCGCATGGGAATCGGTTTCATCAAACCGGAGTATTGATGTTCGGTTCCTGGAAACGGTCGACAAGGTCATGGGTCTGATTACCGATCCTGAGCAGATGGCGACCTATTCGTCTGCCAAGCAGATTGCCGAGGTGGTGTCCGAAGCGGTACGGACGGAAAAGAGGAGCTCCGCTATTTAGCGGGTGACAATGCAAAGCGTTGGCTTCGCGTTTGCCATTAGGAGACGAGGGCTTCCGCAAGGCAATTTCTTCGAACGCAAAGTTTTTTGTGAGACAACAAGGGGTTGAATACCGCTCGAAGCGGCGATGCTGTCGCATTACTGTTTCTGAAGATCACTAAAATATTGCTGCAGCGTCGCACACTTTCAGTTAGTTCTCATGCCGGGAGAGCTGGTAGGCAGTAATGATGTCCAGTTTCTCGTCGTGGGGAATCGCCTGTAGTGAGCGGCCTCTCAAACCACCTTCTCCGCCGCGAATCCCGGTTCGTATCCAGCACCGGGTGGGGCCGGGAGCTTGGGGCCGCTAGCGCGAGTTCCCTTGGCGTTCGCGCGTCGGTGGGTGGCAATTTTGGCGGTGAGCAGGAGCGCTGACAAGCTTCCGAGGATAACGACGATTGCTCTCCAATCTCGCATCACCGGATCGTTCTTCATGAGGGTGAGTGCGAAGAAAACGCACAACAGGTGCACACAGAACACCGAGAGCGAGGACTGGCCGAGCATCACCAGGGGCCGGATCGCTAAAGGCCTCAAAACCGATCGAAACCTGATCGCCAAGACTGCGACCGCCGTGAAATCGATCATCCGGCCCACTCCAAAATCCCACTTATCGAACAGCAAGCCGGACTTCCCGAATGTGACGACCCCGGCTACTTGCGCGTAGCGCAATACCAGAAAAAACCCTGCCACGATCGCCGCCGGAACCGCCATCTGCTTCACCCAGTCGAGACGAAAATCGTTCTTAGCCCAGCGCACTCCCAGCCACAGCCCGACTAACCACCATAGCTGCCATGCCCAAAGATCGAACGCGCCCATCGCGTTCAACGGGATGTGCAGGCCGAAAGCGCGACTCTGCACGTGATATACGAAACTCCGGAATCCGAACTGCGCGAGCAGCCAGAGTGTGAAGCCTGCAGTGAGTGCGTACTTCCATCCAAACCGCTCTCCCAGTGTTAGTGCGAGGGGAGTCAATGCGAGCAGTACGATGTAAATCGGCAGGATATCCAGGAGCGGCGGCCTGTAGAGCATCAATGCCGCATCGGTGAAAGCGCGTGCGCGACCCGCGGAAAAGTAGAAGTCGAGAAGATTATGCACTGCAGGTCTATTGCCGTGCGCCGCAATCGGGGCTTCTATCACAAAGGCAAACGCCAGCAGCAACAGTTGGTAGCAGTACAGTTTTCCGGTTCGCATTCCTAACTTCCGCCACATCGCGCCGTAGCCGTCGCGTTCGGCGATCCGGAAATAAATGCGGCCTGTAAACAGAGCGGAAAGAAAAATGAAGCCTTCCGTGGCGGCGAAAAAACCAAACGGCTGATTCACGTATGTGCTCAGGATGGTTGGCAAATGAGTGCAGGTGATCCACACCAGCATCAGGCCGCGAAGTGCATCGAGTTCTCCTATTCGCTGTTGCATCGGTTCCCCGTCATCACTTGTTTGCAAACCGTGCAATGTCTCCGCTGAACTTCTGCAAACCATGGGACTCTACGTATTGCCTGGCCTTCGGATCTTGCTTCAAATAGGCATCCCAGAACGCAAGCGTTTCGAGCTGCGCGCATTGGAATACCTGAACACGATGGCCTTGGTCCCGAAAAAGGCCGGCGAATCCCATGTGCGTTCCACCCTCGAGTTCGACCTCGTATTTGTCGCCCGCGGGCCCTTTTACGAATGCCTCACTTCGCCAAACTGGCTCCTGGCCAAAGGGGCCGAAATCGCGCGAACCGTACATAAGCAGCAGGGGCACACGAACCGCATCCCATGAGCGCGCGCTCAGCCCCATGATGCCTTCCCCTTGAGGCGATAACAGCACCACGGCAGAGACCCGCTTGTCTGCAAAACTCTGTGGCGCGGCTTTTCCCGGCAGCAGAATCGTCGTGCCACCGATTAGACCAGCCGTATAAGCGCCAAACGAGTGTCCACCCACGCCGATATGCCGGAGATCGAGTTTGCCCACGAGTTGCGGAGCAAAGGTTTCGACATGGGCAAGCGAATCGATGATGAAGGAAACGTCTTCGGGGCGGTTCTTCCATCCCTGGGGATCGCTGAGTGCCTGGCGCAGGGTACCGCTGAAGCCGGAGTCGGCAACGGAGTCGGCGTGAGAAGGATGAATGCTTACATATCCGTAGCTGGTCCAGTATTGGCCGAGTCCGGAGTAAGAATCTTTGGATGCCATAGCACCGTGGGAAAAGATAATGACCGGAAACCGTCCCAGAGCAGCGGGATAATAGATTTTGATTGGGATGTTCTTATTGCGCGCCGGATCGTGCAACACAGTATTGCCGACCGTCAGCACCTTATAGGGCCCTGAAGTTGGGGCGTATTGGCACCAGCCAGTGCGTGACCACAGGCAAACTAAAATAACCGCAATGATTGCCATCCAACCGGGTTGCCTATGACGCACCGCTAAGATTCCCTCCGACTTCTCGCACCACTCCGCTACTGATTTAGAGTTGGTCTCGGTACACTTGGTTTCATGGAAAACACTTCCGAGCCTGCGTTGGCGCGACGTGGGTTGGCGGAGCAAGAACAACGCAGCGGCTCGGTCGCGAGTAACACTTGAAATCTCAACACGAATGCCCGATCCGCTGCCACCCACATTCGACGTTACCTTTTCTCCTCCGGAGGGAAATGTGCGAACATCTTCTGCACTCCCTTGTCGAGATTCTTGGTGTTCTTCTGTGCATTGTCGGAAAGCGTGTCGCTGGACGAGCCCCGCCAGATTAAAGTCTTGGTCTTGGCATCGAACAGATCGACGACGAGAGAACCGACCTTGTAGGTTTCAGTTGTCGTGGTTGCGTCTCCAAAGCCTCCGCCCCCGAACCTTCGCCAGCCCCAGCCTCCTCCAAAACCGTCATAAAAAGTGTTGAGAGTCTGTTGCTGATGCGTGATCTCCATCGCTACGACAGAGACATCGCCGCCCGAGTCGACCTGGGTCCAGCCTTTGGCTGTCAGGGCCCCGTTCAAAGCGTCCTTAATACGGTCGACCAGTAGCGGATCTTTCGTTTGGACCTTCTCCCAGGAATACGTTCTGTATTGTCCGAAATTTGCGTTGTGATCGTAGTCGGTCTTCACCTGCTCGGCGAATGATGCAGCTGTTAATGCAAAGAACATCGCGATCGAAAACAATACTGTGTTTTGTACCTTCATGATTTCTCCTTCAGTTTGTTGAAAACATCCGGCAGGGCCGGCTTCGTTATTACGGTTTGCCGCCGCTCTTGGCTGACAGCGTGTGTTTTTCTGCGGCGGCAGCTTTGGCCGCATTTTGTTCGACTTTCGACGGCATAATCTGCATCTCGGAATTCTGTCCCTCGACCCAGATGGCGCTCAGGAAATCGACCATGCCGTACTTGTTGAAAGCGACATCGCTTTGAGCCTGGGGAGTATTTGAGGTAACCATTTCATACTCCACATAGGCCGAGTGTGAGCCGTTGTCGTCTTCGATCAACAAAAGGTTGGCAGCCATGTCAGGCTGAGTCACGGTGTAACTGCCTGCAGGCATCTTTGCGTTCCCCGCATAAAACGCGGCTGGCGCGTTAAACTTAACGCTATTGATGATCTGCGCCATGCTGGGGATGGCACAGAGGACTGATAGCCATCCCATGGACACAATCACTTTCTTTAAGGCATTCATTCTTTTTTCTCCTAAGTTTCCGGTCGTGTTGTGACTTGGCATTCAGACGAGAACACCAAGCTCCTAACCATGCATATGCACCAGCAATGCCAAACCTGAACACAGGAGAAGATCGCCCGCAAGTGATTGAATGCAGGAAAAGGTAGTACGGCTACGATCGCGATTAGTCCGAAATAGACTGGCGTCCCCTCGGACGGGGACCTCCCGCGGTCGACACTCGTCAGCCCGCAGTCATTCGGAGAGAAGGGCGTGAGTTCTGGGCGGCTACTTCATCTCGACGGATGGCCTCCAGATCTCTACACACTGCCTCGCCCCAAACACGCAACTTTCCAAGGTTTTGCGCTCAGCAGTAAAGCTCGAATAAGTCTCGAGTGTCGGCGGGATGATAGCGCGTCGGCATTCGGACGGTCTCGATGTTTCGTGTCACCGTTGAGAGCAGCGGGGTGTTGATTAGTACCGACATGTCGTGGTGTCGGATGTTGCAGCGGGGCGAGCATCCAATGGACCTTCAACTGCTATGAAGACCTTGTGAAGATTAGTGATCTGTGCGGGCTCTCCTATGGGCAGATGGAGCGCCCGACAATTGTTAGGAGTCTGCGGTCGACTTTTAAAGGAGCAAAAAAATGAAGAATCTACGGAATGTGAGGCCCTCGTTTGCCTTTATTGCATTTGTTTGTGGCGCAGTGATATCGGGAACTGCATCGCGGGCACCAGGACAAGTGGGAACAGGCGAGACGGTGATCCAGAAGGCCACTGAGCAGTTTGAGAACAGCCCCTTGAAAACTACACCTCTCGACAAAGGCGTGTGGATGTTTTCCGGGGACGGAGGAAACGCTACGGCCGTCGTGGGTGAAAGTAGCACTCTGCTGATCGATAGCGGAATAGACTCGCGGGTTTCTGAGTTGAGCGATGCGATTTTCAAAGCGACGGGGCGCCCGGTCACACGGCTGGTAAATACTCATTGGCACTTTGATCACACCGGAGGGAACATTTATTTCGGCTCCGGAGGCGTAACCATCTTCGCTCAGGAAAACGTAAAAAAGCGGCTATCTTCGGTGCAGGACGTGCCTTTCACAGGCTTGCGCGATGGCCGTTATCCAACCCAGGCGCTCCCCACTGTGAATTATTCCGACAGCACCACCTTGCAACAGGATGCTCAGAAGTTGACATTGGTCAACTGCGGTCCTGCGCATACGGATGGAGACACAATTATCTACATCGCTCCGGCGGATATTGCCGTGGTTGGGGACATTTTCTCGAATCACTTTTACCCCATGATCGATCTGGCGTCGGGAGGATCGATCATGGGATGATACATTCCGTCGATCAAATTCTGGCACAAACTAACCAGCAGACAAAGATCGTCCCAGGCCATGGGCCAGTCGCGACTCGCTCAGATCTACAGGATTACCGTGACATGCTGGTGCAGGTCCGGCAGCGCATCAAAGTTCTGGCGGCGGGGAAAACCATAGATGAAGCAGTGGCTGCAGCGCCGACGAAAGACTTCGATACCAAATGGGGCGGTGGTTACGTATCGCAGGATGTTTTTGTGAGAATGGTTTTCACTAGTCTGATGGACAGCAGCATTACGAACCGGTAGCCACATCACTCTCGGGTGCAAAGAATCACGGTCATCAAGAGCCCGACTATCGAGCGCTCGAGTCATGATCGGCGATGATGGTTTTGTCGGAGGTATCCACGTGCTCTTTCATCGCCGATTTGAAACCGCGGATATCTTCTCCGATTCCTTTGCCGAGCTCGGGCAGCGGCGCCTTCCATCTCTTTATCAGCGAAGAGCCATCCCGGCACGATCTCCAGCTTTTCTGCCGGAATGGTTTGGACCGCATTCGCATCAAGTTTCAAATGTCAAGCCAGAGCAAATACAACCTCACAACGCTTGCGAGCTGATGGAGCGTGTAGCTGTTGCTCAGACGCTAAGCCGATTTTTTCGCCGGCAGACAAAACTCGACAATTGTTCCGAATTGCCCCCGCGGAGCCGTCTTCAACGGTCTGCGAAAGCGCGTTGGTATGTAAAACTCGATCACCTTTGCCATGACAACCTCCTTGATCTCTCGACCTCCAATAGCCCGAGCAATCCATCCGCATCGGCAACGCAAGGAATCGCGCAGCCGAAGCTTGTGCAGAAACGCTTCATGAATCGCGCCTGATCTCATCCACATAGCTCTCTCGCCAGGATCGTGCCGGAACAGGGTTGCGCCCTTCCACCTCTCTCAAGCGACGCCAGACCCTTCGAAAACATCGCCGAGGCCAGTGCTTTCATATCCGGATCTGCAAGATCGGCAGCCGTGAGTAGTTCGTTGCCTGCGTCTTGCTGTCCGAACCTGCACCACATCACTCCGCAAAGAAACACATAATTGCTGCCCATCATGGTCTCCTCCTGTCCCGCCGGGGTAGCATCAGCCGTATTTCCAGCACCCTGGGGGGTGACGACTGGTTTGACAATGTCATTGCAATCGGGCTGCCAACTGCGAAGGTTGAGAACCGCTGACGCGCTTCCTACTTGCGTCATGGCGGCGACGTTATGGGGACACCCCCGATCGCCGCGACCTCGCGCCGTCTCGGCTAGATGGTGATGTAGGTGTAATGGCCTTCGGCCTGAAGAAGCGCAATCGCGGCTACCATGGACGCGACTACCAGGACTCCCGGAACAGTGTACGCAAGCATGTCCTTCGTGATATCTTCCGGCGATTGCGCTAGCTTGTTGCGGGAGATGAGGGCCCGCACCTGTTCTTCCAGGGCGGTATGGCAACTCAGAAACTGTGCTCCCCTCGATTGCAGCGCCTGCATGCTCGTGTCCTGATAGATGGAATCCTGATCGTCCGGATTCTTGGCGGCAGGGGCTTGTTTCAAGGAAATTTTGCTGGCGTAGAATACGTTCTTCACCGCGGGCTTCCCTGTTACCGAATCAGTCACCTTCAACCACTCGCCGATCTGGTACTTCTCCCAGACGTAGTCGTCATAATTGAGCATATTGGCTGGGCCGTGCAGCGCCACAGTGATCTTGATTTGCCGTTCCGGGATGCCGAAACCGAACCTCAGGCCATTGAAAGAATTCTTGACGTTGTTCAAGAATTTCCCCTCGCCAATCTGCACGACGTCGTACAGTTGCTTGATCCGGGCAGGATCGTTCACGACTTTCTGGAATTTAGCGAGCTTCCACTCTGAGGTCGTCCATACAAGCTGGGCTTCCGCCGCGTGGGGCGCGCCGCCGCACACGCCGAGTGCAGCTAAGCCTGCTGCGCCGCGGGACATTAAGAATCTACGGGTTACCTTGTTCATCTTTCTCCGGTTGCATTCGGAGCATCATCTGCAAGCGACACTAACAGTGCACCTGCTACTTGAACAAAATCTTTGCCATCATTCCCTTGTCTTCGTGATTCAGAAGATGGCAATGAAACACCGACATACCTTTGATGATGGTTGCGGTGAAGTCCAAAATGACATCAACGGAGCCGGCATACGGAACATTCACCGTATCCAGCCAGTCAGGATGCGCGAGCGGCACACCATTCTCCGCATAGGCCAGAAAGTGCACCTGGTGTATGTGGAAAGGATGTAGTTCAGCGGTTCGATTGAGAATGCGCCAATGCTGATAAGTGCCTACGCGAGCGCTGATCATCGGGCTTGCGTCCGGCGTATACTTGCGGCCGTTGATGTAGAAGCCATTCTTGTCCTCGGTGAAGATGACGGTAAAGTCCGGTGCAGCTTTCGTCAGCGGCTCTACGTCGATCGGCTTATACAGCGGCGCACGCTCATCGATAGCATGAGCTTTCTGGCGTTGCGGTTGTGCATCGGTTTTATGCGGACTAGGCTGCGCTGAGCTGGGCTGTACCAGGTCGGCTAACACCATCTCTGGATTTGGATCACCGTCCGGACCCGTATTTACGCAGGCGGTTCGCAGTGACTCATGCGTGCCGGGCGGCGGACCAGTGACGATGGCTTCGAGCCGTCCGGCAGGCGCAAGTAATAAGTGATCGGTGACCCGCGTCGGATGCTTAGCATCGTGGTAAGCGAGCGGCATGCCGTCACGCGCCAAGATTTCAAACGTCTGTCCATCCAACTGCAGGTCTAAATAGCGATCCGCCGAAGCGTTCACTACGAGCCAGAATTGCCGCTCGTTAGGCGCGATCTCGATTCGCGGTCGAACTACTCCGTTCACCGTAAAGATTTCCTCGACTGCCCCGGCTTCTCGCCCACATCCCTTGGGTGGGATTTCAACGGTGCGCATGAGGGTGGCGGCATTCGGATCGTGCTCGATGGAGCGGCCGCGCACAACCATCACGCGCTCGCGCAGTCGTGCGACGTCTGGAACATAACGTTCCATTCCCTCGATAACGATGGCTCCAGACATCCCGTCCAAGGCTTGCCGATGACTCTCGCCATGCGGATGAGTGTGGTACCAGAACAGGCCGGGAGGGTGGTCGTGTGGAATCTCAACCGAGTAGTGCAAAGTCTGGCCGGGCCTCGCCATCATCCCAATCACATCATCCTGTGGGGAGTTTGGCGAGACGCTGAGCCCATGAAAATGCAAGTTCGTCATGTCCATGCACGGATTGATCGCACACGTCTCCGGGGAATTGGCGGGAAGATCGTTGATGTAGGTAATTTTGAGAACGTCACCCGGAGATGCACGAATCACGGGGGCGACCGTGTTCCCTTCGAAAGAAAAGGCATCCCGGCCATTTTCATTCACCGCATGCAGGGTAAGCGATGCGACGTGATTCCGGGCTCGCACCTCGGGAGCTTCCGGCAGGAATACCGTCTGGGCGCAACCTGAAACTGCGAGAGATATCTGCGCACCAAGGAGTAACAAGATACGCGCGTAGGTTCTACTTCCTTGATTCGTCAGTAAGATTGGCATGCATGCCTCTCCGGATTCATACGTCGCGATCTGACTGAAGCTCCGCTTGACCTCCAGTTCATGGGTCAGACCGCGCCTGTAACGACATTCCCGCCAGGGTTGCGATCAGGATCGAAGGATAGAGTTGTCCTATAAGCGTCTCTGCCGTGGCCAGCGAGTGAGCATTACGATCACCGGATAGCACCCGTCGGGATTCCGCCGATGAACGACTGGAAATAATTGCGTCCGGCCGTCTTCCCGTCAGCAGCTTGTATCTGACGCCCAAGTCAAACCGATCAGTAGATACGCTGCAACTCCACCCATGACCCGATGCAAGCGAATTGGGCCCGGACGAAACGTGTGCTTCAACGTCATAACTACTAAGGATGGCCATACCGGATATCTTCACCGCTGTATCCCAGCCGCGGTGGCTGAGCGACGGATTGAATTCGACGATCAGATCCGCTGTGAACTCCAGGGCAGTCAGGGCGACGATTAGACACAAAAGAATTCCATGGCGAATGGTCGCGATCGCACCCGAGAAGAGCATGAGCGCGAAAATCAGGTCCAGTCCGATTTGCCCGGATCGTGACATGCGAACCATTGGAACAAAAACAGCGATGAGCATTGGAAACCCGAGGAACAAACTCGGTCCCCGATCTTCAATCCGAAAGGGAAACACGGTTGGCCGATACTGTTTCCCCCATGCTCACTCCGCGGAGTGCCACCCCGAAGCTCGCACGTTTATGCCTGGCACGGCCGTCATTGGGTCAGACCCGAGATCTTTTGCGAAGACAACCCCCTTCCTGGTAACTACGAAGGTCTGGATCCCGGATGACTGATACTCCGCCGGATACGCGATCAACCTGAGACTTGTCGTCCGCTTGCCGCGGGCACGCGGGGCCGATGCGGGATTCTGTGCAACAAGGCGAAAGTAGTACCCGTGGAAGGGGCTAGGCTGTTTGTTCTCGGCATTCGTTGTACTCCCGGAGGCCAGGCTCTCGGCGAACCGAGTGATTGAGTCTTCGCTAGCAGCCTTGGTGGCAGCCTCATTCTTTGCCATTACGAATTCCTCACACACCTGGATCGCAGTGGCCTCGTTTTCTCCGACTCTCCGGAACTTGATTTCCTTCATACCGGTCTTGGAGTCGAAGTACCAAGCGCCATTACTCGAGAGCAGAGGAATAGGGAAGGGCCAGTTCTCTGCACCGATATACAGCACCGTGGTTCCGTCTGCCTCACGGACTAGGCGATGCATCTCCAGATATTTCCTGCTGAACTGCTCGCGCTCCAGTCGGTCTTCTACCTCATCGCTCGATGAAGTGACTTCTTTTCCCGCCCCAAGGACGGCTTCCAGAGCCGGCTCATCTTCCTTTTGCGCAGCTTCAAACAGAGCGTTACTGGCTTCGCTGGGAGAAGCGAACTTTCTTACCCTTGACTCCTGAGCGAAACTCGACTCCGCAAAGCCCGCCACTAGCAGAAGCCCTAAGAGCGCCAGCAGGACGGTGGCAGCGAACCCGCAGGCCGTTTTCACGATAAATGTTTCAAATGTTTCAGGCTTCATATCATTGGTGCGCATGAGTTCTCTCTCCATACCATCAGTGGCATTCGCAGGATTGGAACTGGATTACCGACGACCGCCGCCTCCTCCATGGAATCCGCCTCCATGGAAGCCACCGCCGAAGCTAGACTGCCCACGAGAAGAAAATCCTCTCGCGACTCCTCCATGATTAAATCCGCTGAATGCGCCGGAGCGGGTACCAGACTGGCCATGGGGCGACGCAAATCCATGCTGGCCGCCCCCGAAGCCTCTGGCGTCTCCGCCATGAAAACCGCCGGCGTTATGAAACCCGCCGCCTCCGTGAAATCCTCCGGCGCGATT
>Ga0307474_10001199_pt1 | contig 18895 bp, 18 predicted proteins | sample atmos_gasesECM1C_2_FD_203312 | JGI IMG/M metagenome (GOLD analysis project Ga0307474, IMG submission 203312) | Hardwood forest soil microbial communities from Morgan-Monroe State Forest, Indiana, United States - atmos_gasesECM1C_05 | ecosystem: Environmental > Terrestrial > Soil > Temperate... | reverse complement strand
CTCGGCCGAGACGGCCGGCGCCGACGCCTCGCCGGGCAGCGTCATGCCCAGCGCCTCGGCGCACATCGACATCGTGTTGGCCGTGTACATGCCCGCACAGGAGCCCGCCCCGGGGCAGGCGGCCCGCTCGATGGCCAGCAGGTCCGCGTCGGAGACCTCACCGGCCGCGTGCCCGCCGACCGCCTCGAACACGTCCTGGATGGTCAGCGACCGGCCGAGGGCGTGGCCCGGCAGGATCGTCCCGCCGTACAGGAACGCGGCGGGCAGGTCCAGCCGGGCGCAGGCCATGAGCATGCCGGGCAGCGACTTGTCGCAGCCGGCGATCGTGACCATGGCGTCGAACTGCTCGGCCTGCATCATCAGCTCGACCGAGTCGGCGATGATCTCGCGGCTGACCAGCGAGGCCTTCATGCCCTCGGTGCCCATCGAGATCCCGTCCGACACCGCGATCGTGCCGAACTCCAGCGGCACCGCCCCGGCCTGCCTGACCCCCTCCTTCGCGGCGGTGGCCAGCCCGTTCAGGTGCACGTTGCACGGTGTTACCTCGTTCCAGGACGAGGCCACGGCCACCTGAGGGCGCTGCAGGTCATCCTCGCTGAGCCCGACGGCGCGCAGCATCGCGCGGGCCGGGGCCCGCGACGGGCCGGTGGTGAGCGGGCCGGAACGCGGCCGGGGCAACTGGCTGGTCATGCGGACTCCGTAAGGCTTTCGAGGTGAACGGGTGCGTTAAGGGAAGGCGGTTCGGCGCCGGCCCGCAGCAGGCCGTAGGCGACGCCGCCGGCCAGAGCCTCCCATGAGGCGGTGACGATGTCGTCGGAAACGCCGACCGTGGTCCACTCCCCCACGCTGTCGGCCGAGGTGAGCATGACCCGGGTGACCGCGCTGGTCGCCGCGCGGCCGTCCAGGATCCGGACCTTGTAGTCGACCAGGTGAATCCCGGTCAGGGCCGGGTAGAAGCCGCTGAGCGCACGGCGCAGCGCCTGGTCGAGGGCGTGCACCGGGCCGACGCCGTCGCCGACCGCGACCACCCGCTCGTCGCCGAGCCGGAGCCGGACGATCGCCTCGCTGCGGTCCTCGGCGGCGGAGCGCTCGATCATCACCCGGTAGCTGTCCAGCGTGAACCACTCGGGGAGGGCGCCGACCACCTTGCGCACCAGCAGCTCGAACGAGGCGTCGGCGGCCTCGTAGGCGTAGCCGCGGTACTCGGCCGCCTTGACCTGCTCCAGCACCTCGCTGGCCAGCTCGGGCGACAGGTCCAGGCCGAGCTCGTCCGCCTTGGCCAGCACGTTGCTGCGGCCGGCCAGCTCGCTGACCAGGACCCGCTGCTGGTTGCCGACCGCCTCGGGGTCGATGTGAGCGTAGGCGTCCGGCCGCCGGGCGATCGCGGAGGCGTGCAGCCCCGCCTTGGTCGTGAACGCCGAGGAGCCGACGTACGGCTGGCGCGAGGCCAGCGGCAGGTTGGCGAACTCGGCGATGGTCCGGGCCGTGGAGGCCAGCTCGCCCAGGCGGCCGGGCGGCAGCAGCTCGTGGCCGCGCTTCAGCTCCAGGCCCGCGATGATCGCGAACAGGTCGGCGTTGCCGCAGCGTTCGCCGTACCCGTTGGCCGCGCCCTGGACGTGCAGGGCACCGCCGGATACGGCCACCACCGAGTTGGCCACCGCGCAGGCCGAGTCGTTGTGGAAGTGCACCCCGATCCGGGCGCCGCGGACCGCGGCGGCCACCTCGGCCACCACCCGGGCGGCGTCGTCCGGGAGCGTGCCGCCGTTGGTGTCGCATAGCGCGAGCGTGTCGGCGCCGGCCCCGACCGCGGCCTCGAGCACGGCCAGGGCGTAGCCCCGGTCGGCCCGGTATCCGTCGAAGAAGTGCTCGGCGTCGAACACCACCCGCCGCCCGGCGGCCGCCATGTAGGCCACCGAGTCGGCCACCATGGCCAGATTCTCCTCGCGCGTGGTGCGCAACGCCTCATCCACGTGCAGCGTCCACGCCTTGCCGACCAGGGTGACGATCGGCGTCTGCGCGGCCAGCAGCGCGGCCAGGTTTGCGTCGTCGTCCACGCCGCGTCGCGGCATCCGGGTGGCGCCGAACGCCGCGAGCTGCGCGTTCTTCCACTCCAGCTCGCTGGCCCGGGCGAAGAACTCGGCGTCCTTGGGGTTGGACCCCGGCCACCCGCCCTCCACCACGTCGACGCCCAGCGCGTCGAGGGCCGCGGCCACCCGCAGCTTGTCGGCCACGGTCAGGTCCAGGCCGACCTGCTGCGAGCCGTCCCGCAGCGTGGTGTCGTAGATCTCTACCTTCCCGGTCATCGCGCGCCCACCCTGGCGTTGAGCACGGCGCGCAGTGCGTCCTCCCAGCCGGTGGTGGTGTCCGGGGCACCCGCGCCCAGCACGGACGACACCGCGGCGTCGAGGTCGGCGGCCGCCTGCGACTCGCCGAGATGGTCGAGCATCAGCGAGGCCGACAGCACGGCGCCCGCCGGGTTCGCCCGGCCGGTGCCCGCGATGTCCGGTGCCGACCCATGGACGGGCTCGAACACCGACGGGCCGGTGCGGTCGGGGTTGAGGTTCCCGCTGGGCGCGACCCCGAGACCGCCGGACAGCGCCGCGCCGAGGTCGCTGAGGATGTCCCCGAACAGGTTGTCGGTGACGATGACGTCGAACCGGCCCGGGTCGTCGACCAGGTACAGGCAGGCCGCGTCCACGTGCGCGTACTCCAGCGTCAGCCCGGCCTCGGCGGCTACCTCGCCCGCCACGCGCCGCCACAGGTCTCCGGCGTGCGTCAGCACGTTGGTCTTGTGCACCAGGGTCAGCCCGCCGCGCCGCCGCGCGGCCAGCTCGGCCGCGTACCGCACGCAGCGCTCCACGCCGGCCCGGGTGTTCAGCGACTCCTCGGTGGCGCTCTCGAACGCGGTGCCGCGGTGCACGGTCCCTCCGGCGCCGGCGTACAGGCCCTCGGTGTTCTCGCGGACGATCACGAAGTCAAGCTGGCCCGGATCGAGGCCGGCCACGGCGCCGGTCACCCCGGGGCGCAGCTTGGACGGCCGCAGGTTCACGTAGAGGTCAAGCTCGGCCCGCAGCCGCAGCAGCAGCCCGCGCTCCAGCACCCCGGGCGGCACGTCGGGGCTGCCGACCGCGCCGAGCAGGATCGCGTCGACCTTGCGCAGCTCATCGAGGGCCGCGCCGGGCAGCACCTCCCCCGTGGTCAGGTAGTGCCGCGCCCCGAGCGGACAGGACTGCCACTCGACCACGAAGCCGCGCGAGAGCGCGACCGTGTCGACGCAGTCCCGCGCTACCTCGGTGACCTCGGGACCGATCCCGTCCCCGGGCAGGTGCGCGATCGTGTAGGCCCGGCTGGACGTCGTCACGCATCCTCCCGGTCGGTGGGCGCGTCGAGCCAGCTCATCATCTGACGCAGCGGGCGGCCGACGGCCTCGATCTGGCTGTCGTTGGCGGCGGTCCGCAGGCGCTCGAAGTTGGGCCGCCCCGCGTCATCCTCGGCGATCCACTCCCGGGCGAAATCGCCGGACCTGATGTCGGCCAGCAGCTTGGCCATGGCCTCGCGGGTCGTGTCGCCGATCACCCGCGGCCCCCGGGTCAGGTCCCCGTACTCGGCGGTGTCGCTGACCGAGTAGCGCATCCACTTCATGCCGCCCTCGTACATCAGGTCGACGATGAGCTTCAGCTCGTGCATGCACTCGAAGTAGGCCACCTCGGGCTGGTAGCCGGCCGAGACCAGGGTCTCGAATCCGGCGTTCACCAGGGCGGTGACTCCCCCGCAGAGCACCGCCTGCTCGCCGAACAGGTCGCTCTCGGTCTCCTCCTGGAACGTGGTGACCAGGGCGCCGGCCTTGGTGCCGCCGATCCCGGAGGCGTAGGAGAGGGCCAGGTCCCAGGCCTTGCCGGTGGCGTCCTGGGCGACGGCCACCAGCACCGGGGTGCCCTGGCCCGCCTCGTACTGGCGGCGCACCAGGTGCCCGGGCGCCTTGGGCGCCACCATCGCCACGTCGACGTCGGCCGGCGGGGTGATGTAGCCGAAGTGGATGTTGAAGCCGTGCGCGAAGAACAGCGCGTCACCGGGCCGCAGGTTCGGCGCGATCGCCTCGGCGTAGAGCTTGCGCTGCCCGGTGTCCGGGGTGAGCACCATGATCACGTCCGCCCAGGCGCAGGCGTCGGCGGGCGTGGTGACCGTGAGGCCCTCGGCCTCGGCGCGCGGTCGCGACTTCGAGCCCTCGGGCAGGCCGACGCGGACCTCGCAGCCGGAGTCGCGCAGGCTGAGCGCGTGGGCGTGGCCCTGCGAGCCATAGCCGAGCACGGCGATCTTGCGACCCTGGATAACTCCGAGGTCCGCGTCGGTGTCGTAGTAGACGGTGGCCATGGGTACGGGTGTCCTCTCAGCGGTTCAGTCAGGGAACGGGTCTGGTTCAGACGGCCTCGGCGAGCGCCGCCAGGCCGTGGTCGGTGATCGTGCCGCTGCCGCGCGACATGGCGATCCGGCCGGTGCGCACCAGCTCGCACGTGCCGTAGCGCTCCAGGTTCTGCAGCAGCGAATCGAGCTTGCCGGGGCTGCTGGTGGCCTCGAGGATCACCGTCTCGGGGCTCATGTCGACCACCTTGGTCTGGAACACGGTGGCCACCTCGAGCAGCTCCCCGCGCAGCGCCGGGTCGATCCTGACCTTGATCAGCGCCAGCTCGCGCTCGACGGCGGCGTGGTCGTCCAGCTCGACCACCTTCAGCACCCGGACCAGCTTGTCCAGCTGCTTGGCCACCTGCTCCACCGGGGTCGAGGCGCCGTCGACGACGATCGTCATCCGGCTCACCCGCTCGTCCTCGGTGGGACCGACGGCGAGCGAGGAGATGTTGAACGCGCGCCGTGAGAACAGGCCCGCAACGTGGGCCAGCACCCCCGGCTTGTTCTCAACCAGCACGGAAAGGGTGTGGGTACTCATCGGGCCAGCGCCTCTCTGCTCTTGGTCGGCCGGCCGTCGCCGCGCATCTCGCGGCTGGTCGCGGCCTTCTGCTCCTCGGCGCTGAACTCGGGCCCGAGCGAGATCTCGTCGTTGGGGCGGCCCGCCGGCACCATGGGGAACACGCCCTCGCGGTCGTGCACCCGGAAGTCGACCACCGTGGGCACGTCGCTCGTGGCCAGCGCCTTGTCCAGCACGGCGTCGACGTCGTCGGCCCGCTCGCACCGCAGGCCCAGGCAGCCGTACGCCTCGGCCAGCTTGACGTAGTCGGGGATCGCGGTGCCCAGCTCGACCTCGGAGTACCGCTCCTCGTAGAACAGCTCCTGCCACTGGCGGACCATGCCGAGGAAGCCGTTGTTGAAGATCAGCACCTTGATCGGCAGGTGCTCGATCGCGCAGGTGGCCAGCTCCTGCGCGGTCATCTGGAAGCAGCCGTCGCCGTCGATTGCGACCACCAGCTCGCCCGGCCGGCCCACCTGCGCGCCCATGGCGGCGGGCACGGCATAGCCCATCGTGCCGAGCCCGCCGGAGTTGATCCAGCTGCGCGGCCGGGTGAACGAGAAGTGCTGGGCCGCGTGCATCTGGTGCTGCCCGACGCCGGCCACCACGACCGCGTCGCCGCCGGTGAGCGCCGACAGCCGCTCCACCACGTGCTGCGGCTTGAGCGGACCGTCCGCTTCCTGGGTGTAGCGCAGCGGGAACCGGCGCTTCCAGTCCTCGATGCAGCCGAGCCAGGCGCCGGTGTCGGCCGGCCCGTCCTGCGCGATCAGCGCGGCCAGGCTCTCGGTCAGCCCGGCCAGGGTGGCCCGGACATCTCCGGCAATCGCCACGTCCGGGGCGCGGTTCTTGCCGATCTCGGCCGGGTCGATGTCGGCGTGCACCACCTTGGCCCGGGGCGCGAAGTCGGCCAGCCGCCCGGTCACCCGGTCGTCGAACCGCGCGCCCAGGGCGACCAGCAGGTCGGCCTCTTGCAGCGCGGCGACCGCGGTATAGCAGCCGTGCATGCCGGGCATGCCGAGCGCGAGCGGATGCGGATCAGGGAACGCCCCGCGCGCCATCAGCGTGGTCGTGACCGGCGCCTGGGCCAGCTCGGCCAGCGCCAGCAGCTCGGCGTGTGCGCCGGCCTTGATCACGCCGCCGCCGACGTACAGCACCGGGCGCCTGGCCTGCCGCAGCAGCGCCGCGGCCGCGCGAATCGCAGCCCGGTCGGGCGCCGCGGGCAGCCGGTAGCCGGGCAGCTCCATGGCCGGCGGCCAGGCCCCCGGTCCCCACGTCATCGTGGACTGCATGATGTCCTTGGGCACGTCCACCAGCACCGGGCCGGGCCGGCCGGTCGAGGCGATGTGGAACGCCTCGGCGATCGCCGCGGGAATCCGGTCGGCGCTGGTGACCAGCTCGTTGTGCTTGGTGACCGGGAGCGTAATCCCGGTGATGTCGGCCTCCTGGAAGGCATCGGTGCCGATCATCGCGCTGGCGACCTGCCCCGTGATCGCGACCATGGGCACCGAGTCCATGTAGGCGTCGGCCAGCGCGGTGACCAGGTTCGTCGCGCCCGGGCCGCTGGTGGCTATGCAGACCCCGGTCCGCCCGGTGGCCCAGGCGTAGCCCGACGCGGCATGTCCCGCGCCCTGCTCGTGCCGGACCAGGATGTGCCGCAGCGAGGACGAGCGCAGCGGGTCATAGGCGGGAAGTATCGCGCCGCCGGGAAGCCCGAAGACCACGTCGACGCCCTGTTGCTCGAGACTGCGCACCAGCGCCTGGGCTCCGGTCAGTTCCACGTTTTGCTCCTTCGATTTCGGCTGCGAGTCCAACAAAAAACCTCCTCGCCGTCCGCGGCGTAGGAGGTTAGCGCGAGCCCTGCGTGCGGGCTCGCGCTAGGTGATAAGGAGTACCAGGAATTGATCGGTGCGCATTGCTACTTTCTCCGTCCAGAACTCTGAGCGAACAGAATAACACTACAGGCATCCTGGCCTGCGGCGGCGTCGATCGGGTGAATTCACGGCGTCATCTCCCGCGGGGCCGGATCCTAAGCCGATCCGGCCAGGCCGGGCAGCCACGCGGGGCGGCGGACCTCGAACGCGCTGATCTCCGGCTCGTGCCGCAGCGTCAGGCCGATGTCGTCCAGCCCCTCCATCAGCCGCCAGCGTGCGTAGTCGGCGAGCTCGAACGGCTCGAGCACCCGGGCCGACGGCACGGCCACGGTGCGCTCCGCGAGGTCCACGACCACCTCGGCGTCCGGGTCGGCCGCGAGCGCGGCGAACAGTCGGGCCGCGGATTCCTCGCTGACCACGGCCGGGACCAGGCCGGCGGCGACCGCGTTGTTGCGGAAGATGTCGCCGAACCCCGGCGCCACGACCGCCCGGAAGCCGAAGTCCTGCAGCGCCCAGACCGCGTGCTCGCGCGAGGAGCCGCAGCCGAAGTTGGCCCCGGCGACCAGCACCCTGGCCTCGGTCGCGCCCGGGCGGTTGAGCACGAAGTCCGGGTCCTCGCGCCAGGCGCCGAACAGCCCGGCGCCGAACCCGGTGCGCTCGACCCGCTTGAGCCAGGACGCCGGGATGATCTGGTCGGTGTCGACGTCGCGGCGGTCGAGCGCGACCGCTCGGCTGGCGACGCGGGTGACCCCGCCGCCGTCTGCATCGGGCATTACAGGTCTCCAGGAAGCGTGAAATGTCCGGCGACGGCGGTTGCCGCCGCCACGGCCGGCGACACCAGGTGGGTGCGCCCGCCGGGGCCCTGCCGCCCCTCGAAGTTGCGGTTGCTGGTGGACGCCGAGCGCTCGCCCGGGCTCAGGATGTCGCCGTTCATGCCCAGGCACATCGAGCAGCCCGCCGACCGCCACTCGAAACCGGCATCGGTGAACGCCTGGTCCAGGCCCTCGGCCTCGGCCTCGGCCTTGACCCGCGCCGAGCCGGGCACCACCAGGGCCCGCACCCGGGGGCTGACCGTGCGGCCGCGGATGACCTCGGCCGCCGCGCGCAGGTCCTCGAGCCGGCCGTTGGTGCACGACCCGATGAAGACGGCGTCCACCGGGATGTCGCGGATCGCGGTGCCCGGGGTGAGGTTCATGTAGGTCAGCGCCCGCTCGGCCGCCTGTCGCAGCGCCGGGGTGCTCAGCGCGGCCGGGTCGGGCACGATGTCGTCGATCGTGACCGATTGCGCCGGGTTGGTGCCCCAGGTGACCGCGGGCCGCAGCGCCGAGGCGTCGATGCGGATCTCGCGGTCGAAGGCCGCTCCGTCCTCGGTGGCCAGGCCGCGCCAGTCGTCGAGCGCCTGCTCCCACAGCTTGCCCTTCGGGCTGTGCTTGCGGCCCTCCAGGAAGGCGAACGTGGTGTCGTCGGGCGCGATCATCCCGGCCCGGGCGCCGCCCTCGATCGACATGTTGCAGACCGTCATCCGTCCCTGCATGGACAGCGCCCGCACGGCCGCCCCCCGGTACTCGATGACCGAGCCGACGCCGCCGCCGGTGCCGAGCGCCCGGATGATGCCGAGGACCAGGTCCTTCGCGGTAAGCCCGGGCCCGAGTTCGCCGTCCACGGTGACCGCCATGGCGGCCGGCTTGGCCTGCCGCAGCGTCTGCGTGGCCATGACGTGCTCGACCTCGCTGGTGCCGATGCCGAACGCCAGCGTGCCGAACGCGCCGTGCGTCGAGGTGTGGCTGTCGCCGCAGACGATCGTCATCCCCGGCTGGGTGAGCCCGAGCTGAGGCCCGATGACGTGCACGATGCCCTGCTCGATGTTGCCGAGCGGGTACAGCGTGACGCCGTGGGCCTGCGCGTTACGCCGCAGCCGGGCGATCTGCTCGGCGGCCAGCGGATCGGCGATCGGCTGATCCAGGCCCTTGGTCGGCACGTCGTGGTCCATCGTGGCCACGGTCAGGTCGGGCCGGCGCACCTTCCGGCCGGCCAGCTCGATGCCCTCGAACGCCTGCGGCGAGGTGACCTCGTGCACCAGGTGCATGTCGATGTAGAGCAGCGGCGGCTCGTCCGGCGGGCTGGCCACGACGTGGCGGTCCCAGATCTTGTCGAACAGGCGTCCGGCCATGTCTTCCTCTGTCTCCGCTATTGTCTGCTCAGCTTCCGTCGTCTCAGAATGTGAGATAACCTGTTCAGTCTATGGACAATATAGAACGCCCCGGCCCGGGCCGCAACCGGGTCGGCCGTAGCGAGCCGGGCCCGGCGGCCCGCAAGCGCGACAGCGGGGTCGGCGTGCTCGACCGGTCGATGACCCTGCTCGAGCTGCTGGCCGACGGCCCGCGGTCGCTGCGCTCGCTGGCCCAGGCCAGCGGGTTGCCGCGGCCCACGGCGCACCGGCTGCTGGTCGCGCTCGAGGTGCACGGCCTGGTCGGGCGCGGCGAGGACGGCGCCTTCCGGCTCGGACCGCGGCTGACCGAACTGGCCCTGCGCGCCGGTGACGGGCTCGATCTGGGCCGGATCGCGGGCGGGGTGCTCGGCCGGCTGCACGACCAGACCGGCGAGAGCGTGCAGCTGTACGTGCGCTCGGGCGACCGGCGGCTGTGTGTCGCGGCCCGCGACGCGGGAGCCGGGCTGCGCGACAGCGTGCCGGTCGGCGCGGTGCTGCCGCTCGACGCCGGTTCCGGCGGCAAGGTGCTGCTGGCCTGGTCGGACGACGCGGACCGGTTCCCGGCGGCGGATCCCGCCGAGCTCGCGGTGGTACGGCGGCGCGGCTGGGCCGCGAGCGTCGCCGAGCGCGAGCCCGGGGTGGCCAGCGTCAGCGCTCCGGTGCTGCGCGACGGCCAGCTGTTCGGCGCGGTATGCGTCTCCGGTCCGGCCAGCAGGCTCGGTCCCTCGCCGGGCCGCCGCCTGGCGCCGCTGGTGGTGACGGCCGGACAGGAGCTGGCCGCACTGGCGGGCGCGGCCGATTCCGCCGGGTAGCGGGGTCACCCCGGCGGCCTAGTCGCGCGGGACCCCGGCGTCGCCGCCGTTGTCGCGGCGGTCGAGGGCCATCTGAACCGCCGCCTGGGCCCGCCGCAGGTCGTCGGCGCTGTCGGCGGACTGGCTCGGTGTATAGCTGTCGGGCACGGCACTCTCCTGACTCATGCGTGAGATGACTTCTCAGGCAGCCCCGGGCGGGGCGGAGCCGGACGAGAGGATCTGTGTCACAAGGTCAAGGCCAGGACGGCGATCAAAACGGCTCACGGCCAGCGCCTCATCCCGTAGCGGGTGCTGGCCTGCCCTGATCAGGTCCCGCTACGGCTGCTAAGGATGAGTACGTAGCGCCGCATGACGAAACTCATCGTAGCCGACGCCGGCGCGAACCGCGCCGGGCGGCGACGGCGAGTCGTCCCCGGCCGCGAGCCGCCCGTCGGGCTACGGTCGGCTCATGCGGCGAATCCGTGCGGTTCTGCTCGATATCGACGGCGTGCTGACCGTGTCCTGGCGGCCGGTTCCGGGCGCGATCGAGGCGCTGGCCAGGCTGCGGGCCGACGGTTACGTGGTCGCCCTGGTCACCAACACCACCTCGCGGGACCGGGCCTGGATGACCGCCACCCTCGCCCGGGCCGGGTTCGGCGTCGAGGCGACCGAGATCTTCACCGCCCCGGCGATCACCGCCGCCTACCTGGCCAGGAACCACCCCGGCGCCCGCTGCGTACTGCTGAGCGACGGCGACGCGCTGTCCGACCTCGCGGGGGTGCGGATCGTCGCCGGGGACGAGCCCGCCCCGGACGTGGTCATCCTGGGCGGGGCCGGCCCAGAGTTCAGCTACGCGGCGCTGAACCGCGTGTTCGGCTACCTGCTGGGCGGCGCGCGCCTGGTGGCCATGGGCCGCAACCTGTACTACCTCACGGACTCCGGGCTGCGGCTCGACACCGGGACGTTCCTGGCGGGCCTGGAACAGGCCGCCGGGGTGCGCGCCGAGGTGACCGGGAAGCCCGCGGCCGCGTTCTTCGCCACCGCCCTGGCCGCCCTGGGCACAGACCCGGCGGCGGCCGTGATGGTCGGCGACGACATCGAGGCCGACGTCCTGGGCGCCCAGCAGCACGGGCTGACCGGCGTCCTGGTCCGGACCGGCAAGTACCGGCCGGAGGCGCTGCGCGACGCGCCGGGCGAGCCAGATCACGTCATCGACTCCGTCGCCGACCTGCCCGCCCTGCTGGAACGGCTATAACAGCTGCTGTAACAGCCGCGCCGTAAGCGCTCTGTAACGCCCGCACCGTAGCGTCCGGCGGCAGCAGGAGGGCACAAGCTGCCACCCGGCCGCGAGCGACCACAGGGGCGCCGCTGGCGGCCGGAGCCGCCGGGAACCGCGACGCCGATCACGGCCGGTCCGCCAGGCCGCGGGCAACCCGGCGTCAGCCAGGCCGCCGGGCCAGCAGGCGGCGCCTGGTGCCGTGTCCCTCCTCGGGCAGGTCGCGGACGTCCAGCACCGCGAACCCGGCCGGCAGCAGCGACGCGGGCTCGCCCGGCTCCAGGCACCATTGCGGGCCCAGGCTGGGCCGGACCCGCCGCGCCTCGGCCGTGAACGCCTCCCAGCCGAGCGCCCCGCCCGCCGCCACCGCGCCCGCGGCGGCCGGGAACAGGCCCCGGTCCCAGTACCCGGTGCACAGCACCAGCGCGTAGCGCTCCGGCGGCGGCCGCCACGTCCCCAGGTCGGCCTGCACGCACGTGATCAGGCCGTCCAGGCCGCGGCGCCGCGCCTCGGCGGCCAGCAGGCCCAGCGCCACCTCGGATACGTCGACCGCGGTGACCGCACGCCCGGCCGTCGCGGCCAGCAGGGCGCTACCCGAGGGCCCGCACGCCAGATCGGCCACCGGACCGTCCGGCAACCGCAGCGCCAGCGCCGCCTCGGCCAGCGGATGCGGCTCGAACGACGCGGCGAAGCCGCCCTCGTACCTGGCGTTCCAGCGCAGCCGGTCCGGATGGGCGGCCAGGTCGGCCGGGATATCGCCCATGCCCGCGACCCTAACGACTCAGCATGCCGGCCGATGCGGCGCTTTAGATGTATGCGGACCGAGCGGTTTCAGTGGTTGCGCAATGAGATGCCGTCGGACTCGGCGATGCCGCTGGCGCCAACGGCGCGCAGACCCTCGCCCAGGCGCTCACGCGCCTGCCGCAGCAGGGCGAGCGAGTCGGTCGCGGGGCTCTGGCTGGCCCCGTGGTTCAGCTCGGCACCGTGCTCTTCGATCAGGTGGGCCTGAAGCGCCGCCGCCACCTCGTCGACCGCCTTCAGCGCCTGGTACACCGCCTGCTCTGATCCGTTGTTGTCAGCCATGCACCCCAGTATCCCGTGCGGTCAGCGGGCGCCTGGGACACGGTCGTCCGAGACGGTGATGCCCATGGTCTGGGCCAGCACCGGGGCCAGGTGGATCAGCTGCGCGGCGCTGATCGTCGCGCCGCGCAGGGAGTCCGGGCCGATGATGATGCCGAGCTCGGCGTCGCGCAGGTCGGTACCGTCCATCCGCACGCCGGTGAGGTCGGTCCGGGTCAGCCGGGAGCCGGGGAACGAGGTCCGGGTCAACGTCGCGTCCTTGAAGTCCGCGTCGAGCAGCTCGCAGCCGTCGAAGATCACCTCGGTGAGCGAGGCGCCGCGGAAGTTGACCGAGTCGAGCTTGCATCCGCGCAGCGTGACGCGGCGCAGCTGCGCCCCGAACAACTCGGCGCCCGCGGCCACGCTCTCGGCCACGGTCACGTCGGCCCACTCGGTCTCGCCCAGGCCCGTGGCGACCAGCCGGACGTCACGCAGCCAGACGTCGCGGAACCTGGCCTTGGTCAGCCGGCCGCCCTGGAACGTCACCCCGGTAAAGGCGCACTCGATAAACCGGCTGCTCGCCGCGCGCGGCTCGTCCAGGCTGAGCCCGTCGAAATGGACGCCGTCGTAGTCCGCGTCCGAGGCCAGCTCGCCGCTGTGGTGCGTCAGCGAGGCGGCGAACGGGATGCCGGCAAGTTCGCGTGAGATCATCGGTCGGGCTCCCGGCCAGGAGAGTCATGGATTTGCCCCGATCAGCGTAGACTCCCCGCCGTGCGATCGTACCGTTGGCTGTGGATGTGGCTTGGCGGCCTGCTCCTGACGCTCTTCCTGTTCCTGGCCGCCGTCGCTATTGCGTATTTCGCGAAGCAGGCGCATTATTCGCTCTTCCTGAACGGGTGGATGCTGGGCGCCCTGATCTGTTTTCTCGCGTCGTTTACCTGCTTCTTCGGCGCCGTCCAAGGCTGGCCATTCCCGCCCCTGGTCCGGCCCGAGTTTCCCGATGTCGAGATCGAGATCTACGGCACCGGATCCCTCGACACCCAGCGCGAGTCCGAGTCCGGCCTGGCTGTGACCGCCCGGCTGCGGTCGTTCCACGTCCGGTTCAAGAACACCGGGACCGGCCAGCCCGCCAGCCTGACCGTGCTGCTCTTCGTGAAGCTGGAGCCCGGCTCGTGGGGGCGCGTCGGCGAGGCGCTCTGCCCCGCGCCGGACTGGGTTCTGCCGCCGTCGCTGGGCCTGACCCCCATTGCCATGCCATTCGAGCTGCCGCCGGCCGGCGCGCTCTCCGGCCACCTGGTCTATGAGATCCCGGGCTACTACCTCGATAAACTCGCCGAGCCGATGAGTGCGCGGCTGGAGCTCTGGGACCATCTCACCGACAAGCGCATGACGCTGCCGGCCGAGATTGGCAGCCATGATAGGAACAGCATGGCTGCGTCATCCGGCGAGGCCGAGATGCTCGGCCCGGAGTACGAGAGCCAGGCCGATGACAGCCGGGCCAACGACAGCCAGGCTGGTCAGCCGGGCGACGCGAGGCAGGCGTCCGCTTAAGTTCCTTCCCGGGAGGTCAGCTTGACCACGATCGCGACCGACCTCGACACGCTGTCCATCAACACCATCCGCGGGCTGTGCATGGACGCGGTCCAGAAGGCCAATTCCGGGCACCCGGGTACCCCCATGGGCATCGCCCCCGTCGCCTACACGCTGTGGCAGAACGTGCTGCGGTTCGACCCCGCCGACCCGATCTGGCCCAACCGCGACCGCTTCGTGCTGTCCGAGGGCCACGCCTCGGCGCTGCTCTGGTCGCTGCTGCACCTGACCGGCGTGCAGGCCGTCGATCCGGACTACGAGGTGCTCGGCACCAAGGCCGTCACCATGGCGGACCTGAAGTCGTTCCGCCAGCTCGGCTCGCACTGCCCCGGACATCCGGAATACCGGCTGACCAGCGGCGTGGAGGCCACGACCGGCCCGCTCGGCCAGGGCGTCGCGACGTCGGTCGGCATGGCCATCGCCGGCCGCTGGCTGGCCGCCCGCTACAACCGCGATGACTTCACGATGTTCGACTTCGACGTGTACGCGCTCGCGGGCGACGGCTGCATGATGGAGGGCATCTCCTCGGAAGCGGCCTCGGTGGCCGGCCATCTGAAGCTGTCCAACCTGTGCTGGATCTACGACTCGAACCAGGTGACGATCGAGGGCCACACCGACATCACGTTCACCGAGGACGTCGCCGCGCGGTTCATCGCCTACGGCTGGAACGTGACCACGGTGGCCGACGTGAACGACCTCGGCCAGGTCGCCCGGGCCCTGCACTCGTTCCGGTCCGAGCACGAGCGGCCGACGCTGATGCTGGTGCACAGCCACATCGGCTACGGCTCCCCGGTCGAGGACAGCCCCAAGGCCCACGGCGAGGCCCTGGGCGTCGACGCGGTCCGGGCCACCAAGCGCTTCCTCGGCATGCCCGAGGACGTCGACTTCTACGTGCCCGAGGGGATCTACGACTGGTTCGCCAACGGCATCGGCCAGCGCGGCGCCGACGCCAGGAAGGCCTGGCAGGTCAGCCTCGAGAGCTACCGTGATGCCTATCCGGAGCTGGCCGACGAGATCGAGCGGATGCAGCACCGCACCCTGCCCGACGGCTGGGACCGCGACCTGCCGGTATTCCCGGCCGACCCGAAGGGGATCGCGACCCGGGACTCCTCGGCGCAGGCGGAGAACGCCGTGGCCCGCCATGTCCCCTGGATGATCGGCGGCTCGGCCGACCTCAACCCGTCGACCAAGACCCGGCTGACGTTCGACGGGGCCGGTGACTTCGAGCCCGAAGATCACGGCGGCCGGAACATGCATTTCGGCATCCGCGAGCACGCCTCGGCCGCGATCGCCAACGGGCTGGCCCTGACCAAGGTGCGGCCGTTCTGGTCCACCTTCCTGACGTTCTCCGACTACGCCCGGGGCGCGATGCGGCTGTCCGCGCTGATGGAGATCCCGGTCCTGCACGTCTTCACTCACGACTCCATCGGCCTGGGCGAGGACGGCCCCACCCACCAGCCGATCGAGCAGCTGGCCTCGCTGCGGGCGATGCCCGGCCTGATGGTGTTCCGCCCGGCCGACGCGAACGAGGCGGCCGAGACCTGGCGGGTGGTGACGGCGCTGCGCCACGAGCCGGCCGCGCTGGTCCTGTCCCGGCAGGCCCTGCCCACCCTGGACCGGTCCCGGCTCGGCGCGGCGTCCGGCGTGGCGCGCGGGGCCTACATCCTCGCCGAGGCGGGCGGGGCCGAGCCGGGAAGCGGCCGTCCCGACGTGATCCTGCTCGCCACCGGCTCGGAGGTGCAGCTGGCCCTCGAGGCCCGCGACGAGCTGGAGCCCGAGGGCATCCACGCCCGGGTGGTCAGCATGACCTGCTGGGAGCTGTTCGACCGGCAGCCGCAGGAGTACCGCGACCAGGTGCTCCCGCCCGAGGTGACCGCCCGGGTCGCGGTCGAGCAGGCGTCGACATTCGGCTGGGACCGCTACGTCGGCTCGCACGGCACGGTCATCGGCATGCACACGTTCGGTGCGTCCGCGCCGCTCAAGCAGCTGCTGACCAAGTTCGGCTTCACCCCGGAGCGGGTGGCCCATGCCGCCCGCGAGCTCGTGGGGCGCCCAGGAAAGGATGAGTCCTGAGGGCATGACCAGACCGTAGGAACCCACGGGAGGACGAACCCATGCCGACCACTCCGCTCCGTCAGCGCCCGGCCTGGAAGGCACTGGAGCAGCACCACGACGAGATCGCCGGGCGCCACCTGCGCGACCTGTTCGCCGAGGACCCGGGCCGCGGCGACCGGCTGACCGCCGAGGGGCCGGGTCTTTACCTGGACTACTCCAAGAACCGGGTCACCGGCGAGACGATGCGGTTGCTGGTCCAGCTCGCCGAGGAGTGCGGGGTGCCGCAGCGCCGGGACGCGATGTTCGCCGGCGACAAGATCAACGTGTCCGAGAACCGCTCGGTGCTGCACGTGGCGCTGCGGATGCCGGAGACGGCCACGCTGGTGGTCGACGGGACCGACGTGGTGGCCGAGGTGCACCAGGTTCTGCGCCGGATGGCCAGCTTGGCCGAGTCGGTGCGTAACGGAAACTGGCTGGGATTCACTGGCAAACCGGTCAAGAACATCATCAACGTCGGCATCGGCGGATCGGACCTCGGGCCGGTCATGGCGTACGAGGCGCTGCGCCACTACACCCGGCGGGACCTGACGTTCCGGTTCGTCTCCAACGTGGACTCGACCGACTTCGCGGAGGCGACCAGGGACCTGTCCGCCGACGAGACGCTGTTCATCATCTCGTCCAAGACGTTCGGCACCCTGGAGACGCTGACTAACGCCCAGTCCGCACGCGACTGGGTGGTCGGCGAACTCGGCTCGCAGGACGCGGTGGCCCGGCATTTCGTCGCGGTGTCCACCAACGCCGAGCGGGTGAGCAAGTTCGGCATCGACACCGCGAACATGTTCGGCTTCTGGGACTGGGTCGGCGGGCGGTACTCGATGGACTCGGCCATCGGCCTGTCCACCATGGTCGCGATCGGGCCGGATCAGTTCTACGAGATGCTGGCCGGGTTCCACGCCATGGACGAGCACTTCCGGACCACGCCGCTGGAGCGCAACCTGCCGGTGCTCATGGGGCTGCTCGCGGTCTGGTACGGCGACTTCTCCGGCGCCCAGACCTGCGGCGTCATGCCCTACGACCAGTACCTGAAGCGGTTCCCGGCCTACCTGCAGCAGCTCACCATGGAGTCGAACGGCAAGCACGTGACGCTCGAGGGCGCGCACGTCGACTACGACACCGGCGCGGTGTTCTGGGGCGAGCCGGGCACCAACGGCCAGCACAGCTTCTACCAGCTCATCCACCAGGGCACCCGGCTGATCCCGGTCGACCTGATCGGGTTCGGCAAGACCCTCAACCCGCTGCGCGACCACCACGACATCCTGTCGTCCAACGTCTTCGCGCAGGCCCAGGCGCTCGCGTTCGGCAAGACCCTGGAGCAGGTCCTGGCCGAGGGGACCTCGCCGGAGGTGGCGCCGCACCGGGTCATGGAGGGAAACCGGCCGACCAACGTGCTGCTGGCCGAGGTGCTGACCCCGCGGCTGCTCGGCACGCTGGTGGCGCTCTACGAGCACAGCGTGTTCACGCAGGGCACGATCTGGGACATCGATTCCTTCGACCAGTGGGGCGTCGAGCTGGGGAAGGTTCTGGCGGTGCAGATCATCCCCGAGCTGACCAGCGGGACCGAGCCCGAGCTGAAGCACGACTCGTCCACCAACGCGCTGATCCGGCGGTACCGGAGCCTGAAGCGCCGCTAGCTCACCAGCAGCGCGATCGCGATGTACTGGCACGTCGCGGCGGCGCAGACGAAGGCGTGGAAGACCTCGTGGTAGCCGAACACCGACGGGACCGGATCGGGCCAGCGCCGGTGGTAGGAGATCGCGCCGGTCGTGTAGAGCAGGCCCCCGGCGAGCATCAGCGCGCCGGGCGCCGGGCCCGCGTGGATCCACACCTCAGGCAGTGCCAGCGCGCCTAGCCAGCCGAGGGCCAGGAACATGCCGCCGATCAGGCGCTCCGGACCGTTCATCCACGCCATGTGGATCCCGGCCGCTGTCAGCGTGATGGTCCAGAGCACGATAAGGCAGGCCAGGCCCAGGTCGCCGCGCATGGCCAGCAGGAACGCGGGGGTGGCCGTGCCCGCGATCAGGAAGAAGATCATCGCGTGGTCGAGCCGCTGCAGCCGCCGGCGCCAGACGTCGGTCCAGTTGCCCCGGTGGTAGAGCGCGCTGATCCCGAACAGCGCGCTCACGCTGGCCGCGTAGATGGCCACGGCGGTGATCTGGGCCGCGCCGTGCGCCCGGACCAGCAGCAGCGTACCGAGCACCAGCGACGCCTCGAACCACACGAAGTGCAGCCAGCCGCGCAGGGCGGGCTTGGTGTAGTAGACGCCGCGGCGGGCGTCGTAGAGCGCGCCGACGCCCGGGTTGGCTGCCCTGGACTCCGCCATCACAGACCACCGCCTCGCTGTCGGGGGCCGGAAGGCCGGCCGTCGGCTTCGCTACCTAGTGTCCCCTATGCACGGCGTTCATCAGGCCATATACCCTGTCAGCGGGGTGTCGCTGGACCTACGGATTGACGATCGTCGCATGATGTGTCATGAATGGGTCCACGCTGAGGAGGGACGGGGCGTCATGAACCAGCCGGCGGAGCACCGGGAGCGGCTGCGGGTCGCCTGGGCCGATACCGATGCCAGCGGCCGGATCCACTTTACCGCCGCGTTCCGCTGGGCCGAGGTAGCCGAACACGCGCTGCTGCGCGGACTGGGCCTGACGCCGCCGGGCAACGCGGACGGGTTCCCCCGGCGCCGGGTTGAGGCGACCTACCACCGGCCGATGCACTTCGCCGACGAGTTCGACCTGGTGCTCGCGGCCGAGCGGGTGGGGCGGACGTCGGTTACCTACGCCTGGCAGGCGATCCGTGACGGCCAGGTCTGCGTGGAGGGCCGGACGGTCACCGTGCACGTGGACGGCGACGGCATCCCCGCGCCGCTCCCCCAGGCGTTCCGGCAGCTCGCGGTGTAGCGGCTGGGCGCGCTCAGACCAGTACCGATCCGCCGGCCACGTCGAAGATCACGCCGGTGATCCAGGCGGCGTCGTCCGAGGCGAAGTAACGGGCGGCGCTGGCCACGTCCTCGGGCGTGCCCAGGCGCCG
>Ga0307474_10001197_pt1 | contig 18914 bp, 20 predicted proteins | sample atmos_gasesECM1C_2_FD_203312 | JGI IMG/M metagenome (GOLD analysis project Ga0307474, IMG submission 203312) | Hardwood forest soil microbial communities from Morgan-Monroe State Forest, Indiana, United States - atmos_gasesECM1C_05 | ecosystem: Environmental > Terrestrial > Soil > Temperate... | reverse complement strand
ACGACACGCACCTGTCGGCCGTGAACATCCGCAAGTCCTGCGAGGACTCGCTGCGGCGGCTCAACACCGATCACATCGACCTCTACCAGATGCACCACGTGGACCGGGCCACGCCGTGGGAGGAGATCTGGGAGGCCATGGGGGTGCTGCGCGCCCAGGGGAAGGTGATCTACGTCGGGTCGTCGAACTTCGCCGGCTGGCACATCGCCCAGGCCCAGGAGGCGGCCGCCCGCCACGGGGCGCTGGGCCTGGTCAGCGAGCAGTCCCTGTACAACCTCGCGGTGCGCGCGGTCGAGCTCGAGGTGCTGCCCGCCTGCCAGGGCTACGGCCTGGGCGTGCTGCCGTGGAGCCCGCTGCACGGCGGGCTGCTGGCCGGGATCCTGCGCAAGGACGGCGGATCGGGCCGCAGCGGCGGCGGCCGGGCCGCGGACGCGCTGGCCGGCATGCGCGCCCAGGTGGAGGCGTACGAGGCGTTCTGCGCCGAGCTGGGCGAGGATCCGGCCCAGGTCGGCCTGGGCTGGCTGCTGCAGCAGCCCGCGGTGACCGCGCCCATCGTCGGGCCGAGCAGCCTCGGCCAGCTCGAGGGGGCGCTCCGCGCGCTGACGATCACGCTGGACGAGGTGGCGCTGGGCCGGCTGGACGAGATCTTCCCCGGTCCCGGCGGCGCCGCGCCGGAGGCGTACGCCTGGTAGGCGGCGGGGGAGGATGGTCGGCCGGGATGGAGGCCGGCGGGACGGCTGGGCGGCGGGACGGGCTGCGGGGCGGGACGCTCGCGGTAGGACGGCTAGGTGTCGTCGCGTCCCTCGCGGCTGCGCAGCAGGCGCCGCAGCGAGTCCAGCCGCGCGGCCAGCGCCCCGCCCTGGTCGTGCTCGCCGACCCAGGCGTCCAGGGCGCAGTCCGCCTCCAGGTGGGTGCAGCCGGGCGGGCAGGCGGCGACCCCCTCGGCCAGGTCGGGGAACGCCTGCACCACCCGGTCCGCCGAGATGTGACCCAGGCCGAAGCTGCGCAGGCCCGGCGTGTCGATGATCCAGCCGCCGCCGGGCAGGCGCAGCGCGACCACCGACGAGGACGTGTGCCGGCCCCGCCCGGTCACCGCACTGACCGTGCCGACCGCCCGCCCGGCCTCCGGGATCAGGGCGTTGACCAGGGTGGACTTGCCCACGCCGGAATGGCCGACGAGAACGCTGATCCGTCCGGCCAGCAGGGCCCGCAGCTCGTCCAGGCTGGCTTCGGCCAGCGGCCGGCCGGTGACCAGATACCGCACGCCGAGCGGGTTGTAGGCCGCGAGGATGTCGTCGGGACTGGCCAGGTCGGCCTTGGTCAGCAGGAGCAGCGGGGCAAGCCCGGCGTCGTAGGCGGCGACCAGGAAGCGGTCGATCAGCCGCGGCCGCGGCGGCGGGTCGGCCAGCGCGGTCACGATCCCGAGCTGCTCGGCGTTGGCCACGATGACGCGCTCAACCGGGTCGGTGTCATCGGCCGAGCGGCGCAGCACCGACCGGCGGGGCGCGACCCGGACGATCCTGGCCAGCGTTCCCTGATCGCCGGAGGCGTCCCCGACGAGGCTGACCATGTCCCCGACGACGACGCTCTTGCGGCCAAGCTCACGGGCTCTCATGGCGGTGATCTCCTGGCCGGCCGCCTCCCGGCCCTGCACCACGCAGGTGTACCGGCCGCGGTCGACGGCCGACACGAACGCCTCCGCCGCGTCCTCGTGAGCGGGCCTGCGCCGGGTACGGGGCCGGGATCCCCGGCCCGGGCGCACCCGGACATCGTCCTCGTCGAGGTGACTGATCGGCCGGCTCAGGGGGAGCGCTCCAGCATGCCGGCCCACATCCGGGTGAACCCGGGGAACGTCTTCCCGACGGTGGCGGCGTTGCCGACCCGCAGGCCGCCGGGCAGCGCCAGGCCGAGCACCGCGGCGGCCATCACCAGCCGGTGATCGTCGTAGGTGGCGAACGCGTCTTCGCCCGCGCGTAGCGGCCGGGGCCGGATGACCAGGCCATCCTCTCGCTCGGCGACGTCGCCGCCGAGGGCCCCGATCTCCCTGGCCAGCGCGGCCAGCCGGTCGGTCTCATGCGTGCGCATGTGCCCGATGCCGGTGAACACCGATGGCGAGTCGGCCAGGGCGGCCAGCGCGGTGAGCACCGGGACGATCTCGGCGACGTCGCCCAGGTGGGCGGTGATGCCGTGGACCGAGCCCGATCCGCTGACCCGCATCCCGTCGGCGGAGTCCGAGCAGTCGGCGCCCATCTGGCTCAGCACGTCCAGGATCTGCCCGGCCGGCTGCAGCGTCGGGGCCGGCCAGTCCGCGATCGTGACCGAGCCGCCGGTCACCAGGGCCGCCGCCAGGAACGGCGCCGCGTTGGATAGGTCGGGTTCCACCGCCACGGTCCCCGGCCGCAGTTCGCCGGGATGCACCCGCCAGCGGTCGGGAACGGCCGATTCCCCTTCGGCGTTCCACGCCTCGACATGCGCCCCCGCGCGCCGCAGCATCTGCACGGTCATCGCGATGTGCGGGGCGGAGGGCACCCGTGGGCCGCGGTGGCACACCTGCGCGCCCTTGTCGTAGCGCGGGGCGGCCAGCAGCAGGCCGGAGACGAGCTGAGACGAGCCGGACGCGTCCAGGGTGACCGTGCCGCCGCCGATCCCGCCCCGGCCGCGGACGATGAACGGGACCGCGCCCCGGCTCCCGTCATCGATCACCGCGCCCAGCTCGCGCAGCGCGGCGAGCAGCGGGGCCACCGGGCGCATCGAGGCCTGCGTGTCGCCGCGGAACTCGACGTCGGCCCGGGCCAGCGCGGCCACGGGCGGGACGAATCGCAGCACGGTGCCCGCATTGCCGACGTCGATGACCGCGCGCCCGCCGGGCCGGCCGGGCGTCACCTGCCAGGCCGCGGTCTCGTGGTCCGGGCCAACCTCTTCGACGGAGGCTCCGAGCGCCCGCAGCGCGGCGGTCATCAGCTCGGTGTCCCTGGCCCGCAGCGGGCCGGTGATGGTGGTCGCGCCGCGAGCGAGCGCGGCCAGGACCAGGGCGCGGTTGGTCACCGACTTCGAGCCGGGCGGCCGCAGCCGGGCGCGCACCGGCCCGCTCGCGGCCGGGGCCGCCCAGTCGCCGGGGGCGGGCGCGCCCGGCGGCGCTGCTGATTGCATGCTGCGAGCGTACTGGCCGACGCGGGCCCGGCGGGGTGCCGCGGCCGGGCCCGGGCGGATCGGCGTGCATGGTCCGCGTCAGGCTGGGAAGGGATCTTGGATCACGAAACCGGCGCCGGATTTGCCTGGCCGAGGTTTGGCAAACCCGGATGTTGGCTATGAACTGGCACAATCTGCGCTCCCCGCACCCGCGGGCGAGCAGACTGGGGATAACCAGTCCCCGGGCGACCCCCGAAGCGGTCAAGGTGAGGACATGTGTGGCCGGTATGCGTCCGCGCGTAAGCGCATAGAACTCCTGGAGGAGTTCCGCGTTGAGCGCGACCGTGTCTCCGAACCGCTGGAGCCCGACTACAACGTCGCGCCGACCAAGCGGGTCTACGCGGTGATGACGCGCGACCGGCGGCCGTCAGAGCTCGCCGCAGAGGCCGAACATGACGCCGCGGACGGCGGGGACGGCCGGTCCGCCGCCGAGGGGCCGTCGGGGATTGCGCGGGAACTACGGGTGGTCCGGTGGGGCCTGGTGCCGTTCTGGGCCAAGGATCCCAAGATCGGCAGCCGCATGATCAACGCACGGGCCGAGACGGTGGGCTCCAAGCCCGCCTTCCGGCACGCGTTCAAGCGCCGCCGCTGCCTGCTGCCCGCGGACGGCTATTACGAGTGGCAGGCGCCCGACGGCACGGAGGCCGACACGCCCGGGGGCAAGGGACCCAAGCAGCCCTACTTCATCACCCGGGGCGACGGCGGGCCGCTGGCGTTCGCGGGCCTGTACGAGCTCTGGCGGGACTCCGCGCTGCCGGAGGACCACGAGCGGGCGTGGCTGTGGACGGCCACGATCATCACCACCAGTGCCCCGGATGAGCTGGGCAAGATTCACGACCGGATGCCGATGGTCATCGAGCCCGATCGCTGGGCGGACTGGCTCGATCCGGCCGCCGACGACCCGGCCGACGTGGCCGCGCTGCTGGCCCCCGCGGCCGTGGGCGGCCTGATCTCGTACCCGGTTTCCACGTCGGTCAACTCGGTGCGCAACAACGGTCCCGAGCTGATCACGCGCGCCGAGCTCGCCCCGCCCCGACCGGGCGGGGGCTCGGGCGCACCCAGCGCGCGCTCCGGCAGATCCAGGAGCGCGGCAGCCCAAGGAACCTCCGGCAGCGTTGCCGACAAGCTGCTGTAGGCCAGTGCTCAACCGGCCAGGCAGCAAGGAACACCGATCCGGCGCTGCCGGGCCCTAGGCGGATAGGAGGGTTGGTATCGATGGATACCGCCATCGCTCGCAAGCGCCTGGAGGAGATTCGCTCCGAGATCGAAAGGTCCATCTCGGTACTCAAGGGCGAGCAGGAAGAAGACGAGCGTGTCCTGGACTATCCGCAGGATCCGGCCGACGCCGGGGCCAATCTCTCCGAGTCGGAGCGGAGTGAGGCGATCCTGGCCCTGGCCAGGATGCAGCGGACCCAGGTGCTCGATGCCCTGCGGCGCATCGAGCTCGGCACCTACGGCACCTGCGTGGACTGCGGAGCGTCCGTTCCCGAAGGGCGGCTCGAGGCCAGGCCTGAGGCGGCCCGCTGCGTGAAGTGCCAGGGCAAATGGGACCGATTGCGGCGCTGAGCCCGCCGCGCGCGCCGGCGGCGGAATGAAGCTACTGCGCAGCGTGTTGCAACGCCTGTGCCGATAGCAAGCAGCCCGCCGCGCGATCACCTGCCGGCGCTGAAAAGCGCTTCGACGGTAATCGGACGCGAGTTCCGCGGGCCTGGCGTTGTATCCTCCCGCCGTGAGAGTTGGCCCGGCGGCCAGTGGCCAGGCGGCCGGCCGCAGCCAGCGATGGTGGAGGGGGTGAGTCCGGTCCCAGAGACACTCGAAGAGCGCAGCGAGCGCTTTGAGCACGATGTCTTGCCGTACCTGGATCAGCTGTACGCCGCGGGAATGCGGATGACCCGTAACCCGGCCGATGCCGAGGACCTGGTACAGGAGACGTTTGCCAAGGCGTATGCGTCCTTCCACCAGTTCCAGGAGGGCACGAACCTCAAAGCCTGGCTGTTCCGGATTCTCACCAACACGTTCATCAACACCTACCGCAAGCGCCAGCGTGAACCGCAGCGAGCGGGCAACGAGGAAATCGAGGACTGGCAGCTCGCCAGGGCCGCATCGCACAGCTCGGCCGGGCTGAAGTCGGCCGAGGCCGAGGCGCTCGAGCGGCTTCCCGATTCCGACGTCAAGGAAGCGTTGCAAGCTCTCCCCGAAGAGTTCCGCATCGCCGTCTACCTGGCCGATGTCGAGGGCTTCGCCTACAAGGAGATCGCCGACATCATGGGGACCCCGATCGGGACCGTGATGTCGCGCCTGCACCGCGGGCGCAGGCAACTCCGGGAGATGCTCCAGGACTACGCGGCCAAAGAGGGCCTGGTCAGGGCGGCGCAGACCGCCCGTGCCGAGGCGTCACCATCGGGCGAAGAGTCCGGGAGGGACGCGGGATGAGTTGCGGCAAGCCGCATGACGTGCCGTGTAGCGAGGTACTGGAGCGGCTGTACACATATCTCGACGGAGAGATCGAGGATCACAGCTACGCGCAGATCCGCGAGCACCTGGATGAGTGCGGTCCCTGTCTGCGCGAGTACGGCCTGGAAGAGGCCGTTAAGCGGCTGGTACACAAATGCTGCGGCGCCGAGCCGGCGCCGAGTGAGCTGCGGGTGAAGGTCATGACCCGGATCCGGGCGGTGCGAGCCGAGCTCGAGATCACCGAGTACCGGGTCGACTAGCTTCCCGGCGCTAACCGGTGCTAACCGGTCCAACCGGGTGCCGGTGCGTTCATCATGATTAATGATTTTTCTTCGGCCTTATCGGCAGGCGTCGGCCGGGTTTTGATTACGAATTGCATCGCGGCGTGTACACATTGCGCATGTTGTGGCGGAGGCCTTCGCGGAGGCGTTCGACCGAGTTACTCTGAGTGGCGGCGCCCGGGCGGGCCGGATGGCGCCATCGCGCCTGGCCATGCGCCGGTGCACGTCGGTCGAGGTTGCTGAGGGTCGGTCATGGGCAGGGTCTCGCGCGCAGCGTGGATCTACATCGCGGCGGTCGTGATAGCGGCCGCCTCGGTCGTCGCGCCCCGGCTCTCCGGCCGCCCGATGAACGCGGGCTGGTGGATGGCGCTCGGCGTGCTCATGCTGCTGTTCCTGATCTGCGATTCCACCCCGACGCCGCTCGCCGCACGCCAGTCCGCGTGGTCGCCGAGCTCGTCGGCCACCCTCGCCGCCGTCGTGCTGCTCGGGCCGGTCGGCGCGGCGCTCGTCGGGGCGGTGTCCGTGCTGTCCCTGCGACGCAAGCTGCTGCTGGCCGAGCGGGTGTTCAATGCCGGGAACTTCGCCGTCTCGGGCTTCGCGGCGGGGGAGACGTTCGTCGCGCTCGGCGGCCGGATCGGCCTGCCCAAACCGGACGATTTCCCGGCGATCGTCTGGCCGTTCGCCGCCGCCGCCGCGGCGCACGTGTTCGTCAACCTGGGCCTGATGTGGGGAGTGCTGCAGCTGACCCGCCGCGAAGGCCCGCTGCCGCGCCGCGTCCAGCTCGAGTCCAGCGTGCCGCTGCTGCTCGCCTCGGATCTCGGGTACGCCGCGCTCGGCCTGGTGATCGCGGCGCTGTGGACGGTGATGGGGCCGTTCGCCGCCGCGCTGGTGCTGGTGCCGCTGTTCGTGGCCCGCTGGGCCATGGGGCAGTTCGCCGAGCAGCAGCGCGCGTACGCGGCCACGATGGCGGCGCTCTGCCAGGCGGTGGAGACCAAGGACTTCTACACCCGCGGTCATAGCGAGCGGGTATCGCGCGGTGCGGGGATGATCGCGCAGCAGATCGGCATGCGCGCGGACCGGGCCGAGGCGATCAAATACGCTGGGATGCTGCACGACGTCGGCAAGCTGGGCGTGCCCACCAAGGTGCTGCAGAAGACCGGGCCGCTGACCGAGGAGGAGTTCGCCGCGATCCAGCTGCACCCGATGCGCGGCCTGGAGATCGTCCGGGAGATCGGCTTCCTCAACGAGGCGCTGGCCGGGATCATGCACCACCACGAGAAGATCGACGGCACCGGCTACCCGATGGGCTTCGCCGGCGATGAGATCCCCGAGTTCGCCCGGATCATCGCGGTCGCCGACGCGTTCGACTCGATGACGTCGACCCGGTCCTACCGGGCGGCCCGCCGGATGAGCGAGGCCATCGACGAGCTGCGCAAGGGAGCCGGCACCCAGTTCGATCCGGCGCTGGTGGAGGCGTTCATCGCCGCGCTGCACCGGGACGGCTGGCGGCTGCCCGAGCGCGCCCAGGCGCCGGACGACCGGCAGACGGTGACCGCCCAGGACCATGACGACCCGACGGCGCCGCTGCGGGTCATCGAGAGCTACTGACCGCAGGAGGACCCGGTGGCGATGCGCCAGGCCGACGACCGGCTGCCCTCGTGGCAGGCCATGGACTCGGGCCGGCTCCTGCTGCTGGCCGCGGTCGGGATGATGGTGGTGGCCGCGGTGGCCCACACGGCCGCCGCGCGGCTCACCGGCCCGCAGACCGCGATCGCGTTCGGCTCGGTCATCGCGATCGGCGAGCTGCTCAGGCTCGCCCAGCCCGGCGGCCGGGAGGCGGCGCCCATCGCGACGGCCGCGGCGCTCGCCTACGCGTTACTGCTGCGGGTCGGCGAGCTGCCCGCGGGCCAGCCGATCCCGCGGGTCTCGGCGCTACAGGTGATCACGGTCACCGCGGTCGGAATGACGGTCGGCGCGCTCCCGCACATCGCGGCCGGCCGCCCGGCCGGGCTGACCGGGATGGCGACCCGGCTGGTCGCGGTGGCCTGCGTGGCGTTCGCCTTCCGGCCGATCGCGGGCACGGACATCATCAGCGGCCCGGGTCACTGGTGGATCGCCTTCATGGTGATGACGGCGCTGGTCATCGTCGGCTGGCTGGCCGAGGCCCTGATCGGCGCGCTGATCAGGGCGGATGACCTCGGGGCCCGGTTCTCCGTCGCGCTGTGGGACGAGATGCGGACCCAGCTTCCGCTCGGCGCGGCCGTCGGCGTCTCGGCCATGATGATCACTTTCGCCGCCGAGGTCATGGGGCTGGCCGAGCTGGCCGTGTTCCTGGGGCCGCTGCTGGCCACCCAGGTCGCGTTCCGCCGTTACTCCGGTATCCAGGCCACCTACCTGCAGACCGTCCGCGCCCTGGCGCGGGTCACCGAGGTGGGCGGGTACGTCGAGAGCGGCCATTCCCGGCGGGTCAGCCGGCTCGCCGTGGCCGTCGGCCGGGAACTCGGCCTGGCCGAGCCGGACCTGCTGCACCTCGAGTACGCCGCGCTGATGCACGACATCGGGCAGCTCGCCCTGCCCGACCCCATCCCGGGCGGGGCCACGGTACTGGTCTCCAAGGAAGACCAGCGGCGGATCGCCGAACTGGGCGCGGACGTGATCAGCAAGGCCGGCGTGCTGGACCGGGTGGCCGAGCTCGTCCGCTGCCAGAGCTGGCCCAGCCGGGGCGACCCCGAGCCGCCGGTCGGCAGCCGCATCATCCGGGCCGTGAACGCGTTCGACGACCTGGTCGGAGGATCCACCGACCGGGACCGCAGCGCCGCCGCGCTGGAGCGCCTGCGCCTGGACACCGCCGTCGAGTACGACCCCGGGGTCGTCGAGGCGCTCTCCGAGGTCGCCGGAAAGCGCCTGGCCAGCCGCCTGGAGTAGGCTGCGCGGCGTGCCCGAGCGGAAAATCGAATCGGTTCTGGTGGCGAACCGGGGGGAGATCGCGCGGCGGATCATCCGCACGCTGCGGCGGATGGGGATCCGGGCCATCGCGGTGTACTCCGAGGCGGACGCCGCCCTGCCCTACGTGCGCGAGGCCGACGAGGCGGTGCCGATCGGCCCGGCTCCGCCCGCGCGCAGCTATCTCGACGTGGGCGCCGTGGTCGGGGCGGCCCGCCGGGCCGGGGCCGCCGCGGTCCACCCCGGCTACGGGTTCCTGGCCGAGAACGCCGGGTTCGCCGCCGCGGTGATCGAGGCGGGCCTGACCTGGGTCGGCCCTCCGCCCGAGGCGATCGAGCTGATGGGCGACAAGATCAACGCCCGGAACCTGATGGAACGGGCGGGCGTGCCGGTCGCCGCGGGCTCCAGGGAACCGGTGGATGACGTGGCCGCCGCGGTCGCCGAGGCCGAGCGGATCGGCTACCCCGTGATGATCAAGGCGGCGGCGGGCGGCGGCGGGATAGGCATGAGCGCGGCCGCGAACGAGGCCGAGCTGCGCGCGGGCTTCGAGACCGCGCGCTCGCGGGCCGAGCGGTTCTTCGGCAGCGCCTCGATCCTGCTGGAGCGCTGCATCGAGCGGGCCCGGCACGTCGAGGTGCAGATCCTCGGGCTGAACGACTCCCGGGTGCTGACGCTCGGGGAGCGCGACTGCTCGGTGCAGCGGCGGCACCAGAAGGTCGCCGAGGAGACGCCGTCACCCGGCGTCACGCCCGAGCTCAGGGCGCGGATGCTGGCCGCGGCGGCGCGGGCCGGCGAGGCGGTCGGGTACCGCGGCGCCGGGACGGTGGAGTGCCTGGTGGACGCCGCGAGCCAGGAGTTCGTGTTCCTCGAGATGAACACCAGGATCCAGGTGGAGCATCCGGTCACCGAGTTGGTCACCGGGATCGACCTGGTGGAGCAGCAGGTGCTGATCGCGGCCGGCGGCGAGGTGAGCTTCGGGCCGGAATCGGTTCACCCGGAGGGGCACGCGGTGGAACTGCGCGTCTATGCCGAGGATCCGGTGAGGTTCCTGCCCAGCCCGGGCCTGATCACCGAGTGGGCGGAGCCGTCCGGCCCCGGGATCAGGGTCGACGCGGGGTACACGGCCGGAAACGAGGTGACCCCGTTCTACGACCCGCTGCTGGCCAAGCTGTGCGTGCACGGCGCCAGCCGCGGCGAGGCGCTGCGCCGGGCCCGTGCCGCCGTGGACGGGTTCCGGATTCGCGGCCCCAAGACTAACCTCCCATTTCACGCGGAACTGCTGGACAGCGACGAGTTCGCCAGCGGCCGGTACGACACCTCCGTGGTCGGTCGGCTGCGGCCCTGACCGGCGCTTGACGGCACAATGATGTTTGGTGGCACCGATTTTGCGGCCCGGGGCCGTGGATCGCCAGGCGCTGAGGCGAGGAGGTACACGCGTGACCGAGGTCCGCGCGGAGATGGTGGCGAATGTGTGGCAGGTCGTGGCGTCGGAGGGTGAATCCGTGGCGGACGGCGACACGCTGGTCATCCTGGAGTCGATGAAGATGGAGATCCCGGTCCTGGCCGAGGGGCCCGGGACGGTCACCAAGCTCGCCGTGGCCGAGGGAGACGTGGTCCAGGAGGGCGACCTCATTGCCGTCATCGAGTGACCGGGGCCGCCCGGGGGGCGGGGCGGCCGGGCCGGCCGGGCCGGTCCTGCCGGTCGGGCTGCGGGCGTCCGTCCGGGCCGTGGTCACCGAGGCCGACACGGCCGCGGGCATGGGCAGCGGTGACGTGCCGGTGCTCGCCACTCCGCGGCTGCTGGCCCTGGCCGAAGCCGCGACCGTGGTCGCGGTCGGCCCGAGCCTCGGCGCCGGCCTCACCTCGGTGGGGACCTCGGTGGCCCTCGAGCATCGCCGGGCGAGCCCGCTGGGCGCCGAGATCGACGTGGAGGCCGAGCTGACCGAGGTTGACGGGCAGCGGCTGGTCTTCAGTTTCATCGCCCGCGCCGCCGACACCGATGAGGACGTGGTGATCGGAGCCGGCACCGTGGAGCGCGTGGTGCTCGACCGGGAGCGTTTCATCGCCCGGGCGGCTCAGAAACCGGCCGTGGACCGCGGGTAGGCGTTCTTCGGGTCGGTGGCGACGTTGACCAGGTAGGGGACGCCGGAGTCGAAGGCACGGCGCAGCGCCGGGGCGATGCCGCCCGGCGTGGCCACCAGCTCCCCGGCCCCGCCGAGCGCGGCGACCACCTGGTCGTAGCGGCAGTGCGGCTGCAGGTCGGCGGCGACGTCGTAGCCGTAGAGCGCCTGCATCGGGTACTTCTCCAGTCCCCAGATTCCGTTGTTGCCGCAGATCATGACGACCGGCAGCCGGTGCCTGACCAGGGTGTCGACGTCCATGAGCGAGAAGCCGGCGGCGCCGTCCCCGAGCAGCAGCACGACCTGCGCCGCCGGGCGGGCGATCCGCGCGGCGATGGCGTAGCCGAGGCCGGTGCCGAGGCATCCGTACGGTCCGGGATCCAGCCAGCATCCGGGGCGCCGGGGCTCGACGTACTTGCCCGCGTAGGACACGAAGTCGCCGCCGTCGCCGATCACCACGGCATCGTCATCGAGGAACCGGGCCAGCTCGCCGTAGATCCGCATGGGATGGATGGGGTCGGCGTCGCTCGCGAGCAGCCGGGCGTCGGCGGCCATGGCCTGATCCCGGGCGGCCTGGAGCCTGGGCAGCCAGTCGCCCGGCCGGGGCCGGGCCGACCCGGCGCGGCCGGCCAGGGCCGTGAAGAACGCGGTCAGGTCGCCCGCGGCGGCCCCGTCCAGGTCCCGGTGCCCGGCGAGCTGTCCCGGCGCGTCCGCGACGTGCACCACCTTCGCCGGCGGCGTCCCGTTCTTTCCCCCGAACTCCCCGTAGCCCAGCCGGAAGTCGAGCGGAGTCCCGGCCACGATGACCAGGTCGGCCTCGCCGAAGGCGAGCTGCCGGGCCCGGGTCACGAGCAGCTCGTGACCGGCCGGCAGGATGCCGCGCCCCTGCCCGTTGGCGATCACGGGGAGCCGTAGTTCCTCGCAAGCGCACCGGGCCGCCTCGTCGGCGCCGTCCAGCCACACGTCCGAGCCGAGCACCAGCACCGGCCGGCTGGCCTGCGCGAGCAGGCCGGCGATCGCGTCGACCGCTCCCGGTTCGGGCTGGTCATGTCCTTCGGCCGGGCTCTCGTTCACCGGCGGCCGGGGCTCGGCCCGGCCGAACAGCGCCTCCAGGCTCACGTCGAGGAACACCGGGCCGCGATGGCGCGCCCCGGCGAGCCGGAAAGCCTCGTCGGTCGCGGGGCCGACCCCGGCGCTGTCGTGCTCGGTCCAGGCCCGCTTGGTGATCGCCTGGAGCAGCAGCGGATGATCCATCTCCTGCAGGCTGCCCGAGCCCCACCGGTAGTCGGGCGCCCGTCCGCCGATCACCACCACGGGCGCGCCGTTGAAATGGGCCGTGGTTATCGCGCTCACGCTGTTCGTCACGCCCGGGCCGGCGGTGACCGCCGCGAAGCCCGGGGTCCGGCCGAGCCGGGCCGTCGCCTCCGCGGCGAACACGGCGGTCTGCTCGTGCCGGACGTCCAAGATCCGCATCGGCGGGTCGGCCTTGACCGCCCCGTCGTAGAGCGGGAACACGTGCAGCCCGGACAGGGTGAACATGGTCTGCACACCGTGCCGCCGGGCGGCCGCCACCGCGTACGTGCCGCTTTGCGGCCTGTCCTCGTCCTCGGCCATGCCGCGACGTTACCAGCTGGTAGCGGTCTGCTGCTCGGCGCCCGGGCTGGCGCGCGGTGTCCCTGAGGGTCCGCCCGCGGGCGCTTCGGCGTCGGGAGCATTTGCGCTGGATGCGATGATGACGGCATGCCGACGCTCACCGACCTTGCCCTCCGCCAGGCGGGCCTGACCGAGGCGGACGTCGACTGGCTGCACATGTTGCTGTCCGACTGGCAGCTGCTCGCCGACCTGTCCTTTGCCGACCTGGTGCTGTGGGCGCAGGTGCGGGACGGATCCGGCTGGCTCGCGCTGGCCCAGATCCGCCCGGTGACCGCGCCGACGGCCATAGCGGACGACATCGTGGGCGCGGTGCACCCGGGCGGGGCCCGGCCGTTCCTGGACGTCGCCATGGAGGAGCGGCGGATATGCCGGGAGGGTGATCCCGAATGGACGACCGGGGTGCCGGTGCGGCACGAGACCATTCCGGTGACGCATGAGGACCGGGTCATCGCGGTCATCGAACGGTCGACGAACCTGTCCGCCGCGCGGACGCCGAGCCGGATGGACCTCGCCTATCTGCGGGCCGCCGACGACCTCGCGCAGATGGTGGCGGCCGGCATCTTCCCGCTCCCGGGCGAGCAGCCGACCCTGGTCCGGTCGCCGCGGGTCGGGGACGGCCTGCTCCGGCTCGGCCGGTCGGGGCGGGTGACCTATGCCAGCCCGAACGGGCTGTCGGCCTATCGCAGGCTCGGCCTCACCGCCGACCTCGTGGGGGCGGAGCTGGGGCCGCTGACCGCGCGGCTGAGCGCGAGCGGGGGGCCGCGCGACGACTCGCTGATGCTGACCGCGAGCGGCCGGGCTCACATGGAGACCGAGGTCGAGGGCAACGGCTCGGTGGTGCAGTTGCGGGCGATCCCGCTGGTGGTCGGCGGGGTGCGCTCGGGGGCGCTGATCCTGCTCCGGGACGTGACCGAGCTGCGGCACCGGGAGCGGGAGCTGATCACCAAGGACGCCACGATCAGGGAGATCCACCACCGGGTCAAGAACAACCTGCAGACGGTCGCCGCCCTGCTGCGGTTGCAGGCGCGCAGGCTCAAGGCCGCCGAGGCGCGGGCCGCGCTGCAGGAGGCGGTGCGACGGGTCGGCTCGATCGCGATCGTCCACGAGACCCTCTCGCACGCCCCGGACGAGGTCGTGGACTTCGACGACATCGCGGGCCGGGTGGCGATGATGGCCGCGGAGGTCGCCGCGCCCGAGGCCAGGGTCAAGCCCGGCCTGTCCGGGGAGTTCGGGCTGCTGCCCGCCTCGGTCGCCACCCCGCTGGCCCTTGTCCTGACCGAGCTGCTGCAGAACGCGCTACAGCACGGATTCACCCGGCCGACGGGCACCGCCCTGGGCGGAAAGCTCGAGGTCACGGCGAACCGGCTGAACGGCCAGCTCACGGTGACGGTGACCGATAACGGAGTGGGGCTGCCGGAGGATTTTGACGTCAACTCGACGGCCAGCCTGGGCCTGCAGATCGTGCGGACGCTGGTGGTCGCGGAACTGGGCGGGCGGCTGGAGGTTTCGCCCCAGCCGGGCGGCGGGACCAGGGTTCTGGTCGAGATCCCGGTGCAGACGGCGACCGGGACGCCGGACGGCGGGGCAGGACCGGGGACGCCGGCCTGACCCGCCGCGGCCGGGCGGGTCAGACGTGCGCCTGCGCCCTCACCCGGGACGACCTGCGCTTGAGGGCACGCCGCTCATCCTCGCTGAGCCCGCCCCAGACACCCGAATCCTGTCCGCTCTCCAGGGCCCATTGCAGGCACGACTCCATCACGGCGCAGCGCTGGCACACTTGCTTGGCCTCGTCGATCTGCGATAGTGCGGGACCCGTGTTTCCGATCGGGAAGAACAGCTCCGGATCTTCGTCACGGCAGGCGGCGTGGTGACGCCAGTCCATGAGGTCCACTCCTCTGTGAGGTCGGTGCCGTGGCCGGGGCCCGTTGCCTCTCCGTAGCGCTTGTGAACGATTTCACGAGCTATGCCGTACGCCGATCTTGTTAAGTTCCCGAACCTGAGAGTCGTAATCTGAGACTTGCGCCCCGATTGGTTTCCCAGGCGAGGCTGTTGGGTCACGGCGCTGCATAACCCGCCCAGCAGGGGCGCATGGCTAGTGCGCCGCTCGCCAGGAGCGTTATAACCCTCTCAAGGTCGGCGATGAACCGCAAGAGGCTTTGGCAAAGGTTCGGGTGGATTTCAGTGTCAGATCAGTCACATTGTCGGCATGGGGTGCGGCGGGGATTGCACCACGCGTTCTAGGCAATGATCCGCAACGCATCGGGCACTGACCGGAACCTGACCAGCTCATGTTCGCCCATGTATTCTCCGTCGACCTGAAAGGCCACCGGGCGGGTCGATCTGAGGGTCAGCTCGCCCTGGTCGTGCAGGGTCACGACGGTGCGGCCGCGAGGCGGGCGGTCGGCCGAAAGCATCTGGCTCAGAGTGCGGCACAGGCTCACGCTGCCCAGGCTGCGCAGCGCGAACAGGTCCAGACCGGAGTCGAAGCCCGCCTGCGGGTTGGTGTAGACCGGACGCCGCCCGAGATAGGTCCACGGCGAGGTGTTGGACACGATGCCGACGAACAGCGGGCCAACCGGAGATTGCCCGTCCCGCTCCAGTGTCAACGCCGGATGGCGCCGGTCGGTGACCAGGTAGAACTGCCGCATGGTCATCCGCACGTAGAGGGCGGTCGAGGCGGCCCGGCCGCTCGACCGGTAACCGTCGACCGCCCGGACCACCTCCGCGTCGAGGCCGAGCCCGGCGTTGAAGGTGAAGTACCGGTCGCCCGCCAGGCCCACGCCGATGCGCCGGTAGCGCCCCCTGGCGATGGATTCGAGCACCTGGCCGACCGCGTCCACGAGGTCGGGGGGCATGCCCACGGCGCGGGTGAAGACGTTCGCGTTGCCGCCAGGCAAGGCCGCGAGCGCCGGCAGGTGGTCGGGGCCCGCGGCGGGCGCGCCGGCCCGCGAGGAACGGCAGGGCGCGTCGTCGGCGAGGATTCCGTTCACCGCCTCGTTGACCGTGCCGTCGCCGCCGAGCGTGAGGACCAGCCCGAGTCCGTCGGCCCGAGCCGCAGCCGCCAGACTGGTGGCATGGCCCCGGTAGCGTGTCTCCACGACCTCAAGGTCGACGGCGGAGGAGAGCGCCCGGACGATAACATCCCGCCGGAGCCGGGTCGTGGAGGTGGCGTGTGGGTTCACGATCAAGAGCGCGCGCACGCGCTCAGGTTAGCGAGGCCCGGGAGCCGGAGCAGCCGGGGCGTCCGGCCATGCTCGCCGGCGCCGCGGTGATACAGGCCGTCGAGGCGGCCGCCGTGCTGCTCGCGTCGGTGCTGGCCGGGGTCGACGCGGGCACCGGGCGCTCCTATCACGTCAACAGCGGCATCGCGCTGACGATCATCGGGGTGCTGACCGCGGCCGGGCTGGCCTGGGTCGCGGCCGGGGTGGCCGCGGCTCGCGCCTGGAGCCGCACCCCGGCGCTGCTCACCCAGCTCTTCGTGGGCATCGTGAGCATCTACCTGGTGCAGGCGCCCCGGTACGTGTGGGGCATTCCCGGCCTGGTCCTGGCGCTCGCCGGGTTCGTTACCCTGCTCGCCCCGCCGAGCATCCGCGCGCTGAGCCGAGGCCCGTCAGAGCCTCCGGCCAAGCCCCCGGCCGCGGCGAACCCCCCGGGGGCGTCGGGCAGGACGGGGCGCCGGGCCCGGGATTGACGGCCGGGCGAGCGCTACTCGTCCGTGGTCAGCCCCTCGCGGAGCTGAGTCAGCGTCCGGGCCAGCAGCCGCGAGACGTGCATCTGGGAAATGCCGAGCTCGGTCGCGATCTGTGACTGGGTCATGTTGCCGAAGAACCGGAGCATCAGGATCTTCTTTTCCCGCGGCGGGAGCCGCTCGAGCAGCGGCTTGAGCGATTCCCGGTACTCCACACCCTCGAGGGCGTCGTCGAGCATGCCCAGCGACTCGGCGACCGCCGGCGCGTCCTCGTCGCCGGAGTCCGGGGCGTCCAGCGACACCGTGGAGTAGGCGTTGGCCGATTCCAGGCCCTCGAGCACCTCTTCCTCGCTCATCTGCAGGTGCGCCGCGAGCTCGGCGACGGTCGGCGCGCGTCCCAGACGCTGCGCGAGATCGCTGATCGCCTTGGTCAGCGCGAGCTTGAGCTCCTGCAGCCGCCGCGGGACCCGGACGGCCCACCCCTTGTCCCGGAAATGCCGCTTGATCTCGCCGACGATGGTGGGCGTGGCGTAGGTGGAGAACTCCACCCCGCGGCTCAGGTCGAACCGGTCGATGGACTTGATCAGCCCGATCGTGGCCACCTGGGTCAGGTCGTCAAGCCACTCGCCCCGGTTGCGGAACCTGCGGGCCAGGTACTCGACCAGCGGAAGGTGCAATTCGACCAGTTCGCCCCGTATGCGCTGGCGTTCCTGATCACCTTCGGGCAGCGTGACCAGCCGCTCGAACAGCTCCCGGGCGCGTCCGCGCTCCCGCGTCGCGTGCTGGATCTTCGCGGCGCCGAGTTCGGTGTCCACATCGGCGTCCGGTTCGCCCTCTGCGACGGTGCCGATGTCGGCCGCCTCCTCGTCCCCGGCTCCGGCCAGGCCATAGGCCGCCGGCTCGCCGTTGGTGTCGCCGACCGCCATGTCCTCGGCCTGGGCGGCCACCGTGGTCTCGTACTCCTCGGTCACCGCGACCTCGATCTCCCCCCTCACACCGACCCCGACGACTCTCTCGTCTTTCGCAGCACGATCGTCAGCAGGTCGCCGGGGCCAACGTACGCGTCCACGCTTCCGGCCAGCGCGGTGAGCACCGTCCACGCGAACGTGTCGCTGGCCGGCTGTTGCGGAGCAAGGCACGGCACGGACACCGCGATCGCCATGTCGTCCTGGCCGAGGGTGAAGCCGCATTCCAGGCTGGCGCCGGGCACGGCCTGGCTGAGCAGCATGGCGCACGCCTCGTCCACGGCGATCCTCAGATCCTCGATCTCGTCCAACGTGAAGTCCAGCCGCGCGGCGAGCCCGGCCGTCGCGGTGCGCAGCACCGACAGGTACGCGCCCTCGGCCGGCATGCGAACGATCACCTGGTCCTGTGCCTCGCGACGCTGGCCGGCCCTCGATGAGCTGGCCCTGTCCGCGGCCGGCTCACGCGCAACCCCCGTCACGGCTGTACCGGTTGCCGACGTGGTCGATTCTTCCCTCACGTGTGTCCTCCCACACCGCCCGGGCCCGGCCCGTCGTCGCGGGCTAACCCTCTGCCTGCAACTTACCGCGAGCGAGCGGTTACTCTGTCACGGCGCGCGGCCACGGCCGCTCGGACGGGACGGACCGGCCCCCGCCCGGCACCGTGCCCAATGCAGCAGAGGACCGCGCCGGGCTATGCCCGCGTGGTCCTCCGACTGGCTGGATCGTCTGGTTACCTCGCCATCAGCCCTGCTTGGTCTCCCAGAAGATCTTACTGATCTGCTCGATCTTGGCCAGCAACTGCTCGGCAACGGCCGGATCCGTGCTGGCCTTGGTGCCGCCGCCACCGCCGGCCAGCTTGGTCGCCTCGTTGAACAACTGGTTCAGCTGCGGGTACTTCTCGAAGTGCGGAGGCTTGAAGTAGTCGGTCCACAGTACCCAGAGGTGGTGCTTGACCAGCTCGGACCGCTGCTCCTTGATGATGAGCGCCCGGGCGCGGAATTCCGCGTCGGTGTTCTGCTGGTACTTCTCGCAGATGGCCTTGACGGATTCGGCCTCGATCCGGGCCTGAGCGGGGTCATAGACGCCGCAGGGGAGGTCGCAGTGAGCGTGCGCGGTGGCCCTCGGTTCGAGAAGACGTGCGAGCAGCCTCATTGATCTCCTTCTCTCATGTCAGATCATGGATTCCGGATTCCGACAGTACCCCTTGCGCTATGCCTTATTCAGGGAGGGTGCATGCGCTGGCCGGTGTGGCGAGTCGCGGTCGCGGAGCGGTCCATGGAGCCCGCCCTGAACCCGGGCGACTGGCTGCTGGTCCGCCGCCGGATGCGTCCTGGCCGGCCGCTCCGGATCCGCGCCGGGCAGGTCGTGATCGCGCGTCATCCGTACCGGCCGGACCTGCTTCTGGTCAAGCGGGCCGCGCGCCGGATGCCGGGCGGCTGGTGGCTGGAATCGGACAACCCCTATGCCGGGGCCGTCGACAGCAGGCGCTTCGGCCCGGTGCCGCCGGGCCTGATCGAAGGGCGGGTCCTATGCCGCTACCGGGCCGCTTCCCGGCCGTGACGCGGCGGCGAGGCGGGCCGGTACGCGGCCAAAAGAGCCGCTGGCCCCGCCCGGGACGGGC
>Ga0307474_10001195_pt1 | contig 18947 bp, 18 predicted proteins | sample atmos_gasesECM1C_2_FD_203312 | JGI IMG/M metagenome (GOLD analysis project Ga0307474, IMG submission 203312) | Hardwood forest soil microbial communities from Morgan-Monroe State Forest, Indiana, United States - atmos_gasesECM1C_05 | ecosystem: Environmental > Terrestrial > Soil > Temperate... | reverse complement strand
CGCAGGCAAGCGCAGGTGCAACTTTCCAGGTAAGCAGAAGAAGAGGCAGATTCCAGGGAGTGATCACGCCCACGACGCCCAACGGCTTGCGTACGGCATAATTCAGGGCACTCGCGCCATCCGAAGTCTGTGTCTGAAATGCTTCCAGCCCAGACATCTTCACCATGTCGGCAAAGATCCGGAAATTTGCCGCAGCGCGGGGTACATCGAGCTTGGCAGCCAACGATACCGGCTTGCCCGTATCTGCCACTTCGGCCTGAACCAAGCAGTCGAAACGCTTCTCAATTCCATCGGCGACTTTATGCAATCGCGCTGCCCGTTCGAGGATTCCTATACTTTCCCATTCTCCTCGCAAAGCCCGCCGCGCGGCATTTACTGCCTCGTCAACCTGCGCTTGGGACGCTTCCATGACCTGAGCGATCACCGTCCCGTCTGCCGGATTCACATCGTCGAACTTGTGCTCTCCGGGCACGAAGCGGCCATCGATGTAGTTCTGGATTAATTTCACGAGATCCTCAGGCGGGACTTCGCAATCGTAGCAGGCCGGGCGGAAACGAGGCAATCTCCGCGGGCTTCAACTCCGTCGCTGTTCGAGGTAGCGGCGCAGCGCATCTTGCCAGGAAGGCGTAGAAATTCCCAGAGCGTTCAGAGCAGAAGGCGACAAGACTGAGTACGCAGGTCGGGGAGCGGGACGTGCCATCCGTTCACTGCTGGTTGGCCGCACATTCGTGATGAGGCCCGCACTTTGCACGATCTCCTGCGCGAACTCAAACCAGGTGCAATCGCCGGCGTTGGTCGCGTGCACAATTCCTCGCGCATTTTTTCGGCACAGTGAAACGATCGCACGCGCCAAGTCGATTACATACGTGGGAGAGCCACGCTGATCGTTGACCACGTCAAGTGCCGGGCGGCTTGCCGCGAGTTTTAATATCGTATCGGGAAAACACTTCCCGCCGGCTCCGAACAGCCACGACGTTCTGACGATGCAGCAATCCGGCAGCCGCGCCAGCAGTTGAGTCTCCGCCTCCGCCTTGGTTCGTCCGTACACGCTCTGCGGATTCCGCGGATCGTTCGTCTCATAGGGCGTGGTCTTCTTTCCATCGAAAACATAGTCGGAACTGAGAAACAGGAGCCGCGATCCAACCTCCTTGGCCGCCGCAGCGACATTCACGGCCCCGTCGCGATTTACCGCAAATGCCAGTTCCGTGTTGCTTTCGCATCCGTCCACATCGGTATAAGCTGCGGACAATACGATCCAGTCTGGGCGGGCCTCGTGCGTAACCTTGCGAATGCGCTCCGCGTCCCGAACGTCGGCGTCGCGCGAACCCAGTCCAGTGACAGCATCCTCGTCCCACTCCCGCATTAGCGCCTTCCCGAGAAGGCCGGTCGATCCAAACACTAGGACTCGCATTGGTTCTATTCGAAGATCTCGGCGTCGCGCAATGCCACGCCCCGCTGGTCTTTTGCCGATACGATCGGTTGACCATCGATCTGCCATTCGATCTGGAGCTGGGGATCGTTCCAGGCTAGCGTACGTTCGAATTCAGCCGCGTAAAAATCTGTCGTCTTGTAGAGTACGTGGGCGTTTCCTGAAAGCACCTGGAATCCGTGCGCGAAACCTATGGGGATCCACAACATGCGTTTGTTCTCGCCAGACAGACGTACTGCTTCGCAACGCCCAAAACTGGGAGAGTGTCGTCGCAGGTCTACAGCGACATCGAGGATCTCACCCTCGACGACCCGTACCAGCTTTCCCTGCGGATGCTTCACCTGATAGTGAAGACCCCGGAGAACATTGCGGGAAGAGGAGGAATGATTATCCTGCACAAAAGTCTCGGTGATTCCCGCTTCCGCCATGATTCGCTGGTTGTAGCTCTCAAAGAAAAACCCTCGCTCGTCTTTAAAGACGCGAGGCTCGAGAACGAACACATCAGGAAGCGCAGTCTCAATTTTCGTGATTGCATCCATCATGCGGTGAACCGCCGAAGCGCGTTCATCAGAATACCTTCTCGCGCAAAAGTTGCAGGAGGTAGGCGCCGTAACTGTTATTGTTCATCGACTTGCCGCTTTTTTCTACCTGTTCCGCGCTAATGTAACCGGAGCGAAGTGCTATCTCTTCGGGGCAAGCCACCATCAGTCCCTGCCTCTTTTCGATGGCCTGTATGTACAGGGATGCCTCCAACAACGATTCATGAGTGCCGGTATCGAGCCATGCCATGCCTCGACCCATGACCACGACTTCCAATTGACCGCTTTCGAGATATGCCTTATTCACGTCGGTGATCTCCAATTCACCTCGCGCGCTCGGCTTCAACGACTTTGCGATCTGGATAACCTGATTGTCGTAAAAATAAAGTCCGGTCACTGCATAACGTGATTTCGGATGCTGAGGCTTCTCTTCAATGCTGAGCGCGCGCCCGATGCCATCGAATTCCACAACTCCGTACCTTTCGGGATCGTGCACGGGATAGGCAAACACTCGCGCGCCTTGAGTCTTGCTGGCAGCTTCGCGCAAGTCCTTAGCCAGGTCGTGACCGTAAAAAATATTGTCGCCCAACACAAGAGCACAAGCGGCGTCCTCTACAAAACTTTCGCCGACCAGAAAAGCCTGTGCGATCCCTTCCGGCTTGGGTTGCACTCTGTACTGTAACTGGATGCCAAACTGACTACCGTCCCCCAGCAGGGCCTGGAACTTGAGAACATCGTCCGGTGTAGTAATGAGAAGGATTTCGCGTATGCCTGCCAGCATAAGAGTGCAGAGCGGGTAATAAATCATGGGCTTGTTGTAGACCGGCAGCAAGCTTTTCCCTATGGCATGGGTTACGGGATACAGGCGCGTTCCCGATCCACCGGCCAGAATGATTCCTCTGTACATCGCACTGTTCGCGGAGCGCATCATCAATTCATCAATGTATGTCCGGATTAACCTTACGACGAGTAATGGGTTTCAATCCACTGCCGGTAGCTTCCACTGGTAACATCTCGAACCCACGCTTCATTGTCCAAATACCATTTCACGGTTTTGCGGATGCCGGTCTCGAATGTTTCGTCTGGGCGCCAGCCGAGTTCGCGCTCAATCTTGCTTGCATCCATGGCGTAACGCCGGTCGTGTCCTGGACGGTCCTTCACGAATGTAATCAGCCCGCGGCGAGAAGGCTTCCCGCTCCCGGTCATCTCATCCACGATGTCACAGATTGTTTCCACGATATCGATATTTCGCTTCTCATTCCAGCCTCCGATGTTATAGGTCTGGCCCACGCGACCCCGGTGCAAAACCGTTCGAATCGCCTCGCAGTGATCTTCCACATAAAGCCAGTCTCGAACATTCTGACCATCGCCGTACACGGGTAGCGGTTTGCCGCTGAGCGCGTTCAGAACGATCAGCGGTATCAATTTTTCTGGAAATTGAAATCGCCCGTAGTTGTTCGAACAGTTAGTAGTGAGCGTAGGTATCCCGTAGGTGTGATGATATGCCCGCACCAGATGATCCGAAGCCGCTTTGGATGCCGCGTACGGACTGTTCGGCGCGTAGGGAGTGTTCTCAGAAAAAGGCGGCTCCTCCCATCCCAGCGAACCGTAAACTTCATCGGTAGAAACGTGCAGCAGTCGGAAGTCGGTTTTTTCGGATTCGGTCAGGCTTCCGTAATAAGTTCGCACTTCTTCCAACAGCGCGAAGGTCCCGTCAACATTTGTGCGGATAAAATCGTCCGGGCCTCTTATCGATCGATCTACGTGGCTCTCGGCGGCAAAATGCACGATCGCACGCGGATTAAGGCGACCGAGAAGGCCACTCAGGAGGGGTCGGTCCGCGATATCGCCATGTACAAACCTGTATCGCTTATCGTTCGCAACCGTCGCCAGGTTGTGAAGATTTCCGGCATACGTGAGCTTGTCGAGATTTATGACGAAAGCCGGATCGCTCTCCATCCACCGCAGAATGAAATTGGATCCGATGAATCCTGCTCCGCCCGTGACGAGGATCGTGTTTTCCATGAGGAGAAATATTGCCAGACTGCTCTGCGCGCTGCCACCGGGTGCCGACCGAGACGAGAAAGGTCATTGTAAAAGACGGGAATCGTCCCGTCCTCATGAAATGGGGTAGGGGCTCAAAAATGAATTTCTTAGCTGCTCCAGTCGTACTTCTGCAGGCCAATTGTTCCTTAAGCGCCTGTGTTGATAAACCTTTCTCGGTTATTGCGATCTTGCGTTTAAAGCCGGCGATTTTACCCCGAAGCCAGAAAATCAATCTTATTGCCGTGACCGATGATGCCGCGAGTCCACAACTGGCAGCGCAGTTGCTGCAATCGTTATCCAGGCTTTACCTGGAGAAACATATGCGGGTCGATCGTGTAGCCGGACAATTTCACTTCTTCGATCGGCAGACTGCAGAGTCCCGGCAGCAGCTGGAAGATGCCCAAAGCGCCAAGGTGGGAGTCCCGTCCCGGGTTCGAACTGGTGCTCTATGCCACCACAGCGATCTTCGCCAGGCGCAAGGGCTTGCTGGCATGAGCCGCTCAAGGCCGCGTAAGCTACCCGAACGCTTCGTGCTTCAAGCATCGGAAGTTTGAAAACCTTTGCCATCGCCTGTATAAATCTGAGGACGGAATTTCGTGCCCGATGTGTCGCCCCATCCCGGTTCTGGTCCCCGCCTTCGCCCGCCAACGGTCGTGGCCGCCGGCTTGCTGCTCGTCGCCCTCGCGCTGGTTGTGATCTACACCAACCGCGGGGCGTTCCTGAGTCCGCTCGCCTTAGTGGTGGTCACAGCCATCGGCTTAGTGGCGTTGCTTTTGCAACTGCGCTTGAGGCCCGATCTCGCTCCTGCCACTCGAGGACCCGTTTGGCTAAATGCGCTGGGCGTGGCTTTCGCCTTGGGAGCGGTCTTTGCCGACTTTCTTCATCTCAATCCGGCACTGATGCCGATTGCGGCCCTGGCTGCCGTCATCTCTTTTGGAGCAAGCGGCCTCATCCTCCTCAGCGCTCTGCGAAAACGTAGAATCTGACCACGTTCGATGTGCGCGGGAAACAAATGCTCCAGGGTGGCGGGCGTTAATTAATTTAGCTCGGAGAGCGTGGCGTGGGACTGCTGCTGAGTGGAAAGGACCTACTGGTCGAGTCCGACGCGCCGCAGAAGATCCTGGAACCGGGGGTCGCCACGGAGAGGGTCATAAGCAGGGTCTACTTTAAGCGCGGTGAGGCCATTGGAGTGCTGTGCATAGGCCGTTTCCAACCAGGCGACAGCGGCATCGTTGTCCCCCATGCCGATGTGGGCCGCAGCAATGGCCATCGGATCTATGGGTTGCTGCCGGTTCCAATCCAGCAGTTTTCGTAGCGCGCTCTCTGCTGCACGTTTTCGTCCGGCCCGGCCTTCGATGTAGGCCAGTACCGACCACTGCCAGGGAGTGGAGCCGTGGGAGTGTTTTTGAGTATCAGACAGCGCCTCCGCGAACATTCCTTTTTGCACATAGACATATGAGATCAATTTGGCGCGGGAGAACTCGGGATCCATCTGGCGCACGGCGGTGAACTGAGCGATGGCCCGATCGTATTGCCGGGCGTAGTAGAGGATTGCCCCGTTGTCGGCCGCGATGATCAGGGAAAGCGGATCCAACTGGCGTGCGCGCTCGCTTTCGCGGAGAGCCTCATCGAAACGGCCACGCCATGTCAGGTGCTCGGCGTACCACTGATGGGCGGTTGCGTAGTTCGGGTTGAGTTCGATGGCCCTTTTGAACTCTTTCTCCGCCGTCTGCCAGTCGTAATCATGATTTTGGATGATCAAACCCAACGCTGCGTGGGCCTCTGGGAGACTGTCGTCAAGCTGCACAGCTCGCATTGCTGCGGCACGTGCTTGCGAGGCGTATCCGATCGCCGGAGCCCCGCTGTACCCGGCCATCAGCGCGTATGCGTCAGCCAGACCGGCATAGGCTCGGGCATAGGTCGGATCCTTGGCTGTGGCCTGCTGAAAGTCGCTGATGGCTTCTCGGAATCCCTCCACCGTTCTCTTGTTTAAGAAGTACTCACCTCTCAGATAAAGGTTGTACGCCTCATAGGCTTCAGGAGAGAGAGTCGGCTGAACGATGGGAGCGAGGGGCTTGCTGCCTCCCAGAGCGGTTTGGATCTCCCCGGAGATTTCTCGCGCGATCTCACTCTGTATCACCAGCAGGTCCTTAACTTTACGGTCATATTGGCGGGCCCAGAGGTGGGTCTGGTCCTTCATCAGAATGAGCTGGGCGGTGATTCGTACCATATCGCCATCCCGCCGCACGCTACCTTCCAGCATGTACTGCACACCGAGCTCACGGGCGATCTGAGGCAGCGGTTCCTGGCTATGTTTGTAGTGCATGACTGAAGTGCGCGCGATGACCCCCATGTGATCCGGGTCACGGCCACCCAGTTGGGTGATCATTTCCTCCGTCATGCCATCGCTGAAATATTCCTGACGTGCATCTCCCGTAAGGTTTTCGAAGGGCAGAACCGCCAGCATCGCTCGTTCAGAACGCAAGGCCCCAGATTGGGAGTCGGATCGGCGGTAGTTCAGAATGGCGATGAGAACAATCACTGCCACTAGAATCATCGTCCCTACTAGCGCTGGCCACGGCCATCCTCCGGACTCGACGGGAGAATCCTCGTGCACTGGAAGTTGGGGCGCCGCCAGCAGCACCGGCTCCGATACGGGGTCAGTCTTAGGGGCGGGGGCGGGGGCGGGGGCGGGGCCGGGGGTGGGCGTGGGGTTGGGGGTGGGGTCGATGACCGGGGCGATGAAGCGATATCCCCTTCCGGTGACGGTTTGTATGAAACGGGGCTGCTCGGGGTCGTCTCTCAGAGCCTGCCGGATCTTGCGGATCGCGCCATTGATGCTGTTGTCGGTGTCGAGGTAGACGTCCTTGCCCCAGACCTTCTCTACGATCTGGTCGCGGGTCACCAGCTCTCCCCGCTGCTGCACGAGGAAGAGAAGAACTTCCATCGGGATACGTTCCAGCTTGAGCAAACGACCGGAACGGCGCAGTTGGCACGTCCCCCCATCGAGCTCGAAATCGTCCCCGAATCTGACGGGATCCTGGACTTTAGTGGCTAGCTCCCGTAACACAGTTGCTCCTGGCGTGGCGGGTATTCTAACCCATTTTTTTGGTTTCGCGACATCTCCATTATTTCCCATCTGTTGCAGGGACATGAAAATTAATACCGTCCGACAGGATCCCACTATTGAGGTTGGAAGCCAGCCAATGCAATATGTGCCGCGTTCGAACGGTTCGCCGGAAAAGCGACCGGAGATCAAAAGGGCGGCCATATCTTTCACTCGATGGTGAAGCCCGCTGGCTCGGGATGCGGGTGAACTGAGGGGGGAGCAGCCGCGCGTGCTGCTGCTAAGCGTGCCCTACGCGCTGAAGCTGCGGATGCCGAATCAGTCGGGGGGCTGCCGGCATCCGCCTTTTATGCCCCGGCACATCTAGGAGCTGAAGGGTTTATAAAGCCGCGTGTGCTAACGTGGCGCGGGATCGCAGCAGAGCCCCAAGCACACATCCCTGGACGCGGCTGACTGCCAGCTTTGCACTGCGGGAAGCGACTCGACTGTGCGAGACCAGTCAACGATCTGCTTGGGTGGTTGCTCGACGTCCACATTGCTATAACTCGGCAATGCCGTCCCATGTCTTTGCATGTACCAACTCTCGGAATCCCATCGCTTGGTCCGCCTGGGATGTGCGGTGAAAGACGCGGCCTGGGAACTGCCTCCTCAACCTTCTTGCTGGCGTCACAGCTATTTCCAAGAGCCATCTACGGTCTGAACTCCACAGCTACGGTGGTTTCCACGACCACCGGTTTCCCATCAACCCGGTAGGGCTCGAATCGCCACCAGCGCAGCGCGTCTACGGCGGCTTGCCCGAGGATCTCGGGACCGTTCAGGGCCTTTACGTTTACGACTGAGCCATCGCGTCCCACCACGACGTCCAGCACAATCACTCCTCGAAGGTTTGCTGGGCGGGCGGCTGCGGGATAGTCGGGGTCGACGCGGTGGGTCACCAACTTTTCCATCACGTCAGCAGAAATGTTGACTTGAGGCTGCAGGTTCGTTGGCTTTTTTCGCAATCCGGATTCCAGATCCTCCCACCCACGATTCCAGCGCCAAAACGAAACGGCCAATAAAATCGCGGCCAATACCAGGAAGAAGACCCAGCCGCTCCTGCGCCGCATGCGTGCAGGAGGCAGCCGACCACCCCACCGTCCGCCCGTCGAACTCTTCTCTGCTTCTGCCGCGAGCTGCTCACGAACCCCGGTGTAGAGCTCTGCTTTGGTTTGTTCGGTCCAACGGCGGATTGCCGCCTTCTGCTCGGCGGAAAGCCCTACAAACTCCATTCCGCAATGCAGCTTATCGTGATGCCGCACTCGCGCCCGCGCCCGCAGTGGAACCAGTGCCCGGGGCAGAATGATTTCCACTCCCACCACTTCGCCCGGCAGCAACTCAGCCGCCAGGACCGCAGCCACTCCGCCTGACCCCAGGTTCAGCGATCGTCCGGGCACAGAGTCTGGAACTCCTGAGCGAAGCACAGTTACGTCCAGCGGCGCCTGCACGCCGTATCGCAACCCGCGTCGCCGCGAAGGTTGGCCCGCCCCTTGTGCTTGTGCCCCTGCTGCCGTTTCAAGGCCTCCGAGGTCAAATCCCGCGAATGTGCTCCACCACCCAGGCATCCTTGGCCCGCGAATATAACTTACGAGTCAGGAGCTTCGAGCTCGATGATGTTACTCCTGTCAGCCAGAAGAACCACGCTAGCCATGCCAATGAAGAGGCCATGTTCCACCACTCCCGGCATGTCACTAAGCTGCCGCGCCAGGGCATCGGCGTCGGGAATCTGTCCGAAGCGGCAATCCAGGATGTAGTTGTTCTCGTCGGTCAAATAGGCCTTCCCGTCGGCATTCCGCCGCACTTCAACCTGCGCGCCCAGTGCCTCAATCTTTTTTTTCACCAGCGCCTGCGCGAACTTGATCACTTCCACGGGCAGCGGAAACTTTCCCAGCACCGGAACTCGCTTGGTTGCGTCGGCAACGATCACAAGCTTCCGGGTCGCCGAGGCCACAATTTTCTCCCGCAAGAGCGCACCGCCGCCACCTTTAATTAAACGTAATTGCGGATCGAACTCGTCCGCGCCGTCGACGGCCACATCGATCTGCTGACATTCATCCAGCGTAGTCAGCGGAATCCCCAGGCTGGCCGCCTGCTCCCGCGAGCGGTCCGAACTGGGAATGCCGCGAATCCGCAGCCCGTTCTTCACCTGCTCGCCCAGCAATTGAATGAAATACGCCGCCGTCGAACCCGTGCCCAGGCCAACCACCTGACCATCTTTGACGAACCGCAGGCTCGCCCGCGCCGCCGCTTCTTTCTCCTGATCGTTCTTGTGTGGGTCGTTCGCCATAATGTTTCGCTGCCGCGCCGCAGCGATCTCACCCCATACTCTTCTGCACGTAAATCAGATACCCGGCCAGCGCGAGCCCGAACAGTACTATAAGAATGGTTACCAGATCCACGATAAATCCGGCGGGCTCAAATTTTCCTGCATCCAGTTGTGACCGCGTTTTTCGGTAGCGCATCAGCCCCGCCATCACCATTGCGACTCCTGCCAGAATCGAGATCATTCCCATCCAAACCGAAAGTCCGGTCGTCCTCGAAACTTGACCCTGAAGTTTCGCCAACTGCCTAAGGGCGATCGCGAAACGCCCAATCGCGAATCCGAACACTACGATCGCCACACTGGTCCGCACCCACGCCAGAAACGTGCGCTCGTTAGCGAGATGATCGCGGGCTCGGTTGGAATTCTCAACCATGGGTTTCTTGGGTGTCCACAGCATTATTCCATCGCGGCGTCGTAAGCATCTTCGCCGGGCTTTCGGTCAAGAACCTCTGGACCGGCTCTCGCCGTCACTCCAGACATATCTTGCGAAGGGTTGTACTCAAACCGTCTCCGGTGCAAGGATATGCATGGGTTTCGCATCGCGGTGCCGACGAGTTCCTGCAGTCTACATTGGATCCGCTGCCGGTGTTAAGGTTTTGAGTTTTTACCGCACCGAATCCTGCGCACCTGTGCTCGCATCCTTTATTCTAGTATCTGCATTCCTATGACCCCGAAATCCAAGAGTACCAACGGTGCCGCTGGCGCCGCCGTAATCGAAACTTCTCCTAAGAACGATGTCAACCTGGAGCGTGAGCGGGTCTTCAACGCCTTCCGCCAATTCGGCTACCTCGAAGGCGACCTCGATCCTCTCGGTTTTCTGACTCCACGCCCAACTCCCGAATTGCAGATGGAGAGTGAATACACGCGCGAAGCGCGCGCCATCTATTCGTCGACCATCGGCGTCGAGATCAATCACATCTATTCCCCCGAACGCCGCCGCTGGATCTATGAGCGCATGGAATCCGAAGCGCCGGCAGAAGACCAGCAGCGCATCCTCGATCTCCTTATCCGCGCCGAGATCTTCGAGCAGGTCATGCAGCAGCGCTATCTCGGGAGCAAACGCTTTTCCCTCGAAGGCGTCACCGCGCTCATCCCTCTGGTGGACGAACTTCTCGAAACCGGTTCGCGTCTCGGCGCAACCGAACTTGTGATGGGGATGAGTCATCGCGGCCGTCTGAATGTGATCGCCCACGTTGCCAAGCGTGTTCCCCAAGAGATTTTTGCTGGATTCGAAGACGTCGACCCGCGCAGCGTTCTCGGTTCCGGTGACGTGAAATATCACATGGGCGCGACCGGCGAGTACGTCACCCGCAGCGGCAACAAGGTTCACATCCATCTGGTTTCAAACCCGAGCCACCTCGAAGCCGTCGATCCCGTCACGGTCGGCCGCACCCGCGCCAAACAAGATCGCGCCGGCGAAGGTGGCCGCGAAAAATATCTCCCACTACTCGTACACGGTGACGCCGCTTTTGCCGGACAGGGCATCCTCGCCGAGACTATGAATTACGCCGACCTTCCCGGTTACAGCGTCGGCGGCACGATTCACGTGATCGTCAACAATCTTCTCGGGTTCACCACCAGCTATCTCGAAGAGCACTCCACGCGCTTCGCCGCCTGCATCGCGCGTCGCCAGTCGATTCCGATTTTCCACGTCAATGGCGAAGACGTCGACGCCGTAGTCCGCGTAGCTCGTCTCGCAACCGAATACCGCTATCAGTTCGGCACAGACGTGGTCATCGACCTCATCGGCTACCGCCGCCATGGTCACAGCGAAGTCGACGATCCCACCATCACTCAGCCGCTGCTTTACAAGAAGATCAAAGAGCATCCCCCGCTATGGGAAATTTATGCCGACGACATCGGCGTGACCGACGCTTCCGCGCAGGCCGCCGCCATTAAAGCGGAGTTCGAGCGCGCGCAGAAGGATGCGGGCAAGATCACGAAGAAGCCCACATTGCGCGACTTGCCGGGGTATTGGGATCGGTATTACGGCGGCCTTCACAAGCCTGAGTTCGAAGTAGAGACCGGACTCTCAGCCGAGGAACTCGCCGACCTGGGTAATCGCCTCAGCATGTACCCGGAAGGATTCCACATTCATCCCAAGGTGAAGAAGTTGCTGGAGCAGCGCGCCGAGATGAGCGCAGGCAAACGAGCAGTGGATTACGGCATGGCCGAAGCTCTCGCCTTTGCGAGCCTGGTCAAGGACGGTATTCCAGTCCGCCTTTCGGGTCAGGACTCCCGTCGCGGTACATTCAATCAGCGCCACTCCGTTCTTATCGACATTGAGAACGAGAACGAATACGTTCCGCTCGAAAACATCGCGGCCGCCCAGGCCCGCTGCGGAATTCATAACTCAACTCTTTCCGAACCCGGTGTCCTCGGCTTCGAATACGGATACAGCCGCGATTATCCCGAAGCCCTCGTCCTCTGGGAAGCTCAGTTCGGCGACTTCGTCAACGTCGCGCAGGCCATCATCGATCAATTCATCTCCGCCGGAGAAGCCAAGTGGAGCCTGCTCTCCGGCCTCGTCCTGCTTCTTCCCCACGGCTACGAAGGCCAGGGACCAGAACACTCCAGCGCCCGCATTGAGCGCTTCCTGCAACTCGCCGCGAAGCACAACATCCAGATCGCGCAGCCCTCGAACGCCGCTCAATATTTCCATCTGCTCCGCCGCCAGGCTCTCCGCCACTGGCGCAAACCGCTGGTAGTCTTCACCCCAAAAAGCATGCTGCGCCATCCCGACGCCTCCTCGCGCATCGCGGACTTTACTCAGACCAATTTCCAGAACGTACTCCCCGACACGGAAATCGGAGAGGCCGATCGCCTCCTGGTCTGTACCGGCAAGATCGGTCACGAGCTTCGCGCCGAGCGCAAGAAAAGAAACGACCATTCCACCGCAATCGTCTTTCTCGAACAGCTTTATCCCTTCCCGGAAAAAGAGATCGCGGCCGAATTCGCCCGCCACGGCGAAACCGGCGACATCGTCTGGGTACAGGAAGAGCCTGCCAACATGGGCGCTCTTTTTAATATGCTCCCCCGCCTGCAGCGCATCGCCGGCTCCCGCCACGTGCTCTCGGTAAAACGCAGTTCCAGCGCTAGCCCCGCCACCGGCAGTGCCAAAGCACACGAGGTCGAACAGAAAACACTGCTGACGCTAGCCTTCACGACGTAAGGGTTAGCCAGCGAAAAGCCAGCGGGCCGTCGCTCGTCCCAAAAACCTGAGATCTCTGACCGAAAACACTTCTGCTACACTTGCGCGTCCGCCAGGAGTCTTTCGTCATGGCCGAAAAGAAGCCTCAAATTTTCGCCAACCACGCCCGCTGGGATCCGCTATTTCACTTCTTCGCTTTGCCGGTTTTCCTCATCTCAGCCATTGCCGCCGTCGTCCATTTTCTGATGCGCCCCAGCTTGCACTCGGGGTGGCTTTTCGTGGTCGCGGTGGCGGCGGCGATCGCAGTCTTGAAAATTCGCACCTACGCGTTGCGGGTTCAGGACCGCGTCATTTGTTTGGAAGAGCGGCTACGCCTCGCCACACTGTCGCCCGAGCCGTTGCGTTCACGCCTCCCGGAGTTAACCGAACGGCAACTCATCGCTCTCCGTTTTTCTTCGGATGCGGAAGCACCCAACCTGGCCGAACGCGTGCTATCCGAAAAACTTGCCCCGCGGGAGATCAAGGAGGCAATCCAGACCTGGCGTCCGGACTACTGGCGGGTTTGACCCCGCTTTCAAACCTTTGGCGTGATTCCGCCGTCTGATTATTAGGCGGCGGGTAACCGTCGGTCCGGTGCCGAAGGTAATCGACCGAGTCTGTTTTCGACGTTGACCCGAGGGCGACTGCGAGGTACGATTTTTGGTAGAATCCATCGGTCTTTAATATCGCGGAGCAATCCGTATCTCCTAGAGAAATATGCGAGTTGCAACACTCCCAATGCGGATCGCCATGCTGACTGCACTGGCCGTGGCCAGCTCCTCGTGCCATACGGCGCAGAAGCCGGTCTCGGTGGCGCCTCCCGGAACGGCGCCGCAACTGACGGCAAAAGCGCCTGCTCCCATCCTGGAACAACCCCAATCAGGCAAATTACAGCCCGCTGACCAAGAGCGGAATCCGCCTTCTGCCGGAGCAAGTCTGGAGGCCCAGGCCGTGAAGCCCGCTTCCGATCCGGTCGGAGATCTGGTCGCCAGCGTTGAAAAGGAATATCAGGCAGGACTCGCGAACTACCAGGCAGGCCACACCGACGCCGCCAAGCAGAATTTTGACAACGCTTTTAACGCGCTGCTCGAAAGCAAACTCGATATTCGCTCCGACAACCGCCTGGAGACGGAATTTGAGCGTATCGCTGAAGGCGTGAATCAGATGAGTCTGGGTGATCTGCCCTCCGCGTCCGAGGCGCAGAATTCTGAACCTGCCCCAATCGACGAAACCAACGGCATCACCCCCTCCGCCGATCCCAGCGTGCGGGCCAAGGCTCAGGCCGAAGTGAAATCAACCCACTCCGACCTGCCGCTTATGATGACGGACCAGGTTGCCGGCTACATCAGTTACTTCTCCAATCGCGGGCGTGGAACTTTCGAGCGCGCCTTTGCCCGCTCCGGCCAATACCGCGACATGATGGTTCGGATCCTCAAGCAGGAAGGGGTCCCGCAAGATTTGATCTACCTGGCCCAAGCCGAATCCGGATTCCAGCCGACCGCCGTTTCCCGCGCCGGTGCCCGCGGAATCTGGCAATTCATGGGAAGTCGGGCACGCGGCTATGGCCTGCAGCGGAGCGCCTGGGTCGACGACCGCCAGGATCCGGAGAAATCCACTCGCGCCGCGGCCCACCATCTTAAAGATCTTTATGCTCAGTTCGGCGACTGGTATCTAGCCATGGCCGCGTACAACTCCGGTCCGGGTACGGTGCAAGCCGCCGTGCGTCGCACCGGCTATGCGGATTTCTGGGAACTCTACCGGCGCAACGTCCTTCCCAAGGAAACCCGCAATTACGTTCCCATTATCTTGGCCGTAACCATCATGACCAAGAATCTGTCGCACTACGGTTTTGATGACGTCTCGATGGACGAGCCCACTGCCTTCGATGCGGTAACCATCAGCTATCCCGTTGATTTACGCCTGGTTGCCGACTGTGTGGATCGAACTCCTGCACAACTGCAGCAAATGAACCCCAGCCTTCTGCGACTGAGTACCCCCAAGGAAGGGACTTTCGAACTGCATCTTCCCGCAGGTACGAAACAGCAGTACCAAACAGCCATTGCCGCAATTCCTTCCGGCATGCGGCTGTGGTGGCGTTATTCCACGGTGCATTCCGGTGACACCCTGGCTGCCCTGGCGCACACCTACCGCACAACTGCAAAAGCTATCGAGGAAGCCAATCACTTGGACGGCGCCGAGCTTCCCATTGACGGCAAGCTGATTATTCCTGTTACACCCAGCAAGCACGTCAGTGATACGGGCAGCTACGCGCGCCGAATCACGCGCTACAAAGTCCGCAGGGGAGACACGGTGCAGACCGTCGCCGAGAACTTCGGGGTTTCGGCGCAGATGGTCCGGCGCTGGAACGGCTTGCGCGGCGACACCCTGCGCGGACGGACCGTGCTCGCCTTACATCTGCCCGTTTCGCCTAGCGGTGAATTGGCCTCTGCCTCCCCGAGCAGGCGTTCCTCGAACGCGGTACACGCAGACACCGTCAAAGGCTCCGCAGCCAAATCTGCAAGGGCTTCGCTAAAGGCATCGGACGAGGACGCGGCAGAGCAAGCCAGCGTACTGCGCCACAAGGTGAAGTCTGGCGAAACCCTGTATTCCATTGCCACAACCTACAAAACCACCGTCGCCGCCCTGAAGCGCAACAATCAAAACGTCGCTACCCTGCGCCCTGGTATGGTCCTGGTTGTGCAGCCCGCCCGCTAGCCGCCTTAAGAACTTTGGACAACTATGCGGCAGCCCACAAGTCTCGCCTAATTCTTCTTTCCTTTGCTCGCGCTCTGTGATAACAGATAAACAGATAAGCGAATCTGCTGTGAATTGTTGTGAATGGCAGTCCTTGCAGCCTGCGTTAAACGACGTGCTATAATCGCGCGCCGTTCGACCATAAAGTTTCTGGTGGTCTTCTAATTTCCGTACCCGGCGGCCTTGCACGGCTATTCCCGCGCCAGGACACCAAACTAAGATCAGGAGGAGCAATGACGTTTTACGATCCCACACTCTACGGCCGTGATGAAGAAGAAGAATTCGGCGACAGCGGCGCTTACAGCGAGTCGCTCGAAGAGGATTTTGAAGAGGAAGAGGAGGAGGAAGAAGAAGCCGGCGTCCCAGAACCGGAAATGAGCGAGCCCGCCGGTTCCGTTCCTCCGCCGCCACCCGCCCCCAAGCCCGCTGCTCCGGCCGGCGGCGGCCCCAAGAAACCAGCGGCCAAAAAGAAGGCACCTGCGCCCGCTAAGAAGGCACCTGCGAAAAAGGCGCCCGCCAAGAAAAAAGCGCCCCGCAAACCGGCCAAGAAGAAAGCCGCCAAGAAGTCCGCGAAAAAGAAGTCCGCCAAAAAGAAGCCCGCCAAAAAAGCGGCCAGGAAACCAGCAAAGAAGAAAGCCAAGAAGGGGCGCCGGTAACCTACGGTCTGTGATTGCGAAACCAGGACCGCGGGACCCGCCGCGGTCCTGGTTTTCTATTCAGTGTTTTCTATGCAGCGTTTTCTATTCTGTCGTTCGGGCATCCAGACTTGGGAGCCGCCGAGTTGGAGCACCGGCCACCAGGTTCGCGCTGATTATTTCCCGGTCGGCCAAGCCCAGGGTCGGCCAGGGTCGGCACCCGATATTCTACTTCTTTCCGGCCAGGTTTCCCCCGACCGCTGCCCTGCACTTTCCATATAACTCGAGCAACTGCGCCGCATATTCGTCGGGCTTCGATGCTGAACCCGTGCCCTGAAACCCCACCCCGGAAGAGGTGGTTCGCCCATACCCAGTTGTCATGGCCACAAATTTCATCAAATCGAGCGCGATATCCTCATCGCGTCGCGCGCTCGCATGCAAGGTCGGTCCTTCTTCCATAAGTCCTTCTCCTGAGCCGGAAATATAAGGAATTGATTCTTCGTCTTCTAAGTCTTCCATACTGCTGCTCCAAAAGTACTTAGCAGAGATGATAGCAGCTCACGGAAGGTCCGGGCGGCGCCTATTTGCGTAATCGGAAACAGTAGATGCAAGCTCGAAGCCCGAACCGCTTCACCCAATCTTCAGGTCGACCTGAATAATATAGAGTGTGGTACAACCACCCCGTGAAACTGCTCGTCGTCGAAGATGAACCTCGCATGCTCGAACTATTGCGCCGTGGCCTGACCGAAGAGGGCCACAACGTAATCTGCGCCTCCGACGGCAGAGAAGGTTGGGAACTCGCGCTCGCCTACGAATTCGACGCAGTCGTGCTCGACATTATGCTGCCCAGCATGAATGGGTTCGACCTGGCCAGAAAGCTTCGTCAGGAGCGAATTGCAACTCCTGTGCTGATGCTCACGGCCAAGGATTCCGTTCCTGATGTGGTACGCGGCCTCGACGCGGGCGCGGACGACTACCTGACCAAACCGTTCAGCTTCAACGAACTGCTGGCGCGTCTGCGCGCTGTGCAGCGCCGCGCCACCTCCCGCCCGCAGAACCGGCTTCAGGTCGGCGATCTTATCCTCGATCCTGAATCCCGCGAGGTCTCGCGCGCTGGAGTTTCTATTTCGCTTACCCGCACCGAGTACAGTCTGCTAGAACGCTTAATGTATCGCGCCGGCAAAGTGGTTCCACGACACACGCTGATCGAATCGGTCTGGGGCTTCGATCGCGAGATTGAAGACAACACTCTTGACGCTTTCGTCCGCTTGCTGCGCCAGAAAGTGGATCGTGAAGGACTGCCCAAGCTTATCCTCACCGTTCGGGGCGTGGGGTACATGATTCGTGAGGAGTCTGCCGCATGAAGCGGTTTTCTCGACTCTCCATCGGCATGCGGCTGGCGCTCTCGTATCTGGCAATTTTCCTACTCGCCGAATTGGTATTCGGCGCAGGCATGTGGCTTATCTTGCGAAAAAACCTCTACGACATCGCTGACGCCACGCTCGAGGGCCAGGCCGCGGACCTTCAACGGTTCCTCGAGGCAAGGAAGGACTTATCCGCAGAGCGGTTGCAGACCGAGATCAGCGCCGACTACAAAATCGACCGTTCGCAGGACTACGTGCAGATCAGCGATGCCGATGGCAACTCAATTTATCGCTCCCAGTTCCTTGAAGAGCACCCGCTTCCGCCGGTTTCCCTGAATCAGTTGTCGAAACCGCGCCACCAGTATCGTCGGCTGGGAAGACTTCCCTTCCGAATCCTGAGCGAGAAGATGGCGGTCGATGGCCGGATCTTCATCGTCCAAATCGGCGGCACGCTCGATGAGGAAATGGAGACGCTTGAGGATTTCCGCGGATACCTGCTCATGTTCGCGCCCGTCCTGCTGCTGGCTGCCTCGGGCGTCGGCTACTGGCTCAGCCGCAAAGCCCTGACCCCGGTTGATGCACTCGCCCGCACCGCTCGCACCATTTCCGGCCACAACCTCAGCCGCCGTCTCGAGCCATTGCACACCGGCGATGAATTGCAGCGCCTCTCCGACACCTTGAACGAAATGCTGACGCGGATCGAAACCGCTTTCCTCCGCATCACCGAGTTTACGGCCGACGCTTCGCACGAACTCCGCACACCAATCGCACTGATTCACACCGAAGCGGAAATGGCCTTGCGTCGCTCCCGCGATGAATCCGAATACCGCGAGGCGTTGCGGCACATTCTCCTCGAAGCCGAACGCATGGCCAGACTCATTGAAGAGCTGCTCGCTTTGGCTCGCGCCGATTCCGGCGGTGAGGCGCTCAACATTCATCCCCTGGATTTGCGCCCGACCCTGCGAGAGTCCGCATTGAAGTGGAGTCAGGTCGCGTCCCTGCGTGAGCTTCAATTTGAGGAGTATTCCGGCCCGCAACCTCTCACCGTAATGGGAGATGAGAATGCCTTGCGCCGCGTAATCGACATTCTGCTCGATAATGCCTTCAAGTACACGGCTCCGCCCGGCAAGATAACACTTTCAGCCGAACAGAGAGGCGGTCGCGCCATCGTGAGCGTGAAAGATACGGGGATTGGAATTGCTGCTGAAGATCAAGCGCGGATCTTCGAGCGTTTCTATCGTGTCGATAAAGCCCGCAGCCGCGCGCTCGGCGGCGCCGGCCTGGGTCTGGCCATCGCGCAATGGATCATCCAACTGCACAAGGGATCTATCGCCGTAGAGAGCGAACCGGGAAATGGATCTGTATTCCGGGTTGAAATTCCGACCACCAAGTCGGCAGTCGAGGAATACTCTGCTTCGCAATAATCGATAATCATAATCAAGGATCAAGGATCAAGGATCGCGCCGCGGACAAGTTTGCCGATTCGGTTTCAGCGTGCCTCGATTTGCATAAGCATTCCATTCTTCGGTCTGAGCGTGATCAGCGGCTGCGGCTCAACCCGGTG
>Ga0307474_10001193_pt1 | contig 18960 bp, 14 predicted proteins | sample atmos_gasesECM1C_2_FD_203312 | JGI IMG/M metagenome (GOLD analysis project Ga0307474, IMG submission 203312) | Hardwood forest soil microbial communities from Morgan-Monroe State Forest, Indiana, United States - atmos_gasesECM1C_05 | ecosystem: Environmental > Terrestrial > Soil > Temperate... | reverse complement strand
GACTACCTCAGGGCAGCGCGCGCTGTACGCTGCGAGCCGGATCAGATTGTCATCACCGCCGGCACCCAGCAGGCGATCGACATTGCGATCCGCGTGTTGCTGGCGCCAGAAGACGAGGTCTGGATCGAGGACCCTGGCTATCCGCTAACCCATGCGCAATTGTTGCTCGCCAAGGTGCGACCGCATGCGATCACGGTCGACGGCCAGGGTCTGATCGTCGACGCCGGCCGGCGCACGGCACCGCGGGCACGTGCAGTATTCGTTACGCCTTCACACCAATTTCCCACCGGCGTTGCGATGTCGATGATGCGGCGGCTGGAGTTGTTGGCTTGGGCAAGGCAGAGCGGGGCTTTCATCGTCGAGGATGATTACACCAGCGAGTTTCGCTATTCGGGTCCGCCGCTGGCATCGCTGCAGGGCCTCGATGATTCCGAGCAGGTGATCTATGTCGGCACGTTCAACAAGGCGCTGTTTCCGGGACTGCGCATCGGCTACGCCGTGGTGCCGCAGGCCCTGCAGCGGGCTTTCATCGGCGCGCGCTATCTGATCGACCGCCAGCCCGCGACACTTCAGCAGGCCGTCGTTTTGGAGTTCATGCAGCAGGGCCACTTTGCCGCTCATATCCGTCGCATCCGCCAGCTCTATCGCGAGCAGCGAGATGCGCTGGCGGAGACGCTGACACGCCGCGCGGCGGGCAGGTTCGAAGTGGCGCTGCCCGATCAGGGCATGCACCTCGTCGCATATTTGCGCGACGGCTCCTCCGATATCGAGCTCGAGGCAGCGGCCCAACGCGCCGGCATCGTCGTGCGTGCGATCAGCCGCTTCTACCGCGCAGCCCGCCCGCGGCCTGGCCTGATGCTCGGCTTTTCAGGGTTCCCGCGGCAGCTGATAGTGCCGGCGGCCGCGCGGCTTGCGACGCTTGTTGCCAATCGCGGCAGGAACTAGCAACGAACTGCCCAGCAAAAGCGGACCGGCCCGCGCCGACTTCGTAAGCGGCATGGAAGGTTTTCTCATCCAACCGCACTGAGTCCAACTTTTCAGGCTTGGCATGATCAACAGGCGGGGACTGCCGAGAAGTATCGCCGATTCGATGGAGGCGAGCGCATGCCCTACGATTGGCGACCGAGCCCATAAAATTTGTCGAGCCAAACATCTTTGCCAATCTTGGCGTCGCCGCCCAAAAGCTGGTGGAGATCGCCGACGCGAGCCGGGAGGAGCCCGACCCTTGCGCGCTTGGGTCATGATGGGGGGAATTCAAGCATCAGCATTGCAAACACGGCGAGAAAAGCAATTGCCACCCCAATCGCCACGGCTGTGCGCATCATTTTCTTTGTTTCTCTAATTGGCATTTCATCACCAATAAGAACGAGGGGACGGTGGTGGAGGCATTCTACCGCCCTCGATGCGCTGCCAGCGGGGCTACTTGCTTTGCGCTGGGGAGGCGTCGCCGACCTGCGCCTTGTCTAGATCGAGGTAAGCTAAACGCCGTGTACAGGTCTCCCAGTGACCAAGCTGACACTGGGTCTTCTCGCACTCAAACTCGCAGAAGGCATCTTCAGGCGGTACATCGCCGATAAATTGGTCTTTCAACCAAATTCGCCACTTCCGCGGGTCGGCTAGGGCCAGATACTTGAACATTGGATCACCCCGTGCATGCCAACAGACCCGGAGGTCACAGCGGCCGCGGTCAACTCCATCTTAGGTATGATCGAGCAAAGGTTCTTGAGCTGGATCAAACCCTCGGCTCGCGAGAGCGGCAATAGATGCCTGTCTTGGGCGCGTGTTTGAGTTCTGCTCACGATTCCGAAGATCTGCGTTTGATCGGAGGTCCGGGAATGCGCCAAAAATCTTACAATTCCGAGCAACCAAGTCGATCGCGCTGGGGGTCAGGGCATGGGCGGACATCATCACCATGACTGATACCGAGACGTGGAAAGAGCGAAGAGCAGAGGTGATGCGCTGTCGAATGCTGAAGCGGCAAACCACAGGACCGTTGGCAGCGCTTTTGCTCCACGACATTGTCTTGGAATTGGAAGCCGAATTGAAGGAGCCTGAACGCGACGGTGTTGAGAAAACAGCGTAGCGGCCTCCTTTCGTCTTTAGCAACGACTCGTTCCTTTCCCACCCAAGGCCAAAGCCCTCCGTGCGGACTTAGGAGACTCATTTTTGCCGCACAAAAATAAGCGGTGTGTAGCCTCAACATTTGGATAGGTCGCACACCTCCAGGACCTTCAATGATCGCTGGAGAACGCAGTTGGAGAACTCATCATCGCCGACGCAGGCATCGATTTCTTTGTTGGTTTGACCCGTCAGACAATCGGCGTAGCTGCGGTCCCTTCCTTCCCCGAACTTCTGTCGAAATTTGGCGAGGCAAGTTTTGTTCGCCCGTGCAGTCTGTCCGACCCACTTGCTGCGGTCGAGTGTCTCTGCCTGAGCAAGAAACGTCGACCCAAGCAACATCGCGATGATCAAGGCATAGCGCATGTTCTTTTCTCCGAAGATCGTATGGCGCGTCTTCGTGCGCGGCGGTCGTGGCCTGTTAATCGCTGTTCGCCATTGAAACCAAGGTTGGCGCATCGGCCTCAAACAGGATTGAACTCAAACTCAAACGAGACCTAAAATTTTCACCGTAAATTTCTGGCTGGGGCGATTTCCTATGCTTCGGTTTTCAGCATTCATTGTCGCATGAGTACTTTGGGATGCGACTGCTTCCGGCGCGTTGGCACAACAAGCCCAAAGCAAATCCTCCCAGAAAGGATGTTGCAATTCACAAACATGCGTTTGCGGACTCTATGCGGCCGGCAGCCGTCGGGAAAAGATGCGAACGATGGTGCCAACGACCCGGCGTCCACCAGGCCAGCTTGCAAGTAGCACCCGTCGCTGGCTTGACATAGGACTATCCGATATCGAGCCGCGGTTTGTGTGCACAGATCGCGGGAAGCGGGGAGCTGGGGTGCGGCTGCATCTCGGTCGGGAAGAAGAGGGCCGGCGCGCCGACCGGCATAAAAAGCCTAACAGCCGTGACGCCAGAAAGCCTACTGCTTCCTCGAAGTAGACCCGGTTCTTGACGTTTTTCCGCTTGGGGGGCTTTGACTTGCATTTCCGCCGGCGTTCTTAGATTGAACGCCGCCGGCGCTCTTGGATTGAGCGTACGCCGGCGCGGATAACGATGCGAACGTTAACGATAGGAACGCGGCAGCAACCAATAGAACGAGTAATTTCACAAAAGTACCCCTCTCTGGAAGAGCGACAGAATAGAACCTATCAGCCACTGCGGATTGGCTCAACCGGGACCTGAAGGCGGCAGAGAGGCCGGCCCCAGCATGCTGGTCCTGCGTCGGTTTCGGCGTTTCCGCCGTTAACCTTGTTTCGGGGGAGCATCTTGGAAGGGGAGACGGCTACTATCGGCTAATTTGTAAACGTGCGATTCTGAGGGTACTTTTTTTGTCCTCGATGTTGGATAGGCGCCAGCTCAAATTCCTGTGTCGAACCCGAAACAAACAGATCTACTCGATGGCATGGTCGCGCGCTTGGAGGAAGCGAACGCGAAAGCTTACGAACAGTTGGCAAGCGATGAAAGAGCTTCCAAGTCGAACCAAGATGACGCGCATCATCCCTCGAACCAGCAAGCGCCCCCCGCTATCCCGGAGAGGCACTCATCGCGTGCCAGGTTAGCCCTTATGGCTTTCATCGGGCTGGTGTTGGCAGCGTCCGTCTGTGTTGCTGCTTTTGCCTACGGTGATGCGGGCAAGCTCATCGTCGCGCGGTGGGCGAATGCATTGCTTGCGCCATCCGCACCGCCGGCGGAGGCCACCTCTCACGACGTTGCCCTGGCAGCTGCTCCGATACCTCCCGAACTGGCGCAGACTATGACGCGCGATCTTGCCAAGCTTGAGGAACTGATCGAGCAAATCAAGACCAGCCAACAACAAGAGAGACCCGCAGCGCTGGTGAAGGACACCTCTCACGACGTTGCCCCGGCAGCTGCCCCGATACCACCTGAACTGGCGCAGACCATGACGCGCGATCTCGCCAGGCTGGAGGAGTTGATCGAGCAGATCAAGACCAGCCAACAACAAGAGATCCGCAGCGTTGCGGAAGTCACCGAGCAGCTTAAGGCTGGTCAGGAACAAATGGTCCGCAACAATGCGGAAGTCGTCGAGCAGTTTAAAGCGGCGCTGGCGCAAATGGCGCGTGATAATGCGGCAGTCGCCCAGCAGTTTAGGTCAAATCAAGAACAACTGGCCATGGTGGTGTTGTCCGAGGCCACGCGCTTTGCTCGGAAGCCTTTGCGGAGGGGTAAGCCCGTCACGCTTCCGCCGCTGCAAGCAAGAGCCCAGACCCCGCGTTGACGACTCGCTGGCGCGTTCCTGTTTAACGGGCCGTTGCCAACTGCCGCTTGAGTGGAAAACAACTCCAAGGACTTCGCCGGGGGCATTGCGACCCGCAGGGGCAGCCCGTCACTTTCCTCGCGCTCAGTCTCCCTGTGCGGCCGGGCCGTTTTTGCACTACGTTTGCAATCTCCCGAGCGCAGCAGTCCGGCTTTTGACACATTCAGCTAGGTAGAATCCTCGCTATCACCGCCTTGATGACCGCGAGTCATCATGACGACAGCGAGCTGGGGGGCACGCGTGTGAGACAGGTCTTGCAGATCAGCATTGTTTTGTGGTTGACAATTTTCTGTTTGGCGTTGGCAGCAGCGAAATGGTTTGATTACCTCCCCTAGTGTGGTGGTTCAGAAGTTCTCTTCATTTTCGCCGCGAGTCCGCCAAGAGAACTTGTGCGCCAAAACCACACTAGAATCATAGGTTTTTCTAGTGTCCTTTCGAATCCGAAGTTCGCGAAAGAGGCCGCCGCGAAATGTGGCGAACTTCGGATTCGGGACACTAGGACAGGGCGAGTTGGATCAACCAAATCGCGGCCCAGGCTAGTCCAGCCAGCCACGCGACGGTCACGACTCCAAGCAACATAAGCCATAGCCAGGCAGTCCATTTGCGGGCGGGTCTCCTGCTCGTCTGGCTACTTCGATTGGGTGTTTGATCGCTCATGGCGTACCGCATGGCCTTCTCACGGTACTTCTAATAAGCATCAAATTTTAAGGGACGGTGCCGCGACTCAGGCCGCATTTCGGGTCCAGCGTTACGGACGATTTACCATCACCACGATCGAGATCTGTCCACGCAAACGCCTCTTCCGCAGTTGGCCCAGCCGCGCGGGCGGGGTGAGCGGGTATGGGGAGCTACACTTCGTCCGAAATGTCTGGAGCGCGCCTTTCAAAGTGATGATCGCGAACGTCAATTCGTGCCCAATGGCTTGATTGCCGGCTGGGCGCACCACGGCATCGGCAACAGCGGCTCATAGAGCTGGTTCCAGTAGCAGACAAATTCCGGGCCGCTCTTCTTGGTGACCATCTTGATCGGTTCGGGATGTGCAACAACGACATGCGCCACCACTAGTGCAATTCCCGTGGTCAAGGCCCAGCGCATCCGCGTCACCTGCTCCAACTGGTCGAGCAGGAGCGCCGCGGCGATGATGATGAATGGGTCGCTAAGGATGAAATATTCGGATTTCAGCCCGCGCGGTACCCCGAGCGTGTCAATACAGGCCGCCACGCCCACCAGCAAGGCCGCTTGCAGGGCGAGCTGCCATTTTCGTATCCAGAGCGCGTAAACAATGCCGGCGAGCACAAGCCACAGCACGAAAACGGTTGGACGCGCGGAGGTGTAAAACACAAAGCTGTAGCTGTAGCGCTCCAGTACCGCGATGAAGATGCCGGCGAAAAGCTCGATGACCGCGCTCAAATTCCCGGAGCTCGCATCGGGCAGTGCGGAGAAGTTTTGCATTTTCTCGACCGGGTTGAGCACCGCCACCGCATTGGCCGGATTGAAGACGATGTCGAGCGCCAGAAGACCGAGCGCGGCGCCGCCGGCAAGCGCAAACAGCGCCGTTGCGGTTTCCGCGGCCGATACCTTTCGCGTGATCGCGAATATCACCGCAACGAGCGCCGTATAGGCCAAAAGACCGATCTGGTAGCTTCCGAACCGGCCCAGCAGGGGCGCCTGAAGGTGGGATGCGGCAAGGTTGGCGGGATCGAAACCAGCCGCCAGAATCGGCGCAACCAGCCAGATCAGAAGCGCCGCCAGAACGCCGGTCGCCGTGGCGATGACCCAGGCGAGCCGCGAGGACCGCCAGAACGGAACGCTGCGCGCCTCGATTTCGCCGAACGCCAGCGCGAGCAGCGGGAAAGCGATCAACAGGGGGATGACGTGAACCTTGTTCTCCAGCGCGAGCACGGAAAGAAGCGCCACCGCGCCGAGCGCGAAGGGACGCCAAAGACTGCCACGGAGGCACTGCCCAATCAGAACCAGCAGCGCCAGCGTTACCATCGAGCCCGCGACCATTTCGCTGCGCAGGATACGCATATGCACGGCGACGCCGCCGGAAAAGGCAAAGGCGCAGGTCGCCAGCAGGGCCACGCGCCAGTCTCGCAGCAAGGGCCGGATCAATGCGGCGAACGCCAGAACGACAATGATTGCTGTTGCCAGCGCCACCAGGCGGCCCGCCCGGACGGCATGCGTCATCGCCGCGTCGAATGCCGCCACATCGCCGGCGGGCGGAATCGACCTCAGCGAATAGGCGTCGAGCAAACCGATCGCATGCAAGCCCTGGAACGCATATTTCACCGAAAGGATCGTCAGGTAGGCGGGATGATCGAAGAATTCCTGCGGCCTGCCGTCATTGAGGAGGAGCGCGTTGTAGACGACCATGAAATCCATATCGGCGTTGCGCCAGTAGATGGCGAAATAGCCGAACGCGAAGAACGACGCCATCATGCCCAGGGCGATCGCGATCAGTCCTCCCCGCCATCCGAGCGGCGTCAGGCGCGCAAGCACGTCCTGCGGAGCCGATTGGGCCGTCGAGAGGGCGCCGACGACAATACTGTTATCGGACATCGGGCCTGCCGTGCGGTCGGCGCGATTTGAAATTTCGCCACTTCGTCGGCCCCGGAAATCGGCAAGTAGAGCCGTCATTGCTCGCAATTTTAATAATCTCTGAGGTAACGAGAGACCGTTATTTTCATAGGCGGTCTCTAAATTGACCGCCAACGTTGTATCCAGCCTCAAACGTGAAAATGTTCCACGAGCCAACCAGCATGACAAAGTTCGATTCTCTCATCAACGAAATTCAGGATGGCGAGTTATCCGGGTCGACGAAGCGGCAGCTGAAGGCGCTTACGCGCATAACCGAACTGTTTCTCGCCGGCTCCGGCCGCCATTCGGGGCAACAGGTCGAACTGTTCGACGAGGTATTCAAAGCCCTTGTCGCCGTGATCGAGTTGAAAACGCGGGCCAAGCTCGCCCGCCATCTCGCGACCGACCAAGAGGCGCCCGCGGCTTTGGTTCGCGCATTTGCCTTCGACGGCAATATCGCTGTGGCGGCTCCGCTTCTCAGCCAATCGACCGTGCTCAGCGAGGCCGATCTTGCGCTCGGTGCCAACACCCTGAGCCAGGATCATCTTTGCGCAATTGCGCAGCGTCAAACGATCAGCGAATTAATCACCGACATCCTAATCCAGCGCGGCGAAGACAACGTGGTCCGCGCCGTTGCGAAGAATGCCGGTGCGCGCATTTCGGATCGTGGTTTTCGCGACCTCGTTATGCGGGCCGGCAATGATTCTCAACTCGGGCTGCACCTTGGATCGCGGCGCGACATCCCGCGCCATCACCTCCTGGTGCTTCTCGAGACCGCCTCTGCGGAAGTCTACAGCAAGATCGTCGCGGCAAACCCGCAATTTTCTGAAGCGGTGCAAGGAGCGGTGACCGAAGTAGTCGACGAAATAAATCTCGAGATTCGTCAGAATTCTTCTGATCACGCCAAGGCAAGGAAAAAAGTGCGGCGGCTAAAATACTGGAAGGAGCTTGGGGAATCCAAGGTTCACATGGCCGCGCGTGCGCAGGATTTTGAGCAGGCGGTGCTGGCGCTATCGGTTCTTGCGCGGTGTTCAATAGAGGTGGCTGAACGTGCGGTCCTCAATGAGAATCCCGGCGCGGTTCAGGTCGTCGCCAAAGCCGCCGGCTGTGCGTGGGTGACCGTCAAAGCGCTGTTGCTGATGAGGGCAGCGAACCGGAACATGTCCGGGGCAGATCTCGAGCTTGCGCGCGCCAACTACGAGCGGCTCGAGGTCAGAGCGGCAAAGCGCGTGCTTGAATTCTACGATTCGCGTCGACAACCGGGCGCGGCGATGAGTCCCTCAATTGTTCCGGAAGCGTCCGCGGATTTGGAAGCTCCCATGAGGAACGGATGTGCCGCCTGACGCGGCCGTGTTCTGGACACTAACACGGCTGGTGCAATCCGATCAGCTATCGCAGCAATCCGCCGGGCTGGAGCCGCGTTCGTATTGATCGTGCAGACGGACCCAGGCCATCGGATAGGACAAGCCTTCTTCATGTCGGCCAAGCGGAGTGAGATCGAGATATTGATAGGCAGCGTTCATCATGTCGAGGCCGCGCGCAAAGCATGAATAGGTATGAAAGACGGTGCCGGCCTCGTCGCGGTAAAAAGCGCTGATCCCGGGCGCTTCCTCGACACCGAATTCGGACGTGCCGAAGTTGTAGATTTTGCCGCTCGAATTGATCTCGTCCGGCTTGAACGAGACCGCATAATCGTAATTGAAATCGGTATTAGCCGAAGACAGCCAGTCGAAGCTCCAGCCCATCCGCGCCTTGAACGCCTCCAGCTTGTGCAAGGGCGCGCGCGAAATCGCGACCAGAGTGGTATCCCGCGCAGAAAGATGCGGAATCATGCGGTCGAACTGATCGGCCCAGAACGAACAGCTCTTGCAGCCTTCGTTCCAGTCGGGAGCGAACATGAAATGCTGCACCACGAGTTGGGACCGCCCGCCGAACAGATCGGCCAGGGTTTTTCTTCCAGCCGCGCCGTCGAAAACATATGACTTGTCGACCCTGACCCAGGGGAGCGCGCGGCGTTCCGCGTTCAGCCGGTCACGCGAGCGCGTAAACTCCTTTTCATGGGCCAAGAGGGCCTTGCGGGCTTCCAACCATTCCTCGCGCGATGCGATCTTGTGCGGCTGCATGGCGTGCTCCTGCTTTTCACACATTCTGGCGCGACTTCAGCGCTTATACGGTGGTTAACGATCTCAGAACGCGAGCAGAGAAGTTAGCATGAAAAGCGAAACTGCGCTGCAACTCCGCATTGGTATGATCCGACCCGACAGCAGTCATCCAAAACTGTACGGGGAAAAACGATGCGCAAGGTCTCTCTGACTTCGGTGGTTTTCATACTTTCGCTGGTGCCAAACCTCGCCGGCGCGGGCTCTCGGTCGATAGAGGTTGAGCCGGCCGCGGTACCGCCGGGCTTTGAAACGTACCGGGGCTACATCTTCAACCTTTCGGAAAATTCGGACCGCAAGGATAGCGGTGCCATCGCCGATAGTTTCCGCCATCAGATTGATGTGGTCGAGAGCGTGGGCTTGAGCCCGAGGGTGCTCGAGTTTTTTCATTCGGTGCCGATCATCGCCAGCGAAATGGCCTGTCTTGAAATTGGCGCCGGGATCGCTTGTTACGGTACCGGCCTGCCTGCAGCGCTCCAGCGCGCCTCTCGCACCTACACGACCTGGGATGAAGCGAACCGGCGCTGGAGCAATCCGAACTTTGTTGATCTCGCCGCTGACGCCGGGAGCGGCGTAATCATGCTGCGTCCGAACTTGCTGAAATATGCCGAAGACCCCGTGATCCTTCACGAGTTCCTTCATGTCTATCACGCCAAGCTGATGCCGCAGGGTTTCGACAATCTCGGCATCAGGGCATTTTTCGCCGATGCGATCAGCAAGAATGTCTTCGGCAAGGAAGAATACGCGCTGTTCAACCACAGGGAATTCTTTGCCGTGACCGCAAGCATATTTCTGGCGGGAAAAGAGTCGATCCACGAACCACACACGCGTGCGGCGTTGAAAGAGAAGCTGCCGAAATATTACAAATATCTTGTCGAGCTGTTCGGATTCGACCCGGACGGAACAACTCCGGTCGCCAGCAGCGCGAGCCCGCCAGAGGCTTCTGCCGACGCCACCTCGCACGGCGGAACCTAAAGTCTCATCTCGTCAGCGACGCCGGAGTTTTCCGCGCGCTGACGATAGGGCTCCGGAGCAGGCCGAAGTTTTCGGGCGTGCGACAGTAAAGTCCGATCAGTACTTCGCCATGACCGGGCCACCCCAGCCGAATCGGTAGTTCAAGCCGACACGCACAATATCGTCGGTGAGGGTGGTTTTGCGAGTATTCACAACAGTGATGGCAGCAACCGCCAACGGCGGATCGAAATAGTTTCTGGAGCCAAAATCGGCGTGCAAATATTCGGCCTTCACGGATAGATTGTCCAAAAACGTGCCCGGCAACGCATATTCGACGCCGCCACCAACTACCCAACCGCTTCGGGTCCGCGAATCGCTCACGCTGCCACCAGGGATGCGGTTATCAAAAAATTGCAGGTTTGTGCTCGCGAAGGCGGCGCCGGCGGTTCCGTAAATCAAGAGGCGGTCCCGCGCGTAACCGATCCGGCCTCGCACGGTGTCGAACCAGTGTTCCCGAAGGAGATTCGAGTCAGCTTGGTTAAAGGGAGCGATATTGTTGGCGGCACCGCTCTTGTCGGTCCAGGAAACATCGCCCTCGGTGCCGAACACCCAATTGCCGGTCTGGTAGTTACATCCCGTTGTCCCGCCGACCAGAGCCCCGCTCAGACTGAAATCATTGGTGAATGGAAGACCTGGCGCGGCCGGTGGGGCATTGCCGATGACAGTAACTGCTTCGATGCCGCTTCGGCCCCAAGCGCCGCCTGCTTCGGCCCCGATGTAACACCCGCTCCAATTGTAGGCCCGTGCCACCGGCGGTGCCTTAGAATAGGCGGCGGGAAGGTCGGCCGCTGACGCACTAACCGCGCTGGCGGTCAAGATCGAGACCGCGACAACGAGCCTTATCATCGAAATCCTCCTGCCCAGGCAGTTCAAGTCTGACTATCAGAAGTAGCGTGGCGGAGCTATCGAAGGGCGGCAACAGTCGCAACATATGTTGCGAAACATCTATTCCACCTTTATCCCGGCGTACTTCACCACCTTTTCCCATTTTTCAGTCTCGGCCTTGATCATCGCGCCGAACGCATCAGGCGTCGCGATCAGCGGCTCACCGCCAAGTTCGATCAGGCGTTTCCTGATCTCGGGCTCGGCCAGCACCGCGTTGATCTCCCGGTTCAGTTTCTCGACGATCTCGGGCGGGGTCTTGATCGGCGCACCCATGCCGAACAGCGCGCTCGCCTCATAGCCGGGAATGGTCTCGGCCAGCGTCGGCACGTCGGGCAATTGCGGTGAGCGCTCTGCAGTTGTCACGGCCAGCGCGCGCAGCGCACCGCCGCGGACATGCTCGATGATCGACGGCATGTTGTCGAAAATGACCTGAACGCGATTGCCGAGCATATCGGTGATCGCGGGCGCCGCGCCGCGATAAGGCACATGCAGCATCTTCGCGCCCGACATCGCCATGAACAACTCGCCAGACAGGTGCACCGATGTGCCGTTACCGGATGACGCAAGGTTCACCTTGCCTGGATTGGCTTTCACATAAGCGATGAACTCGGCAACGGTCTTGGCCGGAACGTCCCTCGCCACCGTCATGACATTCGGGACGCGAATGAAGGAGGCGACCGGGGCGATGTCGCGGATGAAATTGAAATTGAGATTGGCGTAAAGCGAGGCGTTGATGAAATTGGCGGGATTGATCAGCAGCACCGTGTAGCCGTCCGGGTCGGCCTTGACCACGGTCTCGGTGCCGATGTTGTTGCCGGCCCCTGGTTTGTTCTCGATCACGAATTGCTGGCCGAGCCGCTCCGACAACCGCTGTCCGATCAGCCGGGCGAGAATGTCGGTCGCGCCGCCGGCCGGATATCCGACGACGAACCGGACCGGCCGCGTGGGATAATCGAGCGCCCAGCTGCTGCCGATGGGCCAGGCGAGCGCGCACAAGCCAAATGCCATTAGACCCATCGCAATGCGGCGTAACGCCATACGTTTTCTCCCTGCAGCGCCGGACTTGTTGGTCCGGTTCGATCCGGTTGGATTTTTGCAACCCGCGTTGTAACAAACAAACCGCGGGACTGCCAACTTGGCCCCTCTATTTTCAAGAGTCGGAGGATCGTCCATGTCGATCAAAGTCAATGCGCTCGATCACATCGTGATCAACGTCGCCGATGTCGCTCGCACCGCCGAGTGGTATCGAAAGATCCTCGGCGTGGAGATCAGGGTGTTCGACCCGGGGCACGGAAAGACGGCAAGGACATCGCTGGTGTTCGGGAACCAGAAGATCAATGTACGGCCGCTGGGGGCCGACAAGGTGGAGTGGTTTACCGCCGATCATGAAAGCGCGGGAAGTGATGATCTTTGTTTCCTGACGTCAAGCACGCCCGAGCAGGTCATTGCGCATCTGAAGGCTTGCGGTGTTCCGATCGAGGAGGGCCCGGTGACGAAACAGGGTGCGCGGGGCGCGTTGCGCTCGGTCTATTGCCGGGATCCCGACGGCAGCTTGATCGAGATTTCGTCGTATGAGGGCGATGCGACCTAGGGTTGGCCGTCATTCCGGGCCTCGCGAAGCGAGAGCCCGGAATCCATACTCCCGATAGTGGTTATGGATTCTCTGATTTGCAATTGCACATCATAGTTCGCTCGTTTCACTCGCGCCCCGGAATGACGAAGCTCGAATTTGTTTGTCGCTAGCGCTCGCAATAACGTGCTTCTTCAACCTACAAAGGGCTGGTCCGCAGCCTAAGCGCCGGCGAGGTCGTCAATATGCGCCGAGCGTCACAGGGCGGAATGCCTGCAGCAAGTGCTGATCAAACTTACCCTTCATATGCTCCATCATGGCGAAGGCCTTGGCGTGCGTGAAGGGCAGCCGGTGAGGTCGCTGCTCCACCAGCGCGGAATAGACATCGACAATCGTCGTCAGCCGCACGATGTCGCTGATCCGATCGCCTTGCAGGCCGTTCGGATACCCGGTCCCATCCAGGAATTCATGGTGGTGCAGCACCACATCCAGCATTTCCGGTGGGAAGCTGCCCTGGGCGGCGAGGGCCTCATAGCCGAGGCGCGGATGTTTGCGGATCAAGGTCGTCTCTTCCTCGGTCAGCGCGCCCGGCTTGTCGAGAATGGCAACCGGAATGAACGCCTTGCCGACGTCGTGCAGGAGTGCTGCGCGTGTGAGCCGCCGCTGGTCGTCCTCATGCATGCCGAGGTGCTGCGCAAAAGCCACCGCAAAGCCGGTCACATACAGGCAGTGGCGGTAGCTGTCGGTGTGATGGCAACCGATCGCGGTCAGCCATTCGCGAAGCGAAGAATGTTTGATGGCTCTCAAAATCTTGTTTTCGGCGGCGACGATGTCGCTGAACTTCAGGGGCTCGCCCGCTGGAAGCTTGTCGAAAATCTTGACCATGACCTCGTGCGCGGCGGCAACGCCGCGGTTCAGCATCTTGCCGCGTTCGCTGGCATCGAATCCCTGGCTGTCCGGAAAGGCGGCGCGAATCCGCTGCAATATGCCGGCGGCGTCGAAGGGCCGCGAAATCGTGTCGGTCGCCCCCAGCGCCCAGGCCTGCATCGAGCCGTGGTGAAGCGCATCCGCCAGAACAAACAGCCGCGGCATCGCGCGGTAGCCTTCATGGCGAAGCTTGTTTCGAACCCGCTGCACGCTTTCGGCCGAGCGCAGATTGATGTCGACCACGAGACCTGCGAAATCGGTCGGGCTTTCGGGGAGTTCCGAAGTCGAGACCGTTTCCACCTCGCTCACGGATTGCAGGATTTTCTCCAGTTCACGGCTTTTGTCGCAATTATCGGACGCCAACAGCAGGCGGCGTTTGGACGAGCTGATTTGCGCTGACATGGGTCCTCGTTAACGGATGCGGTTGGCTAGGACGGTGGATTGGACATTCGTTTCAGTATCGCCGCGAGTCCTCATAAAAATCGGGACAATAGTGCTCCGATTCCGAAGTTCGCAAACATTCGCGGCGGCCACTGATGCGAACCTCGGAATCATAAGGAGCACTAGTAAACTAATATTCTCTAGTGCGGTTTTTGAATTTGAAGTTCCTATGACGAGGCTGCAGCAAAACTGATAGGAACTTCAAATTCACCGCACTAGGTGCCAAGCTACCGAAAACACATTCCCCGAGGCTTAAGAGAGATTATAAATGCGGTCCTTTTGACAAAGATAAAATTTGAAAGGACTTGCCAGATCGCTTGCGAGGCTGCGGCGAGCCTGACCCGCGAATTTCGAATTCTCTGCGCGAGGTGGAAACAAAAAAACCGCCGGAGGAAACTCCTCCGGCGGAAGATATTGTACCCTTCGCAGGTCTTTTAGGCCTTCATCGCCGCCTTGACCGCTTCTGCCGTGATCGGCAACCCGCGGACGCGGGCGCCGCAGGCATTGAAGACGGCGTTGCCGATGGCCGGAGCGACCACCGTCACAGCCGGCTCGCCGACGCCGGTGGCGGGCTCGCCGTTGGCGATGACGCTGACGGCGACTTGAGGCAACTGGCTCATCCGCAGCGGCGTGTAGGTATCGAAGTTGGTTTGCTCGATACCGCCGTCCTTCAATGTCGCCTTCTCCAACAGCGCAAGCGACATGCCCCACAACGCCGCACCCTCGACCTGGGCACGGATGCCGTCGGGGTTCACTTGCGTGCCGACGTCGGTGGCCACGGTCAGTTTCTTGACGTTGACCTCGCCGCTTGGGGCGACGGCTACGTGGGCCACGCATGCGGTCCAGCTTGCCGTCTTTCTTTCCTGCGATGAAACGCAGGCCACGCCCATGCCCTCGCCCTTCGGCAGTTGCTTGGTGCCGTAGCCGGCGAGCCCCATCGCCGCGAGCAGGGTGTTGCGCAGGCGTTGCGCACCACCGGCGTTGTCGCCCTTGCCGTCCAGCAGTTCGATGCGGAACTGTGCCGGATCCTTACCGGCCGCAGCGGCGATCTCATCGATCATGCTTTCAATGGCCCAGAAGGTCCATCCAGGTGCCACAGAGCGCAGCTGCCCGGACGGGGTGGCGTTGTGCGCCATCTCGTTCTTGATCGCCCGCACATAGTGGTTGGGCACGGTGTAGAAGAAGTCCGCACCGTTCACCGTGAAGGCGTCGAGCGGGCCCTTCTTGTCGACCGACGGCGACAGGAAATCAGGGATTCCCCAGCGCTGAGTGGGCCATGCCGAGACCACGTCATGGCTCAGCGCGACCAGCTTGCCATCGCCGTCGAGGCCTGCCTTGATCTTCTGGTAGGTCAGGGGACGCGAGAAATCCATCGTCATGTCGTTCTCGCGCGTAAAGATGACCTTGACCGGCTTGCCGACGGCTTTCGCCGCCTGCACCGCCGGCACCATCATGTCGGCCTCAAGACGCCGGCCAAAACCGCCGCCCAGCCACATCTGGTGCAAGACCACGAACTTCGGATCGATTCCAGCGGCACCGGCGGCGATCGCGCCGGAGCGCGTCGCAAACTGGTTGCCGGAATAGATATGCAGGATGTCGCCCTTGAACTCGGCAGTGGCGTTCATCGGCTCCATCGGTGCGTGGATGTTGATGTTGGTGGTGTATTCCGCCTCCATCACTTTCGCCGCCGTGCCCAGGGCCGCCGCCGGGTCGCCGTCCTTGACAAAGAACTGCCCGGAATCGCCGAGCCCCTGCAGCCGCTTCGCCTCGTCGAACAGCGATTGGCTCGACAGCTTGGCATTGGGGCCGCCGTCATAGCTGATTTTGAGCGCTGCTGCCGCCTTCTTGGCGTTGGCATAGGTATTGGCCACCGCCACCACCCAGCCGGTCGTCGTGGCGGTCTTGTCGTCCAGCGTCACGGCCTTGATGAAGCCGGGCACCTTCTTCGCCGCACTGTCGTCGACCGATTTGACGGTGGCGCCGTAGCGCACCGGCGGCGTGACGACCGCACCATGGACCATGCCGGGCAGCATGACGTCGATGCCGTACTTGGCCGTTCCGTTGGTCTTCGACGGGATATCGAGCTGCGGTACCGAAACGCCGATCATGGTGTATTGATCGGGCGACTTGAGCTTGATCGCCTTGAGTTCGTCGGGCGTGAAGGTCTTGGTGGCCTTCCCGCTTTTCACGATTTCGGCAAACGTCATCGACTTCTTCGATTTCGGATTCGTAATCGTGGATTCCCTCACCACCAGGTCGCTGGCTTGCACGCCCATCGCAGCGGCGGCGGCTTCCGTCAATGCGATGCGGCCCGCGGCACCTGCGCGGCTCATCGCATCGAAGTTCATCATCGTGCTCCAGCTGCCGCCGGTAACCTGCGCGCCGAGCACCGGATCGTTGAACTTCGGATCGTTGGATGCGAGCTGAACCCGCATGTCCTTCCAGCTTGCGCCGAGTTCTTCGCAGATGATCTGCGCCATGGTCGAGGCGATGTGCTGGCCCATGTCGGCCTTGCCGCAGGTGATGGTCACGATCCCGTCCGGTGCGATCGAATACCAGACGCTGGGATCGAAACTGCTCGCCGCAGCGAACGCCTGATCGGCGCCCAGAAGGCCCGGGACGGCTGAATAGCCGAGCGCAAGACCGGCGGCCGCGGAGCCGACGAGGAATGAGCGTCGGCTGAGATCAGCCGGCTCGCTTTGGGTGATCTTCACGTGCGTATTCATGTTGCCCTCCGCTCGGTGCCGGGGTTGGAAGCGGTGCGTATTTCGGAAGCCGCGCGCATGATTGCCTTCTGGATGCGCGAATACGTCATGCAACGGCAGAGATTGCCGTCCATGTGGGACACCACTTCTTCCTTGGTCGGGTTGGAGTTCTTCGCGAGCAGCGAGGCTGCCTGCATGATCTGTCCGGACTGGCAGTAGCCGCATTGCGGGACCTGCTCCGCGATCCAGGCCTTCTGCAAGGGGTGATCGCCCTTGGCACTCAGACCCTCGATGGTCGTGATCTTCTTGCCTGCCGCATCGCTCAGCGATGTCTGACAGGAACGCACAGCTTCGCCGTTGAGGTGAACGGTGCAGGCGCCACAGAGTCCGGCGCCGCAGCCGAATTTCGTGCCGGTCATCTGCAATTGCTCGCGAATGACCCAGAGCAGCGGCGTATCGCCGGCCGCCTCGACGGACATATTCCGTCCATTGATATTGAGACTAGGCATGGTTTCTTCCCCTGCCGGTGCATGATGCCGCTTACGGCGGAACTCATTGTTCTTGTTTGGCTGGCATCCACCGGATCGATGCCAGACGCGGGAGAATGATAGCGATCCATTCCGGAGGCAATGCCAATTGGAATTGGCAGCAAAAAATAATTGCGATTGCATTTTGCAATGCGGCAATATTCTGCCGTATTGTCGATTGCTCGCCGAAGCCGCGCTACAAACTACGATAATCAAGGGCGCGCTCTCGACCTTCGGGCTTCAATTCCGCCACGCGGAATTTGTACTCTCCAGAAAATCGGATGGAACACGTGGGACACGACATCAAGCTGACGGCTTCGGACAATTTTCAACTCGGCGCCTATCGCGCCAACCCAACCGGCACACCGAAGGGGGCGGTGGTCGTGATCCAGGAAATCTTCGGCGTCAACCACCACATCCGCTCCGTCTGCGATCGTCTCGCCAGCGAGGGTTATGTCGCGATCGCGCCTGCGATCTTCGACCGGGTCGAACCCAATTTCCAATCCGGCTATTCGCCGGACGAGATCACGGTTGCACGCAAGTTCGTCGCCGATCCCGATTGGGCTGCGATGCTGCGTGACACCCAGGCCGCCATCGATACCGTGAAGAATATCGGTCCGGTCGGGATTGTCGGCTTTTGTCTTGGCGGAAGCATCGCTTACGCCGCAGCGACCAAGCTGACGGGCTTGTCAGCCGCGGTCGGCTATTATGGTGGCGCAATCGCCCGTTTCGCCGACGACAGGCCGAAAGTGCCGACCCAGCTTCACTTCGGCGACAAGGATGCGAGTATCCCGCTCAGCGACGTCGAGATCATTCGCGCCAAGCGGAGCGATGTGGAGATCCACCTCTATCCCGGCGCGCAACACGGCTTTCACTGCGACGAACGGGCAAGTTACGACAAGGCCAGCGCCGATATTGCCTGGCCGCGCAGCCTTGCTTTCTTCGCCAGGCATTTGAAGTGACGCCAAAGGCGTCATCCAGGGGCGCGAATCAAGTGAGCGAACCCGGGATTTCGAGATTCCCCGACGCGCAATTGCGCATCTGAGGTCTGGTGCTTACCCACCATCCCAGAATGACAAAGGACTTCGTCCTTGGTCAGAACCAACGTTCGCCGACGAGGATGGTATCGCCGGGGCTGATCGGCGTGCCGAGCGGCACCACGGCGCGGCTTAAGGTGGAATTGTCGGTGTGGGTCAGCGTGACGGCGTCGCGCTTGGCGCGCGGCGAGAACCCGCCGGCGATCGCCACGGCGCTTTCGACGCTCATGTTGGGCACGTAGGGGTATTGCCCGGGGGCGGCGACTTCACCGAGGATGAAGAACGGCCGGTAGGTTTCGACCTCCACCGCCACCGAGGGCTCGCGGATATAGCCGTTGCGCAGTCTGCTGCTGATTTCCGCGGCGAGCCCCGCCGGCGTGCGGCCGCGCGCTCCCACCGCGCCGATCAGCGGCATGGTGATCGAGCCGCCTGCATCGATCGCATAGGTGTTGGTGAGGCCTTCCTGGCCGTAGACCACGACCCGCAGCTTGTCGCCGGCATCGAGCCGGTATGGCGTCGTGCGGGAAGGCGGCAGCGGCGCAGCCGCGTAGCTGGAGCGAACCGCGCCGATCGCGCCGCGCGAATCGGGTGCGGCAGCTGCCGTCGCCGCGTAATGGGGCCTACCATAAGCCATGAAGTCGAGATCGCTCGGCGGCGCGGAGGCGACGCCGGAGGCCGTCTGCACGCAGCCCGACAGCGCAAGTGCGGCGAAAGCGGCAATGAT
>Ga0307474_10001192_pt1 | contig 18967 bp, 14 predicted proteins | sample atmos_gasesECM1C_2_FD_203312 | JGI IMG/M metagenome (GOLD analysis project Ga0307474, IMG submission 203312) | Hardwood forest soil microbial communities from Morgan-Monroe State Forest, Indiana, United States - atmos_gasesECM1C_05 | ecosystem: Environmental > Terrestrial > Soil > Temperate... | reverse complement strand
GGACGCGTGGAGCTCGCGCATCGCGGGACGCTGTTTCTGGACGAGATTTCGGAATTGGATCTCGCTCTGCAGTCGAAGTTGCTGCAACTTTTGCAGGACGGCCAGTTTTGCCGGATCGGCGCGCAGGAAGACAAGAAAGTCGAAGTGCGCATTGTGTGCGCGACCAATCGGGTTCTGGAAAACGAGATTGAGAACGGTACGTTCCGCCAGGATTTGTTCTATCGCATCAATGTTGTGAACCTGGCGATGCCATCGCTGCGTGAACGCCGTGCCGATATCGAAGACCTGGTGATCTACTTCCTCGAGTACTACAACCGGAAATACAACTGCCGGGCGAAGGCGCTGTCGAATGAGTTGATGGCGGTACTGCAGAAGTATCACTGGCCGGGAAACATTCGCGAACTGGAAAACCTCGTAAAGCGATATGTGATCCTGGGTTCGGAAGAAGTGATTTCCGGCGATCTGGTGGCGCGGCAACAGGACTACTTCAATCCCGAGATCAATCTGGATGGACCCATTTCGCTTAAGAAGCTCACCCGCCAGGCGACGCGCGAACTGGAGCGCAAGGTGATTCTCAAGGTATTGCAGGCGAACCACTGGAATCGCAAACAGGCGGCGCGGGCCCTGAGCATCAGCTACCGTGCGTTGCTCTACAAGATTCGTGACGCCGGTTTGCCGTCGAACCGCACCGTGCGGCGCCGCGAAGGCGCCAGCACGGGTCTAGCTGCGGACTAATCTGGTTGTCGCCGCTTCCCGGCGACGTTATCTATCTAAGCAATACCTCTCGAAAGGCAGAACTGTGTCGACTTGCGCCAGTTCGGCGCGGGGCGCGGCATTGGAGTTGTCCAGGAACCGTCGAATAGAAGTAGTGTTCTTGCGCAGTGCTTTGCACCTTTGTTATCAGGCAGGTAACGTTACGTCGTCTAAATTGATGATAAGATGAATGTTCTTTTCCAGAGCCTTTGGTACGCTGGATGCTTTAGTTGAGTGCGGGTGTACTTGTACCTCTTTCCCCGAAGAGATGCGATACCCCCAGAAACGGTCTCATCCCCCGGAGGCCGGCGATTCGGAACCTTCCTAGGAGGCAGTAAATTCATGTTGAAGAAAGTGTTACTGCTCGCTGTTCTGGCACTGGCCCTGCCATTGGCAGCTTTTGCAGACAGCAGCATCGACGTTACAAACAAAGGGGGCGTAATCTCGGGGAACTCGAGTGGCCTGTCCCTCAGTGGTTCCACGCTGATTTCGTACGGCAGCGCAGTAGGAACGAACCTCGGGTCCGTCAGCTTCACGACGGGTGCTTTCACGAGCGGCAGCGCTGCGGGCGGCGGTACACTCGCGGCTGGCGGCAGCTTCCAGATCGTCGGGAATGGCACCAATGGCGTTCCTAACGGCGTGATCTTCAGCGGTACTTTCAGCTCTGGAACCTGGACGCTCATTACACTGGCGAATGGCACCCACAACTATGTTCTGAACGCTGGCGTCGTCAGCGCGGGCGGAGAAGTTGCAGCTACCACCCAGATCACTGTCAACACTGGCAAGGGCTTCTTCGATGGCAGCGCGAAGCTCTCCAGCGGCGACACCAACCTCGCGGTTCCCGAACCGGGCACCCTGAGCCTGTTCGGTACCGGCTTGATCGGTCTGGCTGGAATCATCCGGCGCAAACTGAGCCTGTCCTAGGCCGGAACGAAGTAGAACGACTCCTGAACGAAAGAACCCGCCGCAGCGATGCGGCGGTTTTTTCTCTTGTCCCGGGGGGCGGTCACGCAGATTCCGTCGTTCGCTTCGATCTAGAGGAAAGCTCTACCGCGAGCCCCTAGTTGCCCGACTGCTGTTGTGCCTGCTGCTGTGCTTTCTTCAGGTGCTCCTGATAAGTGGGATCGTTGGGGACCTTTTTCAACGCCTCTTTGAATAGGTCAATCGCGGTAGGATACAGACCTTTCTGATAGTAAGCCCAACCCAGTGTATCGGCAGCGTTCGGACTCTCGGGCATGAGGCGGCGAGCGGTTTGTGCCAGGGAGATAGCGACATCAACATTGCCGCCGCTCTGCAGCATGGCATAGGCAAGATTGTTCGAGGCGACCGGATTGTCGGGCTGAACCTGCAGAGCTTTCTGATACATGCTTTTGGCGGCGTCCCAGTTCTTCTGACCCTCATAGAGCTCGCCGAGCAGAATGTAGAAGGAGATTTCGCTCGGATTGTCTTTGATGGATTGCTGGAAGGTAGCGATGGCCTGATCAGTGGAGCCCTGAGCGTTCAGAGCTTGTCCGAGCTTGAGCAAGGCGTCGGAATTCTTCTTGTCGAGGTCGGCGGCTTTCCGCAACGCGGCCTCAGCCCCCTTATAGTCCTTCTTGTTATTGTAGAGCGCAGTGCCGAGAAGGTCATAGAAGGCGCTGTTGTTGGGAACTTTGGCGATCTGCGCCTGGGCGGCCTCGACAGCTTTGTCGGTTTGCTTTTGCACGAGATAGGTGTTCATGAGGCCACTGAGAGCATCGGAATTGGCAGGATCGGCGTCAAGCCCCTGCTGGTAGGCCTTGCCGGCTTCGTTGTACTGCTTCTGTAGCAGGCGCAGGTTGCCGAGTTGCACGTAGCCGATCGCACTGTGGGGTGCGACTTCGATCGCTTTGTTGACATCCTGCTCGGCCTTGGCGAACTGCTTCACATTGATTTCGGCGACGGCCCGTAAGGCATAACCGTCAGGCGCCGCCGACTGCCCGGTGATGATGGTGGATGCGGTCTGGTTGAGGCCGTCCCAATCGCCTTTGCGAATGGCGACAGCCGCCAGGGCGCGGTGCGCATCCATGAGGTCGGGCTTGAGGCGAACCGCCTCCCGCCACTCCGTTTCGGCGCGCGCCAGATTGCCCTGCTGGTCCAAAGCCAGGCCTAACTGGTAGTGGGCCACGCCGTTGTCGGGATCGCCTTTGATAGCGGCCTGCAAGGCGTTTACAGCTTCATCCAGGTGTCCCTCGCGCATTTTGATCTGGCCGCGGAAGATAAGCGCGTCATTGTCGCGCGGGCTGGATTTAAGGATCTCTTCGTTCAACTTGCGTGCATCGTCGAGACGGTTCTTCAAAATCAGCAACTGGATGTAATTCTTCTTGGTTTGAACGTCCTTGGGGTGATCATTGTGAAGCGATGCATACTCGGCGATGGCCTTATCGAGATTGCCAGTCGCAAAAAAGTAGTCGCCCAGCATGCGGTATCCCGCAGGGATATCCGACAAATCCTGTTTGGTCTGGCGCAGAAAGGACTCTGCCTCGGAATTCTTTCCTTCCAGCATGTAAAGCCGGGCGAGGGCGGATCGCGGATCGGGATTCTTGGGATCGGTCTGGATCGCGCGCTTGAACTGCTCCTCAGCCTCAGGCAGGCGGCCTCGGGTTTGAAGGAAGCCGCCAAGGGCCATCTGCGCGTTCATGGCTTTCGGATCGAGAGTCGTTGCTTTCCTGAGGCTGGCCTCGGCTCCGTCGTATTGTTGGGCCTGAATCTGCATCATGGCGTAATTCAGGTAAGACTCGGCCCGGTTGGGGTCAAGCGCGATGGCTTTCTGCATTTCCTGCATAGCGCCGGGAAGATCGCCCTGCCGGTCCTTCATGTTGGCCACGGCCATACGCACGTCAGGATTGTTGGGCTGCTTGTCGTTGAGGACATCGAGTTGTTCCTGCGCCTCCTTGTAGAACTTCGAGGCGATCAGCATGTTGGCGATGTCGACGCGGGCTGGATAGTTGGCGGGGTCGATCTCAATGGTGCGTTGCAGTTCCTGATAGGCGCGATTCAGTTCCCCCAGGCGTAGATAGGTCAGCGCGAGGTGGTAATGCGCGTCAGAGAAGCGCGAATCGACCTGGATCGCGTTGCTGTACTGGATGGCGGCTTCGCGGAACTTACCCTTCTCGAAATAGCGCTGGCCGCTCTCAAAATATTTCTGTTTCCGCACGTTGGGGTCGCGCGAACAGCCCACCAGTAATGTGCTGACAAGTGCAAGGATGAAGAACAGCCGAAATGATGGAGGACGCCGCATGGCTAGGTCTCCCGGTCAGAGCGCGTCGAACGCGCAGATTTAGTCAAGATGAAAATAACGAAATTCTGAAGATACGATGACGGCGCCGCGAGCGCACGATTCCGCGCGCGGCTGGAAGAAAGAAGCGAACTCGCAAAGCGATCAATCATTGGGGGATGTATTGATTCAGCATCGGCACGACCTCTCCCGCGAAGGGAGTGAGCCGCGTCATGGCGTTCGCGACCGATTCTCCGGGATACATAGGCGTAGTTAAACGCACCAGTGCACCATCGCTGCGATTCATCCGGATGGAATCGGTGACCAGGTAAATCTTGGCCCAGTACTCGCTGGCGACCGCGCGGTCATGAGCCCAGTACCAGTAAAGCACCAGGAGGCGGTCGCCACCTTTGGCGATCACGTAACGGTTCACGGGGAATGGCGCATGACCGCTTACGGATAGAGGAACACGCGCTGAATCGATCGGAGTCCAGCCGGCGCCGGGCAGGCAGTTCTTAGGCGAGTGAATAGTGTCGCCAGCGCGCTGACTGGGGAAATAGGCGATGAACATGTCCGTATTGGGCAGCCGCTCTTGCTGATCGTGGTAGACGCGCAGCAGAAAGTCTCCCGGCCCCAGAATGTCGCGAATGTCCTTTGGAATTTCCACGTCGGTTCCCGACCAGTTGCCGAACTGCTCAGGAAATTGGGCCAACGGCTTGCGTGAAGGGAATACTTCCCCACGGTTGCGAGCTTGGAGGAACAATGCTGTGCCCAGCATGAGGATCAGGGCGAGAGCGAACCGTAGGTGGGAGTTCATTGAGAGATCGCCCCTTTCGGCCACAACCACTGGAGCGCGCGATGCAACAGGAAGAGCAGGATCAGCGACACGACAAAGATCAGCCAGCCGGAGAAAGTATGGAAGAATCCCTGGGCCTTGTCGGGATCCCAGTATTGCACGAGAAGACCGGTGCCGATAATGCGCAAGCTGTTGGCAACCACGGCAATGGGGATCGAGGCAACCGCCAGCAGAACCCGAAAGGAAGTGCGGGGTTCCATCAGATAACCGTAAATGATGGCCAAGGTCGTTAACGACATCAGAGACCGGATTCCGCTGCAGGCTTCAGCGACTTCCAAGGCCATGGCGGGCAATTGAATGATGTTGCCCTCGCGCAGGACGGGAACACCTAGCAGCGGCAGCGTGTGGGCGGCGGCACGCGATGCCAGCAACTGCAGAGGGAACGTGATCTGGTTGAAGACGATGGCCGGGATAGGAATCATCAGTAGCAGAAACAACCACGGAAACAAGAGGGCTCGCATGTAATTCCATCCGTAGCCGAGTACTACCAGACCGGCAATCGCCAGCAGAAACGAAGAACGGGACAAAAACAGTTCTGCCCCCAGGGTTCCCGCCGTGAGCACGATCAAGGCGAAGGCAAGGACGATGAGGCCGGTCCAGGATGGACGCAGCGGCAACTGCTGCAAGCGGCGTTTCTCAGTCCAGATAACGAAGGCAGAGAACGCCGGCACGAAAAAGCCGTGCGAGTAGTTGGGATCGTGCATCCACTGCCGGACGAGATGGGCCAGAACGGGCGCATACAGCCAGGCGAGCGCCCCGGCGAGCACGACCATCTGCCAACGCGGCATTCGCTGGTTCGACAGGTGCTGCGGTTCGGCGGGGAACGGCGCGGTTTGGACGGCGTAGGTCAAACGTCAATTTTCGCTGGAATATCGCAAGCATAAGCGAACCAACGGGGGTGGTGCAATCGGGGACTGCCAGGAGAGTGACTTTCGTCACTCTTTAGAAAGGAGGTCTGTCGGGTCCAGTTCTTGCAATGTAGGAAGCCAAACCAAGGTAACCCGGACAGGTATGCGGAGCCGCCGGAACCTGCGTTATTCTGGGTCAGCGCGCCGCGAGTCGGGGAATACGATCCACGCTGAACCATGCTTTTTGACACACCCATCTACCTTCTGTTTCTTTGCCTGGTAACGATGTGTTACTGGCGTCTGGGCTTTCGCAACCAGAACCGGTTTTTGCTGGTGGCGAGCTACCTTTTTTATGGGTGGTGGGACTGGCGCTTTTTGTGTTTGATGATTGCCTCGACCGTCATCGATTACTTCATTGCCATCAAGATTTCTGAAGCGAAGGATTCGCGAGTCCGCAAGTCGTTGTTGGTCCTTTCGCTGGTCATCAATTTTTCCATCCTGGGTTTCTTCAAGTACTTCAACTTCTTCGCAGACTCGCTGGGGCGCGTGTTGGCCGGAGTCGGAATCAAAGCCTCTCTTCCGGTGCTGCTCATCATTCTGCCACCGGGGATTTCGTTTTATACGTTTCAGGAAGTCGCTTACATCGTCGATGTGTATTCAGGCAAGTTACCCGCGTCGCGCTCGTTTCTGGATTACGGACTGTTCATCAGTCTGTTCCCTCACCTGATTGCCGGGCCGATTCAGCGGCCAGGGCATTTGCTGCCCCAGGTGCAGAAGCCAAGGCACTGGGATTCTGACAAAGTGTTCGACGGGTTGCTGCTGATTCTCGAGGGATTATTTCGCAAGTGTGTCATTGCCGATAACTGTGCCCTCATCGCGAATGCGGCATTCAGTGGCGCTTTCGGAAAACCGAGCGCAATCGTCACGCTGCTTGGAATGTATGCCTTTGCCTGGCAGATCTATGGCGACTTCAGCGGCTACAGCGATATTGCTCGAGGCAGCGCGCAGTTGCTGGGCTTCCATTTCATGGTCAATTTCCGGCAGCCCTATTTCGCCGACAGCATTCAGGATTTCTGGCGGCGTTGGCACGTCAGTCTCAGCACCTGGCTGCGCGACTATCTCTACATTCCGCTCGGGGGCAACCGCAATGGCGAAGCGCAGACCTACCGCAATCTCCTGCTCACGATGCTACTTGGGGGACTGTGGCATGGCGCCAACTGGACATTCGTTATCTGGGGCGGCCAACACGGAGCGACTCTGGCGGTGGAGCGGAACCTCACGCGGGGGTCGGCGATGGTCCCGGGCTTTGTGCGAAAACTGTTCAAGCAGGTCGTCGTGTTTCACGTGGTGTGCGTAAGCTGGATATTCTTCCGCGCTCAATCCTTGCGGGCAGCCTGGGAGATGCTGAAGGGATTAGGAAACTGGAACTGGCGCCCAGAGTTTCCGGCAGCGTTTTTGTTTCTGGCGGTATTCTCGGTTCCACTGCTGATTTTGGATATGTATCTCGAATCGACCGGGGCGGAGTATTGTTTCGCGCACACCCCGGTCCGCTGGCGCGTGGCTTTCGGATTGGCATGCGCGCTCGTGATCGCGTTGATGGGGGCGAATCAGGCAAATGCATTCATCTATTTCCAGTTCTGAAGACGTTCGCCTCAAGGCGCCCCCGGTGGTCACCGAGCGAGCTGATGGTGCGCGCACCGGCATCATCGTATTACTGGTTGGCCTGGCGGTGATCATGCTCGGATTCGAGCTGGGATCGCCATTGCTGCTCGATCATCTCAGCCGCACCGAACATCGAGTCGAGGCTGAGTTGAGCGCCGCTCGGGCCTTGCGTCCGGTGACGGCCGATGGACGGCCGACGGTGCTTCTGACCGGGAACTCTCTCTTGCTCCAGGGAGTGAATCTCGATCAACTGCACGACAATCTGGTTTCGCAGTTTGAGGTGAGCCGGCTGGGAATTGAGCAAACTCATTACCTCGACTGGTATTTCGGATTGCGTCGTTTACTGCAGGAAGGCTCCCGTCCCAACCTGATCGTGCTGTCACTGGCGACAGACCAGCTGGCGTCGAAATTCACCCTGGGGGAAGAGTTTGCGCACCGGCAGATGAGCGCTAAGGATTTTCCCCGCGCCATCCGCGAGACGAAACTCGATCGCACGACGGCGAGTACTTACTTCTTCGCTCATTTCAGTAACTGGCTGGCCGACAAAGGGGTGATCCGGCAGCGGGTTTTGATTCTGCTGGTGCCGAATTTCCGCGGACTGGCGGCGCGCATTGCCGACCACACGCCGCACGTGAACGATCCAGCGGCGCTTGAAGCCATGGCACGGCAAAGAATGCCCGAGTTGCGCGACCTCGCGCAACAATACGGCGTCAAAATTGTGCTACTTGTTCCCCCCACACTTCACGAAGATGACTCGCGACAAATCCAGCAAATTGGGGCGGAAGTCGGTGTGCCGGTGTGGGTGCTTTCGCCGCCGGGGGAATTTCCCCGGAACCTGTACCGCGACGGTTTCCACTTGAATGATCAGGGCTCCGAGATACTTACCTCCCGACTTGCAGAGCAGATCCGGAAGATGGGATCAGAAAGCCCCAACCTGCAAAAGCAAAAGACACCCCCCGCTAGCCAGATCCATTCAATCCAGCCTGACTTTTTCTCCAAAATCGTTCTCTTCGGGCGCGGCTGAAATCAAGCCATGTGGGAAAAACATTTACCTTTCCCACCGGTTCAAGAGACCATCAACGGGTGCCGGTCTGCGGAAGGAATGCGGTTAATACCCTCTTTGGAAACAGGCGGTTAGGGGAAGCGTCCAGCCATTTGGGGAAAAGTAACCCTTGTTGGTTACTATCGTGTGGGTAAAAACTTTCCCTACGCACGCTTCTGGTGTAGCCTTCTAAGGGTTGGTTCGGGGCCTTGGGCAGAGCGGCGGTTATCCTCCAGACCGCTGAAAACAATCTAGATAACGATAAAGAGCAGAGTTGGCGATTTGCGCCGCGGGATGGCAGCAGTCGTGCTTGGTCAGAAGCAGCAAACGCATCCGACTCACTGGCGATATTCCCCCGATTTGAAACAAGAGCCAATATGGCGAAAGACTTCCCAGAAGTCCCACAATTAAGCGGCGCGACGAGCAGTTCGGCAGCGGCCTTCAGCGACTTTGTTGAAGGACAAGGCCAAGGCATGAAAGCACTGGAGGTCGTCATCCGCGAACTGGCAAGAAGCGAAGTACCGGTTTTGCTGTTGGCGGAAAGCGGCGCCGGAAAACGCGCCACGGCCGAGCGGATCCACGAGATGTCGATGCACCGCGGAGGTCCGTTCCGTGCATTGAGCTGTCAGGAGACGACGGAAGAGGCGCTCGCTGAGGCCGCTGGGGCCACTTCGGGAGAGGGAACGGTTTATCTGGAAGAGGTCGCAGACCTCAACGCGGCCGGCCAGGAGGTGCTGCTGCAGTTTCTGCCCGCCGTCGAAAACAATGGTCACGGCACCAAAAGCCGGGCGCGGCTGATCTGCGGCACCGCCCGCGATCTCGAAGCGGAAGTGAAGGCGGGGCGTTTTCGCGAAGACACGTATTACCGCATCAGCGGAGTTTGTCTGCGGCTCCCTCCATTACGACAGCGCAAGGAAGATATCCCGGCGCTGGTTCGGTGTTTTTTAGCGAAGTATGCGCGGGATTTCCGGCGACCGGTGCCGTCATTGAGCGCCGCCACGCAGCAGCTGTTCCAGGATTACGCGTGGCCGGGCAACATCCGCGAGCTGGAAGATGCGGCCAAGGCCATCGTGGCCCTCGGCGACGAGTCCGTTGCCATGGGCGGCTTGCGCTCGCTGCTGATGAAATCGGAGCGTGGAACCAATGGCGAACGCATTTCGCTGAAGCAGGCATCGCGCGCGGCTTCGAGGGAAGCTGAAAAGGAATTGATCCTCAGGGTATTGCAGCGCACCCGCTGGAATCGCCGGCGCGCCGCGCAGGAGCTTCAGATCAGCTACAAGGCCCTGCTCTACAAGTTGAAACAGATTGGCTACCAGGATTACGGAGCGTCATAGTCGTCAGGAGAAGAGATGAAACGTTCGCAGAATTTCGCAATCATGTTGCTGGCCGGGACACTGGTGGCGGGCGCCTGGGCGCAGGCCAGCCCGAAAGCCGCAGAGGATGGCAAGGCAGCGCCCGATAAGCCGATGCAGAGTGAGCCGGTATCGGTCGTTGGTCCCGATTACGTGATCGGCGCCGAAGACATGCTGCACATTTCGGTATGGAAAGAACCGGATCTGACCGAGACGCTTCCGGTCAGGCCTGACGGCAAGATTTCTCTTCCCTTGCTGAACGATGTGATGGCGTCAGGGCTGACGCCAACCCAGTTGGCCGATTCCATCACCACCAAGCTGAAGAAATACATTGCAGACCCGCGCGTGACGGTCGTGGTCACGGCGATGAACAGCCAGAAAATTTATGTGTTGGGCGAAGTCTTGCATCCGGGCACTTCCCCGCTGCAGCCGAATATGACGGTGCTGCAGGCGCTGGCTAGTTCGGGGTTCACGCAGTTTGCCAATACGAAGGGGATTTACATTCTGCGAACGGAAAGTGGCAAGCAGCAGAAGATTCCTGTGCATTACCGCTCGTTGCTCAAGGGTGAAGCGATGGATCAGAACCTCATCCTGAAACCTGGAGACACAATTGTTGTCCCGTAGGAATTGCCGATGAACATGCGTCATACCATTTTCCTGCTCGTGTTGGGGTTGGCCTCGAGTGCGGCCTGGGCGCAAAACGACTCGACCCAGACTCCTGACGATGCGCAGCGAACGCCACCACCCGCGGCCTTCGGGCAAGATGCGCCGCCAGTGCTGGTGAACGAGAATCCTCCGATTTCGGGACTGGACCAGCCGTCGCTCGAGCCGAACATTCAGCCTCGCAGCATGCTGCTGGGCGGGGTCGAAGGCAGCGAGTCGCTGGATTCCAACATCGGAAGCGACGCACGGCCGGCGCTGCATTCGGTCACGCGCGGTCTGGGTGGGCTTACCTTGCAGCGGCTGTGGAGCCGCTACCAGTTTGCCGCTGCCTATGTCGGGGGCGTGGGGTACTACAACGCGGCTGGACAAGGCGTGAAGCAGATTCAGGAACTCCAGGCCCAGCAGGCCTTCCTGTGGAGAACGGGCCAGTTCACGGTTCGCGATTCCTTCAGCTATCTGCCGGAAGGATCTTTTGGTTACGGCTCTTACGGCGGAGCCGGGGGATTCCAGCTTGGGCTGGGTGGAATCGGCGCAGGCATGGGAGTCATGGGCAGCGGATTCGGAGGCCACTTCGGGGCTCTCGGCTCGGGACAGTTTGGGTCTCTGGGTCAGGCGCCTCGAATCACGAATGTGGCGCTTGCCGATGTGGTGGAGAATCTGTCGCCACGTACATCGATCACCGCCGCGGGCTCTTACGGGCTCGTGCATTTTACCGGCGCCCCAGAGGGATTCATCAACAGCCAGCAGGCAGGAGGCCAGGTTGGCTATGACTATGCCATCAGCCGAAAAGATCAAATCGCGCTCAGCTACGGATATCAGTCGTTTCATTTCCCGGCAATTGTTGGCGCGGACAACGTGAATGCGCACATTGTCCAGTTAATGTACGGACATCGCATTTCGGGCCGTATGGATATGGTGATCGGCGCCGGGCCGCAATGGACGAAAATCCAAGACCCGTTTCTGGGCAGTACCTCGCGCCTGTCAGTGTCCGGGCGTTTTTCGCTGCGCTACCGGTTTAAGGTGACTTCGACATCGCTCAGTTTCGAGCGCTTTGAGACTAGCGGTTCCGGATTCTACGCGGGCGCCCAAAGCAACGTGGCGTCGTTCGCGGTTGCCCGTCCGCTGGGGCGTAAATACAGTGCCCAGGCGAATTTAGGCTTTGCGCACAACCAGCGCCTGCAGTCGAGCGCTCTCGGCGTGGCCGGGAGCTCTTACAACTATGGTTTCGCCGGCTTCGCCGTGCGACGGCAGTTTGGCTACAACTGGGGAGCATTCCTCGGCTATCAATGGGATGACCAGATTTTCGATACCTGTCCCATCGCGGGCGCAACCAGTTGCAATCGTATTGCAGTACGACATGTCCTGACACTCGGCGTGGACTGGCACTTCCGGCCGATTCGGATCGACTAACTCAGGGGCCGCCCACGAGAGCGGCTCAGAACGGAAACACAGGAATGATTGAAAATCGCGATCTTACACTGGACGATTACCTGGCAATGTTGCGCCGGCGTGTGAAGTTGATTCTTTTTCCGGCACTGCTGGCGCCGCTGGTCGGGTTCCTGATCTCCTACGCCTTTACAGCGCGATACACATCGCAGTCACTGGTTCTGGTGGAGGGACAGAAAGTACCAGAAGGCGTGGTGCAGCCGGTGGTCACAGCCGACCTGGCGCAGCGCATTGCCACCATGCAACAACAGGTGTTGGGCCGCAATCGCCTGCAGCCGATCGTGGAGAAGCATCCCGGGCTGTTCAAGGGCGGCAAGAGCGTGGAAGACGCGCTCGAAGATGTTCGCGCGGGAGTCCAGATCGAGCCGGTCGTCACCGACCTGAGCCAGATCGCCAATACCACGGGCGGCAAGAGGAGACCGGGGGGAAGCGTGCCCGGATTCTATGTGAACTTCACCACCGCCAACGCGCGGGATGCGCAGGACATCTGCAACGATCTGACGTCGGCCATTCTCACCGAATTTCAGAATTCCCGCGAGGAAGCGGCATCGAGCACCACCGCATTCATCGGCCATCAGCTCGACGAGGCCAAGCAGAATCTCGACGATCAGGACTCGAAGCTCGCCGCCTTCAAGCGTCAATACGCCGGGCAGTTGCCCGGGGATGAAGACAACAATCTGAAGGTTCTGGGCGCGCTGAACACGCAACTGGACGCCAACACCCAGACGGTCAACCGGGCGCAGCAGGATAAGGCTTACACCGAGTCGATGCTGGCCCAGCAGCTCGCAGCCTGGAAGTCCTCGCAGGGTACCACCAACCCGCAGAGTCTTGAAACCCAGCTGTCGACATTGCAAAGTCAGCTGCTTTCGTTGCAGGCCCGGTACACCGAAGACCATCCGGACGTGATCAAGACCAAGGCTGACATCGCTGAGGTCAAAAAGAAGCTGGCGGAAGTCAACGATGCTGCTGCCAAGGGATCGGATACAGCGGCGAAACCAACGGCGAGCGAACCGCCCGAAATCCGGCAGCTCCGCCTGCAGATTCATCAGTACGACGAAGTGCTGGCGCAGGCGACGCGGGAACAGAAGCGGGTCAGCGACCAGATCCGGATGTATCAGAGCCGAGTTGCGATCAGCCCGGAGGTGGAGGAGAAGTACAAGCAGCTGACGCGCGATTACGACACGGCGCAGAAGTTCTATGCTGACCTGCTGGCCAAGAAGAGCACGTCGGAGATGGCGACCGATATGGAGAAGCGGCAGCAGGGTGAGCAGATGCATCTGCTGAACCAGGCAAGCTTGCCCGAGTCCCCGAGCTTTCCCAACCGCCTGCTGTTTGCCGCTGGCGGCCTGGGGGGAGGTCTGGTGATCGGCATGGGTCTTGCGCTCTGGATGGAACTGCGCGACAAGTCGATCCGCAACGAAGCCGATGTCCTGGCCAGCTTGCAGATGCCGGTTCTGGTTTCCTTGCCCTGGGTGACCGATGAGGGCACTGCCAAGGGCAACGGCAAATTCTGGAATCGGGACAAGACCGCGGTTGAATCCAAGGAAAAAGTCGAAGTTTAGGCGACTGGCATGTACAAAGAGTTCTTTGGACTACGAGCAAACCCGTTCAACGTAAACCCGGACCCGCGCTACCTGTTCTTGACGCGGCACACCGAGGAAGCGCTGGCCTGCCTGACCTACGGCATCCAGAGTCGCAAGGGTTTCGTGCTGTTGACCGGCGAAGTGGGTACGGGCAAGACCACGCTCATCAACAAGCTGCTCGAGTGGTTGCGCCTGCAACAGGTGGCGACGGCCTTCATCTTCAACTCGCGCATGAATGTTCCGCAGTTCCTCGATTACATGATGGCGGACTTCGGCATTCCGTGCGATTCGCGATCGAAGAGCCAGATCCTGCAGCGGCTTTACAATTGGTTGCTCGATCGCTACCGAGCGGGCGAGACCGCGGTACTGATTGTCGACGAAGCGCAGAACTTGAGCGATGAAGTGCTGGAAGAGATCCGGATGCTCACTAACCTGGAGACGTTCACGGAAAAACTTCTCCAGATTGTGCTGGTGGGCCAGCCGGAACTGGAAGCCAAGCTCAAGCAGCCCCAGTTGCGGCAATTGCGCCAGCGGCTGACGCTGCGCGCGAAAACGCACCCGCTGACCTTGGAAGAAACGAAGGCCTACGTGCTGCAGCGCCTGCGAATCGCCGGGTCCGACGGCCGGCAGATTTTCGACGGAGACGCACTGAGTTCGATTCACAAGTATTCGAACGGCATTCCCCGCGTGGTGAATCTATTATGCGAGCACTGCCTGGTGAGCGCGTTTGTCGATCAGAAGCCGACCATCGCCGAAGCGATCGTCGACGCGGTCGCGAGAGATTTTGACCTGAGCGACAGTGTGGCCTCGGGAGCCATGACGGTGGCGGCAGCGCCGCCGGTCAATGGGGCCGACAGATTTGATGTCGTGGAAGCTTTACGCACGCTGGCGACGTTGGCAGACCGGCTGCGGCAATCCGAACAAGACGTGCCCAAAGAGAGGAAATCATGAGCCGAATTCACGAAGCACTCAAACGAGCGGAACAGGAGAGAGCCGCGTCCCAGGGAGGACGTCCGGACGCCTCGCCCGTGATGGATCTGCCATCGGGGGAGCCCATGGCCCCGATGCCAGATATGGCTCGTCCCGCGGCAGGCGCGACAGCGGCTGCGCCGGCTCCCGCCCCCTCGAACGGTCAGGGCATGCCCTCGTTCACGAATCCTTTCACGTTCGACACCTTGCTGGCGCGCTGCGTGCAGAGCGACTGGCAGCCCGATGCGAAGACCATGCTGTTCTTCGGGTCGGAGGAGAACGGGCTGGGCACGGAGCAGTTCCGCACGTTGCGTTCGCGCCTCTACCAGATGCGCGAGAAGACGTCGCTGAAGAAGATCCTGGTGACCAGCGCTCTGCCCCAGGAAGGCAAATCGTTCGTTTCGGCCAACCTCGCGCAGGTGCTGGTGCGGCAACACGGGCGGAGAGTACTCCTGATTGATGGCGACCTGCGCGTAGCGCGGTTGCACACGGCGCTGGGGACGACCTCGTCGCCGGGCCTCGCCGATTATCTGCTGGGCGAAAGCGACGAGTTTTCCGTCATGCAGCGCGGCCCCATGGAAAACCTGTTCTTTATTCCCTGCGGACGCACCGTGGCCCACCCCGCGGAACTGATCGCCAACGGGCGGCTAAAGATGTTGATGCAGAGAGTCGAGCCGCTGTTCGACTGGATCATCGTCGATTCGCCTCCGGCCGTGCCGGTATCGGATGCCAGTCAACTGGCCAACTTCTGCGACGGCGTGTTGATGGTGGTGCGGTCCAACGCGACACCGTATGACACGGCGCAGAAGGCGCGCCAGGAGTTCCAGGGGAAAACGCTGGTCGGCGTGGTGTTGAACGGAATTACCCGTTCCGACTCGTATTCGCGGTACTACTACGAAGTGTACGAGAAGTCAGCGAAACAAAACGCGTAGACGACAAGGCCCCTGTGATTCGCCTCTTCAATGTCTATTACCCCGTCCGCACGCTCGTCCTGCTGGCGGTCGAGACGACAGTAGTCTTTCTGTCGTTTCTGCTGGGCGTGTTGCTGGCATTTCCCGACGACCGCTACATCGTGCTGAACTACCAGTACGGCTACGTCAAGGTGCTGATCGCGACGGGCGTCGTCCTGATCTGTTCTCACTGGTTCGATCTCTATGATGCAGCGCAATTCGACGCCAAGGGCGAGATGTATTTTCGTCTGTTCCTGGTCCCAGGGCTGTTTGCCTTGTTTCTGGCGATACTGAGCTACTTCTACCCGAATGCCCTGCTGGGAAATAACGCGTCGCTGATCGGCCTGGTTTTTCTGACCTTCGGATTAGTGGGGTGGCGTGCTGCGTACAGTTGGCTGGTGCAGCAGCCCTTCATGCAGGAAAAAGTCTACGTGCTGGGAACCGGCGAGCGGGCGCAGCGCCTGGTCGTCGGTTTGCGGCAGCGCAAGGAACTGGGTGTGGACGTCGTGGGCTGGAGCGGCAACATCGATGGAGCGGTGACCCGCGAGTCGGCCGCGACTCACCTGATGGAACTGGCTCATGCCCATCGCGTACACCGCGTGATCGTGGCCATGCCGGATCGCCGCGGAACCATTCCGGTGCAGGAATTGCTCGACCTGCGGCTCAACGGCGTGCGGATTGAAGAGGCCACTTCGTGGCTGGAGAAGATCTCGGGACGAATCGAAGTGGATCAGCTCTATCCGAGCTGGCTGATTTTCGCGGAGGGGTTTCGCTTCAGCACCAGTTTCAACCTGATGCGGCGGGCACTGTCGACCTTGATGTCATTGGCCCTGCTGCTGGTCGTGCTGCCCTTCCTGCCATTCGTGATCCTGGCCATCAAGCTGGATTCCAAAGGCCCGGTGCTCTACCGGCAAAAGCGTGTGGGCAGGGCCGGACATTCCTTTTACTGTTACAAGTTCCGCACCATGCGCCAGGACGCGGAAGCCGATACCGGGCCGACCTGGGCCGGCGACGACGATCCGCGGATTACTCGGGTCGGGAACTTTCTGCGCACTTCGCGAATCGATGAGATTCCGCAATTGTGGTGCGTGTTCAAGGGCGACATGGCATTCGTCGGTCCTCGGCCGGAGCGACCGGAATTCGTACAGTGGCTGACGCAAGAAATTCCCTATTACGGTGTGCGCCATGCCGTGCGTCCGGGAATCACCGGTTGGGCGCAGGTGCGCTACAAGTACGGGAACACGGTGGAGGACGCCAAGGAAAAGCTGCAATACGACTTGTTCTACATCAAGAACGCGTCGCTGGGCCTGGATCTGCTGATCATGTTCCAGACCATCAAGATCGTGTTGCTCGGCCGGGGCGCCCAATGATCTGGGCATTAATGACCTGGGCATTCTGGGGAGCTGTCGTGCTGATCGGGTATGCCTATGCCGGTTATCCGGCGTGGCTGTGGATGCGGGGGCGATTGCACCCACGTCCGGTGCAACCGGCTCCGATCGAGCCTTTTGTTTCGATGGTGATGGTTGTGCGCGATGAGGAGAAGGTGCTTGAAGGCAAGCTGGATAACCTGCTTTCGCTCGACTACCCCGAAGCGAAGTCAGAGATCGTCGTGGTTTCGGATGGATCCAGTGATCGCACGGACGCGATCCTGCACCGGTATGCGCAGAGCCCTAAGGTCCATGCGGTCTTGAATCAGCTTTCTCGGGGAAAGGCGTCGGGGCTGAACGACGCGTTGAACGTGGCGCACGGAGAAGTTGTGGTCTTTACCGATGCGCGGCAAAGCATTGAGGCGAGCGCCCTGCGAACACTTGTTTCCAATTTTGCCGACCCGGAAGTGGGTTGCGTGAGCGGCGAGCTGATGCTGGGAGACCCGGGCACAAGGGAAAAGACTAAGGGCGCGGGTTTGTACTGGCGTATCGAGAAAACCGTGCGCGAACTGGAATCGAAATCGGGGTCGGTGGTGGGAGCGACGGGCGCGTTCTACGGAGTGCGCCGGGAACTGCTCAATCCGATTCCCTCAGAAACCTTGCTCGACGATGTTTACATCCCGATGCAGGTTGTTCGAGCAGGCAAGCGTGTGGTGTTCGAACCGCAGTCGCGCGCTTGGGACATTGCCGATCAGGGCACGGACCGCGAGTTCGCTCGCAAGGTGCGCACGCTCAGCGGCAACTACCAGCTTCTGCAACTGCAGCCCTGGTTGTTGAGCGGCGAGAATCCGATCCGCTTCGAGTTCGTCAGCCACAAATTGTTGCGGTTGATCGTGCCCTTCGCTCTGTTGCTGGCGCTACTCAGCTGCGCTCTGATTCCGGCGCCGTTGTATCGCGCCCTGTTTGTGTTGCAGTTGGCGTTTTACGTCCTGAGCCTGCTCGGGATGGCGCGTATCAAGATGGGACCGGCGGCGCACGCCGCCGACGCAGCTTTTACCTTCGTCGTCCTCAACACGGCGGCGATAGTCGCATTTGCGAATTTCGTGACTGGCCGAAAAGTGGCTTGGACACGGTGAGAAGGAGCACTCAGGGGTGGCGATGAATCAGGAAGCACAATTCCCAGCCTCGGCATTGCCATCGGCTGCGCCATCGCGGCGCACGACGCTGGCCTATCGCGCCCTGGTGCTTTTCTCGTTGATCTATTTCCTCCGGCCTGAAGATTTCATCCCTGGGATGGTTTACATTCCGCTGGGGAAGATTGCCGGGGGTATTGCACTGGCCGCATTGATCTTCGGGATCAGACGGAAAGACCGCGGCAAGATGCCGCTTGAAGGCAAGATTCTGCTGGCCCTGCTGGTGCAGTTGATGCTGACGATTCCCTTCGCCTACTGGAGAGGCGGCGCGGCCGACACCATCATCAACAAGTTTTCGAAGGGCGTGATCATCGCGCTGCTCATTTCTCTGGTCGTCACGAAAATGAGCGACCTGAGGAAACTGCTCTTTATTCAGGCCGGGTCGGTCACGCTGGTTACGATCGCATCCCTGATCGTGCATCACACCCAAGACGGTCGCCTCATGGGGATTCAAAAGGGAATCCTTGAAAATCCGAACGACCTGGCCATCAACATCGCCATCAATTTCCCGCTGTGTATGGCATTCCTGTTTGCGGCGAAGGGAGGCCTGCGCAAGGCGATGTGGGCCATTGGTCTGATCGTCTTGATGTACGGCGTGGTCGCTACCTATTCCCGCAGCGGCATGATCGCCATGATGATGACCGCCCTGATCTGCCTGTGGGAGTTTGGCGTGAAGGGCCGGCGCTTCATGCTGCTGGCGAGCACCGCGATCCTCGGCGTGCTCGCTGTTGCTGGACTGGTAGCCTCGCCAAAATACATGGCACGCATGGCAAGCCTCATCCGCCGCCCGGCCGCGGGCTCGATGGAAGAGGGATCGATGGAAGCGCACGGCGAAGGTTCGCTCGAAGCGCGCTCCCAGTTGCTGAAAGAGAGCCTGAGCCTGATGGTGCACCATCCGATTTTCGGAATCGGACCGGGGAATTTCCCCGCGATCACGCGGGAATGGCACGTGGCTCACAATACCTACACGGAACTTGGAGCCGAGGGTGGTGTTCCCGCCCTGGCGCTATTCCTGGCTCTACTGATTTGCTCCATGCGACGTATCCGG
>Ga0307474_10001191_pt1 | contig 18971 bp, 16 predicted proteins | sample atmos_gasesECM1C_2_FD_203312 | JGI IMG/M metagenome (GOLD analysis project Ga0307474, IMG submission 203312) | Hardwood forest soil microbial communities from Morgan-Monroe State Forest, Indiana, United States - atmos_gasesECM1C_05 | ecosystem: Environmental > Terrestrial > Soil > Temperate... | reverse complement strand
TGTCGTGCGCACACGCGTCCCTCCCGTGCTGGTTGCCTCGACGGAGAATATCCCGCCGATATGACGGATACGTTCACGCATGCCGGCAAGTCCGACGCCCAAAGCCGGCGTCTTCGCATCAAATCCCCGTCCAGCATCTTCGATTTCCAGCATGACGCTATTGGACTGTATCTTGAGGCGCATCGCAGCCCACGGGCTGGCGGCATGACGGTGAACATTGGTGAGCGCCTCTTGCGCGATGCGAAACAAGCACAGTTCATCGTCGGGCGGCAGCCGATGCATCGAGGCCGGAAGATCGAGCCGCATCTCGATGCCGCTGCGTTGATGAAAGCCGTCAGCCAGCCAGCGCAGCGCGCTGAGCAATCCCAATTCATCGAGCAGCGGCGGATGCAGCAAATAGGACGCGGTTCTGATTTCCGCCGAGCATTGGGTCGCCAGCCGGACGCAGTGTTCGAGCAGTTCGCGCCGACCATCGGCGGGGCCCCACGTGTACTGCTGCAACTGGGAGAGGCTCAGTTCCAGCGCAGCGAGGGTCTGCCCGGTCGAGTCGTGCAGATCACGGCCGATTCTGCGCCGTTCTTCATCCTGCAAGCGCATCAGTTCGGCCGACAGGACGTGCAAATCATGCTCGGCGCGCTTGCGAACCGTCACGTCGTGCACGACGGCGAGCGCGAGCACGGTTCTGCCCGTGCTCAAGCTCGACAGGTCAACCTCGGCTGGAAACGTCTCGCCGGTGTCCGCGCGTTTGTGCAGCCATTCAAATGTCGTTCCGCCATCGCGCAGCGCGGTTTCAATCCTGGTGCGGGCAAGGTCTTCCGAGCGCTGGCCGTCGGGTTGATATTCCGGCGACAACTGCCACGGAGTCATTCCCGCCGCGGACCGCGCGCTCGGCAGACCAAACATCCGCACCGCGGTGCTATTGGCATCGACGAAGCGCGCGCCCTCCAGAAGAAACACGCTGAACTGGGCATTGTTGAACAGGGTTCGGTAATGGTGCTCGCGGCGACGCAACCTATAGATGTAGTGATTCAAGATTGCGGTCATCACCAGCATCAAGGCGGTGAATGCCGCGGTGGCCCCGATGCTCATCTGGCGCCGCTCGCGCCAAGGCGCAAGCGCGGCATTGCGGCCCTGGCCGGCGATGATATAGACCGGATAGCCGTTTAATAATTCATAGGCGTAGATCACGTCTTGCTTGGCCACCGATCCGTAGCCCTCGCTGATTCCGGCCTTGCCCGCGGCGATCGCGCGTTGGAAGGTTTCATTCGAGGCGATGCTCTCACCCGCGGAAACATCGCGTCCCGCCACCTTCGGAACACGCACGAGAATGGTGCCGTCAGCCGCGATCATCCCCATGGTCAGGATCTGATCGCGAAACTGACCATATAGCTCGTCAAACCCGTCGAAACTGAATAGGCCGCCGGCCCACGCCGTCGATTCACCGGACGCCACGCGCTGCGCGATCGGAATAACCAGCGCGCCGGGCCGCTCCGGATCGGCCATGGGCCTGCCCACCCACGAATTGTTCCGGCCGGCACTTTTTGTGGTCAACCAATCGGGAGGCGTGCGGCTGTCAGTGGCGCTCTCACGGCTTGCCAGAACGAAGCGTCCATCATCGGCAAGGAAGAATAGGAAACGAACGTAGCCGCCGCCGGCCATGTGCTTTTGCAAGGTCGAAGAAAGCTCGGCGCTGCCGGCCCGAGCAATTCCATCCACGGAGCGCAGCTCATTTGCTCCCGCGACGGCGGCGCCTACGCCGTCGTTGAGCATTGCCAGCGTGGCGGATCGCAAAGTCGCACAGACGCCGCGCAGGCTATTGCGTTGCGCTTCCATCGTTTGCACATAGTCGGTGCGAATGCGCGAGGCGACGTATGCCCAGCCGACCGCGATCGCGAACACGGCGTAGGCGAGCAGAGCCCAATTGAGCGCAGCCGGAAAAAGGAGGCGCAGCGGACCCGAACTCGCGCGACGCTGCGACAGCGCATCCCCCGATTTTTTGAGTGGCACCGATACGCTCCTCGGTTGCTGGCAGTTTCCCCTAATCCTCACGGCAGGTCGAGCAGGCTGGGAGGTCAGCCCTGCCTTATATGGAGGGCCGGTTTTTCTTCGATATTATTGTTTTAGATCAAGTACATAGATAGGGAGTGCGCTCACGCGGCGCGGCGGGCGGTTTCATTCACACCCCAAGAGTGCGTAGAGTTCCGGGATGCCAATCGGTGCCCAAGACCATCTAGAGGGGCTGTATGGCCGGCAACGATTGTTGTCGGACGAGGCCTCGCGCCTCGAATCTGAACGCGACCTGCCCGGCCAAAATTCCGATCGCCGCTATATTCTCGAGGTGGAAATTGTTGCCTTACGTGAAGAGGCGAGTCGGATCAGCGCTCGAATTGCCGACGTCCTCGAGCGGGATTTACAGCGCTAGCAGCCCTAGAAGCCCACGAATACTTTGCGTTGCTCGTCCCATAGGCGAAAGGTGAGAAATTCAAGGCTCGCCAGGAGGGTGATGGGCTTGATCGTATTGAAGAAGGGATCTGCCTCGTGACATTGCTGGAGATGGTAATTCGGAATGCGGGGACTCAAATGATGAATATGATGAAAGCCGATATTGCCGGTGAACCATTGTAGAATTCGCGGCAGCTTATAAAAAGAGCTGCCTTGCAGGGCCGCGGCGGTGTAATTCCAATTCTCGGAGCGCGCCCAGAAAGCGCCTTCGAATTGATGCTGAACGTAAAACAACCACAGGCCCAGGGCGCCGGCCACCCCGGAAACCGTAAACTGAATCAGCAAGAACGCTTTTAAACCGATAAGCGCGCTCATCAGGAGCGTGATTCCAAGCAAGGCCCAATTCGTGCGATGAACCGACTGACGCTCCCGCGCCGGCGCCGTTGACGTCACAAAGCGGTGATGTACGACGAAGACATACACCGGCGCGACCACAAACAGCACGATGGGGTTGCGCGCGAGCCGGTAAGCCAACCGCCGCCAGCGCGTGCTGCGAAGATATTCCTCTACCGTAAGTGTCCAGATGTCGCCCGAGCCGCGCCGATCCAGATCGCCGGCCGTTCCATGGTGTAAAGCGTGTTGCCAGCGCCAATGTCGATAGGGCGTCAGAAGCAAAACGCCTGCAATGGCACCGGTCACGTTGTTGGCTCGCTTGGAATTAAAGAACGATCCGTGGCCGCAGTCGTGAAAGATGATGAAGATCCGCACTAGAAAACCGGCGGCAAGAATCGCAATCGGGAGCATCAACCAATAGGAAACGATCAGCGCGCGGTCCATGGCAAACCAAAGGAGCGCGTAGGGAAGAAACGAGTTGATCACTTGCCATCGGGCTCTCCACCACGACGCTGTCTGAAACTTCGCCACATTTTCCTTCGAGACGCCCGATGCTACGGAGCGCTGAAGAGGGTCGATGTTGGCGATGTTATCCATGCGACTCGAGCGGCAAGAGCACCCGCCAAATCTGCGCGCCGGGTCATTTTTCGTCTGTACGCTGGCGTACATTGCCGGATCAAAAGCCTCGGCCGGCCGCAGGCCTGAGTGGCGAATTAATATTCGCCTAAATAGGCGAATAAATCTACTAAATATGCATTAATCGTCATTTAAGGCGATTTATATCATTAGGTAGAGTGTGGTATAATTCGCCCTGAAAGACGAGTATCTAGCCGAAATGGCAACAAATCGCCTATTGGAACGAGTTATGAAAATCACGATTGACCTTGCCGATATAGCGGTTCTGCATGAAATCGGCGATCGCTTGGAGCGTCGCCGAATCGATGCGCAATTGACGCAAGCGCAGCTGGCCGGGGAGGCCGGTATCTCCAAGCGCACGGTGGAGCGGATCGAGGCGGGCCACAGCACGGACTTTGTCATGCTACTGCGCGTTCTGCGGGTGCTGCAACTGTTCGAAGCACTGGATCAGTTGGTGCCCGATCTGCCGCAAAGTCCGCTTATGCTTCTCAAGGGCCGAGGTCGCGCGCCGAAGCGCGTGGGACATTCGCGGCGACTGCCGGGCACCGCGGCGCCCAAGGCGGCTGCGCCTTGGAAGTGGCGAGCATAGCGTCTGGCCACCGTAGCCGAAGTGCGGTTGTGGGGCCGAACGATCGGCGCGGTTTCCCTGGAGGAGGGGGCCCGTGTCGCCGCATTCCAATATGAACCTGCCTTTCTCGCCAGTGGCATTGAGCTCTCGCCGCTCACCATGCCTCTGTCGCGACGGATCTATCAGTTTCCTTCCCTCCCCGAGGTGGCCTTCCATGGCCTGCCGGGCCTGCTCGCTGATTCACTGCCCGATAAATTCGGCAACGCATTGATCGATGCGTGGCTCGCCACTCAGGGAAGACGGCCGGAGAGCTTCAACGCGGTTGAGCGGCTATGCTACATCGGAGTTCGCGGCATGGGCGCCCTTGAGTTCGCGCCGGCGAAGGGGCCGCCGCTGCAACGATCGGCCAAGGTACAGCTGGATGAACTGGTTAAGCTCGCTTCCCAGGTGCTCACGCATCGCGCCTCGCTGCAAGTGTCATTTGCGCCTGGCCGTCGGCACGATGGGCTGCAGGAGATGCTCCGGGTGGGCACCTCCGCCGGCGGTGCGCGGGCGAAAGCCATCGTCGCGTGGAACCGAAATACGAACGAAGTGCGCTCGGGGCAAGTGAAAGCCCCGGCCGGCTTCGACTACTGGTTGCTCAAGTTCGACGGGGTCAGCGCAAATAAGGACAAGGAACTCGAGGACCCCAAAGGGTATACGGTCATCGAGTATGCGTATGCGCTCATGGCCGCCGATGCCGGCATCGAGATGTCTGAGTGCGCCCTGATGGAAGAGGGCGGCCGGCGCCATTTCATGACGCGGCGTTTCGATCGTCTGAGTGATGGCGGTAAGCTGCACATGCAATCCCTGGCTGCGCTCGCCCACTTCGATTTCAACTCCGCGGGCGCTTATTCCTACGAGCAGGCCTTCGATGTGATCAAGCGCCTGGGGCTTTCCATCCGCGTGCGCGAACAACAGTTTCGTCGGATGATCTTCAACGTTGTCGCCCGCAATCAAGACGATCACGTGAAGAATATTGCTTTCCTGATGGACAAGGCGGGCGCCTGGTCACTTTCGCCCGCGTTTGATGTCACCTACGCGTACAACCCGACAGGCCTGTGGACGCGCCATCACCAAATGACGATCAACGGGAAAAATGACGACTTCACCCGCGAGGATTTCAAGGCGGCCGCGCAAGTGGCGGGACTCAAGCGAGGAAGATCAGAGGCGATCCTCGCCGAAGTGACGGACACCGTTGGAGAATGGCCGCGCTACGCCAAGACGGCAGGGGTGCTCGGTTCGCAGCGCGATCAAATCGCGCGAACACTGAGGCTGAAATTCGATCGCCATGGCATCCTGACGTCGCAGCGCTGAGGCCTCTCCGGAACAACCGGGATCGCTATTGAGAGATCTCACTTGTTGCCCGATAATCCCGACGTGAGTCATGACTGAGAGCCGTCCGCCACTCCCTCCCTTCACCCGTGAATCCGCGCTGCAAAAGGTGCGCGCGGCCGAGGATGGGTGGAATAGCTGCCAACCCGCACGGGTGGCGCTGGCTTATACCGTGGACAGCTCATGGAGAAACCGAGCAGAGTTTGTCGAGGGACGCCCCGCAATCATTGCGTTTCTGACACGAAAGTGGACACGAGAACTCGACTACCGCCTCATCAAAGAACTTTGGAGCTTCGGCGAAAATAGAATTGCCGTGCGCTTCGCCTACGAATGGCATGATGATTCATCCAACTGGTTCCGTTCCTACGGCAATGAGAACTGGGAATTCGCTGCAGACGGTTTGATGCGGCGACGCTATGCCAGTATCAACGATCTTTCGATTACGGAGGCGGAACGGAAGTTTCGCTGGGATCGGACGGGACCGCGTCCCTCGGATAATCTGGGGCTTTCGCAGCTCAATCTCTGATTTGTGCGAGGCGAGACGTGCTCCTCGCGTGGGCCGTGCTTCGGCATCGCATTTCCGCACCTACACCGGCCGTCGGTCTCAGTCCTACAAAGGCAGCAGCTCCTGAGCTTCGGATCGCGCGATGACCGCACTGCGAATCGCGCGCCGAAAATTGGTTAATTTTTGACCAACTTTGGTGGAACATTTTCAATTTCTTCAAGGTCCCACTTTTGTTCGGATGGCTCGCGTTAATACTTGGGGAGGCAGAGCGCAGCTCGCCTGAATCTATGACGACGCAATTTCCGTTTGCCGGTTTTTCGCCGGGCAAGATTTCCCGGACATCCTTCATCCTGCTGCTTTGCGCAACGCCGCTGACGGCGTTCGCGCAACAGACGACTTCATCGACGCCCGCGCCGGCCGCGGTGCCGACCATTGCGGAGAACCTTTCCGTCACGCCGAAGTTCGGCCAGACTCAGCAGCAACTGACTGTCGATCGCACTGAATGTGGGCAGTGGGCTCACGGTCAGACAGGCTTCGATGCGGGGCAAATTGGCGGTGGAGTGGCACGGTCCGACTATAATGCGCGACGTCAGCAGTACGGGCGCGCGGTGGCGGCGTGCCTCGAGGGGCGCGGCTATAACGTACGCTTTACCGCGCCTGCAATTGCGCCGCCGACCTACAATCCGCCGGCACCCCCACCTGCGCCGCTCCCACCACCCTATGTCGCCCGGTATTCGCCGCCGCCGCGCCCGGAGTTGAAATACCATCCCTTTGCCGTACAAATCGACGGCGGTTACACCGTGACGACTGGAGCCACGAGCCAAGACCTTGACGGTGGCGGCAATGCAGGACTTGGATTGACCTGGTTTCCAACGTCGGCGCTGCCGGTCGGTATTCGAGTCGACGGCAGCTACAGCTGGTTTCGAGCGAAAGATCAGCTGCTCAATACTGGAAACTTTACCTCCGGCCACGAAGATCTCTATGGAGGCGATGCGGACCTGCAGCTAAACCTTGCACACCGCTCATCGGCGATGCAGTTTTACCTGTTTGGCGGCGCGGGCTGGTATCGCGAACAGACGGTGCTGCGGCAAGTCTCGATCGTCAGCGGCACCTTGTGCGGCTTCTATTATTGTCGGCCCGGGTTCTTCCCGGCCATAACCGCTGAGCAGCGCACGACCAGTGACTGGGATCATGCGTGGAACGCGGGCGTGGGATTTGAAACGGCGGTCGCCAATAGAGCGTCGTTCTTCGTAGAGGCGCGCTATTTAAGAATTTTGCCCAACAGCAATCAGACCAAGTTTGTTCCGATTACATTTGGGTTTCGCTTTTGATCAGTCAATGGACATAATTCCATGGCAATCATTGCTTGCAAAGAGTGCGCCAAAGAGGTTTCCGATAAGGCCACGTCTTGTCCTCATTGCGGCGTGTCGATCGCGGGAGCGGCCCGGCGATCGACGCGCCGCGCTAGACGCTGGGTCTACGGTGCGTTAATTGTCGTCCTGCTGGCGTGGGGCGTCCTGACGAGCCTCTGGCTGACGGGGGCAACTCGGGTACCCAAACAGCTGATGGCTTTTATCGATACCAAAAGCACTCCCCTCCGGCCCGTCAAAGCGTCCGAAAGGACGGTCCCGCCGTCTCCCCCGGTTACCGCCACTCAATCCGTCGCGGAAGTCGAGCTGGCAAACAACGCGGTCTATCGGACCAGCGTTGAACAGCTCTATCGAGATTATGACGCGAACGAAATAGCCATCCAGAGCAAAATCGGCGGTAGCCCAATCCGCGTCAGTGGCAACGTGGCGCAGATCAACGAGGACATCTCAGGTCACCCCGTCGTGACGCTTCACACCAGCAGCGGCGACAATGCCGAAATGCTTTTGACCGATGACCAGAGGTCCGCTGCGGCGCAACTCTCGAAGGAAGATGCGGTGGAAATCCAATGCAACAAGATGCAACGGATCGCGGCAAGACTGCGCGGCAGCGGCTGCGCCGTGATGCTCGTCGAGGCGGGCGGCAAACCGGCGTATCTGGCCGTTTCACTGTCTGGCAAGACCGGTAATACACCCTTGTATGTGGTGGGTCCCATGCCGCAGCGGACGTGCCTCGCAAACGGCGACTCCATCGCAGCGCAATTGACCTCGAATCCCAGCGAGCATGTGCTCTCCAAATCATGCGCTGCGACGGCGCGTGAGAGCGCCTCGGTCGAGGGTTGCCACCTGAGCTCAACCATGGCGGCGATGCCGGACCTACCGACCGCCCATCTCTGGAAATACGATTGCATCGCGCCGGCTGCCGAATCGCGCCCGAAAGCGGAGGCGGCCAATTCAAAAGGCAGTCAGAAAAAGCGCACGGCGGCGATCGCAGCCTTGCCGCCAGCCGAATCGGCGTCGCAAGCTGGGGAGGGGGCCGCGGCCGCGGCATCGGATTCAGAGGTGCCGGCGGCGCCGGCGGCGCCGAGGGCATTCCCTCTCGAGACCACTTCCAGCGTGGTGGTAGCCAACGTTCCCGCACCGGCGTCCGTGAGCACCGCCGGCGCAGCGCCGCCATTCAACTCCGCACCGGCAATCAACCAAGCGCCGACAACCAACCCGGCCGCGACAACCAACTCAGCGCCGGCAATCAACACTGCCAATGATGCAGCAGGCAACCCGCGCCAGCCGGCGCCCGTTGCGGTACCCGATTCAACCTCGGCGGCTCCGACACCCATCGCTGTCGCCGCCGCCGCCGACGAGTTGACTCCCGTTCGCACGAAAGATCCCGAAGCCGCAATTCGAATTGCATCCTATTGCAGCAAGGTGACGTCGGGCGCGGCCAACGCCACGACAGTCGCGATGCGATGCCGCCAAGACGAGGTGGAAGCGTGGACTCGTCTCACCGTTCAGAACGAGTTTCCGACCCTGGACGACACCAGCCGGCGCAAATGCAACCAGCCGCCATTCCCGGACAGTTTTGTGGCTCGGGAAACCTGCGCGAAGTATCAACTGCATCTCGACTAGAACCTTCGGCCGAGTGATTTTGATCGGTCGTGAGTGCTCGGCAGGGAGGGTAAGAAGCATCGAGGCCCGAAGGCACGGAGCCGGGGACAAAAACAAATGTTTTAGTTCGATTCGCGCCGGTGACCCCGACCACGCCCGGCAGTTACACTGAGGTCGTGTCCACAAACAGCTCACCTCATCGAACGACTCCGCATGCGACCCCGGAATTTGCTACACCGGGGGAGTTGACCGCGGCCCTCAAGCGCCTTTTTGGATTCGACTGCTTTCGCCCGGGCCAGGAAGCGATCGTGCGCGACGTACTATCGCGGCGCGACGTGCTCGCGTTGATGCCCACCGGCGGGGGAAAATCGCTCTGCTTTCAGTTCCCCGCACTGTTGCAGCCCGGCGTGACGCTGGTTGTCTCTCCCCTCATCGCCCTCATGCAGGACCAGGTGCGCCAACTGCAGAACAACGGCATTCCCGCGGCGTTCATCAATTCCAGCCTGGACGCAGCCGAGATCCAGCGGCGAACGCAGGCGCTGCTGCGCGGCGAATACAAACTGCTCTACCTCGCGCCGGAACGGCTGCTGCTGCAGGAATTTCTCGAAGGTCCCCTAAACCATCTGTATTCCGGTACCGGCATCAACGCCTTCGTCATTGACGAGGCGCACTGCGTATCGGAATGGGGACATGACTTTCGAACCGAGTACCGTCAGCTCGCCCGTCTGCGGCGACGCCATCCCGATGTGCCGCTGCTCGCCTTCACCGCAACCGCCACGGCGCGAGTGCGCAGCGACATCATCGCGCAGCTCGAGCTGCGCAATCCGGCCGTGCATGTGGCAAGTTTCAACCGGCCGAATCTCTTCTATCGCGTGCGCCCCAAGGACAAGAGTTCCTACCGTGAGCTGCTGGCGCTGGCAAAGAGCGGTGGTGCCGGCATCGTCTATTGCCTGTCACGCCGGCGCGTCGATGAACTGGCGTCCAAGCTGCACGCCGAAGGCGTCCGCGCCGCGCCTTATCATGCGGGACTCGATGGCGTCACGCGCCGTGATACCCAGGACGCCTTCATTCGCGACGATCTGCAGGTCATCGTCGCGACGATTGCCTTCGGAATGGGCATCGACAAGCCGGACGTGCGCTGGGTGGTGCATTACGATTTGCCCCGCACGCTGGAGGGTTATTACCAAGAGTCAGGCCGCGCGGGTCGCGACGGCGATCCGGCCAACTGCACCTTGTATTTCGGGGGAGCCGACATTCGCACCGCTGAATTCCTGATCCAGCAGAAGGTCGATACCGACGGTGCACCCCTTGAGAACGAGCAGCGTATCGCCCGTCAGCAGTTGCGCCAGGTGCTGCAATTCGCTGACTCGACCGAATGCCGTCGTGCGGTGCAATTGCGTTACTTCGGCGAGACGTTCTCCGGCCCTTGCGGCGCATGTGATAACTGCCGCGAACCACGCACCGTCGAGGACTGGAGCGTGGAAGCGCGGCAGTTCCTGTCCTGCATTGCCCGCTTGGCTCAGCGCCATCAGCGCTTCGGCGCGGCCTATCTCATCGACATTCTGCGCGGCGCCCGGACCGAACGGGTGCTCTCAGCCGGTCACGATACGTTGAGCGTATACGGGATCGGCAAACATCGCCCGGTCGACGAGTGGCGCAACCTCGCGCGGGCTCTTCTGCATCAAGGCCTGATCAGCGAGGCGCAGGACGGTTATTCAGTGTTGTCGCTCAACGCGCTTAGCTGGCCGGTACTGCGCGGCGAGCGGCCCGTCAGCATTGCGCGTGCGGTGAAGCCCGGGCGCCGGCCCAAAGATAGCGCGCGCGCATCAAGCACGGACGATTCGCTATTTGAGCGCTTGCGGGCGTTGCGCAAACGGCTGGCGGACGAGCACGGATTGCCGCCATACGTCATTTTTCATGATTCGACCCTGCGTGAGATGGCCGAACAGATGCCGCGCGATCTCGACCAATTCGCGGCTCTGCCGGGCGTGGGCCAGGCGAAGCTCGCCCGCTACGGCGAGCAGTTCATCGCCGCCGTGCGCGACTTCATGGGGGTTCACTCTCCTCGCGAATGAAGGAAAGATCCAGAAGATCGTCGGCCACACCCCACCAACCTGCGGACGCGCGACATATTGCGCCGCGAGAAATACCGCTGATTCCTACTAGGATCCGTTAACAGGGGGCAGTAACATGCTTGCGGGGAACAAGCGCCGTGCGTTGCTTGCAAATTTAACTCGAAACTTATCGTACTGCGCCGAACGCCAAATTCAGGAATCTGGTTAACGGATCAAACAATATCAATCGAGGAGTCTCCAATGAGGGTAGCTATCAGCAGGACGTGTATCGCCACGGCGATCCTAGGAATACTTGGGGCATCAGCTGCCTTGGCGGGCACTGGCTCAAATGCAGTGGACGTTGGCGCTTTGAGCAGCGCGGAAGCGAGTCAGTCGATCTCAGTCACTATCGCGCTGAAGCTGGGCGATTTGACAGGCGCCGAGTCGCTGATGCAACGATTGGTCACGCCGGGCGATTCGATGTACGGGAAGTTTTTGACGCCTGCGCAAGTCGAAGCACAGTTCGGGCCGAACGAGAGCGATGTTGCAAGAGTCATTGCGGAGCTGACGGCCTCAGGACTGGCGGTGGAAAGAACGACCTCGACGACGCTGACGGCAACCGGCAACGCCGGGACGTTGGAACAAACCTTCCACACGAGCCTGCATCAGTTCGTCATGCCGGCGACCGCCAAACATCCATCATTCACGTTTCGTGCGGCCAAGACCGCGCCGGTGGTGCCGGCGAGCATTGCGTCGGTCGTGCGTGGCGTGATCGGACTGAATACGAACCCGGTGTTTTCGCCGCACCTGAAGTCCGCCCCCGCCCAGCTGGGCGGATCGCCGGTGATCAGAAACCCTGCTTCCACTTCAGGAGTCGACACTGAGTCGGGGGAACTGACCGTAAAGGACTTTGCGACGCTATACGATGTGAATCCGCTCTACGCCAAGGGGGTTACCGGCAAAGGCCGGACCGTGGGCATCGTCACCTTGGCGAATTTCACGCCAAGTGATGTTTTCGCCTATTGGAGTGCACTGAATCTGAAGGTCAATGCCCATCGCCTGACCGTCGTCAACATTGACGGCGGCCCGGGAAAACCCAGCGACGCGTCGGGCTCCGATGAGACCACGCTGGATGTTGAGCAGTCCGGCGGTATTGCGCCCGGCGCCAACATCATCGTGTATCAATCCCCAAATACCGATCAGGGATTCCTGGATGCATTCGCACGTGCGGTACACGACAACAAGGCCGACTCGTTCTCGACCAGCTGGGGCGAGTGGGAGTTCTTCGACAGCACAGCGGGTGGCAATCAAGTCACCGACGTGTTTTCGCACGATACGGTCAGTTCGCTTCAGGCGCTTCACGAGGTATTGGTCGTCGCTGCTCTGCAAGGGCAGACGGCTTTTGCAGCGGCGGGGGACTGCGGCGCCTATGACGTGTTCGATGAAGTGGCGGCGAATTTCTCCACACCCCTGAGCGTAGATAATCCGGCCAGCGACAGCGCAATCGTGGCGGCCGGCGGCACGACGCTACCAGGGGTACAGGAGTTTGGGCTTCCCGATGGTTCAGTCTTCAGCATCAACGTTCCAACCGAACGGGTCTGGGGCTGGGACTACCTCATACCTCTGTGCACCGCACTGGGATTGGACCCGCTCGGCAGCGACTGCGGTATTTTCCCGGGTGGCGGCGGCGGCGGCGTCAGTGTGTACTTCCCAATGCCGCTATATCAATTCGGCATCTTCGGTACGCAGTCCAGTCAGCCGAATCAATCCTTCGTGGACAACAGCACCTCGCCCCCGACGGTGGATTTCGCTTTGCCAGCCCACTTTTTCGGACGCAACGTCCCAGACGTGTCGTTCAATGCCGATCCTGATACCGGCTACGAAATATTTTACACCTCGAACCGTCACGGCTTCGAAGTTGAAACATTCATTGGCGGCACGAGTTTCGTCTCACCCCAGCTCAATGGCGTCACGGCCTTGCTTTCGCAAAATGCCGGTCATCGGCTCGGCCTGCTCAATGTTCAGCTCTACAATCTGGCGCGCGTGGGCCTGACGCAAGGTCGCCATGCGGTGATCAACACGATCTCGACCGGCGACAACTGGTTCTACAAGGCACGCGACGGATATAGCCCGGCCGTTGGCCTGGGTACCATCGATGTGTTCAAACTGTCTGAAGCAATGCGCTAATCGGCCAGTAGGCAGCGTTCACCGAGAGTCTCGGTGAACGCTGATTTTTTTTAGGACTGCTGCACCCTGATGTGCATACCGTTGGTCGACAGGTTGAATCGCAGCCCACCGGTCTGCGAGTGCAACTTGATCACCACGCCTTTCTGGTTCTTGAGATAGGCGACCGAACCGCCCTCGATGATCGTCACACCGGCTGTTACCGCCGTATAGTCGCCCGACAGATCAGCCGGCGAGCTCAGATTGTAGACCTCGCCCTCCGCGTTGATACCGGCTCCGCCTACATCAGCGATCGAGACGCCTGAGAGTTTGAACTTGTACTGTTTTTGGTCTTTGCTGTAGTAGAGGGTGCCGTGACCCCAGGTGTATCCGATACCGACGGCGACCGAGCCACCGCTGAGCCACACGTAGGCTGACGGTATGGCTCCCTCGGCGACCGCGGGCGGCGAGGAAGCACTGTCGGCCGCCGCAACGCCGGAGACGAGGACCATAACAAAGAGACTCAGAATTGACTTGTGCATGGTTTTGTCACTCTTTACGAACTAGGAATAGCAAACGAATCTGACGTGTCTCCCCGCGCTCCATCTGGCGGAGTGGTGCATCGCGGCCGTCATGTTGCCGATCGAGAACCGTAAAGGCTTGCACAAATTTGTCCTCACTTGACGAAAATTGCGATCACGTGGGTGCTCTTTGGATCATGGTGGCGATGGCCTGATCGATGCCGATGGATCCCTTTCGGGCATTCGCACCGCGATTCGGAAAGTCGATCCACCCGGCGTTGAATCCGTCGATCATCTGCATGCGCGGCGTTGGATTCTTCATGCCCTGGGCGCGAAAGATCGATTCCCACCGATCATGCGGCACGGCTTCCGCCCGCACCGGTTGCGCAAGCACCCTGGCGAAGGCATCGGCCAGGGCGTTCGGCGACACGCGTTGTGCACCCTCTAATTCGACGACGCGCCGTCCTTCCCAATGCTCCAGCAGGAGCGCGGCAGCAGTGCGGCCGACGTCATCCGTGGCGATCATCGGAACGGGACGATCCAGTGGCTGAAGGTAGCTCTGGATACTCCCCTCCCGAGCCGAGGCGATGTCCCATGCGGCGTTCTCCATGAACCACGCGGCGCGCAAGAACGCGACCGGCACCGGCAGCTGCTTCAGCGCATCCTCCAGCAAACCCAGGACATTCAATAAATTGGGGTTGGGGGCATCGGCGCCGATGGTCGAGAGTGCCACCACTTTTTTTGGCTTCGCAGCGGCAAGAGCTGTATACATCGACGCAATGAATTTCCTGGCTTCGGGAAATCCGGGCGCCGGGTCGAATACCGGCGGCAGCATCGCAAAAACACCTTCCGTCCCTTCGAACGCTTTGGTCAGCGCCCCCGCATCCGCAAGATCCGCGACCGCAACCTCGCAGCCAAGCTCTGCCCATGCAGCGCCCTTGCTTCGATCTCGGACGACCGCGCGGACGAGTTGGTCCGCGGAAAGAAGACTGCGGGCCACCGCGGCCCCGACTTTCCCAGTGATACCGGTGACTGCGTACATATTCGCTGCTCCTTTGAAAAAACCGCCTTCCGGCGTAATGGGAAGCAATATCCCGCGTCGGCATTCGTGCTACAACAGCGTTTATGTGAAGATAGCCGTGACTTTTGGTCAGGAATCGTATGACCTTCGACAGCAAGCTGCTTTCTGGACTGACGGTGCTCATCGCTGTGGTCGAGGCGGGGACCATCGCGCGGGCCGCGGAAGCGCTGGGAGTCTCTCCCTCAGGTGTCAGCCGCGCACTGTCGCGTCTGGAACAACGCGTGGGCGCGCGGCTGCTGGCGCGCACCACGCGTTCGCTCTCGCTGACCGATGAAGGACGGCGTTTTTATGAACAGGTCGGGCCGCATCTAACCGGCATCGAAGAGGCAGCCATCGAGGCATCCGGATCCGCCAACAAGGTATTCGGACGGTTGCGCGTCAACATCGATCCTTACTTCGCTCGCATCGTCCTGTCGGCACATCTTGCGGCGTTTCTGACACGCTACCCAGACGTGTCGGTGGAGTTGATCATGAGGGATGCGGTGGGCGATCTTGTCGCCGACGGCTTCGACCTCGCGCTACGTTTCGGCGAGCCGCCGGTCGGGTCATTCGTCGCTCGAAAGCTCATTGAAACGCGGGTGCTGACCGTGGCCTCACCCGCCTATATCAAAGCGCATGGACGGCCACGCCACCCGAAGGATGTCGAAGCCTGCGATTGCATCGACTTCTACGATGCGGCGAACGCCAGGCCCTACGACTGGGAGGTCAGACGGAAGAAAGAGGTGATCCCGCTTCGGGTCCAAGGGCGCCTTCTGGTATCGGACTCGGGGACTTTGATTGGCGCATGCGAGGCCGGTGCTGGAATCGCCCAGGTCCTCGAACTGGGATGCAAGCATCTTCTGGATAACGGCCGGCTCATCGAGCTGTTTCCAGAATGGTCGGATGAGCGCTTCCCCCTCTACGCCATCTATCCCTCTCGGCTTCACCGCGCAGCGAAAGTGCGAGTGTTCATCGAGTTTTGCATGGAGGTCATGGCCGGAAAGTGAAGCGTCGATCGGATCACTCTCAGTCGTCAGGTGCAGAACACCATACCGATAATGATCGCACCGATGCAGCCGTACTGAAGCATCGAAATTCGCTCTTTGAGGATCAGCGCCGCGAACGCGAGCGTCACGACCGGATAAGCACCCGTCAACGGTATCACGATCGAAATCGGCCCGTAGCGGCTCGCGATCATCACACCGAGGTCGCCGCCGGCCATCATCCCCATGGGTACGAACGAGTGCAGATACTCGCGTGCCGAGTGCGCTCCCTGCCGGCCCTTGAGGAATCCGTACAGTCCCAGCGATAGGATGCCGCCGAGGGTGTTGCACACCATGAGGTTGACCTCGCTCGCCTCGGCAAACGAGTACGCGTGTTTGACGATTGTGTTGGACGTCGCCCAGCAGGTGAGCGCGAGAAAGGCGAGCGGAATCCAGCGCCGGCTGAGAATTCTTGCGGTGGCGTCCGGCGGTGAATACGAAAGCCCGAGGCAGCCGCCAATCACGAGAGCCACCGCTGTGTACTGCGTGGCGCCCAATTGCTCCCCCAGGAAAATCCGCGCGAACAGCACCGTGAGTGCGGGATACGCCGCCGAGAGAGTTCCGACGATGGTGATGGGACCCGCGATGATCGACTCGAAGTACAGGATCCAGCCGGTGCCGTCGATGACGTAAGCGAGCGCGCCGAGCTCGAGGAAGGGCCGGCCGTCGGCCGACAACAGCGGCGGATGGTCATGGGTAAAAAACCAGGACAAGTTGACCATCGCCTTGGCGAGCACGAAGTACAGGCAGAAACGGGCCGGCGACACCTCGCCGATGTACTGCTTAACCAGCCCTTGCCCGATGCCATATAGAAACAGCGCAAACATCGAAGGCGTCAGCCACACGAGCAGGGCGGTAGCGGCGGGCGTAGTGGACATTGCCTATTCTGGCATCATAGGCGGATGCATAAGATCTTGATCAACGGCGAATGGGTTGACGCGATCAGCGGCATCCGCCGTGAGATTAAGAATCCGGCCACGCTGGAACCGCTCGGCAGCGTCCCGGACTGCGGTCCTGCGGATGTGGCCCGCGCAGTCGCGGCGGCAAAAGCGGCGCAGCGCGGTTGGTGGAAAGTCCCAGGCGTCGAGAAGGCGAAGCTGCTGCGCGAGGTCGGTGCCCGAATTCGCGCCCGCGAGCACGTGCTGGCGTCGCTAATGACCGAGGAGACCGGCAAGCCGCTGTGCGAGGCCGTCGACTGCATTGATTGGGTCGCAGCTTGCTTCGAATACTACGGCGAGGTGGCGCGCTCATCCTACGGTAATTCGGTGCCGCCGGTCGCGCCCCACCAGCTCAATTTCACGATCAAGGAGCCCTTCGGCGTCGTCGCGGCGATCGTACCGTTCAATTTTCCGCTGCTGCTGATGGCTTGGAAGGTGGCGCCGGCGATCGCGGCTGGGAACACGGTGGTCTGCAAGCCGCCGCATCAGAACCCGCTGTCGAACCTCAAGCTGGCCGAAGTCTACGACCTGTTGCCGGGGGGCGTCGTCAATGTCCTGACCGGCGCGGCCGACACCGCGACCGCGCTCGTTGAGCATCCGGACGTGGACCTGATCGCCTTCACCGGATCCAACGCAGTTGGACGCAAGATCGCGGCCGCCGCCGGCGCCCAACTCAAGAAAGTCAATCTCGAACTCGGCTCAATCGATCCGTTCATCGTTTTCAAGGACGCCGATCTCGATGTCGCGGTCCCGGGCGTTGCCTGGGCGCGGCTATTGAACGCCGGTCAGGTTTGCACCTCGAGCAAGCGCATCTACGTCGAGCGGCCGATCGCCGCGGAGTTTACGGAGCGGATGCATAACTATGTCGCGCTGCTCAAAGTCGGGAATCCCATGGCGCCCGACACGGACTTAGGTCCGTTGATTTCGCAGGAAGCGGCGCGGCGGGTCGAAGACCAGGTTGCGCGCGCGGTGAAGGATGGCGCCACCCTCAATCTCGCCGGCGGAATGTCGCGGCCGGCGGGGCTTCCCGGACACTTCTTCCAGCCCACCATCCTGAGCGATGTGCGCCACGGCAGCGTCGCCACACGCGAGGAGATCTTCGGGCCCGTGCTGTCGATCACGACGGTGGCCGATGCGGACGAGGCCATCCGGTTCGCCAACGATTCCGAATACGGGCTGGGTGCCTCGATTTACACCAAGGACCTCGCAACCGCGATGCGCGCGATGGAATCGATCAAGGCAGGGACCTTCTGGATCAACGATCCCTTGACCGACAATGACGCGGCGCCTTTCGGCGGCATGCGCCACAGCGGCATCGGACGCGAGCTCGGGGCCGAAGGGCTCGATGCGTTCCGCGAGCCCAAGCACGTTCACTTGGACTGGGTGATGCAGCGCAAACCCTGGTTTTTCCCGTACCGCGATCGTAAACCGTGAGTCTGGAAACGGCACTGCTCCAGTCTCGGAGAGGCTTGCGCTGGTTGCGCGACAAATCTTTGAAGTCGATTCTCGCCAGGGAAGGCCGGCTCAGGTAGCCTACGACCACTGGTGGCAACCCTTGCGGAGGTACCGTGCTTGTCGTGACAACAGAGAATGTGCCCGGACAGCGGGTGCGCGAGGTCAAGGGTCAGGTCTTCGGCGTGGTGGTCAGAAGCCGCGGGCTCGGCGGAAATATCATGGCGGGGCTGCGCTCAATCGTCGGCGGGGAAATTACCGAGTACACACAATTGCTCGAGGAGGCGCGCCGACATGCTGTCGATAGGATGGTCCGCAACGCGAGCCTTATGCACGCCAATGCCATTGTCATGATGCGATTCGATTCGGCCGAAATTGGTCAGACCATGAGCGAGATCGTGGCGTACGGAACGGCCGTCGTGCTGGAACCGGCGTCCTGATCATGTTGCGCAACGTCGTGATTGCGGTCTCGGCAATCCTCACCTGCGTCGGGATCGGCCTCATCGCCAGCGGCGTTTACATGCCGGGCTGGCAGGCGCTGGTCACCGGCGTAATCGTCCTCATCGGCACGCTGTTCGAACGCTGGCGCTACCGCCGCATTGAGGTGGCATCGAATGGCCGCTGGCAGCGGACTGACGAGCAATTTATCGATCCGACGACCGGCGATCCCGTTGAAGTGATGTTCGACCCTCGCACCGGTGAGCGGCGCTATGTCGCCGGAAAGTCGCGCGCAGCAAAGGATCCGGCGCCCTGAATCGCAAGGCCCCAGAGAGTGATTCCTGGGGTGACGATACGCAGTCCTCCGCTACCGGTTCCACCGCCGCGCAGCACCTTCCCCGCCAGCTGAATC
>Ga0307474_10001189_pt1 | contig 19017 bp, 13 predicted proteins | sample atmos_gasesECM1C_2_FD_203312 | JGI IMG/M metagenome (GOLD analysis project Ga0307474, IMG submission 203312) | Hardwood forest soil microbial communities from Morgan-Monroe State Forest, Indiana, United States - atmos_gasesECM1C_05 | ecosystem: Environmental > Terrestrial > Soil > Temperate... | reverse complement strand
CTTGCTGTTCCTCATCGCCGTCCCGTTCGCCGCCGGGTCCTTCCACGCCCCGTCGCCGTCCGGCGACCGCCAGACCGCGGTCTGGATCATCCTGGCGGTCATCCTCGCCGTGGGGATCGCTGCCGCGCTGGTCGCCCTGGTACCCAGGCTCCGCCGGCTGGCCAGCCGCACGCTCCGCCCGCACCTGCTGAACGTCTGGGCCAACGTCAAGACGGTCGCCGCCGAGCCGCACAAGATCATCTACGTGCTGGCCGGCTCCACCGTGGCCCAGCTCCTGGTCATCCTGGCCCTGGGCGCGTCGCTGCATGCGGTCGGGGAGCACGCCAGCATCGCCACGCTGATCACCGTCAACACGCTGGCCGCCATCCTCGGCGGCGCCGTCCCGGTGCCGGGCGGCCTCGGCGTCGTGGAGGCCGGCCTGATCGCCGGGCTCGCCGCCGCGGGCATCCCCCAGGACCAGGCCGTCGCGGCCGTGCTCATCCAGCGGTTCTTCGCCGCCTACCTGCCCCCGGTCTGGGGCTGGGCGACCCTGGCCTGGATGCGCCGACGCGAATACGTATGAGCAGGAGGCGCGGAACACCAGCGTCGGCCCGGTCCGGCCGCCGAGCTCACGCGGACTTCACCGCCAGGTTCACCAGCGCGGACGTGGCACCAATGGCCAGCGTTCGCCGCACCGCGGCCCGGCGGCCGCTCGCGTCCCCTGCGGCTGCGAGCCCGGCCGCGATGGCTAGCCACGGGCGCGAGTTATCGGCCGCGTTGGACAGCCGGTGCAGCGGCTCATGGAGGGAAAGGGTGAGCGTGGCGGCCACTGCGAAGTAGACTGCCCGGTCTGCCGCGCCCAGCTCACGCAGCCCTTCGGCGGCCTGCTGACGGACCAGTGGCCCGAGAGTGTCAGCCAGCAGCTGCACCATCGTCTCTGCATCAAACGGTCGGTGCGCGACTGCTACCCCATCCTGCCATCGGCGTCTCGTGATCGTTGGCGCGTCAGGTCTGCTGCGGGAATTGTCTGCCGCCCATGTTGCAGCCAGACGTCCTGCCCGTGTGCCGCAATGCCTGCCCGGAACGCGTACGGCCCCCGGACCCGCTGAAGCTCGGGTGAGATCTCGCGGCTCCCATCCGGACTGGACCGGGCACGCGCCCGGCGAAGAGGAGCTAGCCGCGCCGGGCGCGGGTTAGGGACAAAAGCACCTGTGATCGCATCACGGGCCGCGAATGGACATCATAAGGCGCCGGGCAGCCGCGGCCGGCGGGCAAGACGTGAGAACAACCTGCCGTCATGGCGTGTTGGCTGAGACGATGACCTGGCCGGTATCGCGACCCCGGCGGCCTTGGGTGAGAGGGGAGGGACAGTGCTGGTCCTCAACCTGATGCTGATCGGCTTGGCGGTCGCGCTGGACCCGCTGCCGCTGACTGCCTTCCTGATCGTGCTGCCCTCCGAGCGCGGCACGGTCAAGGGCGCGGCGTTCGTGTTCGGGTGGCTGGTGTCGCTGGCCATCGTGGTTACCGTCACCGTGCTCGCCGCCGGCAACAACCCGCCCAGGCCGGCCACGGTGCCGTCGCTGGCCGCGCTGGCGATCAAGATCGCGCTCGGCCTGGTCCTGGTCCGAATCGCGATCCGGCACATCCGGGCCAGGGGGCAGCCCAAGCCGCCGAAGAAGCCGCCCAGGTGGCAGGAGCACGTGGACAACATGTCGCCATGGTTCGCCATGGTCCTGGCCCCGACGCTGCAGCCGTGGGTGCTGATCGGCGCGGGCGCGGCCACCGTGGTGGAAGCCAAGGTGTCCAGCTGGCAGAGCTTTCTGGTATTGGTCGTGTACTGCCTGCTGGCCTCGTCGTCGTACCTCGCCATGGAGGTCTACGCCGTGGCCCGGCCCGCGAAGAGCCAGGCGCTGCTGGCAGGGATCCGGGCCTGGATCGACGCTCACACCGACCAGGGGATTATCGCTGGGAGCCTGATCATCGGGTTCTGGCTCATCGCCAACAGCATCTACCTGATCGTCTCGCAGACAGCATCAGCCTGATCATCAGCAGACTGCCCGCCGCCGTGGCACTCAGCCGCACGGTCTTTCCTTGATGTCCCGGATCATCCTGGAGCCCGAGAGCCCGCCGGAGGCTGGTCCCGGTCCGTCTTGATGCTGACTTTTTGCGTTCCGGTTGCGAGCCCGTCCGGACTGCCAACCGGCGAGCGCAGCGAGCAACCCGGGCTGGACCTCGAGTTATTTGTCATCACGGTCAGGGACGTGCGACCCTGTTCGGCGCGCCGACGACCCGGCTAGCGCGGCCCTGGCCGCCTCGGCTGCCCTTGGCCTGCGCTGCGGTCCGGGGCCGGCCCTGGGGGCCCGCGCCCCGTGGCGGCGTCCTGCAGGTTCTCTGCCCGGCCCGCACGGCGCAGCAGCATCCCGAGCGCCAGAGAGATCACGCCACCCGCGGCCAGACCGATGCCTGCCCCGCCCAGGACGTCCAAGGGATAGTGCACCCCCAGGTACACCCGGGACCAGCCCACCAGGACGGCATACCCGATCCCCGCCGCGGCCAGCGGCCGGGCCAGGAACGGCACCAGCGCGATCACCACCGCCGCGGTGACCGCGGTATGGCTGGAGGGGAAACTCGTGCCGTGCGCGGGCTGCTGGCGCAGCACCGCGCCGGCCATCACCTCGTAGGGCCGGGGACGGTCGGCAATGGCCTTGGCCACGTGCGCCAGCACCCAGGCCAGGCCGGCCGCCGCGGCCCCGGCCGCCACCGGTAGCACGCTCCGGGTCCTGGCCACCACGTACACCACGGCGAGCACGACCACGACGATGACGCCCCCCGGCAAGAACAGGCGCGACAACGGTGTCAGCACCGCGGCGGCCGCCGGGACCTGGTTGAGGAGCCGGAACAGGCTCTCATCCCAGCTCAGCTTCCCCGTCTTGAGCACCAGCGCGGAAACGCCGAACAGCGCTGCTCCCACGCACGCCACCAGCCACGAGGTCGCGGGCCTGGGAACCCGGGTCGGCCGCTTGGGCCACCACCACGAGTTAAGCGAGATCATGGTCCCGGACCGCCAATCGCGGATCCTCCGGCCACCCGGCTCGCTGACAGCCCATGCCGTCCGGAGTCCTGTCGCCACCATACGACCTCAGCTCGCGTCTGGCATCGCGTGCAAGCCAGCCTTCTGCATCCCCCGCCCGGCCGCGGCGCAAGCTGACGTCCTGCTCATACGCCGTAATACCGGCCGCACCAGGGTCTGGCCCGCCGACCTGGTCAAGCGCAGACCTCGCATCCAGGCCGGGATCGTCACCGCCATCACAGCAGCAGAACTCAAACATATCGGCGTAGCCGCCTTCCGGCCGGCCCTCCACGGGCGAGCCTCCGCAGAACTACGGTCCAGTCATTCCCGGGCCGACCGCCGTCTTCAGACGTTCCTCCCTTCGCAATGGCCCCCGCAGCGCATTTCCCGAAAGTGTGCGCATGCACCGCCGCTCACCAGGGCCGTTCGTCCTAACAGGCCTGCGGAAATCCTGAAGCCAGTGATGACAATCACCCCGGGCAACGGCAGACGCAGCACGACGTGCCCAGACCCGGCTCCGGATACGCCGGCGCGGCGGGCCTGAAGCGGTGCGCGCCTAGATGTCGCGTTCACCCAGAAATGGAATCAATTCACGAATGAAGTCGCGATCCACCGATGGCGGCGCATCGCGGTACGCCACGTCGAACTCCTCCAGCGCCGCCTGGACCATCTGCTGCAAGGTAGCGCGGGCGAAGTCGATGCTGGCATAACGCTTGAACAACCGAAAGACCCACTCCACGTCCTGCTCCGTGCGCTGCTCGCGTGTAACGGAAAAGACGCGCCCGAGCTGCTCCCGCTCGTCGGCGGTGCACTGGCGCAGGGTGTGTACGAGCATGAGGGTGCGCTTGCCCTCCCAGATGTCGCCAAGGATCTCCTTGCCGTACTGGGTCCGATCGCCAACCAGGTTCAGGATGTCATCCTGGATCTGGAACGCTGCGCCGAGCAGGAACCCGAACAGGTTGAAGCGGTCGGCGTCGATCGCGCCGGCTGTCCCGATCAGTGCTCCGATGCGGCAGGGGTGGATGCAGGTGTACCAGCACGTTTTCTTAAGGACCAGCCGCAGATAGTCGTCCTCGGTCAGCTCGAAGATATTGTCGCGCGTCCAACCGAGCTCGAGCGCCTGGCCCTCAACGGACTGCAGGACGAGATGCTGCGCCTCATGGAAGATCCGGTATGCGAGCTCAGCACCCAGTACCGGAATGTTCTCGGTCAGCGAGCCAATGCTGATGGCATTCATCGCGTCGCCGACGTTGACCGCGATCGGGACGCCCTGCTCGATATAAAGCGTCGCGCGGTTGCGGCGGTACAAGCTTCCATCCTCGATGTCATCGTGGACGAGGAAGGCGTTGTGCAGCAGCTCGATCGTCACCGCCGACGGCAGCGCCTGCTCGATCGATCCGCCAAAGGCGCGGCAGGTGGCGATGCACAACGCCGGACGCAAGCCCTTGCCCACATGCGACAGCTGGCCCGAGATCAGGTCGTACAGGTAGCGTCGCGGCTCACGGGTCGGGAGCTGTGCCAGCAGGGCTCGGTAGGTGAGGTCGCGGTATCGGGCCAGCTGCCGTTCGATGCCCACCACCGTCTCGGTCCGGCTGGTCATGCTACGGCTCGACGAAGCGGACGTTGCCGGTGGTTACGCCGGGTGGTTCCACATTCGGCGGATTGCGCTCCGCCGACGCGAGCGCCTCCAACGCTGAGGTGGCCACCGACTCCGCCGGGCTGGCGACTGTGCCAGCCAGCGTGGCGAAGGCACGAAGCAGCTCACCGGACGGCGCTCCCGGCCCCGATGTCAGGCGCTGGACCAGCTCGGACCGGCTCTCGCCCGTCCTGATGTACGACAGCACGTCCTCAACGTGCATCGCCGAGCTGACCACGTTGACGATCGATGCCTCGAGCGCGCTGGTCCCGCGGTAGAGCGCCGCCAGCGCCGATAGCCCGAGCCTGACAGCGGTGTCGTCCCAGGGCAGGCCCTGCCGGTAGCGCACTCGATCGCTCGCGCGCCAGGGCTCCAGCAGCTCCGGCTCGTGCAGGTTCCAGAGCTGGCACGGCGGCGCGTCCGACCCCGAGTGCTCGAGGATTCCGTTGACCGCGCGCCGTGCGGCCTCGTTGGCAGCCTCCATGGTGGCCAGATCGGTGAACGTCTGCACGTAGTCGGAGGCCAGGAACAGATTCGGGATGGCTGTCACCGCCCGCGGCCTGAGCCGCCACGTGTCGATGAGGTTGACGAACAGCGGCTCGGCGTTGGCCCTGAGCAGCGGATCGATATCGAGGTCCAGGTACCAGTGGACCAGGTCCTCGTCCTCGAGCACGTCGGCGCCCTGCACGTTCAGGCTGCGCTTCAGCTGGTCCCAGACCTCGTCCCTGATCTCGCGACGGGTGCACTTCCGGGCCGGCTTCCCGTTCAAGCCCCGCGTCTCCCAGTCGGAGATGTCGACCGAGACCACACCACGGATGTTTCCGTCGCCGAAGCGGCTCAGGTCGACGTCAGTCCAGAACTGCGCCTGGGACACGGACGTGAGCGCCCAGGGCGAGTCGAGGTAGATCTGGTGGCCGCGTCCGATGGGCGGGTCGTCGTCAAGGTAGAACTGGATGCCGTTCATCCACTCCGTGTTGTGGCTGAGCGGGAAGATGTTGGCCAGGCCAGGATCGGCGCGGACCATCTGGTCGGTGACGATCGTGGCCATGACCTCGATCGGCAGAGCGGACACGTAGTAGTCCGCCGTAACCTCGCGCACCGACCGTTCCTGCTCCACCATTACGCCCCGCACGACGCCACCATCCATTTCGATCGAGCGCACGCGCGCGTTCAGGTGGTACTCGACGCCCCGTCCGCGTAGGTACGTGAGCCAGGGATCGATCCACACATCGTTGGTCGGCCCATTGAGCACGCGGTCGGTGCTGATCTCCGGCTCGGACAGGTTGAAGGCGAGCTGCGTATAGATGTCTCCGATCGTCTTGGTGCTCGCCAGCTTCGCCCGGGCCGCGACAAGCGAGCGGGTGAGGCCAATCCCGAAGAACTTCTGATAGGCCTCCGATCGTTGCTCGGCGCCGATGAAGTCCCACCAGCCGATCTTCTCGTATTCGTTCAGGCGGCGCTCCGAGCAGCTGGTGAGGATCTGCCAGATGCGCTCCCCGAAGAAGGCGAAGTCCTCGGGCGGGATGCCGAGGTCGGGGCCGAACAACGACCCGAGGTCGCTGACCAGCGTGAACAGCTCAGGGACGTTCGATGGCGTGATCGTCGGCAGCTTCAGCGGTCGGCGACCGAAGAGGGCGAAGGTGGCGTCGGTGGTGTTGACCAGATTCTCAGCGACCGAGCGGGAGCCTCGATACGGAGTCCGCGCCATGGTGTCGATGATGTGCTTGTAGAACCGTGGAAAGAAACGGAAGCCGTGCTCGCCGGGGAGGTCCCGCCGCGTCGGGGCGGCAAGACTGCCGAGGTGCACGGTGCCGACGTTCTGGCGGGGCGCCGTGCTGGGGACGACCACGCTGCGGGCCTTGCCACCGGGCACATCCCGCAGCTCGAAGACGCGCACGGAGAAGCCGCGCTCGCTCAACTCGTGGGCGGCGCTCAGGCCGCCGATGCCACCGCCGAACACGATCACCGTCTTGGACACCGTCAGCTCCTGCCGCTCAACGGACCGCGTACATATCGTAGGTGTAGAAATATTCAGATAGTCGCGCCTCGCCGATGCCGAGACAGTGGAGGCGGTTGAGCCACCGATACTTCGGATCGGCGGTCAACAGGAGAATTTGCGAACGCACCGGTAGCGAAGCGGGCCACCTTCCGAGCGGCAGCCACACGGCCCAATCCTCACCGAAATCGACCGTTGCGGTGTAGCGCAGTGCGACCGCCACATGATCATGCGTCTCAACCGTCACGCTGACGTTGAGGATGCCGATCCCATCCGTACGAATAATCGTCTGGTGCATCCCGCCCGCAATGACCCTGGTATGCAATGCGGGCCCATCGAGGGTGCCACTTACGGGAGGCCAGCTGATAACAAAGCCGGCCGGTGTATCGCCGAAGAACTCCGGCTCTCTCGCAAGCTGGACCCTAGCGCGGGCCAAGTGCTCGAGCCTAACCGGAAACACCGCTTGCGGGTCGGACGGACGCTGGGGGGAGAGCCTGCGCGGTGACGACGCCTCGCCAAGCTGGAACGACGACGGAAAGCTGTCGGCCGTTGCCGGATCCGGCGCGCGACGCCCCTCACACGACACCACTGGCACGTACTCGACCGTCTCGCCACTCCAGAAGGTGGGGAACGTCGCCCGGAAGTACTGCGTCCGCTCCTGGAAGTCGTTTGCCACCAGAGGCGCCGACACGGTCTCGGCGCCCCGCCCGTCGACGCGGTACCGCACGCTCACCGCGTTGGAGGGATTAGCGGGCCGAACACCCACCGTGACCGAGACTCCTTGGCGTTGCTCGGTCGTCCCATCGGGTGCCGGCGCATCCGACGTCCCGTACCACAGCTCGAGCCCGTCGTGCGCAAGTTGCACCATGTCCGCGACCCTTGTCAGAGAAACTCGAACATCAGGGGCACAATAGCCTGGGCGTCCTTGATTCGGAGGGCAAAGCGCTCGAAGACGGAGAACACGTACTTTCCGTCCACTTCTACTTGCCTGAACTCTACTGTGGCTTCGGCGGCAAATGCGAGATCGATGGGCTCGTTCGCCAACGAGAGGAGCACACCCCGTCCCGGCCACTGCTCCGTATTTAGATTCTGATACCGCCCGGAATCGTAAGGAAGGATATCAATGCCGCTGGCGTGCAGGAGCTCACGCCCAATGAGCGGCTCGATTCGGTCACGCGGAAGCGCGGTGGAGTTGTTGATCGGAGTGAAGGCTGCCTGGAACGGTTTACGGCCGAATACGCACACGTACGGCGCGACGTAACCGTTTTCTTCCAGTGAGTTGATGGCATTGATGATGATCGCTTGCAGCAGGGTATTGTTATCAGGCTGCGGCTGCAGGGCTTGCCGGGCTATTGCGGCGTTCTGCAGCTGCTTCACCCCTGGACCCCCGATCAACCCCAACGACCCGGGATTCCGCTGACGCATGCCCTCTAGCTGATCGTCCTGGCTCAGGCCCTTGATCGACGTTGGGGTGCCACTTATACGGGCTCGTTGACTGGAGTCCGGGGCATTCAGATGGGCAAGGGCTGGGCGATAGCCCGGAAACCCGACCTCCGCCCGATCAAGCAGAGCTCGACCAGTAAGCGTGAGCTTGATGCTGGGATAGGTCCCGTTGAAGATGAACCAGTCTTCGAGCTGGCCCAGCTGGGTGGCCCTTCGCCTGAACTGAAGCAGGGCACTGGACAGGTCCTCCTCCATGATCTGCTGGCGCGAGAGCCTGACTGGCAGCGCGATCTCGAGGAGGGTGGCGGTCGCTTCGTCGTCAACCGAGCCGTCGGGCTCGAGCACCTCGCTGGGGACGACCTGGGTACTGGGCGGCAGCGGGCCGTAGATGGGGAGAAACGAACCGGCCACACGGACGCGTTGCCACGCCTGGAGGACTTCTTCGCGAACTCGATTCCATTGCGCTTCGGTCCAGCCAACCTGGGCATTTCTATCGTCCATTTATCGTTCTCCATCCAGAGGAGTCAGCTCGGGTTCATGGCGGAACGAGAGCTCATCCAGGAGCGCGGCCGCCTCGCGCAGATCGGGATGGTCCAGGCCTTCGGTGAACCGCTCGTAGATTGGCGCCAGCAGCTCGCGGGCTTCGTCATGGCGGCCTGCGGCCTGCCACAATCGCGACAGCGAGACCGCGGCGCGCAGCTCAAGCGAGCGCGCGCCCTGTCGGCGCGCGACCTCGAGCGCACGGCGGTAGCACGCCTCAGCCGCCGCCGGAGCAGTCGGCTCCGCCGTGGCCAGCAGGAGCTGGCCGCGCAGGCGGTGGATCTCGGCTTCCCAGTAGCGGTCATGGGCGTGCTCGACGGCTGCGTCGGCGTCGTCGAGCAACGCCAGCCCTTCGCGGGCGGCGCCCGTCCGCTGGCACGCCTCGGCGAGCAGCCACAGCCAGTACGGCCTGGCCAGCTCGGCGCCAGTGGCGACCTGGGCGGCGAGCCCGCGGCGCATCTGGGCCATTCCCTCGTCGAGCTCGCCCTCTCGGGTGCGCGCCCAGCCTTCGAACATGGAGGCCATCGCGTCCATGTACGCCAGGCCGTGCGCCTCCGAGATCACCACGGCCTCCTCGGCCAGGGCGCGGGCCGCCGGCGGGTCGCCGAGATACTGGCGCAGGAACGCGGCCAGAGTGAAGCCGAAGGCGACGCTGTAGGGGTGCTGGACCCGCGACCGAAGGATCGCCAGGTTCTCTTCGCTGCACCGCAGCGCCTGATCCGGGTAGCCGAGCAGCCACAGCACAGACGCGAGCACGCTTCGCGCCGACGTGGCCGGATTGTCGCCGTAGGTAAAGGCGTGGGAGCTGTGGCGCTCGTGGTCGTACAGCGCCAGCACGCGCTCGAGATGCTCGCGCGCCTGCTCCGGCTCACCCATGAAGAAGTGCGACCAGCCCACCTCCATGTTGCCCTGCAGCAGCAACCCGTCGTCGTTGGTGGCGGCGCCAAGCTGGAGGACCTGTTCGCCGAGCGCCAAGGCACTGGTGTGCTGCGCCCGTACGATGTGGTAGGTCCACAAGCCGTGCAGGACGGGCACGAGCTGCGGCGTGTCGCCAAGCTCTCGGCACAGCTCCCGTGCGCGCTGGTAACAGGCCTCGACCTCGGGCGCCGCATAGCCTCGGATGGCCATGTAGGCGGGACCGAGCGCCAGGCGGAACTGCAGCTCCACTCCGGCGCGCTCTGGACCCGGGGGAAGGTCCGCCAGTAGGTCGAGGCCGGTCGTGAGGTGGGCGATCGCCTCGGGGTTGGCCGAGGCGTGGAGCGCGCGCTGGCCGGCGCGCAGCCAGCACGGCACCGCCTCGGCCATCATGCCGGCCTCGGTGTAGTGGTGCGCGAGCAGCTCGGGCGCGGTCTCGACCGTGGCCGGGAAGTGCTCGGTCAGCGCCCGCGCGATGTGCCGGTGATACTGCAGCCGCGTTGTCCGCAGCAGCGACCCATAGGCCGCGTCTTGGATGAGGGCGTGTTTGAAGGTGTAGGTCTCGCCACGCGGGTTGTCTTCGACGAAGAGCAGTCCAGCGTCGACCAACCGGGCCAGGTTGCGCCGCAGCGGCCGCGTGTCCACGCTCGCGGTCGTCAGCGACACGGTTGCGAGTAGCCCGTATGAGACTGCGAGTAGCCCGTATGAGAATTGCCGACCGATGGCTGCCCCCAACTGGGCGACACCCTTGGCATCGGTCAGCCGGTCCAGGCGTGCTGTCAGCGAGTCCGCGAGCGTTGCCGGGATGGCTAGTGCCGGCCTGGGGCGGGCCGGATCGAGGCGCCCGTTGCCGCGGCGAATGAGGCCCTGCTCGCTGACTAGCTTGGTTAGCTCTTCGAGGTAAAGCGGCACCCCGTCGGCCTTCTCCACGAGCCGGTCCAGCAGCTCGGTGGGCGCTGGCATGCCGGCGATCTCGGTCACGATCCTCACCGACGCCTCACGATCGAGGCGGTCGAGATTCAGCCGCTCGAGCCCCGGGCCTTCTGGCCAGGGAGGCACGAACTCCGGGCGGAAGCTGAGGACCACCAGTTGCCGAGTGGGTGGCACGCGTTCGATCAGCTGCGTCAGCAGGTCGAGTGTCGAGGGGTCGATCCAATGCAGGTCCTCGACTACGACGAGGAGGGGCTGATAGTCAGCGCGCTTGAGCATGATCGTGACCAGCGCGTCAATGGTCAGTTGCCGCTGGCGATCGGCCGGCAAGTCGAGCGGCGGATAGCGACCCTCGAACGGCACCGCCAACAGCCTGGCCAGCAGGGGCACCACCGTCGGGAGGTCGAAACCGTACTGCGCCAGAAGGCCGTCCATCTTGTCGAGGCGCAGCTCGACGGTATCGTTCAGCCCGAACTCCAGTACACGCTCCAGCAGCTGAACGACCGGATAGAAAGCTGTGTTCATGAAGTAGGACGAACAGGACAGGTGGATGAGGAACGCGTCCGGGGTTTGGGCCACATGCTGCTGGAGGGCCCAGATCAGCCGCGACTTGCCGATGCCCGGCTCGCCCGCGACGAGGGCGACACCGCCCTGACCGGCCCTGGCCTGCGCCCAGCGGTCGGCTAGCGTGGCCAATTCGTCGTCGCGACCCTGCATGGGGGGAAGTCCGCGCTGCGCGGCAACATCCAGCCGGGTTCGCGCCCCGCTCTCGTGCAGCACGTGGTAGACCGCCATCGGCTGCGAGATGCCCTTAATGGTGTGAAAGCCGAGTTCGCGACAGTCGAAGTAGCCCGAGATCAATCGGTATGCCGCCGCGCTGATCACCAGCGAGTCGGGGGCGGCCAGGGCCTGCAGGCGCGCGGCGATGTTCGGCGGAACGCCGACCGCCGCGGCCTCCATATCCTCGTCGGCAGCAAAGGCACCGGCCACGACCAGGCCGGTGTCGATGCCAATCCGAACGTGGAGGTCGATGCCGTATTCAGACTGAAGGCGGCTGTTGAGCTGCCCGACGGCCTCGACGATCCCGAGTCCGCTACGCACGGCCCGCTGGGCGTCGTCCTCGTGGGCCGACGGGAATCCGAAGTAGACCATGATGCCGTCGCCCAGATAGTTATGGACGTGGCCCTCAAAGCGGCGGACGACGGTCGCGCAGACGCGATGATAGGCGGCCAGAGTCTCGCGGAGCTCCTCGGGATCCAGGCGTTCGGAGAGTCCAACCGAGTTCACGAGGTCGCAGAATAGACACGTCATCTGCCGACGTTCCGCCTCTGCGGAGACCCACTCGGGCTGGTGAGGTGTTGCCGTCTCCGCGAGTGCGAACGGTGATCCGCATTCAAGACAGAATTTGGCATTAGCCGGATTCTCGGCATCACATCTTGAGCAGCGCATTGTCCCCCCACCACCGTGTCACATTGCAGTCAATGCCCAGGCTGAACGTTCAAGGCCGACTGGAAACGTCAGCAGCGCGCGCAACCCCACACCCTCGGTGGCCTGGAGCAGCGCGTGATAGAGCCCCGGCCGCGCGTCGTCGGGCACCTTCAGACCAATCGCGAGGTCGACGCAAGCGCCGGGCGGGACTCGTACTCGGCCGGGCAGGAGCCGAAGGCAGCTCGCATGGATGCGGCCATCGGGTTCGGCGACCAGATCGCTCCACACAAAGCCGACCTCGGCAGGGGTCGGGCCGTCGTTCCGCAGACGGGTATGAATTTCGGCAGCGCCGCCGAGTGGGACGGAGCGCCGGGCGCGCAGGACGGGCAAGGACTCGATCGTTTGCCGTCCCTGATCTGCGGCATAGTCGCGCATGGCGGCCGGCGGTGGCGGCGACGAGGCGGCCGCTGACCGTGGCGGTGTGAGAAGGTCGAGCACGGTGTCCAGCAGCCCGCCAAACTCGGCCGCCAGCCGGCGCGCCGCCTCCGGGGTGAGGAGATCACGATGATGTGTTGACCACACCTGGCTCGCGACACCGATATTAGCGAGGGCGCCATGCTCGATCTCATCACGCAGGATTGCCGCCGCCCGCTCTCCGAGCGTTGCTGTACCCACGATCCAGCATAACCACCGGCGACCCAGCATTCATATCCTTCCCCGCCCAACGTGTCCTCACCGCCGACAAACTTCCCAGCGCCACGACACGTGTCAATATTGTCCTTACCCGCCGATGCCGGCGATGTCACTCGGAGTAGCCGGCGCTCGGTGGGTTCCAGGCGGGTTACAGATGCGCCGGGAGGATGGCCGTTCCCACGCAGGCGCGCTCGGCGGGCGTAAGGAGTTGCTCGGAGACATCCGAGAGGGGAAACGGACGCTGATGCTCATTCATCTTCTCGGCAGTGCCTCCGCCGAGAGAAGGTCGCTGGTCGCGTTCCTGGCTCGCGCGGGAAAAGCGCCCCGATGTTCCAGGCGACGGTGCGCCGGATATCGACGCCGAAGCGATCCTCGAGTTACAGCAGCCTGGGGTTCGCATTCCAATTCGGCCAGGGCGTAGCCACTGCCGCCTACGAGTCCTTTCACGATGCCTTCGCCGGTGTGCCGCCGTCGGCCTCGAGGAGTTTCGTCGAAGCTTATTCCGTACATGCTGGCCCGGGTCTCCTGACGCCGGGTCGGTGGCGGTTCGTGGGGGCATAGTGGCCTAACGCATCAGTCAGATCCGAGCAGTCCGCACGCACGCCAGCTGGCCGGGACGGTTTCCAAACAGGCTGTTAGCGGCATAGTGGAGTCATGGACTGGCCGGTTCTCGCGTCGCTGCCTCCCCAAGAGCGGCGCGGGCTGGTCGCTAGGCTTAGGCGGCGGTCCTACCATCGCGATGAAGTGATCTTTCATCAAGGCGACCCGGCCGACACCCTCCACCTGATTGCCGCGGGGCACGTCAGTGTGCGCGGAACGCTGCGTGGCGGTGAGTTCGTCGTCCTCGCGATACTCGGACCCGGAGACGCTTTCGGTGAGATTGCCTTGGTCGGCAGTCCCCAAGCTCGGGGAGCTACAGTAGTTGCGCTCGAACGGTGCGAGACATTGTCACTTGGCCGGGACGAGTTCCATCGTCTTCGTACGTCCTATCCTGGCGTCGACCGCTTCCTCGTAGAGCTTCTGGCCGCGCGAGTGGAAAAGCTCAACAATTATCTGCTCGAGGCGCTATACGTACCCGCCGAGAGGCGCGTCCTACGTCGGCTCCTAGACTTGTGCGAGCTGTACACGGGAGACGATCAACGCATTGTGATTCCAGTGACCCAGGAAATGCTGGCGAGCCTCGCCGGAACTACTCGTCCCACAGCGAATCAGGTTCTCCGGCGGCTCGTTGCCGGCGGCATAGTGGCGATAAGCCGCAGCCAGATAGTGGTATTGGATCGCGAGGGCCTACACCAACGAGCAGGCTAAGCTCAGCTCTAACCTCTTACCCGTCGTCCCCTAGCGCGTAATCCTATGGCTGAAGCTTCGGTTGCCGAAGTGACGCGGGTTGATTGTGATGCGGTTGATGAGCCAGGCGCTCGTCTTTTGTCGGCACGCCGACACTGACAGTGTAGTGCGCCAAACAGACCTACCGGCGGACTGAACGTAGTGTCGTTCAACAAGACCGCTCGGTCGAAAAGGACCGTAAAACTGCCATCTTCGGAATTTAGTAGCTGCGGAGAACGAATGCCCGTCCCAGCGGGTAATGACTTGCGCACTAGGCACTTTGAGTGCATTAACACGAGAGCCTGGTCCCGAGCACTACTTGAAAGGACACCACTCTGATGCGCGATGACCCGTATGTCACCGACCTCGTGGCGCGTGCCAGAAAGGGCGACCAGCACGCGTGGAATGCCCTCGTCGAGCGGTACGCCTCGCTCATATGGTCCATCTGCCGGCAGTACCGGCTAAGCCGCGCCGACGCCGAGGACGTCGGGCAGCGCATCTGGCTGCAGTTCATAAGCCACCTGGGCGCGATCCGCGATCCGGCCGCGCTTCCTGGCTGGCTGGCCACCACGACCAGACGCGAATGCAGCCGAGTCGTGCATGCGACCCGCGGACCGCAGGCAGCCGGGCAATTTCTGGACGAGAGTATCCCCGACAAGCACACTGGAACGGCCGATCAGGAGTTGCTTGCGGCCGAGCGCCACGCGGCGCTGCGCGAGGCATTTACCTGCCTGTCGCCGTCCCGCCAGCAGCTGATGGCCATCCTGACCGAGGACCCTCCTGTGCCATATACCGAGATCAGCGCCCGGCTGGGCATCCCGGTCGGCAGCATCGGTCCCACCCGACGCCGTTGCCTGGACGAGCTGCGCCGTTACCCGGCCATCGCCGCTCTCATCAGCGCCGACACAGGCTCGGCGAATGAAATGACAGCCGGGCAGCCTCACGGCGATGCGCGCATATCCCTACGGAACGCTGTGTGAGGAGGCAAGGAGTACGGTCATGGGCCTACAGCCGATGGGCAAGGTGCCCGATCTGAGGAGGCTGGCCGGAACGGTTGCCTCTCGCTCTACCGTGCGCCGGTCCTGGCTGCGGACCTGGGCCGCGCCTCGGTGGACGTCCCGGCCACGCTTCGCGAGCCACTGCCAGGCCCAGCCCTTGCTCACCGGATCCCCGAACCCGGTGTGACCGGCGTAGCTCTGGTGATGGAACTCCCGGCCCCGGCCTGTCCGTGAAACGCGGGGCAACTCGGCTGGTCACACCGGCGACTCACTTTCGCTGGTGCGGGTGTTACTTCGCCCCCAGGTGCGCCCGCGCTCGGCGAGCTGGGCGGAGCAGATGAGATCCGCGATGGCCTGCGGGGCGGATAGCCCGATGAGCTGCGGCGGATCGGTGCTGGCGGCAGGCCACATGAGCTGGGTCTGGGAGTACCGGCGGCCGTCGCGAGGCGGCCAGGCGAGGTTCATGAAGACAGAACCGTCCCTGACCTCCGGCGGCAGCAGCTGAGCCAGCGCGCACTGCGTGCCGGCCAGCCGCCGGCCCGAACGCCACGTGGTGAGCAGCCGGGAATCGGTGAGGATGTACGCCGATCGCTTGATGCGGGCGTGGCGGCGCAGCACGCGGCCGATGGCCGGGTAGCCGAAGCCGAGGGCGGCGACGGCGGTGAAGACGGTGATCGGAACCAGGGGTGCGCCGGTACTCCTGGCCCACGGGAGAGTGAAGCCGATGGCGACCACGAAGAGGGCGAAGTACGCGGAGAACGTGATGTCGGCGGGGCCGAACCACCACGGCGCGGCCTGCGGACCTCCCACCCAGAGAGTCCGTTCTCCAGGCGCGGGCACGAAGCCGGCGTGCTCAGCGCCGCCGGGCTGTGCGGCCACGGGCGAGACGTCGAGTGCGCCTTGCAGCATGCGCTGCCGGCCCGTGCTGATTACCTGACGGGCCAGCTCGGCATCCGGAAGGCCGCGCAGGACAGGGAAGGGCGGCTGGATGCCGGGAGTGAACGCCCGGGGCAACGGCTGGCCGTCGGCCAGCGTGCTGAGCGAGAACTTCTCCTTCGCCCTGAGCGTCAGGTCTGCGGTGCCGTCCCGCTGCGGCACCACGATGGGCTCGGCGAGCTGATCGAGATACGCGGCCCAGGCATGCCGGGTCCCGGTCGTTATCAGGACCCGCCGGTCGGTGACCTGGTAGACGGTCCGGCGCAGCTCATCCGGCTTCACCCGCAGCGCCCGCACCGCCGTGGCTATCACGCCGGCCAGCGCCGCCGCCCCCGTCACTACCTCGTCGCCGAGACCAAGGCCATCCGCCGGGCCTCGGGGGCTGAGGGCCAGTGCGGCCAGCAGCAGCGCCAGCAGCAGACCAGGAACAATGAGATCGCCCGGGATGACCCGCGCTCGGGCGGGCCGTCCCGTCCACAGCAGGCGCTCGCCCGGCAGCAAGCCGGCCTCGGTGTCGGCCATCGCGCCCCTCTCAGAGAAACCCGAGAGGAACCATACATCCGGCCATGCCGCGAGATGCCTGTTTCGCCCGCGGTCGCCACCTTGGCCGGGGCTCGATAACTACCGGCGGTAGTTCTGCTGGAAAATGTACATTTCTGTTGAGATATGCGTTTAGAGCCGGACTGCCCGGGTAGTTCGCGTCAGCGTGTCGGCGGTTCCCGCTCACGCAGGCGCCGTCGGTGTTACGTCGCGGCGCAGTGGAGAGGGAACGTCATGGTCAGACGGTCTATGCGCACATTCCTGGCGGTAGCGGCCTCGGCCGCGGTCGGCCTGGTCTGGGCGAGCACGACGAGCGCCGGCGCGCAGACGGTGCAGACAGCCGGAGGCACCCTGGCCGCGGCGGTATCGCCTGTTCCCGGTGCGGGCGCGGTCCCCACCATCAGCGCCACCTCACAGCTGTCCGAACGCCGGTTCGTGGCGGCGGGTACCGAAGCCTACGTGGTCGGGGTGGAGGACGGCACGTTCCCGCCGATCGGCTGGCACACCACCGGCCAGATGGGCGGGGTATTCACACCGCCGGTCAAGCTGCTCGACGGGCTGTGGTTCGGGCTGTCGGGAAGCTGGCTGGATTCGGCCAGCACCTACACCAGCGGGCCCGGTTTCGTCCGGCTCACCTTCCCGGTCACCGACGGCCTGCAGCCGACCCTCACCGAATTCGCCCCGGACGGGCTGTCGGCGGTGCTGTTCGGCCTCACCCTGGTCCCGGTGAACGGGAGTGCCGCCACCGCGACCGTGACCGCCGACGCGCACAGTGAGGTGAGCGCGACCTATCCCTGGGGATCGACCACGCCTACCTGGGACCAGTTCAACCACCAGAACACCGTCTCGGCGTCGGGCGGCGTCATCACGTTCAACCAGGAGCAGACTCCGTGGTACGCCGAGGTCGGGGCGGCCACCGCACCGTCCAGCACCACCACCGGATCCGGTGACTGGGGGCCCACCTCGGCCAGCGACCAGGCCGTATTCGGCACCAAGGGCGAAGGCGGCCAGCTGACCTGGAACCTGTCCGTCCCGGCGGGCGGGCGCACACTGTGGCTGGGGGTGTCCGGCTCGCAGAACGGATCGGCTAACGCCAGCCAGGCGCTGCAGGCCGCCCTGGCCAACCCGGCCGGGCTGCTGCAGAGCAAGATCACCGAGCGGGACGGCGTGGCCGCCCAGACCAACCTGCAGGTCCCGGACTCCGGCGTCCAGCAGGCGCTGCTGTGGAGCAAGCTCAACCTGGCCGACCTGAACCGGACGATCTCCAACGCCGCCATCAGGGACGTCAAGGCGGGCACGGTGTACCCGGCCCCGCTGGCGACCGTGCCGCAGCTGTCGGCCATCGACGCCGCCTACCCCGACTACGCCGAGTTCTTCGGTACCGACGGCGCCTACAGCAGCTATGGCCTGGCCGTCAGCGGACAGTGGCGGACGGCCGCCAACTGGCTGAACGCCATGCGCACAGTGTCGCAGATCGAAAACGGCAGCACCGGGAAGGTGGTGCACGAGGTGACCGCTACCGGCGCGGTCTACTTCGGCGACAACTCCGATCCCGGGGACATCAACGAAACCGCCCAGTTCGCCATCGCCGCGGACCTGACCTGGAAATGGTCGGGAGACAACGCGGTCCTCGCCGATAACTACAAGTTCATCGCCGCGGGCGAGCACTACCTGGCCAGCCTGGCCACCGGTCCCGACCACCTGTGGCCGGTCGGCGACGGCATCGTGGAGAACCCCTCCCTAGGCGGTGAGGCGCTCGACGTAGCCTCCGAGACCATCCAGGCCCTGGGGGCATTGCACGACATGGCCGTAGCCATGAACGACAGCTCCACCGCGGCCTGGGCCGCTCAGCGGGAGAACGCCATGCTTCAGGCGTTCGGCCAGTGGTGGATCAAGAGTCAGAACCTGTACGCCGACTCGATGTGCACGGCCGCCGGAGCCGGGGCCGACTGCACCGCGGCGGGCCAGCAACTCCAGCAGCGGTGGTGGACCAGCGTCGCCCCGATGGAGCAAGACATCGCCCCGGTCGCCAACGCCGGTGCCGCGCTCGGCCAGCTGGAGACGCCCACCTTCACCGGGTCGTGCGGCCTGTTCGTGGACGGCGTGGGCGGACCGATGGGCGCCAGCGGCCAGAGCTGCTACCTGGTCAACACCGGCGCCCTGGCGGTAGGCGAGGCCAACTACGGGCGCCTGCCGCAGGCCATCACCGACATGGACAAGGTCGCCAGCCAGCTCACCGTGGAGATGCCCGGCTCGCTGCCGGAGCTGGCCGCGAGCGCCCAGTACAACCCGTTCGAGGCCTTGACCAGCCGGGCCAACGTGATGCAGGCCTGGTCCTCGTACGGCCTGCTGTGGACCGTGGTCAACGACCTGCTGGGCGTCAGCCCCGACGCCCCGGCCCACTCGGTCGCCGTCGTCCCCGAGGTCCCGTCCTCCTGGCCGTCCATGTCGGTCGGCGACCTGCACGTGGGCACCAGCACGCTGGCCGAGACCGCCACCCGCCACGGCGCCGCCTACCGCACCGAGGTCACCGGCGCGCAGGGCCTGGCCCTGACCATCGGCACGGTCCTGGCCGCGGGCGCGACGG
>Ga0307474_10001188_pt1 | contig 19021 bp, 18 predicted proteins | sample atmos_gasesECM1C_2_FD_203312 | JGI IMG/M metagenome (GOLD analysis project Ga0307474, IMG submission 203312) | Hardwood forest soil microbial communities from Morgan-Monroe State Forest, Indiana, United States - atmos_gasesECM1C_05 | ecosystem: Environmental > Terrestrial > Soil > Temperate... | reverse complement strand
AGCGCCGCGCGCGCCTGTGCAGCCTTGGCCGGATCGCGATCCAAGAACACGAGGCCGGCCGCGAACAGGGGCGCCAAGTCGAAGCCTGCCTCCATGGCAACGGCGCGCAAAAACGCGGTCGGCTGTTTGATCAACAAACCGCAGCCATCGCCGGTCTTGCCGTCCGTCGCGATGGCGCCGCGATGCGTGAGCCGATTCAATGAGCTGATCGCGGTCTGCAAGACCCAGTGACTGGGATGGTCATCGAGGCTCGCGATCAAGCCGAAGCCGCAGGAATCCTTTTCGTAAGCGGCACGGCACAGGCCCCAATCCAGGGCGCGCGGATCGGCGCCGCCCAAGCTGGTGAAATGAGAGCCGGTGTACTCAATCGTCATATCGCGCGCCCATGGTCAAACCAAGCCCTGCGCAAAGAACGCAGGGGGCTTTTTAAAACAAGAACTTAAACTCGGTTCTTGGCGCTCAAATTTGAAGCACCAGATGGGGCAAACGCCGCGAAGCGCGCCTGTGTATGGTTCAACCTTATATGGATGCCGCCCTGATTGGCAAGCCTGATCCGCGCGGCGAACTTCGAGGGTCAGCCGGCGATGTAACGCTCCAACTGCTCGATCTGCTGGCTTTGTTCTTGGATGACGGCTTTGACCAGATCGCCGATGGACAGCATGCCCACCACCCGCCCCGACTTCACGACGGGCAAGTGCCTGAACCGCCCATCGGTCATCAGCTGCATGCAGTGATGCACCGTATCGTCCGGGGTCACGCTCACCGCGGGCGAACTCATGATGTCGCTCACCGGCGTGTCGTGCGATGAGCGATTCTTCAGAATCACTTTGCGCGCATAGTCGCGTTCCGAAATGATCCCGAGCAATGCGCCCTCGTGCATCACCAGCAATGCGCCGACGTGCCGCGTCGCCATGATTTCGATCGCGCGCAGCACGGAGTCCTGCGGGGCAACCGAGAAAATTTGGCTTCCCTTGGCCTGAAGCAATTGACTTACGGTCTGCATAGGTCCCCCGTTATAGCCGCGATCCGGCGCCCTGATGGTCTCTTGACTATACTCGCGCCTCGTACCAGGACAACCCAAAAAAAATGACCGAATCCCCAAAGCCTCCCCCCATTGCTGCCGTGCGGCCGCACCCGGTGAATTCGCCCTTCGGCGTGCGTATCGACCCCTATTACTGGCTGCGCGACGATGAGCGCAAAGATCCGGACGTTTTGGCCTATCTCAGCGCCGAAAATGCGTTTCGCGAAAGCAGCATGGCGGCCGCCAAGCCGCTGGAAGACGCCTTATACGGAGAAATCTATGGCCGCCTGAAGCAGGACGACTCCACGGTGCCCTATCGCAAGGATGGCTACTGGTACAGCACGCGCTTCGAGCCCGGCAAGGAACACCCTATTTTTGTGCGGCGCAAGGACTCCACTGGCGCACCCGAGGAGATCTTGCTGGACGCCAACGTGCACGCTCAGGGACTTGATTACTACCGCATAGGCGCCTTGGAAATCTCGCCGGATTCGCAATGGCTCGCCTTCTGCGAAGACACGACCGGCAGGCGCCAATTCACGCTCAAGTTCAAGGATCTGCGCACTCAGGAAATTCCGCCCGTGGCCATTGCGGACGTCGAGCCTGACCTGGCGTGGGCCAACGACAATCGGACCCTGCTCTATGTCGAGAAGGATCCGGAGACCCTGCTGGGCCTGTACGTCAAAAAGCACGTTCTCGGCGAGGACCCGAAGCGCGATGCGTTGGTGTTCGAGCAAACCGACCGGCGCTTTTATACCGGCGTTTCCAAATCCAAGTCCGACGCGTTCATCTTCCTGCACATGGAAAGCACCTTGTCGTCCGAATGGCGCTACGCGCGCGCCGACGATCCCGAGCTGCGCTTCGAGATTTTCCTGGCCGAAGAGGCCGATCATGAATATGACCTCGAGCATCTCGGACAGGAGTTCATCGTCCGCTCCAACTGGCAGGCGCGTAATTTCCGGCTGGCGCGGGCGCCCATCGGCGCACGCAGCAACCGTGCTGAATGGGTCGATGTGATGCGGCACCGGGATGATGCCTACATCGAGGATTTCGATGTGTTCAACGAGTTTCTTGCCGTGTCGGTGCGCAGTGGCGGTCTTCGCAAAATATGCATCCATCCGCTGGACGGCGCCGCCGAGTTCTTCATCGCCAGCGATGAAGCGGCGTACTCCACATCGATTTCAGTCAATATGGAATTGAACACCAGCATCGTACGCTACGCTTATTCGTCGCTGACCACACCCACGACGCTTTACGACTATGACGTCCTCACGGGTAAACAGGTCCTGCTCAAGCGCGATCCGGTGCTCGGCAGTTTTGATCCCAAGGACTATGCCACTGAATTCTTCTTCGTGCCGGCGCGCGATGGCGTGCAGGTTCCCGTATCGCTCGTGTATCGCGCGGGCGTGGCACGCAATGGCTCAAATCCGCTGCTGCAATACGGCTATGGGGCTTATGGCCTCTCCATGGACCCGAGCTTTTCCTCGCCTCGCTTAAGCTTGCTCGATCGCGGCTTTGTCTACGCCATCGCCCACGTGCGCGGCGGCCAGGAAATGGGCCGTGCCTGGTACGACTTAGGAAGGAAACTGCACAAGAAAAATTCCTTCAACGATTTTCTGGACGTCACGCGCGCGTTGGTGGAGCGCGGCTACGCCGCCAAGGACAAGGTGTTTGCGATGGGCGGCAGCGCCGGAGGTTTGCTGATGGGGGCCATCGCCAACATGAGCGACGGAGATTACCGCGCAATCGTCGCGCAGGTGCCGTTTGTGGACGTGGTGACCACCATGCTCGATGAGACCATCCCGCTCACCACCAACGAATACGACGAATGGGGCGATCCCAAAGAGCGGGAATACTACGATTACATGCTCTCGTACTCGCCCTACGACAATGTCGGCCACAAGGCCTATCCCGCGATGCTGGTCACGACCGGTCTTTGGGACAGCCAGGTTCAGTACTACGAGCCGGCCAAGTGGGTGGCCAAGCTTCGCGCCGCGAAGACGGATCAGAATCGCCTGCTGCTGCACGTGGAGATGGCAGCGGGTCACGGCGGAAAATCCGGCCGATTCCAACGCTATCGGGAAATCGCCATGGAGTACGCGTTCCTGCTGAACGAATTAGCGGGGTAAAAAAAAGGCGCCGCGAGCGGGAGGGGGAAGCTTTAACCGCGGCGCCTCGGGGGTGACCCAAAATCTTGAAACCTATCTGTCGGCGCCGGTCTCCTGCGCTGCGCGATGCGCCGTGGCCGGCGCGTAACGTGCCGCAAGCCGCGCGGCAGAGGCCACACGTGCATCAATCCTTGCGAGGGCAAACTGGCCATCGCCGCGGCGAACCAGCAGCGTGGCTTCGCGGTTGCCCTCCGCGGCCAGTAACGCAACGACTTTCGATTCCATATCTCGAGAGAAGCAAGCGGCGTGCCAGGCCGGACCCCAAGAAAAATCAGTGGGTTAGGCGGGGGCGGACTTTCACACAGGTGACGCGAATTGTCGGGTGCTGACACGCTTAGGTAAGGAACCTTGTCCGAACATTCCGCGTAGCCGCGGTGCTGGATTATGTATGGATCAGCACACAGGCTTGGCGCTGGGCTTTCAGCGCCTTACAAATCGTATTGGCGCGCTTTTCGCTCAATCCCGCGACCTGCAGGCGATACAGTGTGCCGGAGGCGCCCTTCTTCGGGGAGACCTTCGGCGACAGTCCCGACAAAACCTTGGGGTATTCCTTGTTGAGTCTCGCCCAGCGTTTGTCGGCGGCATCGGAACCGGATTTGAACGCGCCGAGTTGGACGCCATAAGTTCCCTGCGGCTTCGTCGCTGCATGCGCGCTCGACCCACCCGCCGCCTTTGCCGCAGCCGGCTTCGACGCGATTTTTGGCGCAGCGGTTTTTGGAGACGCCGCGGGCGGTGCTGCAGCTTCCGGTGGTGCGGAGTCCGGCGGCTTGGCTTCCGCGCCTGCCCGCGCAGGTGGAGAGGGCGCCGCGGCCAACGTGAAATTCTCGACGCGAATTCGCGCCTCTTCGGTCCACTTGCCTTCCGGATATTGCTTCAAGAATCCCTGATACGCATCGAGTGTGTCGGTGTCGCGCGCCTTTTGCCAGTCCCTTTCCTCATAAAGTTCCTTCACGCGAGCTTGAGCCTGAGCGGTAAATTCGCCGCTCGGATATTTCTTCAAGAAGAGTTCATACGCGTCCGTGGTGTTCGCGGTCCGGGTTTTCTCCCAGTCGCTCTGCTGGCGGCTGCATCCTGACAGGGCCAATGCGAAAGTTATGGACAGGACCAAAAACACTTGTTTGATGACCATTTTCACACTCTACGGGGGTTTCAAGGAATTGTGCATTCTACTTCCATTCGCCACCTGGCGGCGACGCCAAGCTCGTCACACCACAGGCTACCTCAATAGGATAAGAAGGCGTCATGAGCCAAGAAAAACGCCGGTTTCTGGACAGCAGTTCGGCCACCCCCACCTTCATCGGAGCAAATTCGGTGTTCGTCGGCGACATTCGCGGTACCGGCCAATTCGTGGTTTCCGGCGAAGTGCACGGCGACGGCGAGCTGGACGGAGCGCTGAATCTGTCGGCATCCGGCAGCTGGCATGGGCAAGTCCGGGCGCAGCAGGCGATCGTCGCGGGCACCATCTTAGGCGGCCTGATAGTCAAGGATAAGCTGGAGATCGGCTATACGGCGGTCATTCGCGGCAAGGTGAGCGCACGCACCGTCGCCATCGCCAAGGGCGCGATCGTCGATGGAGAAATCGAAGTCACCTCGGACGCCCCGGTGATGCAATTCGAAGAGAAGCGCGACGGCAAAACCAGCGTCGACTGAATCTTTCGCGACTGTTCGCGATTGGCGACAGAGATTCAAAGTTGGTGTGTTCGCGCGTAATCACGCATTCTAAGCGCCATCGATTCAGCCCCTCAGTACAAATGAAACAATACGATGTGATCATCATCGGCGGCGGCATTCATGGCGCCGGCGTGCTGCAAGCGGCCGTGGCGGCCGGACACAGCGCACTGCTCATCGAACGGCAGGCGCTCGCCGCCGGCACTTCGAGCCGCTCCAGCAAGCTCATTCACGGCGGACTGCGCTACCTGGAATCCGGACAATTCGCGCTGGTTCGCGAGAGCCTGCGCGAGCGCGCCATTCATTTGCGCATTGCCCCGGAGCTGGTGGCGCTCAAACCTTTCTATATTCCGGTGTATCGCGACACCCGGCGCCGGCCGTGGCAGTTGAAAATCGGGCTGTGGATTTACGCGCTGCTCGGCGGCTTCGATGCGGCCACGCGCTTTGGCAGCGTGCCCAAATCCGAATGGCCGCAACTCGACGGATTGAAGACACTGGATCTTGACGCCGTCATCCGCTATCACGATGCCCAGACCAACGATGCTCTCTTGACTCGTGCCGTGGTGAAATCGGCCGTAGGACTGGGCGCCGAACTTGCGATGCCGGCGCGATATTCGCGCGCGGTTTTGGCCGAGGACGGCGTGACCGTGACTTACAGCGCAGCCGGTGCGACCGTCGAATGCAAAGCCCGGGTGTTGGTCAATGCGGCGGGACCTTGGGCGATGCAAGCCGCACGTGCGGTCGAACCCGCCATTCCCGTACCGGATGTGGACCTGGTGCAGGGTACGCACATCGTCATCCCTCATCCTCTGACCGCCGGCATCTATTACGTGGAGAGCCCCACAGACGGGCGCGCGGTGTTCGTCATGCCTTGGGGCGGCGCGACCCTGATCGGCACGACCGAAACACCGTATCGCGGCGACCCGGACGACGTGCGTCCTTTGCCTGCCGAGGAGGAATATCTGCTCGCGGTGGTTCGGCACTATTTCCCGGCGTTGAGCAGGCTGACCCGCGAGGACATCACCGAGCGCTTTGCGGGTCTAAGGGTCCTGCCCGCGGCCACGCAGGCAGCCTTCGACCGGTCGCGCGAGACCATATTCACCACGGATCGAGACGTACGCCCGCGCGTGCTATGCGTCTATGGCGGCAAACTGACAGGGTGGCGAGCGGCTGCGGCCCATGTAATGCAGCGTATCAGCCCCTCCTTGCCGGCCGCCGTGAAGCGGGCCGAAACGGATCTGTTGATTTTGAGGAGACCGACATGAGCAAGAGTGGTGTGGTCCTGGCGGCGCTGGCGTTGTTCGCAACGCTGGCACACGCAGAGGACTATCTCAGCCCCACCGAGGAGCGGGTGCGCTTGTCGCTGGGCGTCGTTCACCTCTCCAACAATACCGATCTTCAGCTCGACAGCAGCGCCGGCGTTCCCGGCACCGCGGTCAATGCGGAGGATGTGTTCGGCCTGGACAAGAGCGACTACGAAGCCAAGATCCAAGCCATGGTGCGCGTCGGCGAGCGCCATCGGCTTTGGTTCGATTATTTCTCGTTGGATCGCACGGCTTCGATGACCATGACCCAACCCATCGTATTTCGCGACGTCGTGCTGCAGCCCGGCGATCCGGTGAATTCCGACCTCTCGATTCGCACCTTCGGCATCACCTACGGCTATTCGTTTCTGCACGGCGACAAATACGAAGTCGCCGCGACCATCGGCATCAGCGATACGGACATCTCGGCTCGCGCCCGCGTTCAGACTCAGGCGCGCCATGTTGATCAAAGCGAGGATCAGGCCGGTCCCGTCCCGAACGTGGGCTTGAACGCAACGTATGTCGTGAGCAAACGGTTTTATTTCGACGGCCGCGCGCAGTACTTGAAAGTTCGGGTCGACGATCTCGACGGATCATTGGGGATATACGAGTTGGATGCCCTGTACCGTCTGCGTCCGAACATTTCCTTTGCCTTGGGCTACAGCATGTTCAAGGCCAGCCTCGTCTCGGCGCAGACCAAGCAATCGGGATTCTTCGATTTCAATTCCAAGGGTCCGGAATTTTTCGTCAGGATCGCCTTTTAGAAAACCTATTGCGGTGTGCTGGATTCGACCGCGAATTCGACCCTGTTGTTCGCCACTGCGGCCTTGTTCCAATCCCCCGCCGTGAGGCCGTCGGTGCGCGCAGGATACGGCGTGCCGGGGTGCGTGGTGCCGGCGCTTTCCAAGGCAACCGTGATCGCACCGGCCGTCCGTTGACGCACGCCCGCCACCAGGTTCGCAAATGCCAACGACTGGCGTTGTTGCCCCGAGAGAGCCTCGTCGAGCGGATTGCCGATCAGATCGCAGCCCTTGACCGGCAGCGTCGGCACGGCCGGCACGTAACCGTCGGTGGCGTTTCCCGACAGGCAATATATTCCGGCGGAACTCGTGATCTTGACGACGCCGTGAAAATTTTGTGCCTCGAGTTTCATCAAGAGTTCGCGCAGCACTTCCAAGCGGCTGCGATCAAAAGCGATCTCGCCGTAAGGCACCGGCTCAACTCGCGCTGCGCCCCCCGCGGAACCAGCCCCGGTGGGCGCGGATGATTGCGCGCCGCTGTTCGCCGCGGCAAGCGCGGCGGTGAGGTCCTTGACCGTGGCGGTCAGATCGAGTCTGGCACGCTGCAATTCCGCATTGCTTGATTCCACGCCCGAGAGTTGCGCGCGTAGGCTCGCCAGATCGTTGCGCGTGTTCACCCAGCTCGCGGCGAATGCGACCGCCACCAGGCTCGCCGCCAAAATGCCGGCGACCCATGGCCATGCCGACTTCGGCGGCGGCGGCGGGGGTGCGATAGGGTCGGCGCCTTGGATCGGCATGGAGTTGCGCACATCGCTGATGATGCGGGTCGAAAAACTATCGAGACTGGCGACGATGAAGCGGCGAATATCCACCGCCTGATCCTTCACGGCCATTTCGATCCGGCGCCCCCAATCGGTCGGAGCGGCGCCGGCGATCTTGGGCGGCGGCCGTTCGACCGCAACACCTGAGTCGATCTCGACCGGGTGCAGAGCGGGTTCCGCCATATCGCGCCGATCGGGCAACAAATGCAGCTCGTACAAGACCTTCGACACATCGACGGGCCTCACCTGCTTGGGTAGCACACCCATGGCGCCCAGGGCGCGGGCTTGGCCGACATACAGCTCTCCCTCTTGAGAGGTGTACATCATGATGGGGATCATCGCAGTTTGCGGATTGCCCTTGATGGCCTTCACAGCCTGCAGCCCATCCATGCCCGGCATGAGATGGTCCATGAAGATCGCGTCGGGACGGTTGCTTTTCAAATATTCGATGGCTTGTTCGGCCGACTCGGCCATGTCGACTTCGATGTCGTACTTTTCCAGCATGCGGCTCAAAATGACGCGGGCTGACTTGGAATCGTCGACGACTAAAGCGCTTTTTCGAGCCATGGGATTAGTGTAGCTCAGTACCGAAAGCGATTATCACCGTGCCATCGCCGACATGCTCGTCGCGGTATCGCGACGAGCATGCAGCGTTCGGCCGTGCGGGAGCGTAAGGCTGGCCGCCTCGGCAAACCTAAGCCGCCGGTTCGGCGCTCGGCGATTCCTTGTTCTGGGCAATCCAGGTCAACGCGGATTCAACGTCGGCCAGTTCACTTGCGGTAAACCCTTCGATCCGGACACCCGTGGCTTCTGCCTTTTTCTTGGCAAGTTCCGCGGCTGCGACGGAATGTACCCACACCAAACCACGGCGCACTTTGGCGGTGAATTTTTGCTGCTTCTCTTCGCTCATTACCCACTCCTTAAAATTATCTGTGCAGTCTACGGTGCCGCGATGGCGCGGTCCATCCGCGCACTGTAGGCGTTGAGCGCGCGCGAGACCACCCCTATGTACTGGTTGGCCTCGTCCCAACGGCGCTCTTCGATGGCCTCGCGAATCCCGGGCAGGGTCTTGACGCCGTAACCGGTATGCAATCCGGGGGCATATATCATGTGCTGATACCACTCCCGACCGGGCAGGCCATGCGGATCCATCAGGCTTTGCTCCAATATGGTGAGGGTCGCATTCACGCGGTCACGCTTTTGCTGGCCGGCCGGATCGGCGCCGGCATCCAAGCGCGCGTATTCCTTGTCGAATGCCTTGGCGCTTTGCTCCAATTTCAGCACGGCGTTGTCGAGCTCGGCAAAATTCAAATACGGCACCTCGGCGACGCGCTCCGGCGGCGCTCGTGGGGTGTCCGGATTTGCCGTCAACTTGTAGGACTCATCGTCCAGCAGCTTGGTCAGCTCAGCAGTCTTCGTGCGCATGCCGTCGGCGAGTTTGTGCAGTTCCTCGTCATAGGCCGAGACCGAGGCGGCGAAATCGCTTTCTCGCGCCGGGATCAGGTCAGCCTGCGAGGCCCGCAGCATGATTCGCCCGGCCACTTTTGCCAGCGTGACTCCATACTCGAACGTGGGATCGACGAACCGTCGGAAGTGGTCGAATGAATCGTAGGCGGAGTGATATACCCCATATTGAACTTCGCCTTCGAACCCAAGGTTCACTGAGTTGATGCCCAGGTGCTGCAGGAAAGGGGTGTAATCCGAGCCCGAACCCAGCGCTCCTAACTGCAAATCTCCCGCCGCGGAAGGTCGCGCGGCCGACTCGGCGCGCGGCGAGTCAAGGCTCGAGACGCGCCTCTCAGCCAGCGCTCGCGCCAGCACGGTTGCACCGGTTTCGGGATCCTTCACATCCCGTGCGACTTCGCTCAAGAAGTGCTGCACGGCATGACTGCCTTCGGCTTGCAGAAAGCCGCGTCCGTTCGTGTCGGAATTGACGTAGAGCACGGCTTTTATTTTCAGTTCCGCGGCGTGCTGTTCGGCCCATTCGGTCGAGCCCAACAAACCCGGTTCTTCCCCGTCCCAGCTGTTGTAGACCAAGGTGCGCCGCGGCCGCCAGCCTTCCCGCACCAATTTGCCGATGGACTTGGCTTCTGCCATCAAAGCGATCTGGCCGGCGAGCGGATCCAAGGCGCCGAACACCCAGCCATCATGATGATTGCCGCGAATGATCCACTGATCGGGCGCTTCGCTGCCGCGAATTTTCGCGACCACATCGTAGATCGGTTTTTGAGTCCACTCGGACAGCACTTTCATGTGAACCATGGCCGGACCCGGACCGACGTGATAGGTCAGCGGCAAGCCGCCGCGCCAGGAAGGTTGCGCGACGCGGCCGCCGAGCGCGGCGAGCAGAGGCTGTGCATCCGCGTAAGAAATCGGCAACACGGGAATCTTGAGCAAGGTCTTGGCGTCTTTGAGTGCAAGACGCTTGGCGCCAGGAACCGCGCCGACCCCCGGAGTCAGGGGGTCTCCGCTATATAAGGTCAGATCCTGAACCGAGCCGCGCTGCACGGCATTGGGCGGCCGAAACCCTCCTTTCGGATAGGTGTCGCCGGCGCCGTAGCCATCATCGCGTGGATCGGAATAAATCAAGCAGCCGACGGCGCCGTGCTCGTAGGCGAGCTTGGGTTTGAGTCCGCGCCAGCCGCCGCCGTAGCGGCTGAGTACGATGCGTCCCTTGACGCTGATGCCCTCGCGTTCAAGTTCCTTGTAATCGTCCGGCATGCCTTGATTGACATACACCAACTCCGCGGTCACATCGCCGTCGGCGCCATATACGTTGTAGGGCGGCAGCTCATCCTTGGTTTGCGTCGAAGTGCGGTCGCCTTCGATCGGCGGCTCGCTCAGCAGGGCCTTGAAGTGCGTGGGCGCGACCAGTTCGACCGATACCTCTTTGGGCGTCGGATACAACACCGAAAAGGTTTCTATCGACGCATCCCAGCCCCATTCCTTGAACTTCGCAAGCTCAAATTCGGCATTGGCCTTGTCGTGTGGAGAGCCGACGTGGTTCGGCGCGGAGGTCATCTGTTCCAGCCAGGAGCGCAAATCCGCCGCCGACAGGTCCGAATCGAAACGCTGTTCCAGCTGTGTTTCAGCCGCCGCGGCGGCGCTCGAAAATCCCTCGAGATCGACAGGCCCCGGCGGTGCGTCCGCGGCAACCATGGCCGCCATACCGAGGCCGGCAAGTGCGGCAATCAATGCGCTCAGGCCGCGCGGAATCGTCAGTACCATTTATCGCTCCTACTATTCGCGGATACCGGTGCCGCGGTTCATCAGGGTTACCGCCAATATGAACATCACGGTGGCGGCGGAAATCATGATGGCATAAGCCAGGCGCAAATCGACATCCGAGGTGCCGAGGAAGCCGAAGCGAAATGCGCTCACCATGTACAAGATGGGGTTGGCATTCGAGGCCATGTGCGCCCAGCCCGGCAGCATGGTCACCGAATAAAATACGCCGCCCAAATAAGTCAGCGGCTGCAGCACGAAGGTGGGGAACCAGGAAATCTGATCGAAATTCTTGGCGAACAAGGCGTTGATGAAGCCGCCGAGCGCGAAGATGAAACTCGTCAGGAATGCCGCCGTGGCGATCGCGAGCACATGCGTGATCGACAGGCGCGTAAAGAACAATGAGATGATTGTCACCACCGCGCCCACCAGCACACCGCGCAACACCCCGCCCATGGTGTAGCCGGCGACGATCAACCAATTCGGCAACGGCGACACCAGCAGTTCCTCGATGTGCTTGCCGAACTTGGCGCCGAAGAACGAGGACACCACATTGCCGTAGGAGGTTGTAATCACGTTCATCATGATGATGCCGGGCGCCATGAACTGCATGTAATCGTAGCCGCCGATCTGGCCGACGCGCCGCCCGATCAAGCTGCCGAAGATCACGAAGTATAACGTCGCGGTGACCGCGGGCGGCACGAGGGTCTGCCCCCAGATCCGCACGATGCGGCTGAATTCTCGGATGATGATGGTTTTGAAACCGATCCAATCGGTGCGCGCGCGCGATTCGGCCATCACGAGACCTTCGCCGCGGCGGTCTTGGCGCTGCCGTCGACCAGTCGGATGAACAATTCCTCCAGCCGATTGACCTTGTTGCGCATGCTGTTGACTGCGATTCCCTGCGCCGACAGCTGCGCGAAAATGTCGTTCAGGCTCTGCGTCTTCGACATCTCGATTTCCAAGGTGTGATCATCGGACAAGATGGCCGTGAAGCCCGAGAGCTGCGGGGCGAGGCTGCGCGGCTCGAGCAAATTGAACACGAACACTTCGGTTTGCAGCTTGCGCAGCACATTCGCCATGCTGTCGCGCTCGATGATGTTGCCGCCCTCGATGATGGCGATGTTGCGGCACAGATTCTCGGCCTCTTCCAGATAGTGCGTCGTCAGAATGATGGTGGTTCCTTGCGCGTTGATGTTGCGCAGGAACTCCCACATGGAGCGGCGAATCTCGATATCGACGCCGGCGGTCGGCTCATCCAAGATCAGCAGGCGCGGCTCGTGCATGAGCGCGCGCGCGATCATCAGGCGCCGTTTCATGCCGCCGGAGAGCGAGCGCGCCACCGAATTGCGCCGGTCCCAAAGCTGCAGCTGCTTGAGATATTTCTCCGCCCGCTGCTTCGCAAGCGGTCGCGGTATGCCGTAGAACCCGGCCTGGTTTACCACGATGGTGAACGGGGACTCGAACATGTTGAAGTTGATTTCCTGCGGCACCAAGCCGATGCAGGACTTGGCCGCTTCCAACTCCTTGTCGATGTCATGGCCGAACACCTCGACCACGCCGCTGGTTTTGTTGACCAGCGAGGTGGTGATGCCTATCGCCGTGGTTTTGCCCGCGCCGTTGGGTCCCAGAAGCGCAAAAAAGTCGCCCTCATCGACCTCCAAGTCGATGGCCTTGAGCGCTTTGATTCCGTTTGTATAGACTTTGGTGAGCTGTCGGAGGACTAAGGCATGCATAAGAGCCGCGTAGACTAAACCTCGCGAGGCTCGCTTGGCAATTGAGCCGCGGCGGCAAGCTGCAGGCCGGACAGCTGAACCCGGCGCAGCGCGGCAGGATCGGGGCGCGCCGCCGCGCTGATTAGGGCGGTCCAGTAAGAGCTGCAGCCGCTCCAGCGGGCGGTGAGATTTGCGGCCTCGGCGAGTGCCAAAGCCGGCAACGCGTCGACCGAGATGCCGCGAAAGGCCTCGGTCGTGTTGCCATGCATGCCGAGGAGCAGGTGCGCGGCCAGTCCGGCGCTCGAGGCCACGTGCCAGGTATAAAAGAGCGCAAGCCGGACGAAGTCGACGATTTCAGCACCGACCTGAAGGTCATCCGCCACCCGCCAGGTTCCAACCGCCTGCAGGCGTCCGCGCCAATAGACATCATCCGCGAAGCGCAGATCGAACAACGCGTAAGGGCAATTTGCGGCCGAGACTCGCTGCGCCGGCGAGAGACCCGCGACCTGCCGGGCCAATTCCGGCGAGAGCAATCCATTGCCGGCCAGATCGAGGAAGCGGCTGTTCAAACCGCGCATCGAGGTCAGATGTTCGACGGAGACATGCGACTGCTGCGTCCAATTGCCGATGTACGCGTCCTGCACAAATCGCCCCTTTTCGTATTGAAAAACTCCTTGGCAAGCAAGCTAACTTTGTGACAAATTTCTGTCAAATTCTTTTTATCCCTGAAACACACGATTTGCAACACGGGAGACGGCCATGCGGGTGTCCGACGATCGCTACACGAGAGACCGGCAGAAATTTGATCTTGCACTGCGGCTGATCCGCCACGAGGCGCGGACATTCACCATTCGCCAATGGACCGGCTTGAGCGATGATCGCATCCGCAAGCTGTACCGCAGTTACGTCTTGAACGGCGACGCGCGCGAGGTCACGCGCCACCGCGGCAAGTCGCCGCGGCAAGCGGCATTCTTCTTCCGCAATCCGGAATTGAATTTCCATGCCGCGCAGCTGGCAAGCCTGTTCGTAATGTACGGATTGGTCCGCCCCGGCGAACGCGGCCTCGAGCCGCGCTATCGCGTGGGATCGCTGGAGTCCGGCGCGTTGCTGTGCCGCGCCTACGAGGCCTATCTGGAAATGCACGAGCCTGTGAGCATCTCGTTCGAGCACGCGTGGTTTCTGCTGCTGGCACTGGCGCGCCACGATGAAGTAGGCATCGCCCGCTGCACGATTTGCGGCGGCGTGCGCGTGCGCGACCTGCTTGGGAAACGCAAGCTGACCTGCGCCAATTGCGAGGGTGCCATCGACAACACCGCGAAGGCCTCGCCCTGCTAGAATCCTTTGCATGCAGCAAGGGAATATCTTTGCCGGTCCGTACGTGAACCGGGACGCGCATTTGCGAAAGGATCCCGCCTGGTTTGCGAGCGCACTCGCCGACGAGCGCAGCCGTTATCTTCCCGTTTGGAATTCCCGCAATCTGATTGCCGAGGGCGACGCACCGCGCGCCGCGCTTCTTGAGTTGTCGGCCGTACCGGAAGAGAAGCGCAACGACAACGATCTGATTCTTCTGGGCCGATTCGGCGACATCAACGTGTTTGCCTACGAGATTGAATCAACCGAACCGCCGCAGCTCAGGTCGGGCACCCGCTTCGAGGACCTACGCTTGGTGGCCGCGGTTCTGCCCCCTGAGGAAGCTGGAATCTTGGGTTATGCGCGCGGCATCCTGCTATGGCGGGCTCGGCACCGCTTCTGCGGTACCTGCGGCGCCACCACGCTCGCCGCCCGCGGCGGCCATGTGCTCGTCTGCACCAATCCTTCGTGCCGACACGAACACTTTCCGCGCACCGATCCGGCCATCATCGTCTTGGTGAGCGATGGCGAGCGCGCCTTGCTGGGAAGACAGGCTTCATGGCCCGTCGGGCGCTACTCCACGATTGCCGGTTTTGTCGAACCCGGAGAATCGCTGGAGGACGCGGTGGCTCGCGAGGTGTTCGAGGAGACCGGGATCGAGGTGGACCAGATCGAATATCACTCCTCGCAGCCCTGGCCCTTTCCATCCTCATTGATGCTCGGATTTACCGCGCATGCGCTGACGACGCAAATTCGCAGGCGCGACGATGAGTTGGAAGATGCGCAGTGGTTTACACGCGCGGATTTGGCGTCGGGCAAACCCATTGTGCCGCCGGGCATATCGATTTCCTTTCGATTAATCGAACATTGGTTCGATGCGGGAGGCGGCCCGAAACTCCGGGAGATTCACAAGACCTCGACTTGGCCCGCCGCTCGCTAACGAGGCGCCAACCCGCTTGCAGCCCTAGCCCCGCTCCCAATGACCGGGACGCATACGCCAGCCGTCGCCGGCCCGCACCCAGGCATGATCAACCCAGTGATACCCGTGTCTGCCGGGGGCCCAGCGGCCCGCGACCCACACATGGCGGCCGCCGACCCAGTTCCAGTATCCGCCCACCCAGACGTAGCCTGCATACGGCGGGGGACCGGCAACTTCCACGCGCACCGGCGGCGGCGCGACCATGACGACACCCCCGACATAGTGACCTTGATCCGGGACGACAACGCAGGCTGGCAACGCCAGCGCGATGACGAGGCCGAAAACAGCAGTTGCGATTAACGACTTGCGCTGATGCATGATCACTTCCAGTTATCAGAGAACATGAGGATCTTAACGTCCCTCGTTCCCCGCCGTTGACGGGATTTTGATCAAGCATACCGCCGCCGGCTATGGAGTACCACCAGAGCGCGGTTTGGATTTGTCGTTGCGGCGCCGGGTTAAGCGGGGCCCCGGCGCTCGCGCAGCCGGAAGGGTAGGCCGCACGATACGTGACTTGAGCCGATACATTGCCTCATCGGCCCTATGCACCAGCAGCGCCGCATTTTCGCCGTGATAGGGATACATCGATTCGCCGATCGAGGCGGTCAGTTGCTGCTGATCGTTGCCGATCCAGTACGGCAGCGACACGCGCTCGCGAATTGCATCGGCAACCCGGCTCACCGGAAACGGATCCGGCACACCGGGCAATACCACGACGAATTCATCGCCGCCGTAGCGGCAGCAGATATCGCCGGCACGCACCCGCGCCGCGATGCGCGTCGCCACCGTGGTTAGAATCTTGTCGCCCGCCGCGTGCCCATACTTATCGTTGATCGCCTTGAAGCCGTTCAAATCGATGAACAACAATCCAACGTGCAGATCCTGCAGGACCGCGTCGCTGATTGCCGCTTCCAAGAGTTCCAGCATGCGGCGACGGTTATAGAGTCCGGTGAGCCCGTCGCGCTCGGCAAGTTTTTGCGTTTCAACTTCGCGCGCTTTCATGGCGGCCAGTTCGCGCAGCAAGTGGGCGTTGATGGCGCGCAAGCTTTCAATCTCGCGCAACTCGGCCGCGCTGACCCGGCGGCCGCGCGAATTTGTGTCGCGCGGTGGCACTAAATCTCTCGAAGAAGCCTCGAGCGATTCGTCCTCGTTTGAAACCACGCTCGGTCGCGCATATGCCATAGTACTTTCCAGTATTCCCGCTTGCCGGCCATTATCGCGAGCTTTTGCCTCTGTGGACGATCGGGCACTACCTGAGACATATGTAAGACTTCGCTGACCGGTTCACTCGTTGGTTTTCAAGGAGCCCCAAATGTCCTACACGGCAGATCCTCGCGTGCTATTCGCCGCCGAGCGCACCCTGCTTGCCTGGCAACGTACTGCGATTGCATTGATGGGATTTGGTTTTGTCGTCGAGCGATTTGGCTTGTTCCTACAGTTGGTGGCGCATCAATCCCAATCCAGCGGGCAACGCAGCTTTTCCCTGGGAGCCGGCGTGGTGCTGCTGCTATTGGGCGCGGCCGTGGCTTTGATTTCCGCGCGTCAGTTCCGCCAAGTCGCGAAGAATTTGGATCCCTCCGTCGTTCCTCCGGGCTATTGGACGCAAGTCGGCGTGATTCTGAACGTCGTTATCGCGCTCATGGCACTGGGTTTGGCGTGGCACTTTGTATTTGCAGCGCAAAGCGGAGGTTGATGGCGCAAAGTCCTTGGGATGCGGTGAGTGGGTCTCGATTTAACAATATGGCAGCGCGGTGCCGCGCAAGCCGGCGGTCCAACCGGCCCCGAGGTCAACCCGCCCCGGGCTGTCCCGTTGAGTGGGCATGATGCAAGCTGAAATCGCCGTTCTGCGCTTCGGACTGGGTGCCAGAGCCGGTGATTTGGCCGCCGCCGCCGATCAACCTCGTGCGTGGCTCATGTCGCAAATTGAGGGACCCGTGCCGCTGGCGGTGAATTCGCCCTTGGCGCCGTCCGATCAGATATTTGCAGGAATTTTGAAGGCGCGCGACGAACGCCAGAAGATGAAGCAAGCATCCTCTGCGGAAAGCGCGGATGCCAAGGTGTTCAATGCCATCCGCGAAGCCTATCAACCCCACTATCGCGCGCAGGTCCTGGCGCGCGCCCAAAGCGCCGCGTTGACGACTCGCCCCTTTGCGGAACGCTTGGTGCACTTCTGGGCGAATCATTTCGCGGTTTCTGCGGACAAGGGCGTGGTGTATGGCCTCGCCGGAACGCTGGAGAACGAGGCCATCAGGCCGCATGTCGCCGGCCGTTTCGTCGATCTCTTGACGGCGGTGGAGCAGCACCCTGCCATGATTGCCTTTCTAGACAATCAATACTCAGTGGGCGGGGATTCAACGGCGGCGCGCTTCGCGTCGCGATTTCGCCGCGCGGATACCACGCAGCCCAAACGCCAATTCGGCATCAATGAAAATTTGGCGCGCGAGATTCTCGAATTGCACACCCTCGGAGTCAACGGCGGCTACAGCCAAACCGACGTCACGAGTTTCGCGCAGATCATAACGGGCTGGTCGATCGGCGGAGGCAAAGGCCGGCTGGCGGGGGGCGTGCCGGGCCGATTTTATTTCCGCGACAACCTGCACGAGCCGGGTCCGAAAGTATTTCTTGGCAAGACCTACACCGCGGAAGGCCAGCGTCAGGGCGAGGCGGTGCTTGCCGACTTGGCACGCCGTCCCGAAACGGCCAAGTTCATCGCCACCAAGCTCGTGCGGCATTTCGTCGCGGACGATCCGCCGCCCGCCGCCGTGGACCGCGTCTCACGCGCGTTCTTAAATTCCGGCGGCGATTTGCCGCAGGTGTACAGAGCCCTCATCGAATCTCCCGAATCCTGGGATGCCAGCCCGCGCAAATTCAAGACTCCCGAGGACTTCGTGTTTTCGACCTTAAGAGCCTTGAACGTCTCGCCGGCACAGCCCGAGGAAGTCATTCGAACCTTCGATTTATTGGGGCAGCGGCAGTACACGCCAGGATCCCCGGCGGGCTGGCCGGACACCTCGAAAAGCTGGGACGGTTCCGATGCTCTCATGCACCGCGTCCTGTGGGCATCGCGGGTCGGCGCCAAGTATGAAAGCGGCGTGGAACCTACGGATCTCGCCGCCGCAAGCTTGGGCGGCTATGCGCGCCCGGAAACCTTGACTGCTTTGCGTCGCGCCGCGAGCTCCGGACAGGCAGTGGCGTTGTTGTTGATGAGCCCCGAGTTCCAACGGAGATAGTCATGTCGAGGCCAAGCCAAATGAATGCCGGTCGACGCCGCTTTCTGATCGGCGCGGGCGCGCTGGCGGCGACTGCCACCATCCCCAATGCCCTGTTCGCCTATACGGGTGGCTCGTCGCGCCTGGTGGTCGTGATCTTGCGCGGCGCGCTCGATGGCCTCGCCGCCGTGCCGCCCTACGGCGATCCTGACTATGCGAGCCTGCATCGGGAACTGGCGATTGCGGCGCCGGGCGCCGCAGATGGCGCGCTTGCACTGAACAACACCTTCGGCCTGCATCCCTCCTTGAGCTTTTTGCACGAGCGCTTCGCCGCCCGCGAGTTGGTGGTCTTCAACGCGGTCGCCTCGCCCTACCGCGATCGATCGCATTTCGACGGTCAGAACGTACTCGAGAATGGTCTCAGCAAACCCATCGGCACCGCCGACGGGTGGCTCAATCGTGCTCTCGCGGCGATGCCGCGCGGCGGTCGCCCGGGGCGTAGCGCGGTGGCCATCAGCCAAAATGTGCCCTTGATCTTGCGTGGCGAAGCCGCAGTGATTTCAAAATCTCCGCAGGCCACGCCGGATGTCGATGAGGACTTGCTGGCGCGCTTGGCCGACCTCTATTCCCATGACGATTGGTTCTCGGCGCGATTGAGCGAAGCGTTGCAGACCGAAAAAATGGTGGATGGCGCCGTGGACAGCGCTGGGGGCCCGAGCGCCATGAGCAAAGAATCGCTCAAAGCAGCCTATCCGAATCGAGTGGGCGCGGTGGCCCGCATGGCGTCCGAGTTAATGCGCAGCGACGGCGGCCCGGAGATTGCC
>Ga0307474_10001187_pt1 | contig 19028 bp, 18 predicted proteins | sample atmos_gasesECM1C_2_FD_203312 | JGI IMG/M metagenome (GOLD analysis project Ga0307474, IMG submission 203312) | Hardwood forest soil microbial communities from Morgan-Monroe State Forest, Indiana, United States - atmos_gasesECM1C_05 | ecosystem: Environmental > Terrestrial > Soil > Temperate... | reverse complement strand
GCTGGGAGGTCTCGGGTCTGACCGGAACGGCATAGCCGTTGCCGGCCCGCATCGGGAAGGTGAGGAGCCGTAGCCGATGATGAACGGACCCGAGAAGTCGGACTCCGCCATAGTAGCGACGAAGCCGACGAACAAAGCGGAGCCCTCTGTGGAGCGATCTGCAGGGGAGCCCTACGCAGCGGAGCCGGTGGAGCGAAGGGCGGGGACCAAGGGGAATGCGGGCCAGCAAAGCACGCGCCGGACACAGAGTCGGGAAAGCGTGTCACAGGCGCTGGAACGCATACGGAAAGTCGCGAGAGAAAGGAACAAGGAGAAGTTCACCGCGCTCCTCCACCACGTCAACATTGATCTACTCGAAGAGGCGTTCTTCGAACTCAAGAAGAACGCAGCACCCGGCGTAGATCGGCTGACGTGGAAGGACTACGAGGCAGACCTTGAGCGCAATCTCAAGGACTTGCACGCACGGGTCCAACGGGGAGCGTATCGGGCACTGCCGAGCCGGCGGGTCTACATCCCCAAGCCGGATGGCCGACAGCGCCCGCTCGCGGTCGCAGTGCTCCAGGAGAAAGCAACGGATCTGATTGATGATCGCGGTCCGCTGCCCCACCAGGCGGTAGCGCACACGGTGCAACGCCTGGAGATCGAGCTGCTCGTCCGTTTTCGGCGGCACACACCGCGTCGTAGGACGTTTCATGACGCCCCGGCTATGTGGCGTCATGCCGGAACCGATCTTAGGCAGCGAGGCGACCGGCCAGCAACTGAAACTCTAAGTCTTCAATGAACTGGGCCAATGCTTCACCCGGACCGCTGCGCACACGCGGGACGCCGCGCATCACTCGGGGTCGGGGTGGTTGGCTAGACCTTCCCCGTGGGGGATTCACCTCCTATTCTTTGCCGGCTTACTTGGCGCACTCCGCTGTGGGTCAAAGTCGGAAGTGCTCGGTGGCGCGCACCTAGTCCGCTGTTGACCCAGCAAGAGACGACCGGCTTCAGGTCTGTTCGGTACATTGTCCGAGGGGGCCAACATGCTTCCTCCGCGCCCCGCAGAGCGTCGGCACCTGACCTCGTCTGGCCGACACCGGGGCCGCGCGCATGGGTGCGCGCTCCCGACCTTTTCAGAGAGCCGGAAAGTAGGACACGGTCAAAGATAGCTCGCGTGCCAGCGGTCCAGGCAACGCTTCGGTAAAGATGGCACTCAGCTCGCGGTAGTACCAAATTGTACCCTCGCGACCACCTTTAAAACGCTCCCAAAGACGCTCACCAATATCGCGATAGTCGTTCAAGATAGCTTCCGCGTTGTCAACCTTGTCCGCGAGCGAGACCAGGAGGGACGTCTGCGGCTTCTTGGGTAGGATCGACAGATAAGCTTCCTTCCGCGGATGCCAAGCGGGCTTCGGCTCGATCCACGAATCGGTGCAATCGGACACGATCTGTGCGACCTCAGTCCCGAACTTGGTTTTGATCTCGTCAAGCGTGGCTTGGCCGCCCTGATCTTCAGCAGCATCATGCAAGAGACCAGCAATGGCTTGAATTTCAGTTCCTCCTGCGGATAGCACCCGGCTCGAGACGCTCAACAGATGTGCTATGTAGGGTATCCCGCTTCCTTTCCGGACCTGATCTCGGTGCAGTTCAGAAGCATAGACCAGAGCCTCATCATACAGTTTGGATAGCGGCATTGTTTCTCCTTCCACTATGACTTTGGCTTCGGCTAAAGTTCGTTCGAGCTCGACGTGCCCGACGAACGCGAAGAACTATTCGAAACACACCGGGCGGTGAAGAAGAATGAAGATCACTCTTATACTCGTGGCCCTGTATGTCGTCTTAGTTGCCCCATCTGGGGCAACTAACGCATGGGCACGGACTCAACACTGCCAGAAGCATTGCGGCGTGTTGACTTCTGCATTAGCGCATGCCGTCCCGGCTGAGTTGCCAGCTACGATGGTTGGTGGCTGGTGCCCGACCAGGGATAAGCCAAACATCTACACTCGCAGTAAGCTTGCCTCCGACGCGACAGCTACGGCTGGGTTGAGGGTGGCTGCAAGATTAAGAAAGTGAAGCCAACTACAGTTCAGTCCTATCCCATTTATCACGTGTACTCGCGTTGCGAGGCTGAAGGCGTGCTCCATTTGCGCGAACACAGGGTGTTCGAACTGCAGGGTAATGAACTGTATGTCGGCGTGCCGAAATAGTTCAGCCCTCCGGATGCAAGAGACGCCTTTCACGTGCAGCCCCATCCGCGCGGGGCGAGGGGCGTCCACTAACTGGCAGGGTAATAGCGATTATTAGGATTAAGACAGCCGGGGCAAATCTTATATCTTCGACCCTTTGTGTCCCAGACCCATCCTATATCAAGACACATAGAACAAGCCGTTTTCTTCGCAGGAGCTACTCCCTTCTTGGGTTGGAGTTGAGACAGTCGACGGTTGATGTCGGCATAGTCATCTATAATGGCGCTCATTCGTCCTCCCCTATGGGTTCGTCTGCCCAATAATTCGGGTCCTTTAGAACATCCCTTGCGATAACGTACATAGGGAGGATTTGGAGGCGTAATAGACCGCCATACCGGGCGGTCCGGGACAAAGCCCGCGATCGAACCGACGTTGAGGATGCCGCCGCGCCAAAGCGCTACGAGAGATCGGTCAACGCCCGGATGTTGACAGCGATAATGTTGAGCTGCTCGGCGCGGTCGCGTTCGATGGCGAACTCGTGGCGCCTCATCATCCGAGGGCCTAAGTGCTGACCGTGGAGCGACTGTGCTCGACGGCTAGGCCGTGGTGCTCGCGTCGATGGCATCGGAGTGTCCGGTCTTGGTGGCAGCAGACATTGAGCAGCCCTTGCCGAAAAGACGGCTCATGACCCAACAGCGACATTGGCTTTGCGAGGCCAGCACCCCATGCCGCAATTGAAGAAGATGGGGCCGGCTCGTTGATGGCGCAGATAAAAGCGTGAGCCGTTCGTTTGTCTCGCGTCTTGGCAAAACCGACGGGAAAGATGCGTCTGGACGATGGAAAGTAAATGCCTTTCGGCGTTCCGTGGAGCAATAGTCCGCCCGGTTACTTTTCCACGAGGCCCGCCGTCGTCTCAGGCTTGTCAAAGGCCGTCAGTCGGAGCAGATTTGGGCAGGAACCGACTGCTATCTGGGGAATTCGGTTGAGGAGTTGTTCTATGACGCGTGCCATCCGCACTCACAGAACCGGCAGACCCGAAGTTCTTGGCAAGACCGCGGGATCGACGGTTCTGCTGACGTGAAACCCGGCGTCCTTTGATATGGCGCGCGTTCTTTTCCTGTTACCGGCACTGGATTTCGATCCGAGTGAAGCTGCGGTGAGCTGGCAAGTGCTCGTGAACGCCGGGCACGTCGTCCGCTTTGCCACGCCCGACGGTCGGCCGGCCGTTTCCGACGACATGATGCTGACAGGAAGGGGCTTGGATCTTTGGGGGCAAATTCCGTTATTGCGTAATCTGCCCCTCCTAGGGCTTTTGATGCGAGCGAATCGCCATGCACGACAAGCCTACGCTAAGATGATCGTCGATCCAAACTATGTCGCGCCGCAGCGCTGGGATGCCATCGATCCAATGGCATTCGATGCGTTGTTGTTGCCTGGCGGTCATCGTGCACGTGGCATGCGCAATTACCTTGAAAGCGATATCCTGCAACGGCTCGTCGCCCATTTTTTCGATGAAGAAAAACCGGTGGCGGCAATCTGTCACGGCGTGCTCCTGGCGGCGCGCAGTATCTCGAAGCGGACGGGGCGCTCGGTTCTCAACGGATACCGGACGACCGCTTTGACCTGGGCGTTCGAAAGCAGTGCGTGGTCGGTTGGGCGCATCACGCGATTCTGGGATCCAAACTATTATCGGACCTATCTGGAACAGGACGGACAACCGAAGGGCTTCATGTCAGTGCAGCAGGAAGTGACGCGCTCGCTTGCATGCGCGCAAGATTTCCGCGATGTACCCAGGACAGATCCGCACTATCGTCGAAAGACTTCGGGCCTGAAGCGTGATACGATGGACGATGCAACGCCGGCCTTTGTCGTCCAAGATCGCAATTACGTTTCGGCGAGATGGCCGGGCGACGCTCACTCGTTCGCAAAGACCTTCGCTGGCATGCTGAAGAGTCAACGACAGCCCGATTGAGCCGTGGTATCACCGATCAACTCGGAAAGTTGCTTGAAAATAGACCATTTGCCGTTCAGCGTCCGGCAACGCTGCAGGATCGCCATCGAAACCCCGTGCGCTCCCAAGCTTATCGCCGAGAAGCGACTCGGAACTGCCCGACGTATACTGCTTCTGGATCGAGAGTGATCCATTTCTGAATGTCCGGGGGTTGGCACGTTTGAGAAATGCCGGCTGGACCGAGTAATGTTCGCTGTCAGGGGATAACCCGGAAGACATTTGCTCAGGCTGAGTTCTTCTCAGTTTGACCCAACTCGGGACATTGGCCCTAGCCCACGAATAAGCGCGCGACCCGTTACTCCTCAGGATGAGGCCTCCAGACCCTCATGGTGAAGACCGCGGCAACGCCGCGCGCCCAGAACCATGAGGCCGCTGCGATTCGATCCAACCGGAAAAATGCCCTAGCCCTATCGGCGCCGAATCACAGCGGTGCCGACGCGCCATCGCCGGCATTCCTTCGCGGCCCGCCTTGAACGATCGCGTGGTACGTCGCCGTTATCAGTTCATCGACCAGATCTGGCGGCGGTTCGCGATCTCTAAGGTGCGGCTTTACGGCGGCGATGGGTACTTCTGCGAGCACGAAGGCGGCGCGCCGGAGTTGCGCCGGACCAGCTCGACCGAATGCACCGCGTGCAAAGCTCGCCACGCAGCCCTCGAGCCGCTGTGCTTGATCGCGCACGCCACGTTTGAGGGTTTTGGGCCAATCGCCTTGCACGAAATCATGACGGCTATAGAGCAACAGTAGCCGCGCGTCGTCCAGATGCAATCGCGCCCAGGCGGGCGTGTGAAGCGCGGCGGCGAGGCCGTCGCCGGATTCGATGGCCGCGACGAATCCCTCCTGATAGGCGAGCGTCGTTTCCAGCCACAACTCGCCGAGTAGCGCGTCGCGCGAAGCGAAGCGGTGATAGAACGAGCCCTTTGGAGCTCGAAGGCGCTGCGTGACGGAATCGACCGTGACTGCGCCAGGGCCCCGTTCGCAAGCCACCGCCCGGGCCGCGCCGAGAAAGCCCGCATTGTCGAACACTGCTCGTCCCATTCATCTAGACTATCTAGTCTAGACTAATCAGTCAATAAGTGATATCAACCGTACCTTCCTCATTCACTGGAGGTGCGGCATGACGAGCACGGCGGCGATGGAGGCTGGATCTACGTCGGTCGAACGGCTGCTGGCGGCAGCAGTGGCGACCACGGAAAAGGCGCGCTATTGTTGGGCGATAACGGTCGCCGAGGACGGCAGCGTCAACGCGCGGCCCATGGGTCCTCAAAAATCGCCGGCGAGCGAAGATCCCTTCGGCATTTTATTCCTCACCCGCCGCGGTTCCCGCAAGGCGCTGGAGATCGGCCGTACCGGCCGGCTGAGCGCGGTCTATCAACATGACGCCGATGACAGCTATGTCACCCTAATCGGGCGCGGTGTCATCATCGCCGACCGGGCGCTGCTGCGAACGCGCTGGCAGCCCGCCTGGAACCAATTCTTTCCCGCCGGCGCCGATGACGAGACGGCCATCTTCGTTCAGCTCGAAGCCGACCGCATCGAGCTCTGGGTGCGCGGCGTGACGCCGGAGCCGTTCGGGACGCGCGGCGCCATAATGGAGCGTGGTCCAGGGCAGCCTTGGCGCATGGTCCAAGGCTGACGACCTCTTAGTCGTCCGTCCGAAGACATATTAAATCGTCACCGGCGATTCAGATATCCGATCGACTTGTTGCCGCCGATGATCGTCCTTGACGATCCCGCAAATCCTTTCTCGCTCATCTTTTCGATCCGGAAGATCCCAAACGATCTCTTGGATCTGGAGCGCCCTAATCGTCCGAGAGAATCCGTACCTTCGAGAAGAATCCCGGGCATCCATTGGTTGCTCGATTAAATGAAGGGACGCATAAATGAGCCCTTGTCAGAGCGCCCCACCAGCTACGCTGGTTGGAGGCGGAGGAACAGCGTCAACGGTCTTCGAAACTCGAGCGCAGGTTGGATGATGAGACGTTTCGCAATGCGGTGTTTGCGGCGCGCTGTGCACCACGATCGTGAATGGCGAGAGCGCGGAGAGCCCGGGGGGTGGTCAAAAACTCTAGAGAGTCCAGACCCCGGCGACCGGGGCCGCTCCTTCGCACGCAAAATTTCAAAAATAAATGGAAAAAGCCCACTTTCCCAGTTTGCGCCAGGTCTAGGGAGGTATGGGGCCTTTGCGCATCGATGTCAGGCTGTGCCGCCCATCTAGCAAGCGTAACCGGGTCAGCGGTCAAACCGGTGCCTGCCGCAGGCAAGGTGCCGTGCTGGTCTTCGTCATGGGGTGATCTCCCGGCAGCCCACTGCCGGAGTTTCTTGTTGATCCAAACTGGAGCTCTCGCCGTTTTCATTTTCCAAACCACTCCCGCTACGGCGTCGGTAGGGTGGGCATTCCGCGTTATTGAAGAGCAAGTCGCGGGTTGATATTGTGGCAGAGAACCTCGGCGACGTGTTCCTCGTCGAGAGGCTCGGGAGCGGCGGATACGGAGCGACCGGCGAGCGAGGCGTCCTGAGGTAGGGAGGAAAAGCACCGCACTGTTTCAGGGTGCGCACGACCGAGGGAGGACAACATGGAAGGGCTGCCGGCGCGGACACGTCGCGATCTGATGAGGCTTGGGCTTGCCTCCAGCATAATCGCAGCATCCTTGCCATTGCTGCGGAATAATGCGCTTGCTGCGGGGGGCAGGCTTAATCTCGCCGATATCGGCGTTGGGGACCCAGGGGACTGGTCCAAGTTCACCAAGCCAACGGGATGGACGGTCAATCTCGTCGCGATCGGGAATGCGCCATCGGCCATCCTCAACGTGCTCATTGCCGGCGGCGGTACCACGACTTACGATCTCATCAATATCGTCGGCAGCATGCAGAAGCCGCTGGTCGACAATGGTCTCGTCGAGCCAATTGATCCAAGCCAGATGCCGAACTGGACCAGGGACACTAATATCTCGGAGTTTCTCGCGAAGGGAAAGCCCGGATTTAATTTCATCGGTTATCAGGACAAGATCTATGGGGTGCCGACAGTCCTCCAGGGCGACTCCTTCGCCTATCTGCCGGAGAAGACTGGCAAACTCGATTCCTACGCGGCACTGTTTGATCCGAAGTGGAAGGGCTTCGTTGCGCTCGAGGACAACTACACCACAGCCGGTCAGAAGACTGCGCTGTATCTCAAGAAGGCCAATCTTGCGGAGATCAATAACCCCGACGACATGACCCCAGAAGAGATCAAGCGGGTCGTCGATTTCCTGATCGAGAAGAAAAAGGCGGGACAGTTCCGCGTCATCTGGTCGAGCTTCCAGCAGGCAGTCGACCTCATCACCAGCAAGGAGGTCTCCGTCATCGACTGCTGGGAGCCGATGGTCTTCGCAGCCAAGGCGAAGGGCGTTAACGTCGAATACGCCGACCCCAAGGAGGGCTATCTCCTATGGGCGATGGCGGCCTATATCGTCAAGAAGCAGCGCAGCGCAGAGCAGATGAAGGCTGCCTACGAGCTGCTCGATTTCATGCTGGGGGGCTGGTACGGCGCCAAGATCAGTGCCCTACGCGGCTACATGACCAATACCGAGGCACCCGACTACGCCAAGCAGCATCCCGGGGAATTTCCAGGGGCAGAGGCCGAAAAGGTCGCGCAGATCACGGACAATGTGCGCCGGAAATTCAAGCAGGGCGGCACTTGGCAGAACCGGTGGCCGACGCATGTCGAGGTTTACGAGTCCGAGTGGTCGCGATTCAAGGCGTCCTGACCCCGGCCGAAGCAATGTCCCGATGCGCGTTCGATCACCTGTCCGTCTGACGCTCCTGGCCGTGCCGATCGCCTTCATGACGGTGTTCCTGCTGGTGCCGGTCGGTTTGACGATCGTGGTCAGCTTTTGGCAACGGGTCGGGCTGCGTGTCCGACCCGCCTTCACGCTCGCCTCCTATCTCGATTTCTTCCAGGGCGTGCGGCTGACTGTCCTCGAACGTAGCCTTCTGATATCGGCCGAGGCAACTGTGATAAGCCTGCTCCTTGCATATCCCATCGCTTATGTCCTCGCGTACAAGACACGACCGAACACGACGCGCACCGTGCTGCTGCTGCTCACAGCGCCGTTCCTGATTAACTACATCATCCGCACCTTCGCCTGGACCTATCTCCTGGGACGCACGGGGCCGATCAACTCGCTGCTACTCGGTCTCGGGATCGTGAGCAGGCCCGTTGACTGGTTGCTCTTCAGCGATTTCGCGGTATTCGTCGGGCTGATCTCCTCCTACATGCCGTTTATGATCTTCCCGCTTTGGATGTCGCTCTCGGGAATTGACCGTCGCCTCACCGAAGCGAGCTGGATGCTCGGTGCGCCGCCGTTGCGAACCTTTCTCCGCATCACCCTGCCGCTGTCGCTCCCCGGCGTGTTCGCCGCAGTGATCTTCGGATTCGTCGGCTGCTTCGGCGAGAGCGCTGTGCCCGTCATTCTGGGCGGCGTTGGTTACCAATTGATGGGCAATACCATTAGCAGCACGCTTGACGTGCTCAACTATCCGCTTGCTGCCGCGATGTCGAGCGTTGTGGTAATCGCCATGCTCGTCCTGCTTGGCTGCTGGTATGCCGTGTTCGATATGAACGCCTTCCTCGGAAAAATCCTGCGTTGGCGGGTCTGACGATGCAAACGGGCCAGCTCAATCCGGCGCCGAGAGTCCTGATCTGGCTTTATATCAGCCTCGTCCTGGTCTTCCTCTATGTCCCGATGATCCCACCGATCATCTTCTCCTTCGCGCCTGGCGAGGTGACGGAGGGACGCGCAACGCTGCGCTGGTATGCCGAGATGTGGAATAGCCCCGAGCTCAATGCAGCAATTGGGACGACCTTGGAGCTCGGCATCATAGTTGCGGTCGTAACGCCGTTTCTGGCCTTGCTCGCAGCGATGGCCATCCGCGAGCTGAAGGTTCCCCGCCTCGTACTGATGCTCATGCTGTTGCCGGTGTTCATACCCGGCATCAGCATGGGCCTGGCGACCGCCCTATTTTTCCGGCTGCTCGGTCTGCCGTCATCCCTCTTCACAATAGCGATCGTCCAGATCCTGTGGGCTTTGCCTTTCGCCACTCTTGTCGTACTGACCGCGATGTCAACCTTCGACCCGGTCTATCTCGAAGCCGCCTACATGAGCGGCGCCAACCGCCTCCGCTCATTCCTCGATGTCGAGCTGCCGCTCATCCGATCGGGCGTGTCGGGAGCCGCGACCTTCTCGCTCATTCTCTCTGTCAATGAGACGATCCGCACCTCGCTGGTTCAAGGGCCGGAGAACACTGTTCAGACCTACATCTGGTCGACCTACAAGCAGGTCGGGCTGTCGCCGACACTCTACGCATTGATGAGTCTTCTGATTCTCCTGAGTATGATTCTGGTCGTCATCTATCTGCTTGCCGGCGTCCATCGCGGGCGGTCGGCGAAGGCGCTGGCCGCCTGGCCGCGCCCGCTCGCCGCATCACCCCGCGACTCCCGGATTCCGTCAGAGGAGGCATAGCCTGATGCAAGTTCGAGCGCTCGTAACTGGTTTTGCCCCTTACGGTCATCGAGGCTGCAACCCCGCAGCCGAGGTCGCCCTTGCGATGGACGGCAAGACCGTGGCCGGCGCGCAGGTGATCGGTCGCACTCTGCCTGTCGCCTACTCCAGTCTCCGATCGGAAATCGAGCGGCTGCTCGCCGAAATCCAGCCTGCTGTCGCGATCAGCCTCGGCCTCTGGCCCGGCGAGCCGGTGATCCGCATCGAGCGGATCGGGGTCAACGTTACGGATTTCGAGATTCCCGACAACGAAGGAAAGTTGCTGGTCGATGAGGCGATCCAAGCCGGGGGGTTGGCTGCGCGGTTATCGACCTTGCCGATCCGCAAGATCGAGCAGGCGCTGCTTGGTGCAGGAATACCGGCGCGCATCTCCAGCACCGCCGGGACGTTCCTCTGCAATGCCTGCCTCTACACCCTGCTTGCCGCTGCCGATACGGCAGAAAATACGCCAGCGGCATGCGGCTTTATTCACCTTCCTTATTTGCCGGCGCAGGTCGCGGAGCAGCTTCAGCAATTGCGGCGTAAAGGCGAGCTTGAATTCCACCAGCGCAGTGACTTCGCCTCGATGGATCTTGCGACCAGCATTCGCGCCATCGAGATCGCAGTCGCCACCTCGATCAGAGCGAGCGCGTGAGGTCGATCATGGGGGCAGGCAATGGCCAGAGCCATTCTCGAAGTGAAAGCCGTTACTAAGCGCTTCGGCCGGACCCTCACCGCGGACGAGCTGTCGCTGACGGTCGATCAGGGCGAATTCTTTACGTTCCTTGGCCCGAGCGGATCGGGCAAATCCACGATCCTGCGCATGGTAGCCGGCCTCGAGACCCCGGATTCGGGACAGATCCTGATAGATGGGCAGGATGTCTCCGCCGTGCCGCCCTGGCGGCGCAATCTAGGCATGATGTTCCAGCAATACGCCGTGTTCCCGCACATGACGGTGGCGGAGAATGTTGGCTATGGCCTGAAGGTGCGCGGAATTTCGGGGGACGCGATCAAGCGCCGCGTCGGTAACATGCTCGAGCTCGTCGGTCTTTCCGAGTACAAGGACAAGAACGTCACGTTGCTGAGCGGCGGCGAGCAACAGCGTGTCGCATTAGCGCGGGCTCTGGCACCGCAGCCGCGCATGCTGCTCCTCGACGAGCCACTCTCGGCGCTCGACGAGAAGATAAGACGAGCGATGCAGACGGAGCTCAAGCACGTCCACTCCAAGACTGGTACGACATTCCTCTATGTTACGCATGACCAGGAGGAAGCGTTGACCATGAGCGACCGCATCGCCGTATTGAATATGGGCGTCTGCGTACAGTGCGATGCGCCGGAGCCGCTGTACAAGCGACCACGGACACGTTTCGTCGCCGGCTTCTTCCGCGGCTGCAACGTGCTCGCGGCGGAGCGCGTCGGAAAGAGCGACGCCCGCGCAACCTTCCGCCTAGCGGGCATGATGATCGATGGTGTGCCCGTCGAGGATGGCGCTGCCGCGTCCGGCAGCCACATCGCGCTCCGGGCGGAGAATGTCCAGATCGGGCCCGATTCCGCGAACCGAGACTGCCAGGTCAATGCGGTGCTGATCGAGTCGACTTATCGAGGTACGGTGGTCGACTATCGGCTCGAGCTCTCAGATGGCCAGCAGCTATTGGCAACGACAACCCGGCACGTGGACCTGCCAAGCGGGAGCCAAGTCTCGGTGGGATTTGATCTGGATGCAATCATCCCTCTGGCCGATTGATCCCAGGGTCGGTTGCGCGCAACGGGGCGGTGCTGCTTGGGTTTTTTCTCAAGCCCAATCGGTTTGCCCACGGTGAAAAAGTCTCCCGGCGCCTGGGGAGCGGTAGAGCGCTTGTTATTCCGCTTTGACTACAGCAGCTGGTAGGAGGTGGCCAAAAAGTTTACGTCGGTTGGCCGTGGACCGTAAATCGGCGCTCGCCGCAGACCGGCTGATGTCGCCACCGCTGTGATGATCGTCAACATGGCGCCACGCTGCGACACCGGCGTGAACTCGCTCACGATTGCGGGACTGAGGACATAAATCACCGATGGGACCGAAATTCCGAGCACGAGGAGTGCCAAGTTTAGCGCGGGTGTCTCGACGTAGGGCATGACAATCAAGGCAATCCCTCCTAGGGCGACCGCGCCGCCGCCAATCAAACTGCGAGCGACGAGGCTTGAATAACTCCGCGCGAGCAGATTTTGCGAAAGCCAGCCAGCTCCGATGACCACAAAAACATTGCATGCCCACGGCAGAGTGCTGAGCCACCCGGTTTGCTGCTGGGTATATCCGAGACCGTTAATCAAATAGTGCGGTAACCAAGCGATCATGAGCGACAAACCCCAATAGGCGCCGAAGCCCGATGCGCTTGCCGCCAGGACGGTGGGATTAAGCAAAAGACGTCGGTAGGGAATTGGTCCGAACGATCGTCCCTCGACCGGCGTTGGCGTTTCATTGAGGGTGCCTTCGCGTCCGAACGCCAGCCACGCAAGCGCCCAGAGCAACCCGATCGACCCGAGCGCCGCGAAAGCCCAGTGCCAGGAATAATGCACAATGAGATAGTTGAGCCCTGGCAGAGCCAGCACCACCCCGATGCTTGCGCCCTGGGAGATCATGGCGGTGGGTAAGGTGCGCAGTTCATTGGGAAACCACTTGTAGGCAGAGTGCAGCGCCACGGGATATGCCGGTCCTTCACCGGCACCGAGCAGCACACGGCAGGCAATCAGCGTTGTGAAGCCGACGGAGCCAGCCATGGGAAATTGGGTAGCCCCCCAAATCAGTCCCATGACGAGGAGCGCCCAACGGGTCTGAACACGATTAACGATGAAGCCAGTGACGACCCCGGACACCGCGTACAGAAAGAAGAAACTGGAACCAACGAGGCCGAATTGGCTCGGCGTCAATCCCAAGTCCTTCATGATTGGCACCGCCGCAAGGCCGATCACCGCCTTGTCCGCGAAATTGATCAGCATAAACACGAATAGAAGAAGGACGATCACCCAGGCGTACTTTGACGGTCTCTGCGTGTGCACGTGCTTTCTCCCGGCTCATGATTGCCAACTACGTCGCTCGAGCGCCGGCATCGCCGCCGCTCGCAAGACGCCTGGAAAAGCGCTGTTTCAGGCTCGAAAATATGGCTTGTCCCCGCACACCGTCACGCGATGGGCATAGCGCTTGTTGGGCCAGTAATCGAACAGGGCGCGATGCTGGGCACTCCGGTTGTCCCAGAAGGCGATCGAGCCGACTTGCCAACGGAAGCGGCAGTGGAATTCAGGGGTCTCGACGTGCCGATAGAGCATTTCGAGGACGGCGTCGCTCTCCTTCGGCTTGAGTTGCGTGATGCGCGTCGTGAAGCCGCGGTTGACGAACAGGGCTTTGCGGCCGCTGACCGGATGGGTGCGCACAACTGGATGCTCATGACGGGGAAATTTCATGTCGCTGCCCTGACCAGGTTTGGCAGTGTGCGCGTGCGCCTTGCTGCTGTCGTGAACCGCGGTCATCCCGGTAATCATCGCCTTGATTGACTCAGACAGTGTGTCATAGGCCTGGTACATGTTGGCAAAGCAAGTGTCGCCGCCGACTTCGGGTAGCTCGTGCATATAGAGGATCGACCCCATCGGCGGCTCCTCGTCGCATGACACATCCGAGTGCCACTCCTCGCCGGCGGCGCGTTTGGATTTCTCGTCGGCGGCGATCACCAGAATCTCGGGATGACCCTCGATGGGTTTTGATGCATTGGGATGAATGTGAAGCTTGCCGAAGAGCGTTCCGAACAACTTGTGCTGGTCAACGGTCAATTTCTGATCGCGAAAGAAGATCACAAGGTTCTCGGTCAGAGCATCGTGAATCTCCTGGAACTGCTGGTTGCCAAGCGGCTTGGCGAGATCAACGCCATGGATCTCGGCGCCAATTGTTGGTGCCAGCTTACGAACCTCGATTGTTTGATATGTCATCGGGCAACTCCTCTGTTCGCATTTGTGATTTGTTTGACTACTGCATAGCTTGATTGTTTGTAGATTGAACGTGTTGACGGGGCGAGCCCAAAGTCGATAAAGTCCGTATTGCGGAATTATCGACGATCCGGAGACGCAACGATGACGCTGTCAACGCCAACTGCCATCGAGCCTGTTAAGCGGGCATTCCTCGTGCTCCAAATGCTCAACCGACATCGAACATCCACGCTGGCAGGCCTGGCACAAGCGACCCAGCTGCCCAAGCCGACCGTCGCTCGCATGATTGAGACGCTCATCGCATTGGGTTACGCGACCCACGTATCACGCACACTCGGCTATCGGATCACCGATCGCGTGCTGGTGCTCGCGAGTGGACTCCGGTTTGTAGATCATCTGGTCGACGCGGCTTCTGGGCCGATGGACGCGTTCACGCGCAAGACCGGATGGCCGCTCTATCTCGGAACAATAAGTGCCGGCGGCATCATCGTTCGCTACAGCACTGCATTGCAGAGCCCGCTGTCCTTCGAGCGGACGAACTATGATGCAAAAATCCCCATATTCTCGAGCGCTTTAGGTCGCGCGTACTTCGCGTTCTGTTCGCACAGAGAGCGCTCGATGATTCTTGGCGAAATACACGCGCGTGGCGGGCAGCAAAAACTTGTCGCCGCTCAACAGATCGCCCTAGAACGGCAATTGGTTGAGATTCGACGTCGAGGATTTGCAGTCACGCGCTCGTCCCGCCCCAGCCGACTCAATGGCATTGCAGTGCCTATTCTCTGGGGCGAGCAAGTACTTGGCGCTGTTTCGCTGCGTTATCCCAAGAGCGCCATGACTGAGGCGCAGGCGGCTACCCGCTGGGTCTCGAAGCTGAACGCTCTTGCGAGGCAAATCGCTGAAGCGGCGTACAGCATGGAAGCCAATATCTGAGTTGTACCGATCGTTGCCCCATCTGCGGCAGACTGCGTCACCAGCGACACCACGGCGTCGGCAATGTTCCGCAACGGCAACTAGTTCTTTCGTACCTGCAATAGTACCGCGCGCAACGTCCGATCGCGTCTTACGAGACGAGCGTCTGCAACAACAGCGGCGATGAAAGCGAATTGAATACGCAGCATTTGCGCAGATCGATTGCGTTAATTGTCGTCGATGTCCTCATTCCCTCAGCGGGCCAGGAAAATGAACGCGATCACCAGGATTGCCAGAAACGCGGTCTCGCTCACCATCAGCAGGATCGGCCTGAACCCCACGGTAGCAAAGTCCTTCAAGTGTGCTTTCATTCCGATCGCCGACATTGAAACCACCAGCAACCAGGTCGACAGCGTCTGCAGCGAGTACTGCAAAACCACGGGAATCAGACCGGCGCTGTTGATGGCGACCAGCAGTGCAAACGAGACCACGAACCACGGCAACAACGGTGGCGTCGGCGTACCGGCCGGGCCACCGACCTAGTGCTTGCGGTACGACAGCGTGATGACGAGGATCACTGGGAGCAGCATCGCGACGCGCAATAGCTTCACGATCGTCGCGACATCGCCGGTCTCCTTCGACATCCCATAGCCCGCGCCGACCACCTGCGCCACGTCATGAATCGTGCCGCCGAGGAAGATGCCCGCGCGCTCGTCGCTCAGGCCGAGTGCCGTGACGATCACTGGATGAATCACCATCGCGACCGTGGAGAGCGTACTGACTCCAATGACCGTGAATATGGTGGCGCGTTCCTTTACGTTGTCATCGGCGTGAGCGGGCATCACGGCGGCGATCGCCATCGCCGCCGAGGCGCCGCAAATCGCGACGGCGCCGCCCGTCAAGACACCGAACTTGTTTCGATAGCCCAGCAGTCGCGCAAGCAAGATTCCGAACCCGATGGTCACTGCCACCGAGAGCGCGACCATCGCGACCGGCAACGCGCCCAGCGCTGTGATCTGCGCCAGCGTGATGCGTACGCCGAGGAGCGCGACGCCGATCCGCAGCAGCGTGCTCGCGGAGAACTGGATGCCCGGAACGCACCGGCCTTCGGTCGACAGGAACTTCATTGCCATGCCGAGTAGCAGGGCGAACAGCATTGCCGATGCGTGGTAATGCTCAGCCAGCGACACGGCCGCGACCGCCACAACCACCGACATCGGAATACCGTGGACGTTCGTGCGGGCGGACTCGCGCCCGCCGCGCCATGTCGAAGAGAGGCTCATTTGGATTGTTCCGGGCTGCGCGCCTGATTGCGCGCTGCGTCCGTCTCGTAACTCCGTGAGGCCAGAACGAAGAAGACCGCCGCCGCCAGCGCCAACACCGGCGCGAGCGTGAGCGCGAGTTTCAGTCCGAAGAGGTCAGACAGCATACCAACGATGAACGGGCCTGGCGCGAGGCCAATTAGGTTGTTGGCTAAAGCGATGGTCGCCGTCACCGTCGCGCGCACGCCGGGGTGGGTTACATCGCAAACGATGGCCGCGGAACAGCCTCCGTGCGCGGCGGCGAACAGTGCGCCGATGAAGATCAAGCCTAGCCCCACCGGATCCGGCGGCAACGCAAACGCGATGATCAACGCCAGCGCCGACAGGAGCGAATAGGCGGCCGGCACTAAGGCCCGACGCCGCGGACGCTTCGCGCTCAGCCGATCCGCCAGACCGCCCCCGAAGAGTATGCCCACGCCCGAAACCAATACCGCGACGCCGGCCATCAGCGCCGCTTTCTTAATGTCCATCTCTTGATAGCGGCCGAGGTATGTCGGCAGCCACGCAACGAGGATCGCCGGTATCGCCATCTGCAGTCCGCTCGCAACGTACGCGAAGTTGCCCGACCGTGAGGCAAACACTTCGCGCGCAATCTGGGTAATGCCCAGTCGGGTTGGCTCAGCGTTCCCGTGGCCATCGCTTGTCAACGCGACTGTCTTGTAGTCGCGCACGACGAATGGATAGATCACGGCCAGCAGGAGGCCCGGTGCGCCCACGGCGAAGAATGCCATGCGCCAACTGGATTGGGCCGCGACGGCGCCTCCGATGACCACGCCGAGCACTGAACCCAAAAAGGACGCCGAAAGGAATGCGCCAAGCACGGCGGCGCGTTGCCTTGCGGGAAACACATGTGCCAGCAACGCGCCCCCGGCGGCGCCGTAGGCCGCCTCGCCGAGGCCAACAAATGCCCGCGCCGACAGCAACTGTGCATAGCTTTGCGCCAGGCCGGAGGCGACGGTCGCCAAACACCACACGAAGGCCATCACCGTGATACTCTTGACTCTTCCCCAACGGTCCGAGACCAGCGAGATTGGCACGCTCAACAGGCCAACGGTGAGCGAGACCACGCTCACCAGCATCCCGAGCTGCGAGTCCGATAGCGCCCACTCGGCCTTGAGGAACGGAAATACCGCACCGATAACCTGACGCGACAGGTAATCGGATAGCATCAGGCCGAAGGTCAGCGCGAACACAGCCCACGCGTAGATACGCGATACCCGGGCAGTATCGTTCGAGGGCCTGCTGGCGGCAACGGCCGACAGGGTTTGGTTCATGGGTGGCTTCCTCTATTTGATCGGCGAGTGTTACGAAGTGCGTTCAAATGTACGTCGGCCACGACCGCATCTCGTGTTGGCCGACGCCACCGTTGCGCTCCCGACGATGGGTGGCGAGCCCCTCGATCAGCCAAGTCCGGGTCTGCTGCGGGGCAATCACCGACTGCACGCCGAAGGCACCGGCCAGTGCGTATGCCGAGGTGTCGCGCGCTAGTTCGGCCTTCAGCCGATCGAAGCGCTCGGGGTCATCCTCACGCTTTATGCCGTGGAGCACGCTGACCCCGATCTGCGGATCCATGAAGCTGACATCGGCGCTGGTCCATGCCGCCACCTCGTCGCTGTTGCGGCCGCCGCCCATGTTGATGTAGGCCTGACCGTAGCTCTTGCGCATGATCACCGACAGCTTGGGCACGCTGCACAGTTGCACGGCGTGGATCATGTTCATGATGTGCGCGGGCGCGCCCTTTCGCTCACCCTCGATGCCGACAAGAAAGCCCGGCGTGTCGACCAGGAAGACGATCGGAATGTTGAAGGAGTCGCACAGGACAAGGAACGAGCTGACCTTGCGGCAGGCGTCGGGGTCCATCGCGCCACCCTTGAACATCGGGTTCGACGCGACGATGCCGACGCTCTCGCCGTTCAGCCGTGCCAGGCCGGTGACGGCGGCGCGACCGAAGCGATCCTTCAGGTTGAAGAAGCTCCCATCGTCGACGATGCCGGCGATCACCTTGCGCATATCGTAGGTCTTGCTGCGAGCGGCCGGCACGAGATCGAGCAGCTTGTCCGCGTCCGGCGCAATCGCCTCGGCTGCGGGCTGGCTGGGAGGTCGGGCACCCTCGTGCGACGGCAGGTAGCTGAGGAAGCGGCGAATCGCTGCGAGCGCTTCCGCGTCGCTGTTGACCACCACGTCCACCAGCCCGGTTTGCTCGGCGTGCAGCTTCCAGCCGCCCAGCTCTTCGGGGTCCACGGCCTCACCGATCGCGAGCGACGTGACTCGCGCGCTCGACACCGCAAGGAACGCGCCCTTGCGCATAACCACGAAATCGGAGAGGCAGGTGTACCAGGTCGATGAACCCAGGCAGGGCCCGAGCACGGCGCTGACCCACGGGGTTTCTCGGCGGCGGCAATACTGCTGCGGGTCCTGACCGGCCGCGGCCATCGCTTCGGAGCCCAGGCTGTCGGGCACCCGCGAGCCGCTTGACTCGCCGAGGAAGATCAAGGGCATCCCGTTGCGATTGGCCGTCTCCTTGAGGCGGCCGATCTTGCGCATGTTGACAGCCGACGACGACGCGCCCTTGACCGTCATGTCGTTCGACACCACGGCCACGCGCCGCCCTTCGATGCGACCGGTGCCGGTGATCTTGGCGTCGGCCGGCGAGGTTTCGCGATCGGCAGGCACGACTGAAACCGCCAGCATGCCGGCCTCGCTGAATGAGCCGGCGTCCAGGAGTTGCTCGATGCGCTCGCGCGCGTTGAGGTGGCCACTGGCGCGGCGCTGCGCAAGCTTGGCTTCGCCGCCCATCGCGAGGGCGATGCCGACACGCGCCTCAAGCTGGGCGCCTTGTTCTTCGTAGGAGAGGCCGGCAGGCGCGGTTGTTTTGGAGTTGACGGCCGAACTCTTGGGGGCAGACGTGATGTTCATGGGGACGTCCTTTCGTTGTTTGGTGCAGCTGGCCGGCTCGTTGCCGGTCGCGGCCTGCAGTGTCTGTGTCGGTTTCATCGGGAAGTAGCTCTTTGCGGATGGCGCGCCAGGTAGGCGTCGCGCAGGTCGTTCTTGGTCACCTTGCCGGCGTGGTTACGCGGCAGAGCGTCGACAAATTCGATCACGCGCGGTTTCTTGTAGCCGGCGATCAATTCGGCGCAGTGCCGCGAG
>Ga0307474_10001186_pt1 | contig 19042 bp, 18 predicted proteins | sample atmos_gasesECM1C_2_FD_203312 | JGI IMG/M metagenome (GOLD analysis project Ga0307474, IMG submission 203312) | Hardwood forest soil microbial communities from Morgan-Monroe State Forest, Indiana, United States - atmos_gasesECM1C_05 | ecosystem: Environmental > Terrestrial > Soil > Temperate... | reverse complement strand
CGCTCACAAGCCACGGACTGGAAGAAGAGCGCGGGATCGAACATTACGTCCGCCATGGTGTTCGGCCGGGTGAGAAGATCGCAGGTCGGATCCTGGCCAAGGGGTTGGCCGGCGATGAAATGGACGAGCGGGTCTATTTAGTGATCGACGGGGTCGACGGCCGCGTCCATCACGTTGAATTCCCCGACGGCTCGCATCTGAAGGATACCGTCGAAGGCGACCGCTACCCCCAAGCGGAGGCCGAGCGCACGCAGCGCTAGGGGCCCGTGTGCCGAACCAAAAATTTATACGAGAGATATCCATGAACATCTCATTCGCGGGAAAAGTCGCGCTGGTGACAGGCGCGGCGTCAGGACTGGGCCTCGCCACGGCGAAGGCTTTTGCGGAATCTGGGGCGTCCGTCGCGCTGGCAGACTGCAACGAGAGCGCGGTGCGTGCCGCGGTCGGGGAGCTGACCGCCCAAGGCCATACGGCCATAGCCATCCGCTGCGACGTCGCCGATGACGCACAAGTCGAAGCCATGGTTGCGCAGACGATCGCAGCCTTTGGCGGGCTCGATGCGGCCTATAACAACGCGGGCGTCCAGAATGTCCTTGCAGAGACTGCCGACACCACCCGTGAGGACTACGACCGCGTCATGGGGATCAATCTTCGCGGCGAATGGAGCTGCATGAAGTTCGAACTGCAACAGATGCGCAAACAAGGAAGTGGTGCGATCGTCAACTGCTCTTCCCTCGGGGGACTTGTGGGAGGTGCCGAGCGAGGAATCTACCACGCCGCCAAGCACGGTGTCCTTGGGTTCACCAAGAGCGCGGCTCTTGAATATGCGGCACGCGGCATCCGCATCAATGCCATATGCCCAGGGCTTATCTGGACACCGATGGCCGACCAGATGGTCGCAGCCGGTCAGGGCGATGCTCTCAAGGCAATGGAGAAGAACGTGCCGATGGGGCGGGTCGGCCGCCCTGAGGAGATTGCGAATGCCGTTCTGTGGCTGTGCAGCGACGGTGCCAGCTACGTGACTGGCCAGTCCATCTCGGTGGACGGCGGCTTCGTCATGCGCTGAAGAAGACGGATTGGCAAGTCCGTGGTGAGTTTCGCCTTTGAGAGTTTTCTCGCGAACAAGTTATTGATTTTATTGGCGCGCCCGGAACGATTCTGACCTTTGCCTTCGGGGGCAGGGCTTCTCGAAGGGCGGGCGCCGCCTCAAAAATCAGGCCGGTGTTGTAAGGTGCGAACCGAAACACCGAGCCTTTGAGCAAGCTCTTGACTGTACATCGGCTCCGTTAGCTCCTCGGAGAGCGCGGCGCGAATTTCTTGAACCAGTTTGAATTGGCGTATCGAATTGGCTCCCGACCTCCATTTCGGGGGCGACCCCTTCTCCTATGCGTCTTCCAGCGCGCGCTGAGAAAGCGCGTCAGCTGGCAGATCTGCTTGCAATTCGGGGGCAGTCGGACTTTCGTGATTGTTATCCGTCGCGGGCTCCGGCTCCTTGATCCGGAACCATGCGACATAGAGGGCCGGCAGAAATAAGAGCGTCAGCACGTGTGAATGCTGATCGAATAGTGCCCCCCAATCGGCGTCGTCGGGACCCCTTCAAGCCATTGATTTCGCTGTATGGGATCATGGGACCCCCACGCCGATCATGGTCGAGACCCCTCGCCGAAACACAGTCTGACGATGTCCGCCTAACTGCGGTTTTTTCTTTGTGCTCATTCGGCTCGTCCCGGTTTTCGGCAGCCTGATCCGCATCTCCGGGCTTTTTTCCGGCCATATTGCCGGGATTGAAGTGGTACTTTGGGTTCTCGCCGGGCTGCTGGCAGCTTGCATCAAATGACTTGGAATACTGTAATCATCTGCCAATTTGGAAGTGTCCTAATTCGATTAGGCTGAACAAATTGGCAGCTCAATCGTCTATATGTGTTCAGCTCGAATGCGGAATGGGCGATGTGTGACAAGTGCCAGGGACTCGACAGGAAGATCGAGCACTATAGACGGCTGATTGAGAGAGTGCCCGACCAGTTACTGGGGGAGGGGCTTGGCAAGCTGATTGAGGATATGGAAGCTCAGAAGGTGACGTTGCATCCTGAACAACAAAAGTAAGGCCGCCTCAGGCGACATGGCCCGATTGCGAGGCTGGTTCGCAGTGATACTGTCGGCGTTATGGCACAGCTTCGGCTTACTCTGGTTCTCGATTCAGGGGCGCGCATCGGTCCCGGCTAAGCAGCGCTCCTTGAAAGCGTGCATCTCCTCGTTCATTCCACACGTTTCACGGCAGGCAGCCGATATGGTCCGTCAAGAACGGGCGTCTGAGGACGGTGCGTCATGGACTACCTCCCGCGCCAGTTGACCGGGGTCCACCGCAGCGGCAGAGCACCGGCCTAATCTCCGCAGTGTATCAAATAAGCGGCAAATGTCCGGGCCCATCGCGTCGAAATCCGCATACCCGCCACTGGGCCGCTTTCTGGGGCTAAGCCGACATGATCAATTTCAGCGCGGACATGGCCTAGTCACGCCGGATCTGCTTCTGCTGCGCCACCAGACTGGGGACGCGTCCCTTTCCGCCACAGACCCTGCAAGATGGTGGATAGACCCTTCGGCCCGGCCGCGCGGGCCGAATCACGGGCCGGAATCCGGTGCCGTTGCAGGCGTCGCATTTCATTTCCATGGGAGCCGTTTTCTTCCTGGCCATATGGTGCAACCGGACCGAATAATAAGTTGTAGGCCTCGGAAGAACACCATAACGATCGGCTCCGTCAAACCGGGATTGGGAGTTAACCCGAAGAGTAAAGCTTACGTCGCCCAGATGCACCGTCGGCTTAGCCACGCACGACGGTAGGATGTACGGGAGGGGGTATCGCGCTCGGGTCCCATCTCGGGGCCAACCCGGCCGGCGTTTCGTTGCGCGGCCGTTACAGTTGGACGCACCGGGCCGCTGCCGTTCCCTGGTTACTTCGCCGCAGGCCATCGTGAATATGTTCCACCGGTGGTACCGGCACCTCGGCTTCTTCGGCTGCTCCAGTCACAGCGGTCGACGAACCCTTCATCACGAATGCGGCTCGAAAGATCTCGACGGTCGGTGGGTCGCTGAAGGACGTTTGCGCCCACGCCGGCGCCAAGCTTATCCGCCAGCGATATGGCAGAATCGACCCAACATTTATGCTCGCCGGCTTCCTCATATACGGTCTGGGACAAGGCTTCGGACGGGGGCGTCCAATGCCAACGGTTAGCGGCGTGATAACTCGTGCGGCCACATTGCTCGATCGCGGCGGTGTATGCCGAGCGGCCAATGCTCGACTATCGAGCGGCCAAACATGCGGTGGGCGCCATCATCGCGAAAAACGCAAATGTGAACAGTGTCGCAGCTGAGGCGGTGAACTTCATGCCCATGACCATCTCTGGATTTATAGTAACTCTGCCGACTTCATTCTTCCTGACGTGCCGTGTGCCCCTCATATGCCGCAGCCAACAATTCCGGGGCAGACTCCATCTTTATAGAAAGGCCACACCAAAGCGGTACCTGCGCGAGCGCCTTAGCCCATTGCTCCGATTGTGCATGATGGCAACCGCCAGACTCAGATTCCTCCTTTCTATAGTAGGCGCCGGTCGAACACGAAATCTATAGTAGGGATCTATAGTAGTTGTTGTGCTGCTGCTCTTCATTTTTGACGTAGGAACAAATCTATACCAAAAAGAGGTCGCAGCGGCTTTGCATCAGCTACTGGCTGATTGAGATCGTCATCCAACTCCGAGTCCGACATCAGGCCGTGACATCTTGCGTTAGGTTAAGCCTCATTCCATGGCTGAGGGTTATGGCCCCCTTGCGACCCGACCGGCCTTCGAATCCGGGACATGCATCCTCGGAAACCGTAACCGAGCACCTAACTGTGGAAGATGTCCGTCAAATGGGGAAGCGCGCAAGCGGCAGTCTGTTCTCAGATGCTCTTCAGGCAGCTTCGGCATTCACGGCGGAAGCCGCCAGCTTGGTCAACGCTTCGTCCGTCTTCTTTTCCTCCGCCAGCGTTTGATCGAGAAGTTTGACCGCATCCTTGTGACCCAGCTTATCAGCCCAGGTTTTCAGGGTGCCATAGCGCGAAATCTCGTAATGCTCGACCGCCTGAGCCGCTGCCAAAAGACCCGCGTCGAGTGCCGGAGTATCAGCGTATTCGTCCATGACTTCCTTGCCTTCGTCGAGGATGCCCTCGATGGCATCGCACTTCTTGCCGCGCGCCGGCTTGCCGAGAAGCTCAAAGATCTTTTCGAGGCGTTCGATCTGCCCTTCGGTTTCGTCGTGATGCTTCTCAAAAGCGTTCCGTAACTGGTGGGACGCCGCCGCTTTGGCCATCTTTGGCAAAGATTTGTAGATCTGCTTCTCCGCGTAATAGATGTCCTTCAACGTATCGACAAACAGGTCGTTCAGGTCCTTCTCAGACATGGTTTGGCTCCGTCTTGGGGTAAAAACTCCTCAAGGCAATACGGGGCCTTCAACGAAGTTCCAGATCCACCTAGTTAAACAATGCATCGTCTTCGAGGAACGAGAGTCGAAGCGCCGTCGTTTAGTGTTATCTCAAAAAAAGGAGAGATGTGATGGATTGGAATCGCGTCGAAGGTAACTGGAAGCAGGTCAAGGGGAAGGTGAAGGAGCAATGGGGCAAGCTCACGGATGATGACCTCGACGTCATCAACGGGAAGCAGGACCAACTCGAAGGCCGGCTGCAACAGCGTTACGGCTATGCCAAGGACCAGGCTACGAAAGAGGTCAACGACTGGTACGGCCGGCAGAAATGGTAATTTCAGGAACGAAGCTGGCCAAGCCATATTGAGAATGTGACGTTACGTCCAAAATAGCGTTCATGGATGAGCGCCATTGCCCCCACGCCGCATCCTTAGGTCGTGGGGTTTTCTTGAGTCGGCCGTCGTGTGCAAAGTGGATAGATCAGTACCAGGTAGCAATTGCGGCTTTAAGCTTACTTCCGTTGCTCGCCACATGCTTTGGCATACGCCACCTCCTATTCAGATCCATGAAAGGCGAGCGGGTAGTAGTTAGCCAACCGGAACAATTTTGCTCCACCCGACTTGAGTGGGCGCCATTTTTCCCTTTTCCGACGGAGTGACTTGTGAAAATTCGAGTTGGCTACAACATAGCGTTTCAGTGCTATCAAGAAACGCCGATGCTGCTCATGCTTAGCGTGCGGCCCGAACGCGCAGCCGACCTTTTGACAGAGCACCGCATCCGGTTGTCGAACGAAACCCCTTCGCGTGACTATCGCGACCTCTTTGGGAACGTTTGCACACGGCTTGTGGCTCCGGCAGGTCTTCTCGAAATTCGCAACGAGTTCGTTATCTCCGACAAGGGACTTCCCGATGAAGTCTCGCCGCGTGCCGAGCAATGGCCTATCGACAGTCTGCCCGACGAAGTGCTCGTTTATCTTATAGGTAGCCGCTATTGCGATACCGAAAAGTTGTCTCAACTTGCGTGGCAACAGTTCGGATCCACCGTCGGCGGCTGGCAACGCGTGCAGGCGATCTGCGATTACGTGCATAATCAACTTGAATTCGGCTACCATCACGCGCGATCAGATCGCACCGCGTCTGAGGGGCATGAGGAAGGGCGTGGTGTGTGTCGAGACTTCGCACATTTGGCCGTGACATTCTGCCGCTGCTTGAACATTCCGGCCCGTTATTGCACCGGATATCTTGGTGATATCGGCGTGCCACGCGATCAGGCACCCATGGATTTCAGCGCCTGGTTCGAGGTGTTTCTCGATGGCCGGTGGTTCACCTTCGATGCACGACACAACCATCCGCGAATCGGCCGCGTGGTCATTGCGAAGGGAAGGGATGCTGCCGACGTTGCAATCTCTACCGCGTTCGGGCCAACTCAAGTCGTTCGTTTTCAAGTTGTGACCGAGGAGGTGGCAAACGCGTCCGCTGATCAAAAGCTGGAAAAAGCGGTGTGAAACCGCTGTAGGGAATAGATCGGTTGCTTCGGTTGTAGTGTGGAACCAAATCCTAAAAAGCGCCAATCGAATTGAGCGACTCGCCAGGGCGTCTTTTTTCGCGGGTGGCCGGAATCGAACCATCGAACCTAATCTCGTGACCTTTTCCCGGCGCGTTGCAGATTGCAAGTCATTTCAAATGCCGCAGCCGTTGCTGCGGTACTCATTGCCTGACAAATGCTTCTTACGAGCCTCGGAAAAACATTTGACGATTGCTACTGCTGTTATGGCCGGTGGCACCGCTCACGCCGCTGTCGGTGAATGAGGCCCACGTCAACCCTCTTTGAGAACCTTCTTGACCTCGCGGACCGGCCATTCCTTCGTTGCGGGGATCACGCGAACCCGAGCGTTGTCAGCAGCAGAGATCAGCGCATGCGAGCTGATCTCCTCCTCGACTTGCTCGACACGGACGTCAGTGTCAGGCCCCCAATGCAGGGTGATGTCAAGGTCTCCCGGGAAAATCTTCCACTTCGAACCATCGTCCAATTCAACCAGGTGAGTTTCTGAATGAGACCGGATTTTCACTTGGTCGCCTGTTTTTCAAGCCGCTTCAAATGCGTCAGACCAGAAACAACCAGTCTTTTCTTGTCGGTCTCACCTTTAGCGACTTGCCCGTAGACATACTCGCGAAGGGCCTTGCGAGCTTGAATAAGTTCGCGATGATCGCGATCCTTGAACTGCTCGAACACACTCATGGCTCGCTCAATGGCGGCCGGCGCGACGATTTCTTCCATCGGATCGGTCATGGCAGGAACAACTTCGGGGTTGAGACTCTGTTCCAATAACACCAGTTGGCCGCGCGGCAGCTATTAGCTGTCGTATCGGCAAAAGCAGACGGAGCCCCCTCAAGTTGGTTTTCGGACGCCAGCGCTGCACCCGTCGGATGACGGGGATGCCCTGATCGGTAAGCGAGCGCGACTCGCTGTTGGCGTATTTCCGAGAGCGCGCCTGCTGTTCCAGTTTTTCGCCCAGCGAAGCTCAAAGCGGTCGACTATGCGGCGCGGCAATTCTGTTGACCTCGTGGCCGTTTCCTTAGATACAGCCCCGGTTAGACCTTGAAAGATCCCAATCCCCTTTTGCGGCTGCAGCATCCACGTGCGGCTCTTAAAACCCCGGGTGTGGTGTCCCGAAACCTGGGAGCAGATGCGCGCGGTCAACGTCGATGCCGGGTTTTACCTGTCGCGTGAGCTTGCTCGCCAGCTCATTGCGGCCAAGATGCCTGGATCATTTCTGTTGCTCACGTCACTTCACGCAGGCACGCCTCGAAATCTCCCGCATTACAGCACCTCCCAGGCGGCACTCTCGATGTTGGTGAAGGAATTGGCAAAGACGCTTGGCCGCTTCGACATTCGGATCAATGCACTCGTTCCTGGGGCAATCGCCGCGGGTGGATTTGTCGCCGACGCGTCGCTGGCCCGGCACATTCCGCTCGGGCGTCTTGGGAGGGCCGAGGATCTGGCGCCAATTGCTCTCGCTGTGCTTTCGAACCGGATATCTGGCTACGTCACAGGAGCAGCCTTTGTGGTTGACGGCGGCCTGTCTCTGACGAATTGGTTCGAGCCGCCAGCCTTGGATGAGCTGTAGCGGACCATCACGTTCTCCAAGAGCTGCGATAGATTGGCGCAGATAAGCAGGATCGCCAAGAAGTTGCCCAACGAGCAACGACGCTTCTCCGGAATTGTTGGACGACGAGTCATTCCGACAAGTGGAAAACCTACTGTGGGTTCGATGCACGTTGGACGGCAAATTTGTCGGAATAGCCATTGATTCTCCTGGGAAATCATCCGCCTCTTAATCTAATCAGCGGCTCTCTCGGAATTCTGCATTCGGGCGGAGCAGGCGATCGCTCGGCCGGCGCGGTGCATCAAGCCGATCGACCCAGCTAACAATCATAGTCATTTGAGCCGCAGACAGTCGGCCGTCGAGAAGGGGTGAGTTGGTGAACCCGAACCTCCGCCGCAGCGATCCTTGTTCTCGTGCCAGGCCGCCGCAACGAAATCGCAACGAATTGGGTGAAACGACCGTAAACAAAACGGGACGGAAGTGCCCGCCGTAGCAAGAAAAATCAACGACTTACAAAATATTCACTGCATCGCAGGAGACTGTCCGCTTCAAATGGCCGCCACCAGCGAATGTCGGTATCGGTGGTTGCGCCTCCCCGTTTGAACCTACTCAGCGATCATTTTGGGCGCCGATGGATCGCGCCCGAACGGCTTTTGGCGGACCTATCAAGACGCGCCTTGTTACCGGCCGTCATCGCCGATCTCGCCCGCGATCGTGGTCTCGATGCCAGCCGGATTCCGCCGCTCGACGGCGATGGGCATGCCGCCGTTGCTTCCGCCTGGCCCGGCGGCTCCGTCCGGACCTTACGCCGGCCCGTAGGCCTCTCGTCGCCGGAATGGGTGCTGAGATGCCAATCAGTGGCGTAGGGGGCCTCGTCTCGCAACATGGAACAGCCTTCCGGTGGCCCATCAACCTTCTTGTATGTAGCACGGTTCCTCCGCAAACAAAGCGGTCGAGCCCGACATCATGGCCCTTGAGCCGCTCATTGGCGGCGAGGAGATAGGGGATGACAGGCGCGTTGGCCTTGGCGACGCGCGCGAAGTCGCGGCGGAAGGCGGGCATCAGCGCGGCGAGGTCTTCGCGCAGTGCCGCCTCGTCAACCGTCGTGACGCGCCGCTCGCGCATGACGATCTCGCCATCGACGATGACGGTCTCAACGCCGCGTCCGGTCTCGCTGAAGACCAGCTGTCGCGCCGCGCTGTTGAGCGGCTGGTAGGCGATATCGTCGAGGTCGATCAGGACGAGGTCGGCCTTCATCCCCGCGCGGATAGCGCCGATCTCGCCATCGAGCTTCAAGGCACGCGCGCCGCCGATCGTCGCGGCACGCATCGCCTCCCGGGCGTGGACACCGGTCGGATTCGCGTCGGTCACGGCGGCGAGAAGGCAATACATCTTCATCGCCTGGAACATGCTCTGGCAGTCGCCGCAGCTGCAATTGTCGCAGCCGAGTGCCACATTGACGCCGGCGCGCAGCGCGCTTGCCATGGATGCGACGCCGCTCTTCAATTTGAGATTGCTGATCGGGTTATGAGCTATGCCGCTTCCGTGCTCGGCCATGAGTGCGATCTCGTCGGGCCTGAGCCAGACGCCATGGGCGATGGTGGTGCGCGGAGAGAGCAGGCCGACGTCAGCGAGGTGGCGGATTATCGAGCCGCCATGGTCACCATACATGGCGCGGGCCTTCGCCGTCTGCGCCTTGGTTTCATAGACATGGGTGAAGACCGGCAGCTCCAGGCGCTTGGCAAGATCGGCGACGCCTTCGAGCAAGGCGCGTGAGGAACGCTGCGGCCCCGAGGGGCTGAGTCCCCAGGCGACGCGCGGCGACAGGGGATCGAGGCGCTTGATCTGCCGCTCGACGAAGGCGACTTCCTCCTTCGTATCCTTCGGTGCGCCGCGTACGATGGCCATGGCGCTTTCGGGCATGTCGGCAGGCAGGAAGGGAGCGATGTCGAGCGCGGCGATGTCGCGTAGCGCGATCGAGAAGACGACGCGGATGCCGATCTCATCATAGGCGGCGAGGATGGTGTCCAGCGTCTCCTCGTCCTGCGGCACCAGCGAGTTCATATCCTGGACGCTGGTTATGCCATTGCGCAGGCATTCAAGCGCACCCAGCAGCGTGCGGATGCCGATCTCGTCCTTGGTGCGCTTGTCGAAATAAGCGGGCTGCGAATGCAGCGCCCAGACATCGAAGGGCATATCCTCAAGCAAGCCCTTCGCCAGCACGTCATAGGAATGATAATGGGCGTTGACGAAGCCGGGGATGATGAGCTTGCCGCGCGCCTCGATCGTTTCGGTGGCGACACCTTTCGCTTCCATGTGCTCGCCCGGCGCCGTTACCGAAGCGATGCGCGAGCCCACGACCAGGATGTCGCGGATCGGAGGATCGTGGATATCGCCATCATGGTCGTAGACGCGTGCGTCGCGGATCAGCAGCGTGCGTTCGCGCGATTCTATCATACCCGCGAGCTCTGCTTGTAGAATGGCTGATGCTTCGCTGGGTCAATGTATCTGGCGTAAAATTCCCGCACGTGCGGCAACAGCGCTTTGGAGAGCTGGCGACGCTCCACCTCGTCATCTGTCAACGCCTTGGAGAGGTCGTCGTGCAGGGCCTTGAGGGCGGCATCCTTGTCGACGCGGGTGAAACGGCCATTCTCGTAGATGACCTCGCCGTCGCACATCACGAGCTTCATGCCCTCGCTCTTGGCACGCTGGATCACGGCATCAAGCAGCGGCGTCTCCTCATCGAGATAGGGATAAGAGATCTGATCGTAGTCGATCAGCGACAGGTCGGCTCTCTTGCCAACCTCGAGGGTGCCGATCTGCGGGGCGAAAGCCGTGGTCTTGGCCCCGCCTACCGTTGCCATACGTAGCACCTGAGCCATGGTCGGCACGTCGTCATCCACCATGCCTGGGACGCGATGGGCGCGCAGCACCAGACGCATCTCCTGGAGCATGTCACGGTCATCGTTGATTCCGGCCTCGTCGAGGCCGATCGCCGTGTTGATGCCCATCGCCTCGAAGCGGTTGAGGGCGGCGACGCCCGAGCGCAGGCGGAAATTGGATGAGCAGTTGTGACAGACGCAGCCCTTGGCATCTGCCAGACGCTCGATGTCGCTCTCGTTCAGCCACACGCCGTGACCAAGGGTCAGGCGCGGCCCGACCATATCGTAGCGATCGAGATATTCCAGCGCGGTGCATTCTCCGCGCCGCCACGCATATTCCTTTTGATAGGCGGTCTCCACGAGATGCATGTGCATGGGCACGTCGTATTTCTTGGAGGTGTCCGAGAGGATGGTGAGCGCGCGGTCCGAGCACCAATGCAGGTTGGCGGGAGCGAGCTGGATCTTGACGCGGCTCTTGTTATGATGGGCGGCGTGCATGCTCTGGAACATGCCCATGGCCTCGTCGAGACTTGTCTTGAAGCGTTCGAACCAGCGCTTCATCGGGTCCTGTAGCGGCTTGGGTAAGCTGGCGACGAACTCGTCGTCGGCCTGATAGACGAGGCGGTTCTGGTCGCGCACCGCGTAGCAGTAAGACACGCGCATGCCGACGTCCTCGTAAGCGCGGATCACGTCGTTCGCCTTGCCCTCGACTTCGGCGATCTTGCCGGGCAGCCAGCCATGGATGTGCTGCACGGTCGTGATGCCCGACGCGATCATCTCGAAGGCCGAATAAAGCGTGTCGAGATAGACGTTGAGATTGCGCGTCACGAGGCGGGTGATGAACCAGAGCTCGAGTGGCATGTCGGGTGACCCGAGTTGCACCGGGGTTAGGCCGACATGATGGTGCCCGTTGACGAAGCCCGGCAGCAGTATCTCCTTGCCCGTGCCGAGGACTGGCGTATTCGGATAGCGCTTCTTCAGCGCCTCGTAGGTGCCGATCGCGACGATGACGCCGTCCTCCTGTAGGACCGCGCCGTCCGTGACCTCCTCCCAAAGGTGACGGTCGATCGTGCGCGAAATCATGGCGCGGCTGCGGATGAGGGACGTAGCCAAGGCGTGCTCCTTCGTAAGTTCTATGAGGCTGGGCGTGCTAAGGCCGTTCCTGCCAGAGCCTCCTGCTCGGCGAAGGCGCGATCGACCTCGTCGCGCAGCAACTCAGTAAGCTGAAGGCGCAACGCCTCGCACTCCCGCGAAAACAAGTCGCGGCGGCGCGGCAGGTCGATGGGTACGATCGTCTTGATGCGGCCGGGACGGGCGGTGAATACGACAACACGATCAGCGAGCGCCACGGCCTCGTCAATATGGTGCGTGACGAAGAGCACGGAGGCGCGGCTCTCGCGCCAGACATCGATGAGGAAGTCCTGCATTTTCTGCCGCGTCTGCACGTCGAGCGCAGCGAACGGCTCGTCCATCAGCAGCACCTTCGGTCGCATGGCGAGGGCACGCGCGACGGCAACCCGCTGGCGCATGCCGCCCGACAACTCGTCAGGGCGCTTTTCCATTGCTTCTGCCAGCCCGACGCGTTGCAGCGCCTCGCGCGCAACCGATTTGCGCTGGTCGTAGCCATCTCCGCGGATGGAAAGGCCGAAGCTCACATTCTGCCACACCGTCAGCCAGGGAAACAGCGAGGTCTCCTGGAAGATGAGGCTGCGGTCAGGCGAGGGCGAGGCCACGACCTTGCCGAAAGACCGGATTTCTCCATTGGTGGCCTGCTCGAGGCCGGCGATCAGGTAGAGCAGCGTGCTCTTGCCGCAGCCGGACGGGCCGAGAAATGCGACAAATTCGCCAGGCGCAATATCGAGATCGATGTCGCGCAGCGCTTCATGAGCCCGCGCTGTTCCTTGCGCCCAGACCTTGCTGATTCCGCGGCAGGCGACGGCAGTCGTGTATGGTATCGAGGTCTCGGCCAGCGTCATGGATTCAGAGGCCATTCAACACCTCCGTTGTCTGCGGCACCCAATAGAGGATGCGCCGCTGGATCAGACGCATGAGCCAGTCGGAGAGGAAGCCAAGCAGGCCGATCAGCGCGATGGTGAAGAAGACGAGCGGAGGGTTGAAGGTATTGCGGGCCATCATGATGACCTGGCCAAGTCCATAGCCGACGCCGGTCGATTCCGCGACCAGTACCACCATCCAGGCACCGAAGAGATTGAGCCGGAGCACCACCAGAAGCCCCGGCAATATCGCTGGAATGATCACGCGGCTATAGATCTGCCGCTTGGTGGCGCCCATGGTTCGCGCGACGTTGATGAAGTTCTTGTTGACGCCGTCGATTTGGTTCACGGTCGAGAGGACCATGTGGAAGAATAGGGCGATCACGACCATGAAGATCGCCGGAGCGTTGCCAATTCCGAAGATGAAGATCGCAACAGGCAGCCAGGCGATCGGCGAGACCGGTGACAGCAAGGTTATAGTCGGCAGGACCAAGCGGTCGAGCAGCCTAGAGTAGCGGATCGCCACGCCGATTGTAATTGACAGGATCGAGGCAATGAGCAGGCCTGCCAGCACACGCATGGCAGTGGAGGCGATCGTCAAGAGGAGGGCCTGCAATGGCGAGGGCCCGCTGTTCTGCCCAACGCCGATCTGCCAGCGTTGGGCCGTGTTGAAGAACTTCAGCTGCTCTGGAAAGTTGCCAAGGAAGATGTGTGGTGGCGGCAGCAAGCGAGGATCGGCGACGCCGATCGCCCAGAGCAATTCCCACAGGCAGGCGAAGAGCCCGATCGAGAGAAGGGCCCAGCCGGTCCTGGGCAAGGCGGGGAGCAGCCTTTGCTGCAGCATCCGCCACATGGTGCGCCGGGGGGGCCGGGCGACGCCCTTGTGTTCCAAGCCGTCGTCGACGCGGCTGAGCGGCTGCGCCATCGACATCTAGGAAGCCTTGTATTTGAGTTTTGAATAAAGGTCCGGGTTCTCCGCGATCACCTGTTCGAGCAACGTCCAGTCGATGGCTTCGGCACCAGGCTTCTTTTTGATGTAGCCCATCTCCATGAGCGAGTCCGTCCGTTCAAGGATGAACTTGGTCTGAGCGCGCGCATCGACCACGGACGGTTGCTTGGCCATGGCCAGGGCTCCGTTCTCCTTGCTGGTCTTGTAGTAGCTGCCGATCAGCTTATCGAGCGTTCCGCTTGGGTCGCCCTCGGCGATCGCCTGCGCCTTCATCATGCCCTTGATCAGGGCCTTCACGGCGGCTGGCTTCTCGTTGATCAGGTCGGCGCGCACGCCTAGCACGCAATCGGTGTAGCCTTTTCCGTAGATGTCGGTGCCGTCGGAGAGCTTGTGGGATCCCTTCACCTCGTTGAGGAGCGCGGTACCATAGGGCTCGATGGTGCAGATCCAGTCGACCGCACCGGCCTTGAAGGCTTCGACCGCCTCCGGCGTCGATCCCATATAGCGGACGGTCACGTCCTTGAAGGCAACCCCATGCTTCTTCAACCAATCATAGGGCAAAACTTCGAGCGTATCGAGTTGGAAGGTCGCAAGTGTCTTGCCCTTGAGCTTCTCGGCGCTGTCGAGGCCGGGCTGGGAGACGATAACGCATCCCTCGATGCCGCCGCCGGCCACGATCTTGATGGGAGCTCCAGCGTCCCAAAGCGCGATGAAGCTTGTATAGGGGATGAGCGAGAGATCGACCTGCCCCATACCGAGGAAAGTCACCTGCTCGGCGAAGGTCGGCGTGTTTACGAAGTCAACGATGACTCCGTCTTCCTTCGCCGTCTGCAGGGCATGGGTGAGAAAAAAGTTGAGATTGCAGAAGCCAGTGCCGTGCGTTCCCTTGACCGTCGTGTCGGCGGCAAGTGCTTGCCCGAGCATACCCGGGCCAACGGCCATTGTCAGAGTCGTCAAGCCGGTGGCCTTGAGGAAATTGCGCCGGCTGAAGTCAAGCGTCTTCAGGTCGGGAAGGATCGCGCAGCCATATCTGTCACACATGATCGTCTCTCCTGTCATCATCAAGCTGGGTGGAAACGGGCGCGACGGCACGCGACGACGCTTTCGTCGCGGCGCAAAGGGGGGTTCGATCGGGAACAGCGCTTTTGGCATCGGGATATGCGACAATCGCGTCATCTCGACAACGAGCGGCACGCCAACCGAAAACGTCGCCAGGGGCGACGCGCGCTAGATATTTCGATGCATCGAGCGTGCCAGAGACGAAAACCTTCTCAGGGCGTTGCAAATCAAGCGGAATCGAGAAGGCGTGACGATCTGATTCAAGCGCGCCGCCAATAGATGCACAAACTTGTAGCCGTATGCTGCCCGCCATGTGGGCAATATGTGGATCTGGAACCAGTGCGGGCGATACGATCCGGAAGACTTCGCGGCAAGGCTGATGCTCGACTTGTTCATGACACTCTGCGTCGAAAGCATGTCCGATTGAACTAATCGTCGGCTGGTACAGAGTGATGCTCGTATGCGATGCGCTATCGCCGTCGACCTTGCGCAGACCCACGGACAGTGGAAATAGGAAATCCTTCTGGTCCGCTGGGTTGCTGGATAAGTGGGACCGCAGCTCATGATCGCGACCGCGACAATCCTGCCCTCGCGGCGAGCTCTTGGATGTCGAAGGCCGTTACGGGCGATCTGGCTGGGTACGGCGAACCAGGGCCACGTCGATTGACGCGCGTTGCTCCGGCTCTCATGCTTGAGCGCAGGGTCATCGAACGATTGAGACTTGCAGAATGATGACGCGCAGACGCCTCGGCATGATCACGCCGTCCTCGAATTCCGTCCTTGAGCCCGTCACCTCCGCGATGCTGGCGAATGTTGCAGGCATCACCGCGCATTTCTCGCGCTTTCGCGTCACGGAAATTGCTCTTGATGCTGCTGCGCTTAACCAGTTCGATGCGTCGGCCATCCTGCCTGCGGCAGACCTGCTGGCCGATGCCAAGGTCGACGCCATCGCCTGGAACGGTACCTCGGCAAGTTGGCTCGATGCGTCCCGTGACAGAAACCTCTGCGATGCGATCAAAGCACGTACGGCAACGCCGGCGACGACATCGACGCTGGCCTGCATCGATGCGGTGCGGGCGCTCGGCGCCCATCGCGTCGGGATCGTCTCACCCTACACCGACGACGTGCAGATCCGGATCGGCCAGGTCTGGGCGAAGGAAGGGATCGCCTGCCATGCCGAGCGGCATCTCGGAATGCGCGACAATTTTTCCTTTGGCGAGGTCGCGCCGGCGACGATCGCGTCGATGATCCGTGATGTGGCCGCGGAAGGGGCCGATGCCGTGGTGGTGCTGTGCACCAATCTCGACGGGGCTGGGCTTGCGGCCTCGCTTGAACAGGACCTGGATATCGCGGTACTTGACTCGGTCGCAGTCACGCTGTGGCGGACCCTGGAACTTGCCGGCGCGGACCCCGGTGCCTTGTCGGGCTGGGGCCGCATCTTCCGGAGATCCGCACCTGCAAATTGACAGACACAGGAATGGCGCAACTTGATCTGGCCATTCACGGCATAACGATCGTGACGGCGAGCGATGAGTTCCGAGCCGACCTCGGCATTCTCAGCGGTCAGGCTTGAGCGCCGCGGCGCGCGATCCAGTCGGTCGGGTAGTGGCCCGGGGTGGTGCCGCTCAATCAGGTCTGGTGGGCACTGCCGTCATGGCTGCGCGGTGGCGAGCCGTATCTCTGGCACCAACCTCATCGTCGATGGGGCGCTCACAAGGGCTGTCTGGCGAGCTGGCGACTGGGGTTCAGGTTGCAGCTCGTTCCGCGGGAACGACGTAACTTCTGGCACTTGTCAAGATTGCCTACTTGACTGTCCCCAGCTCAAATTAGCCCATGATGGGCACGCTCGCTAAGCTGCATTCGACATATCCGGGAAAACGTCGCAGGCGCCGTGTTGTGTTCGCGCAGCTCTACGAGGTGGACAAAAGTACTGACCGTGTTGATCATCTGTCACCCGGAAAAGGCCGACGAGGCATTCCCCGGGGAGCGGCTTCAAGTCCACTGTCCACCAACGCCATCGTTTGCTCAGCAGTTCGTGAATTGCCTCAAGCGAATGGATTTTCCGTCGGGTTTATGAATCCTGGCGCCGAGAGAGGCCTGTTTCCCTGGCGGAGGCAAGGCTCCACGGTGGCCTCGTTATCGATTCCAAATCCGATGGGTGATTTCGCTAAGAAGCTTCCGCAACTGGTGAAACAAACCCGCGTTGAACTTTCGATTGGCTACAGCCTGCAAGGCATGCTGGCGCAAATCGCGCGCGCGGGACCGGTACGAGACCTTGCCGCGCGTCTAACCGCAGACTTTGCGCGCAATATGGAACGACAGCTTTCGGGCGCGGCGGACCACGGGCCAGCACAGCAAGCAAAATCGATCGATGGCACTGCGTTCCTAGGTCTCAGCTTCGCCGCGGTAGTGCTGCGCGAGAACTTCAAGTCGGGCGGAATCAAGGTGTGTCATCAAGCCGAGTTGCTCTACACACGAAATCCTACCGGCGGTGCGGGTGGGCCCCGCGGCGGCTCGGCGGCGGTTGCCGGGCGGGGCCATAGTCGGCGCCGGGGAGATGGCGCCTTGGATCAAGCATATCACGCTCGGCATAAAGCTGCATAAATTTGCGTTCTTTTCCGGATACACCGCCGCAGCGCGCGTCCGTATGGGTATACCCTTGCGTACACGAAACTTTGAGCCACAATCGCGTCCGTAAGGGTTGTTTTCCATCATCGGACATTAGACTATGCGGACATGAACCTAACGGACGGAGCAGCCGCTCCCACCGACCGCAACGGTCACTGGCTTTCGCCATCTATGAACCGCCGGATACGCTCGAACATCGCTTTTACGTCCGAGAGAGAAAGCTTCTTCTCGCGCGGCGGCTGCTGCTGGCGTAGCGCGTGGAGCTGGCGCGCGGCGATCTCGTCGCGTTTGTGGCCGTCTTCTTCCGCAAAATAGGCCCGCATGTCCTCAAGGAATCGTTGCGCGACCGCGGGCGGTAATTCTTTGGGTTCTTCGCTCAATCCCAATCCTCGCTCTTGGTGTCGACCACGAACCCATCCGACAATTCAGGCTCTGTCTCAGGATTGGCCCGATTTAAGTTGGGGCCGCGATCCCCAGTTTGCTTAATCCATGTACAGCCGTCGGTTCACCGATCATCATCGATTTTACTCGGCGATCGGTCCTGCAGTGTTTCGCGCGGACGAGCGTGCCGGCTAACGTTATTGTTCTGGTCGCTCAGGTGCCAGCAAATCCACAAAGGAACCTGATTGACTTCCATTTCGGTGAGCGAAGCCCATCATAGCGTTCTTGGCCTTGTTCAGCAGAGCCCGGCCCACAGGTGTCACGCTCGCGGCATGGCGTCTCAGGTCGAAATTGTCGCGCTCCTGGGTGATCCACCCAAAGCCCTCCCCCGCGCGCTCGATTGCGCTCGCCGATGTCGAGCAAGTGCCTCGTCGCCAGCACCGGCCAGGGCGGCACCGCCAGTACGACCCTGACGGTAACGGTCACGCCTGCTGGTTCTAGCTATCTCGGCGGCACACCGGGTGTCACTGTGACCAGTCCGGGCGGCCACGCTCCTGTGCTCGACGGCGGGGCCGGCAACGACACGCTCGTGGCCACGAATGGCGCTACGACGTTGATCGGGGGACCTGGCGACACGCTGACCGGCGGCAGCGGTTCGGACACTTTTGTGTTCCTCAACAATTTCGGCCATGACACCGTTACCAACTACAGTGCCAGCAAGGGCCTGATTGAACTCGACCACAATCAGTTCAACAGTCTTGCCGCCGTGCAGCACGCCAGCCAACAGGTTGGCAACAATGTCGTCATCACGGTTGACGCTAACGACAGCGTTACGCTGGATAACGTCAGCCTCAGCCACATGCATTTCGACGCTAATCACTTCTTGTTGGTGTGAAAGCGCGGGCCAGCAGGCATGCGTAGTCTATGGGCCGCGTAATTACGGAGGGTTCACACGAGCGATCCGACCCAGGCCGGTCTCGCCGGCAAGCGCCGCATCATCCAGCGCGCCGAATTTGACGACTATGACGGCGTGGTCGAGACGATCCTGGCCCTCGATGCCGAGCGCGTCGCCGGCTGATCCGCTCCACGACCGACAGCAAAGCAGCCTGAACAGCCCCGTTCCGATCATCTATTTTTTGCCGGACGGCTAGAGTAGACTTGGACTAGTTTAGCCCCACTATGGGAGGGTTCGCCGGCCGAGCACCCTTCATGTGCGTCGGACTTAGGTGAGCGGACGCGGACTCCGATCTCTAATCAAGAAAGTTCAAGGAGGAGACATGCCCGGCCTGAAAATGAGTGCGATGAACGTCGGTCCCATCAGTTGCGCCAAGAATCTGCTCGTCGCCTTCGCGCAGGGCAACGTCGACGTACCTACGACGTCTGTGGTTATTGAGCACCCCAAGCACGGGTTGGTCCTATGGGACACCGGCATCAACGAGGCCGTCGCGGACCCGGAGCGCGGCGACGCATACTGGGGTCCGGGTCTGCGTGCCGCGTTCGGTACGCAGAACTTCACGCGCGAGCATGTGGTAGACAAACAGCTCGAGAGGCTTGGATTCCGACCGAACGACGTGCGCTACGTCGTCT